>ERZ839489.292-NODE-292-length-55691-cov-51.685240_pt1 | contig 55691 bp, 45 predicted proteins | sample MGYA00519938_ERZ839489 | MGnify/ENA primary metagenome ERZ839489 (study PRJEB31850, sample SAMEA3708846) | human gut metagenome | biome: human gut; feature: human-associated habitat; material: faeces | place: China | collected 2014 ...
CAGCTGCAAGTACGAAACTCAACCGCAAAACCACGCACCGCTCCCCTGCTGTAGGACACGTCACGCGCGTGACCGCCGAGATCACTCCTCTTATTCGAGAAGCGCCGTCCAGCACAATCACTCGTCTGATGCAGCGCGGCGGGTAATGGTTTGGAGCTTAGTTATGACATCACTCTCGGCGTCTGTGTCGGTCGCGGATCCCTTGGCTTACCGTATATGCTTTTCGGCTACTTGCTGAAGAAGGATACGTTCCGTATTTCTTCCCGCAAGGCTCGTCTGCGGCTGTTGGTTGCGGCTACGCTGCTACTGTGGCTCGTCAGCGCACTTAAGTTGCTTTTGACCAATGAGCTTTTTCTGGTAACAGCAGGATTCTTCCCGATTGCATTCTTCGCGTTCGCACTGTCTAATGCGGCCATGCTTCTTGTCGGCCAGGTTGAACACGTAACCGAGCAGTGGCACGCCGAGTTCACGCAGTTCGTTCACAGCCTCGCACAGCACCCTCTTGAAGGTCACGTTCTTGGCAGAGACCCTGACCATGCCATTGCCCATCTGGCCGAACACCGCGGCATCGTTCGCCACAGATAGGTGTGGTGTCGATGATCACATAGTCGTATTGCTGCACCGCGTGATGTACGAGTTCGCGCATCAGGCGCGAGTTGAGTAGCACGGAAGCGTTCTGTTCTTCAGCCACGCTTCTCTCCCGTCTGAATGTCTCAATCATTGGCAGTTTACGACTAGGTACAGGTTACTAGCGGGCACTACCGGGTGGAATAGCAGATGATTAAGCTCAATCGCAGTTGCGGCATGGGTTTGGGCCTGTTTCGTTGCTTTGGGCTCTTTCCTTATTCCTCAGAGTTCGTTAGGATGACCCCATGAGACTTCTTGGCAATATTTTGTGGCTGATTTTGGGCGGGCTGCTGCTCGCCACCGGTTGGGCGATTATCGGCTTGGTGTTGTGCATCACCATTGTGGGCATTCCGCTGGGTATTCAGGCGTTCAAGATGGCGGGGCTCACGTTGACACCGTTCGGTAAGACCGTGGAGTATGGCGGCGGCGTGGGATCCGTGCTGATCAACATCATCTGGTTCGTGCTGGCCGGTTTGTGGATGGCGATTGGCTATGTGGGCGCCGGGCTGCTCAACTGCATTACCATCATTGGCATTCCGTTCGGCATCCAGTCGTTCAAGATGGCCAAACTGGCCTTGTGGCCGTTCGGTTCTCAGATTCGCGGGTGATGGTTGGCGTTTTTGAGTGCTGATGTTTCCGGGTGCTGGCGTTTCCGGATGTTTTGATTCACGCCCATGACAACACCTTGCGCATATAACCGGCGCTGACTGGCTCTCCTCTGTGTTCCCAGAGACTGATCAGCGCCGGTTTTGCGTGTTTTCGCCGGTTTCATCTGCGTCGGAATCCGCTACTTCGCTTATATATGGCAGTTTTCGACAGTTTGGAAACACTACTTCGCCTACATATGGCACCAAAAGCGGAAAACGTCGGGCATAAGCGTTGGAATTCCGCAGCTCATACTCGGCATACTGCGGAAAAGGTGCCATATATAAGCCACCTAGTAAAAACCAACTCTTCGAATCTGCCATAAATAAGCCGGATAGACATCCTTGCGGAGACTTTTCTCTCGATCTACGACACTCCCCCATTCACCACCGCGATTTCAAAGGCACAATTCCTGAGGAACGCCCGAATGGAATATGCCAGTACCCAGAACACACATGGCATGCACCTTTTTTAGCGCAACCGCTACGCTTTTGTTCGCGCCAATGCACTTTTGCTACGGCTCCTGAATCCTGTTGGTTCGTCTGCACTTAGGTCTGTGTTCAGCCTGCGCTTGGTTCTGCTGAGCTTGTGCGCCTGTGGAACTCTCCTTTGACTACCATTTCTCCCTGTCGATTATATGGAGGAGACAAGAAACAAACCGAGAGTAGAAAAACAAGTTAATCATCTGCCGATTCGGCCCAATCGAATCGCAATCATGACCACACTTCGACAGAGTGAAATGAGATGAATCCTGTATGCACTCACCATATTTAGCGTTTTCGCCTTAGGTTAACCACTAGCAGTATGAAGTGTCTTTTATTGGACAAAAAGTTCTACCTTTGGTAGAATGTTCGTTTGTTAAAAGCCACCAATGCCTCTCACTGAAGCACACTAGGGTGGCATTTTTCTTGCTCGAGGGGACTCCATGGCAAATTCGCATGACGGCAATGCTCAAGTTCTTTCCTACCCGCAGCACCCACCAAAAGATTTTTCAGATCTGGCAGCCACTCTAATTAAGAACGGCCTGGGCGGAGTAGATGTCGAGACCCTTGAACGCCACCTCGAACAGGTTGGCTATTTTCGTCTAAAAGGATACTGGTATCCATTCCTTAGCCCATCCTCCTCATGCGACCACAAGCATGTCCTCCCATTCAGAGAGGGGACACAGTTCCAGCAAATCTGGTGCAGATACATATTCGATCAAGAACTGAGAACTCTCGTGTTCGACGGCATAATCACCTTTGAAATATATCTCAAAAGCTTTCTCGCACACGAGCTTTCCTTGTTTGGCGGCGAATTTGGATATACCACACCTGAAGGATTGCCTGAGCTCAGCTTTGATGACTATCTGGCATGCATTAACTCGTTAAGAGCATCGTTCACGAAATCCAATCTGCCATACCTTAAACATTTCAAAAGAACATATAAAGACCCATTGCCACCGTATTGGATGATAGTAGGCTGCCTAAGCTACGGAACTCTGAAAGGTTATTTCTATCAGGGATCCCCCGATTCTGTGAAAAGAAAGCTAGCAGCGAAGCTTCATATTTTTAACCCAAATACCAATCCCACAGTACATGGAGATATCAAGATTCTCTCAAATTGGCTGGAAACGATTAGGCAAGTCCGCAACATGGTTGCACATCATGATCGTTTCTGGAACGAGACCAGTACCCGTATCGTTCCGAAGCTGCCTAAGCATCGGAGCGGTTCGCACGCCAATGAATGGTGGGGCAACGATTGGGACGCTTTCAGAACGGACTCTACCGGCCCCGCCGCTTTCCTCACCATGGAAAACTACCTGCTGCAACAAATCGATGGCTCCGCATGGAAGAACAAATTCATCAGCCTCATGGACCGCTATCCGGAAATTCCTGCAACGGAAATGGGATTCCCCGAGGATTGGCGATCACTCGCATTGTGGTCATGACGACAGACGCGCACCATCCGTGGTTCCACGACCCCTTGATCATGATTTGTAAGCGTCCTCCGGAGGTCGGCGACCGCGCGGGCCGCTACAGGCACGGGCACCGCCAAGGCTGAGCAGGTCGCCGCGGAGATGGAGAGGCGAAGGCTCGGCGCAGCGGTCGGATACCCACGCGAGGGCATAGGCGAGGCCACGACCTACCTCCTGCCCGAGTTCCCCGCTGGGCACCGCAGGAGGATCCGCACGAATAACATGATCGAACGGCTTAACAGGGAGATCCGCCGCCGCACGCGCGTCGTCGCAGCTTCCCGGACGGCGACAGCACGCTGATGCTCGTATGCGCGCGCATACGGTACGTGACCGCGAACGAGTGGAGCTCGCGCCGCTACCTCGACATGTCCCGGCTTGGCGGCACGCTGGAGGAAGCGAACTGATCATCGTGCCATGGACGGCCATGATCCAAAGTGCGCAATCTTTCGGGCACTACCGTTCTCCGGATGCGACTGCCATACATAAGCGAGATAACTTCTGGTCAGACCTCCAAATCTGCCACATATAAGCGAGATACACACGAATCCGAGTTCTTTCAGCCCGATTATCAAGCCGGAGGCAATCTACTCCACCGTACCGTTCACCCAGAATCCGTTTGTGATCTTCACGAAGTTTCCGCACGACTTTCCCGTCCATACATCTCTCGTCTCATGTCTGCACACAACCCGCGTTCCGTAGTCATCTTGAGAGATGTGCAGACATAAGCCCGCCCTTCCATTCGCAGAACCTGAGTTTCAGCCCAACAATTAGGGTGCAGTTCAAACCGAGAGCTGTCGGAGCCTAATCATTCCTGACGCATGGGATCCTTAAAAGTGCGTGCCTATCTTTCCACATAGCCAAGGCTTTTGGCCTTGACCGTTATTTCGGAGATATTTTCTTCTGACATATATTTTTTTAAGTGCCACAGTAGATACGACAACCTGACACGCTTGATGTCAACCGTTTTAGGTAGATGTTCGATTCGCCAAATGTAGTATGCAGACAAAGCATTGGGATTGGTCACGCATTCCTCATCGACAGCGACGAAATAGTCCTCAGAGCTCATGCTTGTCAACATTTCTTCCGGCACGAGCTTCATTGCATCTTCAATTGCTTCACCTAGAAAAGCAATAGCATCAATAAGTCTTTTCCTCTCGTACGAAGAAGCGATACAAGGCCATCCACTCATCCTTTTCGCATAGTATTTCGATATCCATTTATCCCAGATATTTCGAGATGAACGATCATTAAACCCTTTGCTGTAAAATTTATAGAAAACATCAGAAAAAAGATTCAAATCGTTTTCTCTATTATCTTTACTGATGATTTTCATAAATAAATTATCAAAAGAAGCACATTTAAGGCTTGCATCAGACATCACCATAATAGCGAATTCATACAGCTTCTTTTTAAACTTCTCTTCCGCTGATGGGATTTCTTTGGTCAAAGAAACAATAACCGAATACTTCATAACAAATCTACGTAAATTGGCGTTGGGATTACCCAACATAATTCGCCATGAAAGATCGCGCGTTTCGTCGTCGTTCAGAAGACCAAGAAGATTGTCATTCGCGTATTTTTTATCAATTCCATAAAAATATCCCGCATAATACAGCAGTCCCATTTTGGCGCATAGTCTTGCATCAGCGCTTCCAGAAAGAAGAATATTCAATGCGCTATCCATCTCCTCAGGAAGCCCTTTTCCTATAACGCTCTTTCCATATACGCATTTGCATCGTTTAACCCAATAATCGACCATTTTATACGGCCAAGCACGCTTAACCGATTCCAGGGATTTATCAGCACATTCAAAATCCGGCGAATACTTTTTCATAATGTTTAGCGCGAAAACATTAGAAATTCGAAATTCATCCTCGCTATATTTGTAACCAAATGAACTTATCTGTTGACACAGGAGCTGAGAGAGAACACCAACACCCAACATCTCCCATTTTTCATCTTGAATCGCCTCGAAGATATTAGCCCTGCATTCCTCCAAATCCAAGGAATCAATCGACATAACCAAGGTTTCCATCAATATGGAAACCTTTTTATTATCTTGGTCAATCTTAGATGAGAGAGCCTGACAAACTGATCGTATTCTACTTATGTTATTCATGCAGAAGGGAGGAATAACACGTTCAATAACAGTTTCAAAATTGAGAGATTCAAAATCGTCATATCGTCTAGGAAGACGAAGAATAGCATCAATCGCAGCGTCGGGATCCGAAGCCAACAATAACGCCAATTCTTTCTCGCCTATTTCAGAAGCGCCAGATTCCACACTGACAAGCTTGTTTTTGTTCGCCAAAGATCCGGTGCCATGAATCGATTCATACAATGAGCGACCTTCCAGCCAATCAATTTTTCCCAACAAATAATAAAGGAATCTCTGGCACCCATCAATGCCAACCTTCCCTCCACTCTCTTTAAAATATTTCAGGAGTTCGTCATGTATTTCAGGTGAAAAATCATCAAAGATACTTGCAACATAATCAATCGTATCATCTCCATACAAATAGTAGTTCAAACAATCATTTTGAAGCATCCATCGAATCTTCCTATCTGGAATCCAGTCGGATTGCACCACGACATAAAGGGCAAGCCTCGTAAAAATGACGTGCCCATATCCTTGCCATCGTTCAATAAGCACATCTTTCGCATTATATGAACGTGCAACCTCCTTTAAAACTTTGATTACAAATTGAATTCCAGAATCCATATGAAATGAAAAATCATCCTTTTCCAAATCACGTATATCCGAAGACAAATAACCTTCCACAAGATCAGAGCCATAATAATCGTTCAATAAATCACTTGCTTCGCACAACGAATTTTCGAATTGCAACAATGTGTCATTTGAAGCGATGCATAGTCCGCAGATTTCTTCGAGATCGCCTTCATATCCACGCAATCCAGCGTCACATTTCACTTTTGCGCACGGTTTTTTCAGAGATTTTTCGTTCTTGATGGAACTCAAATCCTTGTAATCCAATACAAGGTATGGCTGCAAGAGCAATCGCCATCCAAGTGCAGTTTTTGGCATCCCCATTTCCCTATATGCCTTGGAATGATCAGCGAAACCGCACGTAATACCCGGTATAGACGTTCGCAGAACCGTTTCCAATGCCCTACACTTTTCCTCACCGACATGGCTAACCATTGAGGCTAGCTCTTCAAATATCGCTTTGGAAATGCGCTGTTCGCAGTAAGCGAGATAATTGAGGATTATCTTATCCCCACCATCCTCGACGCAAAGCAGAGCAACCCATTCACATATTCTCCGTTCTGTTTTATTTTTGGGTTCTTCATCACTGAAAATCCAAGGAAACAGATTTTGCTCTCTAGCCCAAACCAACCAGTTCGCATCTCGTGCCAAACTTGCGAAATCATCGACGAAAGCCTCTTCTAGGAGCGATTCTTTGACATAGTCAATATCTGTTTTTCTGATAGGGATCCCTTTTTCCAGAATTGGACGGAATCGCGTTCTTCTCTCAAAAACAGAAGAACGCGCATTTTCATCCCATTGTTTTAGCGCCTTCGCTAGAGACGAATGCTCGCCTCCGACTACCGGATATGTGACGGTTTCGACGTGGAGTCTTTCGTATTTTTCTTTAACATCTTCATTCAATTCACTATCGCCAACAAAGGCGTATCTCTTTTTGTCTCGTTCAGGCATTCCCAATGCCAGATATCGCATGATTGGATCATTAACGCTATATCCAATAAATAAAACAGTGTAATTCTGGAATAATTCCACGAGAAAATGGGCGGCCCAACCTTCCGTCAGATATGCTCGACCGAAATCTCTATCATCCAGAACTAAATATTTGGCGTCACCTTTGACGGATCCATGCAAATGTAGTAGACCTTGAAAATCATGCCCAGGTGGGAAAGCCGGCGCATAGTACTGACGCTCGATTTCAATCCCTTCTGTCTTCGCAGCACAGGCGAGAAAGTCGTCATAATTCGTTGTCACAACACGAGCCGGCGGCCGTGATCCAGCCAGGGACATAATGGCAGCATGTTCATCATTGAACTCAACCCCTTCTCCCCTAAAACGCTGTTTCACATATTCGTGCGCCGTTATGCCGTCGTCACTCAGCGAACCTATGAAGCCGTCAAGATGTTCGAGATCGCTCTTTTTAGGTTTTTCATAGCCTGCCTCCTTAGCCAATTCTTCGGCAAGCTGCCTGTATGACGGAAAATTGGTTGGCGGCGCCATGGAGGCTCCAGCCCCGACGAAGAAGACCAGTTCTCCCCTGTTATGAGCTTCCATCAACTCATCAGGAATATTAACCCCATCTATGATTTCCATAGACACCCCTCAAATAGCATCCGTGCGAGCCATTCCCCACTCCATTCCCTGCAGAGGAAAACACGCCATCACGCCCAATACTACCCGAACACCCCCGTTAAAAGTACGACCGCCACGCCAGCGAACGTTCGGATTGGAACAAGATAAATACGAACAAACGCATTACCGATTACATGGATGATTACGATGAAAATAGCGAAGGCGGAATAGAGTCAAATTCCTTCTGTCGCCCATCGTGGACAGGATCTAAGCGTCGGCAAAGTATGAGGTAGGCAGAGAATCACTGTCGACGCCGGAATAGACACGCTCCCAGCCTTCGCACGCGACGGCCATGACCATGGACTGATCGGAATACTATAAATTCCCGCACAACAGGCACGGAGCGTCCGTTTTCAGGGCGAGCGCCCTGCACTTCGCGCAATATTCCCATTCCAACCGGCCCTGCTGAGTTATATATGGCAGATTTTGCTTCTTAACATGAAGCTTCTCGCTTATATATGGCACAGCGCCTGCGAAAACAGCCACTTCGAGAGTACGTTTTTGGAGCTTTCGACGCGTGCGACTGCCATATATAAGCGAGATGCTTCCAGCCAGACTCTCAAATCTGCCATATATAGTCGAGACACACGCGAATCCGCACTCTTTTCAACCTAATCATCAAATCGGGAGGTAGTCCACCCCGCCACACCGTTCACTCGAATCCGCTTGTGGTCTTCATTAAGGCTTCGCACGGTCTTCCCATCTGCACATCCCACTGCAACACCGCTTTTCCGAACTTGTGCAGACAGAGAACAAACGTTGTGCAGACACAAAACCGCACCTCCAATCACCGAACCCGAATCTTGCAGCCCAGCAATCAGAGCGTAGTCCAAGTCGCTATATCAACTTCCCATATATTTCGATACAGCGTTGTTTTCTATACTCCCTATCAAAAGGGGTCGGCGAATCACACCACCGATCGCTTCCAACAGATCTTTCCATCGTAATGACTATTAACGGTATCTAGTAGCTTTTGCGGAACATCATATTCTATTGGCTTATTCTGAATACTGATCATGCCATCTGAAGTGGCATATCCTATGAGCGCTGTTTTCAATGTGTCAAATGTCGGGAAGAGCGCTTTCTTAACACCATCATCTTCATATACCTCGTGAAGCTCATCCATCGAAAAAGTAACACTATGCTTGATTCGTTCAATGTAATCATGGAGTTCGGTGACACCTTCATTAGGAAAGATCTTCTTTCCCTCATCCATCATCTGATACACCTGTTGCGATATTTCTACAGATTGACGGAACCGCATCTTCTCAAAACGCCAATTACTTTGCAGAGATCTCCCATTCCGCATTGGGTACACGTAGGCACTCTGGTGATCGCAACGCTGCAGTGGCTGATATCCAATCTGGAAAGCCAAGCCGTCTACATCCCCAGATTGTAGGAAAAATCTTCTTTCCGCGCATGCAGCATTCACCGGATCAGTGTTGTACAGGTGTTTGAAACTCCACTCAGTTCCTCCGCCATTCAAGAAATCAATAGTCCAGTCGGGTGTGTGAAAGATATATCCGAATTGCGCATCTTCGCTTTTGTCGACCCCCTGCGTGAGGGGTCTATACGAATCGGTTTCGGGAACGTATTTGCAGGTCGCGAAAAATAGAGCTGCTTTAAAATCGTTTGTCAAATCCATCAGATGGGTGGCTAGACCATAATGTTGAGCAAGTGCATCAAAATTTATATCACTGATTTCGGCTTCCCAGTATGGGACAACATTGATTTTCCAAATAAGTCTACCGAACTGTCTTTTTCTTAAATGCGCTATTACACGAATTAGTTCTTTCTCTTTGTTGCTCATTCCATCCTTGAGCATTCGATTCAAAGATGGAATGGATTTATGGTAATTCTGAATTTCCCCACGGAATAAATGTCCTTTGCTCGGGAACGTTATTATATGCAATCCATACGGCACCTGAATTACGGTTCCTTCAGTCCGCATCATTAGGGATTGTTCAAGGACATAATCCATCTCCGGAACGTCAATTCCATTTCGAATTGCTTCATTTCTTTCAGCTAATGCATGCTTCACAGCTTCTGCCCGTGCGTCTTCCTGCTCTGCGTAGTACAGGAGCTGATTGATATCATCAATCGAGATATCGTGTACGGCATTTTCCTGAGGATTTTCAAAAAGCCAACCGTTCTTGTCATACACCAATCCTGATGACATATCACATCTCTATCTCTAATTAATTCAGCCTATCCATCAAGCAAAGCATCATCATTTTGCGCAAAAACCACCTAATACTACTGCTCCAACTTTATTTTTGAAGAGAGATGAATCGTTTTCGCCATAAATGAACATTGAATGCTTTAGACCAAATGCTTAGGTGAAGCTGAAACGCCAGAAGTTATTCGACTATTTTCTCGCTCTCGAATCCTCGTGGCTAGTTCTTCAATTTTGTTAGTAAGCCACATATTAGCCGTTGTGTCCTCTTCGTAATTTGCCTCGGCATACATGTTAATTCTGCCATCCTCACGCATTTTTTCAACCTGCGACAACGCTTTCATGTCACCATGCGGATAAATAGCAAACGTCGATCCGTTATTCTTATTAACCACCGAAAAAGCAGGAATGTCACTCGGACCATCAGCGATATATATCATATTCTCAAATTGAACCCGCCTGTCTTCCTTCGCGATTTTACTATTGACATCTATCCCCTCGATCTTTCCTATTCCTTTGTTAATTTCAAAAAGCGCCCGTGTTTTAGTCGTATTATCGATCGTATAAATAGTCTCGCCAAGCACTTTATTTCCCTTAGAATCCTTAGTGTCCAAAAGCTCACATCCCCATATGCCATCAACGTAGTCATATAGTTCAGATCCTCGTATCACCTCAGCGAAACCGGTACTGACAATATAGTTTTCAACCTGGATACCTAATTCCGAACATCTATTGTCGTCACGAAACATGCTCTTCGTCTTCTTGAAGAAATCAATGACTCCTGGATAGAATTTTTCCCGAGCACCATATTCACGAAGTTTTTCGTTATTCAATCCCGCAAATTTTCCACCTTGTCTTGATTCTCTGATAAAGGCATTCAAATAATATGTATCATGATTCACTCGCGTACCTTTTGCTTCCAGCCTTTCTGGAGCCGTATTGACTTCCGTCCAAAAGTCATGCGAATCAATCTGATAATTCGCAAAAATAGGATCTTGCATATACCCATCAATGAGGGTCTTATCGCAGTCCCATATCAAAGCAATGATATTCGACAAGCCAATCTCCTTAGCCGTTTCTGCAGTGACATCGCTCATGTTTGAGTTTACCAAGATACCGCATATCGAGCGCTTCAATCAGCCAACCTTTACGTACCGTGCGTAAGAACCGCATCCCGATCGTTGGACTAAGGCAATTCAGATTCATATGGTGGGGCACTGGTCATATCCAATTTTCGCATCACAGGAGACCACAAAACCCGAGTACTCAATTCTTCAGGCTTTATCCACCAAAAACCAGATGATACACACAAAAACGGGTGGTCTGATTACGCAAAACCAGACCACCTGGCATATCAAAAGCCCTACAGCGCCACTACAATTTCGTGACGATTGTTTTGGGATCTCGTCGCGTCGAACGGCATACCGGCACGGATTCGGGGAAGTTTCCTACTGCGATATACATCACGGGCAGTTCGTAGTCAGGCATATTCAACAGTGCACGCGTTTGCCGATCCTGGGACAGGCTGAACATGGCGTTCAACGGGCAGGCGGCGAGACCGTACGCTTCCAACGCATACAGCAGCGACATGGAGAACAAGCCACCATCCACGAACGGTTCGTTACGTTCGCCGTTGTTCATGAACGCGCGGATATCCGAGGTTACCAACAGCAATACCGGTGGCATGGCATATCCATGGAAACCACCCTGAATGCTTAATGCAGCTTTGATTTTCTCCGAATCGGTGATCTGGTACACGCGGGTTGCCTGGCGATTGCATACGGACGGGGTCTTCATTGACACTTCATACGCTTTGTCAAGCAGTTCCTGAGAAACGGGTTCACTCGAATACTCGCGTACGGAATACCTGTTCTGCGCAAGCTGAACGAAACTCACAGAGAGATTATTCACTTTAGAGGCCGATTCCATCACAAACGAGCCAGCATTAACCGCTGAATCATCGACTTTATATTCTTGTGCAGCCCTCCAAATGGATTCGGGAAACATGGCTTCGACCTGAGCAAGATCGTAACCCTGTTCCTCATGACGCCGCTGATATTCATGCAATACCGCCAAGCCCTGGATATACAGCGGATTCACAGAATATTCCGGATCTGCTTTCTCCAGCAGAACCAAACGCTTGGAAATCTCACTGAGCACGCCTTTGCCGAAGCCAAGCCTGAAATGGACGTGGCTCAGTCCCTTTTCAAGCCTGTGAATATCAAAAGCCAAACGGGTCTCCACACGAACCTTATCTGTGGAAACATCCAAGGAAATCCAACGCATGAAGCGTTGGCTTTGTGTTCTCTCCGCTTTTCTTCCGTTATGGGTTTCTTTTGCGGATTGCAGTTTTGCCCATATCGGACGAGGAACAATTTGTTTGATGGCTTGTTTTGCTGACATACGAGTTCTCCTTGTTGTTTTTCGTGTATTCAAATCGGTCATTCAGTCGTCACTAGGCAGACAGAACATACGGTTGTTCGTCGCTGAAAGCTGAATGGGCAATAGAAAAAGCGTCGACGACATCGGTACACTTAATTGGTACCAATGTCGACGACGCTACGAAAACGAAAGTACGGAAAGAACGCGCAGTCAGGTAGAGAGTACCGCTAGCTACGCCCCCCATTAGATTTTTAATGCTCTTCGCCAAAGTTGCGGGCAATATGGTTTTGACCAACTGCTTGGCTTTGCGTAGCACACGCTTCTTAAACGGCACGCTCACCCGTGCGTATTGCCTTTCCACAGGCTTCATGCGCTTTTTGAACATGTTGAAGTCATTGGTCGCAACGGCCTCGCGATATGCTGCAAAACTTTCATTCTTCAGCGTGGTGCGCATGGCATACGTTTTTTGACGCTGTTCGCTGATTCCGTCCAACGACGGCTTCACACGCTTGGTCGGAGTCCATTCTCCACGTTCCTGATGCACGTGGAGACGGTAGGCCAGTCCTTGCCTGCGGTGACGAAAACCGCCCGCTTGGGACTGGTACACCTCGGCGGAATCGGAATCATGCAGGACAAGCTCATCTCGGTGCGCATCGATGAGATTCTGCACGTCTTGGTTGCGCACCACGATTACGTTGCAGCCTTCGCCATCGTTCACGTATTTGGGAATCCATGCGTCACCGAAGGTCACGTCGGCGGTTTCCGCGAGCACGTCGTCGCAATAGTCGCACGCGTTGTATTTGAAGTAGCCCAGACCCCAGTTGGTGGTGGAAAGTTCCGCGGTTCGCGTCACCACTGGCTCGTCACCGCTGACGCGTTTCACTTCCACCGCGTAATCGGACGCAGGGCTTCCGGGCGTCTTGTGCCGGAAGTCCACGCGGGCGATGTCTTCCAAAGGAACGCCCGATTCCCAGGCTTCGCTTTTCGCGAAGAAATCGGATTTCAGATGTCCGCACACCAGGCCAATGCAGTAGCGGATGCGTTCGTTCAATACCGGATCCTGACAGCGAAGCAGACGAACGGCCTTCACGAAACAGGGAATGCCGATGAACAGGTAACGACCTTCATGCTTTCGCACGTAAGCCAATACCTCGCTCATTTCCACGGGATAATACTTGGACTTGGCACCGGTCTTCAATTCCTCGACCGAGTGCGAGACCTGGTAAGTGTACATATGTTCCGGATCAGGACCATCCTTAACGTGCACGACGGCGTCGACCAGTCCTTCTTCCAACATTTTCGAAGCAAGCCAGCTGACCATGCCGCCGGAACTGCCGCGGGAACGCCAACCATCCGCGGACACGTACCCCACGTAGGCGTTCAGATAGTAGCCTAGGTACTGGTCGTGCTGTATGCCAGCCTGCGAGCCGAACAGATCGTTTCCGATAGCGTCTTCGTTGGTTGAGCTCGCGAAAGGACATGCGCTTTCAACTTTGGCAGGGTTTTGAATCCCGCTCTGCATGAACGCTTGATAGCAGCCGTCGTTGTTCTTGGCGATGGTGAACGCCGGATCCAGGAATGCGCAGGTTCCGCAGCCAACACAATAGGTTGCGGAACCGCCTATGGCATCGGCGTCTGGCGAGGAGATCACCCTCTCCATGACGTTTGAGTCGCTCATCGAATTACCTTTCTTTTGATTCGACCGATGATTTTCTCCCGTTCCTCACCGGTCAGCGACACCTTCATCGCGCCGGAAAGAAACAGGATGGAATAGACAACACCCCACACGAGGAACATGAGGATGGAATTCACTGGCAGGAAATGCGTTCCCAGCAGGCAGACGGCCGTCACGATGAGAGCCAGAGCGATGGTGGGCAGCATGTTCTTCCAGAAGTAGACCATGTCGAGACCGATACGGGTGTGGTAATACCAATTCATGAACAGGCCAGTGCCGAGCATGATGCTGGCTAGGTAGCCGATGGCAGTGGCCCAGTAGCCCATGGTCGGGATGAAGATAACACAAATCACGATGTCAATGACCGAAGTCAGAACATAGATTAAGCTACGTGCCTTATGACGGTTTTTCGCGCGCTGAATTTCAATGCCCGTGTTCTGTGTGAGAGGAACCATAACCGGCAGCGTCATGATCAGTATAAGCCAGTAGGCATCGGCATTGGCATCCCCCGCCCAGATATGGATGAAATACCGTCCAAGTACAATAAATCCGCCGAACAGGTACCAGAACAGCACCATCTGGTACCGTCCCACACGCGTCATAAGCCGTGTGAGCACATTGTTGTCATCTGACTCGGCAACGATGCGGTTGATCATGGGCACGAACACGTTAGACATGGTGGTGCTCATGGAGAAGAACAGGTTTCTAATCTGCAATGCAATGGCGAACACCGCCACCGCGGTCGCACTGGCCATAGCGCCCAGCAGGAAGTTCGGCACGTTGTTGTTCACCAGGTCGAAGATCTGGTTGAGGAAGATCCAGAAGCTGAACACCGCGATGGCCTTGAACATCGACCATTCCAAACCCTTGAAAGTGAAACGCATGTTCAGCGTGCGCGTGGCATACCAGATGTTCATCAGCAGCAGCACGCTGGTGATGAACATCTGCGCGCAGGCGACGCCGACCGCACCCGTGCCCAGCCAGAGCAGAAGCACGGCCAGGAACGGCTGAGCGATGGAAGTAAGCAACTGCCTAGACTGCTGGAACACAAACTTCTCGTGCGACACGATGTAGGAGTCAAACGGCGTGGACAGCAACTGAATCGCCACATTGACTGTCATGATGCCCATAAGCTCACGTGCCAGTACAAGCTCACTGGCAGTCAGGCCGCCCGAAAAGAAGCTTCGCACATTAATAGTCAACGCCGTACCGCCAATCAGGCACAGCAACGCCACCACGACGTAGACGAGCAGGAACATGCCATTGAGACGCGAAATGCCCAGATCGTTGCCTCGCGTCTTCTCGCGCATGTAGAAGCGCACGTACGACCCGTAGAATCCGGCGCTCAGCAACGTGAGAGCGAACACCACGGAGTTGGTCATCTGAAACACGCCATAGTCAGCCTGCCCAATAAAGTGCAGTAGCAATGGCACGTAAATGATGTTTACCAGATTCTTCGCGATGATGTTCGCATACCCAAGCAAAGCACCCGTCTTGCGCTGGCCTTTCAACCGTTCACCACCTCATGCCGTGAGTCATTCGACGATTTTTGGTTGAGGGCCAAAGACAGGTATTCGTTAAATCTCTCCCGCTCTCCGGCAATTCGTTCGGCGACGCCCGCATAATCAGATGCCGTTTCCAACGATAGGGTTCCACCATTGTAGATCTTGTTCTCCGTGCCCAATTTCTCGGCCAAGGTCTGCAGCCTCGAGAACATACTCACCCCATCTCTATGCACTATGGACAGAGGGGTTTCGAAAATAGACGAGAACACCGCGGCATGGAACGAATCAGTAACGACAAAGGTCGCGTTCTTAATGAGGGAAATGAATTCCGCCGGACCAGCAGGAAGCTCGCTGCCGTCGTCACGATCGGTCAATGAAATCACTGGATATCCGTTAAGCGAATGAAGCTGCTTTAAAACATTAGACGCCTCGGATCCGACCCCACCAAGCAGGTAAGTGAAAATATAAGGTTCTTTCGGGGTCAAAGAATCACTCGAAACAGCATCCCACTCCTCTGGAGTGAGGACAAGCGTGGGGTCGCAAATAACCTCCGCCCGCATACCGGACGCTTCATATATGAGTTCGGCACCTCGTTCTTCCCTGACAGACAATAGAGGGAAATTCCGAACGCCCTTTGCCAAGCGTCTGCTCTGGCGTTCATCCAACGCATCCAGGCCGATGCTCGGAGCCAACGCAACACGCTGCTCTTTCTTGGCGAAATCAAGGAAAAACCAGTCCTCGTTATATTTGATGTAACCTAGATTCCAGACTTGGTCGCTGCCGACCGAAAAGAAAGTGTATTCTTTCGGGTTAAACTCATCAAAGTTAACCACTCCTATACACATGTTCTTGTTGAACCTCTGGAATGCCTCCAGTCGTTCTTCAGACATATTGTCCTCGGGATGACTAACAGGCTTCCTAAGAAGCTTACGCACCAGCTGCTTCAAGTCCCGTAATGCATTAGGTCTATCTGCCAGAACCAGCGACTCCGCTTTAAAACCTCGCGACTCATAAACTTGCGTAACAGCGTAATTCTGTAACCTGTTCCCGTAATTGAAGTTGCCGGGAAGTGTCACAATTCCCACTTTTTGTTTCTTATTTTCCATACCAAACCTTTCAGACAAAGCGACTAGTTCTTTCCCGATAACTCATATAGCAGGCGTTTCAATGGCTCCTCGGTCGTTAATCTTTCGTGCAGGCACGCCAGCCCACGTGGTATTCTCCTCCTCAATAGGTTTGAGTACTAAAGCGTTTGCGCCAATCCGTACATAATCGGCGACTCTGCACCCCCCTAATACCTTCGAGTCAATCATGAATTCCACATGGTGGCCCACGACCGGGCACCTACCGTGCGCCTGCGCAATGACAACGCCGCTGGACAGAGAGCAATAATCGCCGACTGTCGATTCAGGGTTGACAATAATCCTTCCGGGATGCCAAATCAGCAATCCTTTCCCGAACACGTTAATCGGAATCTCCGAGCAGAAACGACGCTCATACTTCTTCAGGAAAAACAAGTACCAAACGTACGCAAGCTTGTGATACAAATTCTGCGAAACGTTGTGATGGTAATCGCACTTACGCAGATAAACCTTCCAGCGAACCATCGCCCCACCCGCACCTATGATTCTCTTCAGAGGATTGGAAGGCCAAGGCTGCATCCTTTGATCTTCCTGGATATATTCACGTAGGTCGCTCTTGGTGACGATCATCAGTGCCTCCTTATTCTCTTGATAAAATCAACGGCTTTTAGCAGCTCAAAAGTCAGGGTGCCGAATCCACGCTTCAGCAAGAAGACAGTGAGCCTGTTATCTGCCCTCAGACTGCAGCGCTTCCAACGGGAAAAACATTTCTCATCCTGCGCCGCTTCCCGCACATCTCTGAAAACTTGAATGAACCCGCTATATTTTGCCCCCTGCATAGCAATCTTGAGGAGGTTAATGTACTGCAGGGCCTCGCCGGCACACGCGCTTTGATAGCATGATTCTCCCCATTTCCTCGCGTATTTGAGCAGTGCGCGGTTGACGACCCTGATGTCGGATAGCTGCGAAGGCTTATAGGCCGAAGTCGAGGCGGTGTCATTCGTGCGGTAGAAGTAGAGAACATCATCCAAGCTACAGAGTGAGCGAGCCTTGTCAAACACGGGAAGTAGCTGCAAAAGATCCTCACCATGCTTTATTTTGTTATATTGCGTATAGTCGGCGGAAGGATCAAAAAGATTCAATCGTATGGCCTTTCCCCACATCTCATTGAATCTTCCTTCACACAGGTGTTTACGCCCCTCGGTGATTTCTTTTCCCGAATACAAACCGGTAGACAAAGGCGACGGAGTGTCCGAACGACCAAAATCCTTGCTACGGCAATAGCGGAAGGATACGATATCCGCATCTGTTCCCGTGATTGCATCATGAATGCACTGTAGCGCTTCCGGATGCAGGCCATCATCGGAATCTACAAAGACCGCATATTGTCCCCGAGCTATTTTCAGTCCAGCACGTCGCGCGAGCAGTGGTCCTTCATTTTCACGATGCAACACCGTCACATTGCATTTTGACTGTGCGTAGGTATCCGCAATGCATGATGTTTCATCCGTTGACCCATCGTCGACAATGATAACTTCGTAATCTCTGAATGTTTGGGCATCCACGGACGCAAGACATTCAGGAAGATACCTCTCCGCATTATAAGCTGGGACAATAATCGAAAACAACATTCAAAACCTCGTTTTTAGACTACACTTCAAGTGATTACTTAATCCCCAGAATGGAAGATGTATAAGGATACACCTCGCAATTTCCATCCAACACAAACTTAATTTGGAAAATTATAATTGTCACCGAAAAAAGTATTGCCATTATTCTTAAGAGAATATTTTTTTCCTTAAGTCTGTAAGTGATAAATATAGATATAAAAAACTCGAAATAATATCCAAAACGGCCAATTCCCAATGTGATAATTTGCAATTCTGCCAACATAAGACCAAGGACACAAAGATACTCGATAAAACTATTTTCCTTCGAATATGATTGCCGTGAATTATAAACTATTCCAGAAATTTTAGAATCCATGAAATGCAAAAGAGAGATGAATCCAAGATATATCAAAGGCGTTATTAATAAACCACCTTTACCCTTATTAGTAACCATGTAGGAATATGAGTCTTTAACACCACTCAAAGCCGCAAGAAAAGAGTCACTGAAAGCAAAGATAAATACCACACAGGCAAAAGAAGCGAGATAGATGAAAAACCTTCGCACAAGAGAATATACAGAATTTTTTGAAAACAAAAGATACATCGGATATATCAAAAAAGACACTATTCCTGTTTGATGCATTAAAAAAGCAATTACTGAACAAAGCAGCCAACTTTTATAATGTTTCTCCAGAGCAAGACATAGAGCAAATGCAGAGAGAGAGACTGCAATCATTTGTTTCATGATATTAAGGGAGATTGCGTAAAAAAGAAAGTAAAAAAACAGCATTCCTATCCATGTGTCTTTTTTAAGAAAATAAGAAATAGAAAAATAGGCAGGTAATATTATCAGTAGTTCTATTATAAATAGATATACCTCAAAAGAGCCATTTGCAAGGTTGATAAGCCACGCTAAAGCAACAAATCCACGAGGATTATCCGACCGAATATTGAATGCTTCCAGCAGAGACACATTTTTCGTATCCCGATAAACAAACATACCATATCCGGTTACATCGGTACCTATAGTCTTGTCTCTGACAGCTGCAAGCAAACACGGAATCGTGATTCCAATAAGGGTCAAAAAAGCCGCCAAAAACCCTCTAGTACGATCTTTTGCATAGAAGCAAAGACAGGAAGCAAGAAAAACTATGATGTATATAGTCATTTTTCACTCTTACTAAGGTTAGTTAAAAAATTAACTTAATCAACATTTTTATAAATTGATTCAAGCTTTTTTGATTCGTTGTGGATATCATAATTTTTCGTTTTAAGTACATCTAAAATTAAAGTATTTCGTTTTTGTATCGAAAGATTAATTATTTCATTTACCCAAATAGTAAAACGTAAATTCACCGGAATGAAATTAACGTTATTGGTGATATCGCAAGAGGGATCAACATTATCGGAAATTAAAATCGGTAAGTCTGCCGCTTGGGCTTCAACCGAAACAACGGGGAATCCCTCATATAATGATGGCAATACGAAAACATCCATTGCTGAATAAAAATCTTCGACGTTAGCCACGCTTCCTGTGAAAATGACCCTGTCACTTAGCCCACGTTCATTTACATAATGATGAATCTCGTCTTCAAGTTCGCCAGTCCCAAGAAGCAGAAGATAAGAATCTGGAACCCTGCGGTTAAACTCGGCGAATATATCTATCAGATATTTATGATTTTTCTGCTTCATAAATCGTCCGACATGGCCTATAACATAATCAGTTTTCCCGATGTTATATTCTCTACGAATACGGTCTCTGGCTTCTGGGTTGAACGCATATTTCTCTAGCTCAATTGCGTTATTCAGTATCTGGACTTTCCCAGACCGCACGGCTTTCTCTCCGTATAAGAAGACTCCGGCATCATGCCCGCAAGCCATCCATATATTGGCAGACGCCTTATTCAACATTTTCAAAACAGACCATATGGCTTGTTTTACCTTACTTTTGGAAACGAATGAATTATGCGAGTGCGAGATAAGCTTCTTCGCTCCGGTAAGACGGGCGATCCACAGGATATAGAAATTCGTTAAGGTCGTATGTGCGTGTACCACATTAAACCTTTCAGAATGCATCAACCGATATAACTCAATCACATTTTTTAAGATGCTCTTACGCTTATGGGTGATAACATCAACGGTATAACCCGCATCTTGGAACTGTTTTACGCAACGTTCGTCATTAATGTCTTGCGTAATGATATGGATATCGAAGTCCTCCGGATGCTTAAAATGTCCCAGATAATTAAGGAGCATGGATTCCACGCCGCCAGATTCAAGACGTGAAACCACTTCCGCAACTTTAATCTTTCTGGGCATCACATTCTCCTTCCAGCTCTTCGTACCAATGGGCTAGCTCCGCAGCGCTCAAGTGAATTGCATATCCCCGTTTAGCCATTTCTTGCGCATGCGAGATACGGCCCGACGCATCGCTTTCATGTACATCGAAAGCTGACACCCAAGATTCGAAACCTGCATCAAGTGAAATGCGTCGTACTAATGACGGAATTAAATCTGCCTCTTTGGGAACTTCGTCACTGCACACAACGGGAAGATCAGCGGCCTGTGCCTCAATGCTGGCCATTCCCAAACCCTCATATGTTGAAGGGAAGGCAAGAATATCAAATGCGCTGTAATAATCCGCAACATCATCACGGATGCCAAGTAGTTTTACGTTGCGCTCGATTCTTAGGTCGTGTATTTCCTTACGCAACTCAGAGTCGTCGCCATCTCCCACTATTGCAAGCACCGCACTCGGATTATTCTTCAACAATTCCGAGAAGACCTTGATCGTAAAGGTTTGGTTCTTCTGAAAGCAGATACGGCCAACTTGGCCGATGAGCAACTGCGAATCGCCAACTCCGAGTTCGTCACGTTTAATCGCGCGCGATTGGGAATTGAACGTGAACCTATCTATATCTATGGCGTTGTGAATGATATGGACCTGTTTCGCATCAACGACCTGATCGCCGAATAGCCATCGTGCGGCATATTCCGAACATGCGGCCAAGTGTGTTGGGTAAACCTTGGAGAACGGTCTGAGCACGTTCTTCACCAGAGTCTTGGCTTTCTCATTCGGATTCGAGGTGCTATGGCTGTGCGCGATCCGCACCGGGACTCCAGCCTGTTTCGCGGCCATGAGCGTGAACACGCTGACCGCGTTCATATGGGAGTGCACGATGCGCGGGTGGATCTGCTGGAACAGTTGCCGGCAGGCGTTCACATACTTGACTGGGTTGCTGTATGGAGGAACGTAGAACACTCGACCGCCCAAGGACTCGATCTCGTCCTTGGGAACCACCGTGGAGTCAGTCTGTACGATGAAATCGAACTGCACTTGGGAACGGTCGATATGGCGGTAATGGTTCATCACGGTGGCCTCGACACCACCGCCCATCATCCTGCCGACTACCTGGGCTACGCGAATCGGCACTGGATTACCGTCCCTGAACCGGAATCAAACCGACGTAACGGCCGTTATCGGCTCTTTGTCTATTTCGGAACCATAAGAAAGGCGTCAAAATCAGGTTTTGAGCAAGGCCTTCAAGTCCCGAACAAGCAAAGTGTTCATGGAAAACCCGTGAAGAGCATCTCTGAGGTATGTGGCGGGACTGGGCGTGTCTAAGGGGGATGCAAAAATCAGTGCTGTCAGATAATGAACGGGGTTTGGCAGTTCCTGCGCGGTTCGCGTTGCGCTTGAAAAACACCAATTCGGGGTTCATTTGGAGAGAAAGGACGGGACTCGCATGCCGACCACAGGTCGATTGATTGCAAAAAAAGCCGATAACGGCCGTTACGTCGGTTTTGGCGGGAACGCCGTCCGTACTCCGCTTTCCGAGACCGTTACGGAGGTCCGTGGGATTTGAGCGAGTCGATCCGCATAGCAGTCGCAATGCACAAGCCGTACCGCACGCCCGACGACCCGGCATACCTGCCGCTCCACGTCGGCACGGCCCTGCATCCGGACGTGCTGCCCGGCATCCAGGGAGACGACGAGGGAGATAACATCTCGCGCCTCAACGCAAGCTATTCCGAACTGACGGCCCTGTACTGGATGTGGAAGAACTGCGACGCCGACTACAAAGGCCTCGTCCACTACCGCAGGCTGTTTGCGTCCCCCAGTCTCGCGAACCGACTGCGAAAAGACCGGTTCGTCCGAATCGCATCCAGCAAGGAGATTAGGGAAGCGCTGAAAAAGACCGGCGCAGTCGTACCCCGTAGGCGGAACTACTATATCGAGACGATGCGCTCGCACTATGCGCACACGCTCGATGGATCCCATCTGGACGTTATGAGGGACATCCTCATGTCGAAGGCTCCCGAATACGTTCCCATATTCGACAGGTGCATGGCCTCGACCGGCGGTCACATGTTCAACATGCTCGTCATGCGCGCCGACCTGTTCGACGCGTACTGCGCATGGCTCTTCCCTCTGATCGACGAATTGACCTCCCAGATCGACGCCTCGGCATACACCCCATTCGAGAAACGTTATCCCGGCAGGGTCAGCGAGCTCCTGCTGGACGTGTGGCTCAAAACAAACGGACAGGATGTCGTCGAATTGCCTCTTACCAGCCCGGAACCGACTGATTGGTGGGAAAAGGGCAAGGGCTTCCTCATGGCCAAGTTCGCCGGTAGGAAATACGCGAAGAGCTTCTGATTTATATCGGCAAATCAGAAAGGAATCAAAGATCCTTGTTCATTTTGTTTTTTATTATTTCAGTCTTCACTATATATTTGGACTATTCTGCCCACAAAGATATATCAAGTCCTGTGATCGTTTTCACCTCTTTATGGCTGTTCATATGCACCCTCGCATCATTGCGACTCTATGGATTTACGGGTTATTCAGAAAAAACAATTGGCTATATTACCTGCGGCAGCATGGCTTTTTCTTTGGGTGCCTTTTCTTCGACACTTGTAAACAAACAGACTACCAAGCAAACACGGTATGCCCACTTGCGCGGAAAAAATCTTCAAACGAGCGACGGCAATCAACAGCAGCTATGCTTTACATTTCTTGAAATAATATTAGCGCTAGCTTGTGCAGGTAGTGCGCTATCTCTCTTTTACTCACTAAACGCATTCAGAAGCGGCGCTTCCTACATGGAAGTGCGTGGCAGTCGTTTAGGATACAATGACGAACAGGCATTTTCGAATCCAATCGTTGGATTGTTTGTCACTTACTTTTGTGGTCCAGCAATGACAGTGCTCATACCTATTGCAATCGTCTTCCTTTTCAAAAAACAGCACAAAAAATTTAGCCTCATTGTTTTTTTGTGCGCTCTTGCAGATATTATTTCCAGTGGTGGTCGTATTCAAATAATATACATAGTTTCACAACTGATAGCGGCTTTTTTCTATTATAGAAAAACTATTTCCAGCAAAACAAAGAAAATCATAAAAAATGCTACAATTATAGGAATTGTAATGCTATTTGTCCTAACATCACTTAGGACAAGTCAGAATTTCTTGCAGGCGATATATACCTATTTTACATTACCTGTAGGTCTTTTTTCATATTACACCTCAATTGTTGATGTAAATAATTTTGAATCTTTTGGCGCGGCGACATTTTACCCCCTATTCTACGTTCTTGCGTCTGTTGCCAGCTTTTTTGGAGCCAAAACGTCGTTTTTGAATAATTTAATCTATTATGTCGGATTACCACAAGAAACCTGGACGTCAACCTTATTCCCAACAGGATCCTACAATGCTTTCTGCTCCTTGTTTTATTTCTTTTATCTCGATTTTCGAATTGTTGGAATAGTTCTTTTTTCATTGCTTTATGGCTTCATGTCAGGATATGTATATAAAAAACAAAGAACTAGAACCAACGACATATGGTTCATGTTCTATCTGCTCATATTACAAACCATTGTAGGCTCTTTCATAATTTTCCAGCTTGGAAATACAAAATTCTTCGTAAGTCTTTTTATTTTTGGAATTGCGATTCTCCTTGGGAAAAAAGAGATAAAAGAGGAATCATGATGAAAGATAAATCACCCGTCAACATCGTGGTGCCGGTCTACAACGTCGCTGACCTGCTGTCCCGATGCGTCGACTCACTGCTCGCACAGACATACGAGGACGTACGAATCGTCCTGGTCGACGACGGGTCCACAGACGACTGCCCCGCAATATGCGACCGATATGCAGAACAAGACCCGCGCATCACCAGTCTCCACAGGACGAATGGCGGGCTCTCAGCTGCCCGTAACACGGGAATCGACCATGTGTTCTCAATCGAAGAACCCTCGCGCGGACGATACATAGCGTTCGTGGACTCCGATGACTGGGTCGAGCCCGGATACGTCGAGTCCATGCTCGAGACGCTGGAGGCGTACGACGCGGACGCGGCGCAGTGCGGACATTTCGTCTCCTACGCGCCGGACAACGAAGACGACAAGGACCCCGCCCACACGCGCGCGACGCTCGATCGTGCGCAAGCAGTTGAGAGCCTGTGTCGCAACGGCCTGTGGGACGTGACCGCATGGAACAAGCTGTACCGGCTCGACCTGTTCAGACAGATACGGTATCCGGAGGGGCTCTTGTATGAGGACACCGCCACTACATACCTGATCACGCAGGAATGCGACAGGGTCGCGGTGGACATGACATCCCAATACCACTACACGCAGCGCTACACGTCCATCGCGAACGGCACCACCTGGAAGGACAGCAAGCTGGACCTTGTGCTCGCCGGCGACCGGATGGCCGCATGGGTGTGCGAGCACTATCCCGACCTCAAAACGGCCGCAGCTGAGAAGCGGGCGTACGTGCGCCTCTCCACGCTTTCCCAGATGGTCAACACTAGTCATCAAGACAAGGACCTCGCCCGAAGACTGCGCCGGGAGGTCCTCTCGGTTGCACCAACCGTGCTGCGCGATCGCAGGGCGTCGAAGCGCGACAAGCTCGGCATTCTCGCCCTGCTTCCCGGCTTCTGGTGCTATCGCGCCATCTGGAGTCGCTACTACGAGGCCAAACGAAACAGGACTGTGGCCGGTCCGGCTGGAGCACCCGACACGACAGGAAAGGAACAATCATGACAACAGCGGCGGTAATCACGCTCCATCAAGTCGACAACTACGGCACACAGCTTCAGGCATACGCCACGCAGGAGAAGCTGAAGCAGTATTTCGATAACGTCGTTCTCATCGACTATCGACGTCCCGACACGTATGGCAAAGGCCTGGTCAACTCCTTCGCCAAAAGCAATCCGGTAAAGGCCCTAGCGTTCCTGCCAACCTACTTGCTATGGAAGAAAGTGTTCGACGGCTTCCGCAGCAAATATCTGAACCTCACGGAAAAGACGTATCTCAGCGAATCGGATTTCAAAAACTTCAACGATTTCGCTGACGTGTACGTTTCCGGCAGTGACCAAGTGTGGAATTCCGGATGGAACAAGGGAGTCATTCCATGCTTCTATCTGGACTTTGCCCCTGACGGAAAACCCAAGTACGCATATGCGTCCAGCTTCGGCCGAAACCATCTCGACGAGAACGAAGTCAACCAGTCGAAGAAGTACATTGATCGTTTCGACATGATTTCCGTACGAGAGCAGAGCGGCGTTGATATTCTGAACAATCAGTACGGATACCACAACGCTGTGCAAATCGTCGACCCCACGCTGGCGATGCCGGCATCGTTCTGGCGTTCCATCGCCACGAAACCGCGGGTTAAAGGCGACTACATCCTTATCTACAACCTGAACCGCAGCAAAGAGTTCGACGGATATGCGGATGAACTGTCACGCAGAACAGGCCTGCCTATCTACCGATTCTGCACCCGCGTGGACCAAGTATTCCGCAACGGTAAAAGCCTCGTAGTGCCTGAAATCCTCGATTTCGTTTCCCTTGTGGACAACGCGAAATACGTGCTGACTGACTCATTCCACGCGACCGCATTCTCCATGAACATGGGAACCGAGCCAATTTGCATCTACCCGGGCCAGTATTCCGGAAGGCTTTCCGAGTTCCTGAAGCTCGTGGACTCCGAGCAGCGTCATGTGGACGGATATGACGACTTCGACGTGATTAATCGGCATGTGGACTTCGCCAAGGTCGAACGAATACTCGGCGCAGAGCGCACGAGAGTCGACGAATACCTCACCAACATGCAGCAAGCAGTACTCGCAAACAAACAATGATTATTCATCACTCACACTTAATTGGAGGATTCAAATGAGTGAGAAGCTCAGGGCAGTGTTTCACGCGTGCGTCCCGCGTCGTATAGCGTCAGCAATACGAAATCTACGGCAAACGCTTCATCTTTACAAAGACTCCATTCTTCAGGCATATCGATATAACCGAAACTACTCCCGTGTTGCCTCTACCGAGCTCACACAGTTGGAAACACGAATCATGTTCCTGAGCCATCAGATAGAAAAAGGACTCAGCCATAGCGATTTTCGATATGGCTTTGGACGCAAAGTGTTTCTCGAACTTCCAGCCATGCTCAAGAGCTTAGAGCTAGCCGACAGCAACTATGAGGAAAACACCGTATTTCAAGAGTCGATGTCAGCACTACACGAGTACATGGAACGCCATATTCGCGCGGGCAAGGATATCTCATGGCAAAAAAGTCTTTTCACCAACGAGCAATGGAATCATATTAAGTCCGCAGATCCATCACGCGGAGGAAGCATCGTCATCCGACGGTCAACAAAAGCTAACAACTCGCTCCTACCTTACGCTCAACTTAATGAACACCGTCATTCGGTACGAGAGTTTTCCGATGAGCCAGTAGATGTTAATCTCATCGAGCAAGCCATTGACATGGCTATGAGGACACCGTCCGTCTGCAACAGACAACCAACTCGAGTTCATCTGATCCTAAACCCTGAAATCATCACTAAGGCTTTGGCTATCCAAGGAGGAGTGGGAGGATATGCGGCACCCCCTGCCCTTATTCTCATTACTTCCGACCTGCGATCGTTCATCACATCCTATGAACGGAATGAGGGGTTCACTGACGGCGGACTTTTTGGCATGTCCCTTCTTTTGTCGCTTGAATCCTTAGGACTTGCTTCCTGCCCTCTGAACACCATGTTCACGGCAAAAGCAGATAAGGATACCCGCAAACTTCTGAATCTCCCTGATAACGAAGTGCCAGTCATGTATATTGAGGTCGGTAACTTCCTTGAGGAAACTCGCACATGCGCATCTGTTCGTTATACAGGAAATCAAATCACGACAGTCATCAAATAGGAACTGCTGATTTCTTATGCACGAATCTAAAACATTAGCTAGATGAGTTAACCGAAAGACAATGAAGGCTACGAATAACAAATCACATTCGCGTATTTTTAAGAATGCGTTGTTCCTATACGCGCTCACGTTTTCAAACTATCTGATCGGACTATTACTCCTGCCGTACCTGTCACGTGTGCTCAGCGTGGAGAAGTTCGGCGTGATCGGATTCGCGACGTCGTTCTGCCTGGTGTTCCAGATGGTGGTGGAGTACGGTTTCCAGCTGTCGACCACCGCGACCATCTCCGTGCATCGCGACGACAAGGCCAAAATGTCCCGAACCATCTCGACGATGACGTACACCAAGCTGCTACTGGCATGTGGTGCATCGGCCGTGTTCTTGGCATGCGCGATGTTCGTGGACATGCTCCGCGGCCATTTCGTGATCATACTGCTGTTCTTCGTGGACTCGATCGCCAAAGCACTGCTTCCGGACGCCTACTTCAGAGGCATCGAACGCATGAAGGACATTACCATCCGCGCGGTGTCCGCAAAATCCGGAATCCTGGTGGCGACGCTGTTGTTCGTGAAGGGCGACGACACCCTGATCATCTATCCCGTCTCGATGATCGTATTTGATACCATCGCGCTCCTGTGGGCGTTCTCCCTGCTCAAACGCGACGGTTTGAAGGCGACCGGCACCACCATGAGGGAAATGCTGGAAGCGTTGAAAGACAGCTTCTGGTTCTTCATATCCCGCATATCCGTGAGCATCAACGGATCATTGGGATCCATCTTCCTTGGCATGCGCTACAGTCCCGAATCCGTGGAGATGGGCCTGTACTCCGGCGCGACCAAGCTGTCGTCCGCCGGAGAGCAGATGATTCCGCCGCTCGGCGATGCACTCTACCCGTCGATGGTCAACAAGAAGGACTACAGGCTGTTCTACCGCATAGTGTTGCGGGGCGGCATCCTTTGGTTCCTCGCGTGTGGGCTGGTGGAAGTGCTGGCGACGCCGTTGTGCGTGCTGATTCTCGGCGGACAGTACGCCAGCGCTGGCGGGTTCCTGCGGATACTGATGGTCGGCGTGTTCTTCGGATATTTCAGTTTCATGTTCGGCTATCCAGCGCTCTCGCCGATCGGGAAGGCGACCTGGGCGAACGCGGCGATCATGGTCAGCGCGATCGTGAATCTTACGGCCTGCGCGGTTCTGTGGCTGACAGGGAACATCACACCGCTGACGGTATGCGTGGTGTTCTCCAGCACCAACATCACGACCTTTATCGTGCGCTTCGGCGCATTCATGAAATTCAGGAACTTAGCGGAACAGGATGCGGAATGAGTGGTTCCAAGCGTATCGAGTGGATCGACGTGGCCAAGGGTGTCGGCATCGTACTGGTCAGTTTCGGCCACCTCAGGAACGGTGACGGCGAAAGCGTGTGGCTGCCCGCATTGGACGTGCCCATCGACGCGATATACTTGTTCCATATGCCCTTGTTCTTCCTACTGGGGGGGCTCACGTTCAGTAGGAGGGGCGGGTTCAAGGCGTTCCTGGCGCGCAAGGCCAAGACGTTGCTGGTGCCGTATTACGTGTTCTCCCTGTACTTCCTCGCGAAACCGTTCGCGATACTGCTCATACCATCCATGCGCGCGACCTTCCAGACAAGCCACGACTACGGTATTACGCACCAGTTCCTCGACGTGCTCATCATGGGCAATGGACTGTGGTTCCTCATGGCGTTCTTCGTGGGCGAATGCCTGATGTACGGGCTGACCAGCCTGACCGATGACGGACGCGTGCTTGCCGCTATTGGAATGGCGTTCGTCATCCTGTCGACATTCGTCTCGTCCCAGACCGGATGGCCTGCACTACCCTTCCAGATTGTGGCCGGAGTCAAGGCAGCTGGCTATATGTGCGTCGGATACGTGCTGAAGGAATGGCTCAAAGCCATTCCGCGCGGGAGAGCGGGCGTATCGTCAGCTTGCGCGGCCGTAGTGTTCCTGACGTTAGCGGTACCGGCCGTGGCCGGAATCATACCGGATGGTCCGGCGCTGCTGACCGCATCGGTCGCGGCGGCATTCCTTGGCACGTTCGCCGTCATCTGGCTGTGCATCGCGGTGGGGTCATGCCGGATGCTGGCCTATATCGGCCGCTACAGCCTCGGCTATTACGCGCTGAACGCATTGACACTCAACATCATGAAAATCGGGCTTTTCCGAGTCATCGGCATCAACGTGGCGTCCACACCGTGGTTTTCACAGCTTCTCGCGGGCCTCGCGGCCACCGCCCTTGCGCTCGTGCTGCTGACCCTCGCGAACCTTTTCATACAACGCTGGATGTGGTGGGCCATAGGCAAAAAACGCCCATAACTCGGCAACAGGGTGCGGACGTTTTTCTTGGAGTTAATCACGCAGCCAATCCATGGCTCAGCCGGTTCTACCGGACTCACCCAACCAAGCGATTGCTTGATGTGATCGTGGTTGCACCAGTGGGTGTACCCGTCGATCAACGCGAGCACCTCCCCACGGGTGTGCTCCTCCCACCGCCCGGGGCGGACGGACCCGACCCTCATCCCGCCGAAGAAACCCTCCGCGGCCGAGTTGTCCGGCGAACGGCCCTTCGCGCCCGTCGATCTCGTCAGCCCGAACCGCTCCATGAGTTCCAGCCATCCCGGCCGCCTATGGTGACGGCCACGGTCGGAACGCACCCGAGGACGCGCGCCCTCGGGCAACGTGGCGGCCGCCTTCTCCGGCATGGTGTCGGCGGGCTGCACGTTGGGGCCGTATCCGGCTGTGTAGGCGACTATCTTGCCGTCGTGGCAGTCGATCACCGGCGAGAGATACACCTTGCCATCAGCCGCCTTGATCTCGGTGATGTCCGTCAGCCGCTTCTCGTTGGGACGTTCGGCGGTGAAGTCCCGGGTGATCGGGGTGCCGGGGGCGGGATTCGTCCCGCCCTCGTGGGAACCGTGCCCGCGACGTCTGGGAACATGCGCCACGGGCCCGTCCTCGGCCATGATCCGTCCGGTCACCTTCTCCGGGACGCCGGTTCTGAGAGCGGCCTTGATCCCGCGGTACCCGTAACGACTCTTGGACGCGGCGAACGCATCGGCCGCCTCCGCTCCGAGCCCGGCGTGTTTATCCTTGCCGGCCTTCGCATGGTGGCAGTGGTGGCCTCCGGGCGCGATGGCGGGCAAGCGGAGCTTCGCCGGGGTCTCGATGGACGGATTCATCGGCATGCTGGACGAGTACATGGTCTGGTATCGGGACAGGAGGATCAAGACGGAGTCCGGACACGGGCATCATGGACCGTCGACACGAGCTCGGTCTTGTGGCATGATTGGTAGTGATGGAATCAACGACGAGTCCAACAAAACGTCACCAGCCCCACCTAAAAAGGTTTGTTCTTCATAACGCAATTCGCGGCACGAAAAATAAACCCTTCAGTATCTCAGGAACGTCGCCTCCAGCGATGACCTTCTTCCTGTGTAGGAGGAAGACGATCGCCCGCATCTATATGCACGACGCGAGCATCCGGCACCGCCCCACCGCGGGGACCAACTTCCACATATTCGCCGGGGCGTTTATTATCTTCGCCCGGCTTGAAAACAGCTGCCATTGCAGCTCCTTTCATTGTCAGGAGCCCATCTCAACCGTTTTGACATACCATTGCGGTAGTTTTGTAGCGTCGTGCAGACACCTACGAGTTCGAGAGGCTCGTTTTCCTAGGTTCCGACCTGTTCCAGCAGATCGGAACCTTTTTGTTTCCAGGCTTCGGATGAAGCCCCGCAAAGACCATACCACACGAAACAGCTTGAGACAAGTTTCGCCAATCTAAGACACATATCGTCTATATTAATGGCTATAGTGGAGATAGTATTACCCTTCGAGGCTTTACTGGAGCGTGGCACATATGAAAAAGAAAGACGTTTTGGATCTCATCCGCTATCACACGGAGCACAACGACGCCGCTTTTCGGACCCAAGCATACAATATCGCCAAGGAATTCGCCGAATCCGGAGACACCCAACTATCCGAATACATCCTCGCGCTTATCTCAAACGCGAACACCCTCGTTCCACAATCCGCAAGCATAGAACTCGATTCCACATTTCTCACAAAACGAACAGTTGTGCGAACATCACTCCCCTTGCCGGAACCCATCGCAAACGACATTCAAGGCGTGCTCAATGCCATCGGGCGCAACATCGGCATACATCGTTTCCTTTTCCACGGCCCCGCGGGCACAGGAAAAACCGAATCCGTGAAACAGATTTCCTCTCTCCTGCAACGAGAACTTTACGTAGTGGACTTCGCATCCATCATCGACAGCAGACTCGGCCAGACCGCCAAAAACATCACGAAACTCTTCAACGAAATCAATCAATTCCCACAACCCGAGCAAATGGTTGTTCTATTCGACGAAATCGACGCCCTCGCATTAGACCGCATCGACTCCCGAGACGTACGTGAAATGGGTCGAGCAACATCCATGCTGCTCAGTCAAATGGACGAACTGTCAGAGCAAATCATGCTGTTCGCCACCACAAACCTGTACTCCAAATTCGACAAAGCCTTCATCCGCCGGTTCGACGCCACAATCGACTTCGGCAGATACACGAGCGAAGATCGCTCTGACATCGCCGTAAGCATCCTGAACGGATATTCGAAACAGTTCTCGTTCATCGGGAAGAATACGCGACTGTTCAAAAAAATCCTCGCCAACGCAGGCATACTCCCCTACCCAGGAGAAATGAAAAACATTATCCGCTCATCCATCGCTTTCAGTAAACCTGACGACGAAAACGACTACTTGCGGCGTTTATACACCGCCTTGGTACCCAATGGCTCTGAAACCATCCAAGACATACATGCACTGCATGATCAGAACTTCACCTTGCGTGAGATTGAAATCCTAACCAGAATATCCCGCAGCACCGTAGCTCGAGAAATCAAGGAAGCCAGCAATGAATAATACGCTCGTACTCAAAGGCAAACTCCAGACTCGGCGAGCGCAACGCCCCGGCGCTCCAGCACTGCCAGTAGGCAAATCAGTCGATATGAACGATATGGAAGCGAAAATCGCAAGCCTTCAGACAGTACGTGATTACTGGAGAGAGCAACCGCCGATTATCAATCCTCTGGTTGAAGTGCACTACAGGCAGGTTGTGGCTAAAAGTAACAGGATCAAACAACTTCTTTCCGGTCATGGGAAGCGAGCTAATGATTCCATAGTTGGCGCGCGCTTTGAGCCAATCGAAAGCAAACTCAGCACTTATGACGGATCCGAACATGGTTCCAGCCAAATCGGTACGCGCATGCGTCACATCATCACGCATTACGTGACCATGGACACTATCGATTCGACGCTTACTGACTTGGAAGCGTGCAAAACGATCCTGGAACATCATGGCGGTTCCATCAACGACGAACAACTTGCCACAATTACCAAAGCGGGTCTCGACAAAATCGACGAACGCGCAGGACTGAGCAAAACAACTTTCGCACAGCTCATTCGCGACATATATTTCGTTGACCATTTCGACGTGAGGTCCGTAATAAATAATCCGAAGTATCGCGCTTTGGTGACGCTATATGATACGGGGCGAGACGCCAGCCAAACAGTGTCACTGTTGAATTCCCTTGGCATCAATGTGATCTCAACCAGTCTGCTCGATCCGACAACCATCAACCTGTTGCCAGAACAGTACAGCAAGCTGGCTGAAACTGCGCCATATCTGATTGCCATGGCGCAAAAAAACATCTTGGATCTGAAAGTTGAGACAAGCACTAAGCAGAATCCGCAGGATGCACGAGACTCTCAAAACGAATACGGCCTTTCCGTTCCGCCACCGCATAACGAGCCGATTGTCGGCGTCATTGACACACGATTTGATGAAACCGCTTATTTTGCCGATTGGGTTGAGTATCACGATGATCTGATCGACCCGCAATTGGGGGTCGATCCGGAAGACTATGCGCATGGCACGGAAGTCGATTCCATCATTGTGGACGGCCCTGCCCTGAATCCTGCTCTGGAAGACGGTTGCGGCAGATTTCGCGTACGTCATTTTGCGGTCGCTAAAAATGGCAAAAATAGCTCTTTCAGCATTCTAAAATCCATACGGCACATCGTGGAAACGAATCAAGACATCACCGTATGGAACCTATGCCTCGGATCAACAGAGGAAGCACTCGAAAACACCATATCCCCCGAAGGCGCAATGCTGGATGAACTTCAAGAGAAATACGGCGTTATCTTCGTGGTGGCAGGGACGAATAAGACTTCTAAAGATTCCCCAGATACCCCCAAACGAATCGGCGCCCCGGCAGATTCCGTCAACGCTTTAGTGGTCAATGCGACTTCCATACTCAGAGAGCCCGCAAGCTATACCAGAGAGGGACCGGTATTACATTTCTTCCGGAAACCAGATATCTCCTACTTTGGTGGAGACAATTACGGCGAGATGGCTGTGTGGTCTCCAGGAGGAGTGGCGACCACACGAGGAACCTCCTTTGCCGCGCCTTGGATCACACGAAAACTAGCATATCTGGTCCACGTCATGCATCTTTCTCGTGAAGCAGCCAAAGCACTGATTATCGACGCAGCTTCCGGCTGGGAGCCAATTTCCGCGGACAATATCAAGCTTGGATATGGTATTGTCCCCACCCGAATTGAAGACATTCTGGAAACCCCTTCTAACGAAATACGATTCGTTTTGGAAGGAACCATCGACACTTTCGAAACATACAACTACAACATTCCCGTGCCAATGAAAGATGGAAAATACCCATACATGGCCAGAGCCACGCTTTGCTATTTTCCAAAATGCGATAAAAGGCAAGGCGTGGATTACACCGACACCGAGCTTGATTTCCACTTCGGACGCATGAAGACAAGCGGTATCGACTCACTCGACAACAACATACAAGGAGATCCTTTCGCTCGAACCTATGAAGATACGGCTCGGAAAATGTATCGCAAATGGGACAATGTGAAACATGTCAGTGATATCGAAAAACGCAGCTTCCGGCCGCGTGTTTCGCACGGAATTCCTTACTGGGGTTTCAAAATCCGCAAAACCGAACGCTTCGACCCTCCAGTAGACAAGAATGGCAACGTCGGAAAGAACGCAGGAGATGGTCTTCGTTTCGGCATTGCGGTGACGTTACGCGGCATGGACGGACGTAACCGTTTCGACGAATTCAAGATGCAATGCCAACTGCAAAGCGAACCCTGGATCGTGGAAGAAATCGACATGAACACTAACATCAAGATTTACCAGGAAGCCGACGCTGAAATCACGTTCGACGACGAAACTGAGAAGTGAACCAGTCGTCAGGCTGATCGTCCGGCAGTGTGAAACGTGACTTGTGCAGACACCCACAGCCCGCCCGCACAAGACGCGTTTTACACCTGCACAACTCGGATTTTGTCCGACTAACGTGACTTGCGCAGGCATGGTTTTAGTAGTAAAGAAGCACCCATTACGGCGTGTCGATTTGTCAAAAACGATTTCTTCATGTAAACTGTCCACTTACATGTACGTGGAGCGACTCGACCGATTCTTATGAATGTGAAGCGGTCCTCCAAAAGTGGATAGTCGTTATGGCTATCCACTTTTTTCTTAGGGAGCGCAAACGATGCGATCGGCGTCAAACGTATCGGCAAGTAAAAATAGGATCGCCTTGAACACTAAAGAACAGTGCGATCTTTTAGAAAGCCATGGTGTTGAATTCAAACTCTGCTCCAAGGCGGAAGCAGAATCTTTCCTACGAAACAATACTTACTTCTTCAAAATCAAAGCCTTTGACAAGAACTTCAAACGCGATCAACAAGGCAACTACAGCAAGCTGGATTTTGCCTATCTTAAAGATATATCAACTATCGATTTTAAGCTTAGAATGTTGATTCTTCGCATGACAGGCGATATAGAACATGCGTTGCGCATTCGATTCAACAACTTAATTTCAAGAGTCCAAGAAGACGGATACCAAGTAATTGCCGACTACGAAAAAGATCAAAACCTCTACTATGCCAAACATGGCAGATCGTTTGTTCCAGAAGATGATTACAAAAAATCGGTTTATACGGAAGGAATGATCAATAAGTATCTGGATCAAAAACCAGTGTGGCTGTTCTGGGAGACTTGCACTCTGAACAGTCTTATACGTTGTTACAGTTCTTTTCTCGAGCATCGCAAGTTTTATGATATGACGTATTCTTTGCTCTACGGAGTAAGGCTCTTACGCAATGCGGCCTCGCATCATAATTGTCTTCTTATCCCACCAGCGGCCACCATCAAAAAGACAAAAGTCTTGGATAGTTTGATGCCTATTTTTCTCGCGACAGACAACCCGGTAAGGGAGAAGACTCTTTATCTTGCGCAATCAGATCCTTTGATACATGATCTTTCCTGCATCCTTCTATCTCATATCAATTTGGTCAAGAGTGCTGGAATGAGGCGATACACAGACGACCAAGCAGCCTCTGTGCTGAGACGAATCGATGAACACGCGGCGTGGTACAAAGACCCGCAGAGCGGCTGCGACTACCTTCTGGACCAGTTTGCCGCCATCAAACTGTTGCTATCGGAATATATAAAATTCAACAAGCAGTACGATTCCGGCAAACTGTCAGAAACGCAATTAGAACTGAAAACAGAGCCTACCCGAAAACCCGTACGCCATGGACGACGTCGTCCTTCAAAGAAAGCCCGGAACCAAGCCACCAGTGTTTAGTCCATTGGAAACTTTGAGACCGAGGAGCTGACCTTGAACCTTGCTTCCGATCATCGGATTGAAGAAATTCGGATCCGATGATCGGAGTGTGGTTTCATGTCTGCATTACCAACGTTTTGCGTCTATACAGCTCAAGAAAGAGACGGAAAATACTAGTTGTGCAGACGCGACGACTGCAGATGGACCGTTGCGTATGCGCAGATTGCGGAAGCGATCACCAGCAGCAGTGAGATGACGGCGAGCGCCTGCACTGCGGAGCCGGTACGGGGCATGTCTGGCTGCTTGGGCTCGGCGGGCTTGCTAGGTTCGTTCGGCTTGTCTGGCTCTTCTGGCTTGGCTATGGATTTGATATTCACTGTTACTTGCGTGCTGATTTCATCATGGCCGGAGGTACGGAATTGCGGGTCCGCTCCCCCATCGGTGGTTTCATTGCGTGTTGCAGTGATAGTGACGGTTTGGCTTACCGCATCAAATGCCTTTCGCTTGGCGACTGCCTGTAGCGCGAGCTCGATCTGCTTGTTTAGAGCTTGCAGTTGCTCGGCATCCGCTACGAGACGATAGTCGGAAATACCGTTCAGTTTGGTTCTGGTGAGGTCTAGCAGACTGTCGTTGGTTAGCTTCTGCAAGGTTGAGCCTTGCTCAAGTTCTACCGTGGGGTAATCACTTGAGATAGCCAGCTCACTGATATCAAACATGCTATCGTCGCCGTTTGGGATTAGGCCTGCCATGTTGGCTAAGTAGGGTGTGAGATTCTCCGTAGTGAAGAATGAGCCGCCCATGAGCACGAGCGTGTCAAGCCCGGCGGGGATTGCGCCATGGTATTCACCATCGCGAATGCTCACATAGCCGAGGTGTTCTGCATCGTTCAACATGCCGATCAGTGTTGGTGCGGTGAATGTTCCTGCGGAAATACTGGCCTCGGCAGAGGCGCTGCCTGTTTCTGCGAACCGCATGAGCGTGGTGTTCGACGTGAAGTTTCCACCTTGAATCCGCGACGCTCCACGGCAGTCGATTGCGGGATTATCTCCGCCGACAACCATGCCCGATCCGGTGATGGTGAGCTGCATGTTCGCAGGAACGGTGATTGCCGTGGCATTGCTGGCGTTGAGCGCATGTCCGTTCAATTCGAGCGTGATTCCGCGCACCACTTTCGATGGGGTGATGGTGATGCTTTCCGTAGTATCGGTAAGCAATGTGACCGTATTGTTCTTCATCGACGTATGTCCAATCGCGTCTTGCACGCTCATATAGGTCGTGTTGCCCACTTGAGCGACCGGCTGCGGCTCATCTGCAAACGCCATCATGGGAAACAACAGCGTTCCCGATAATGAGATAATCAAGAAAAACGCGATAATCGCCGTCGAAAACGTTGACAACATATGGATGTGGTTTGATTGCAGGCGTTCGACCGCCTGCTTTTCATGCTTATACATGATCGTTCCTTGCATGGAGCGGTGATTAACTATTTCAAACGCACCGAAATGCGTGTAGACCACCCTCAGCCCTGAGGGATAAAGAAAAGCAAAATAACAATATTACAACGTTGAAAAATTATCTCACGCAATCTACATAAAAAGCAAATCGACTGCCGAAAGAAACTAGACAAATAGTAGAGTAACTAACTCTCTATCAGTGGTATTGCAATCATGTCAGCAATTCCCCAGAAATTTTTATACGAGTAAAGAACAACAATAGACAGTAAAAGATACGCCACAATTCAAATACTATAGGAAAGTTTTCTTACTTATGCGTCAGTATTGCACGCAAAAAACGACGCGATCCATCCAGGTGATACAAACACCCCCATGAACCGCGTCATGCCCCACTATTTCCCAGTGCATAACACCTTAGGGCAGAAGAAAATTCAAAAGCTCGGCAAGAGCGAACCCAAAAAGGTTCAGAGCACACCCTGATCGCTTGGAGTCTGCGAGCCAGAGCTAGAATCGCTGCCGGAACCAGGATTATTGCCAGGAGGTGTAATAGGAGTCGAGGGAGTCAATCCACCGCTTGGAGTCTGCGAACCAGAGCCAGGATTACTACCGGAACCAGGATTATTGCCAGGTGTAATAGGAGCCGAGGGAGTCAATCCTCCGGAAGGCTGCCGCGTGTACTGGTAGTTGTATGAATTGCCCGTATTGCTCTGTTGTTGCTGCTGCTGTTGATTCTGCGCAGCCAACGCGTTCATGGAAGCATTCACATCATCAGATGCGGTTTGCAAATCCGTTATCGACTGGTTAATGGCATTAGTATCGGTACTATTGCCATTGAACAATTCCAAAGCATGGTCAATGGCACTCTGCAACGTCACTCGCGTGGAATCATCCGCCACTTGGTACAAGCTATTGTCAAGCAGTGACTGCGCATTATTGATGGCTGTTTCAAGCTTCTTCAGCGCATCAGCGTTGTCTTGCTTCTCCTTAGCCTTCTGACTGTTCGTAACGGCTGTTGCAGAATCATTCAAGTTCTTGGATTGGCTTTGCAACGTAGGCAGTAGTTCGTTCATGGCTTTACTGCGCTGGCGAAGTTCAGCGTTGCTCAAATCAACGCTGCACTCCCCCACCGCCGTAAGATTCTGCGCATCTTTCACTGCAGACTGCAACGTGGTTAGCGTTTTCGCATCCGAAACCTGATCGCTTTTCACATTCTGCAACGATTTAGCGTTCTTCAACGCCGACTTGTGTTCCTTCACAGCCTTCTCATATGCCTTGGAAGACTTTTTGCACATGCTCAACGCGGTACGGTGCTGTTCGTTCCGCTCAAGCCCTTGGTCATACTGCTGGCGCTGCCAAACACCAAATCCAACGCCCGCGGCAACCAACGCCACTATGGCCACAATCGCAACGGTAATAATAATTGTCTTGCGATGTGACTTCTTTGGCGGAACCGGAACAAGCTTCAATGGATCATGCTCATCGTTTTCCATGTCAGACAGGTCATCTGGCATGGGCAGGCTTTCAGGTATGAAGGTAGTAGAAGCAGAGGCAGGAGAATCCACAAAAAGCGGCATAGTGGAATCCACAGAAAAGGCCGACTCTACCGGAGAAGCAAACGAAACAGTTCTCTCGGCAGATTCAGCAGATGGTGAAGCATCAGCAGACTGTGCAACATCGAGCGTTGCGGTCGAAGAAGACATCGAATCAGGCTCGCACGACGAGGCGGAATCGTTGTCAGCACCAGAAATATGCTTTCCTGCACTATTCGGAAAATCCTCAACACGAAGGTTTACCGTGGGCGCATCACTCACCGGCGTGGATGACGTGGCAGCGGTCATGCTTGTGGCTGCAGCCTGCGCATAAGCCGCATCAGATGCCTCGCCACGTTCCACAGCCGACTCAACTTCCGAAAAGGTGATCAGTGGAATATCCCAGAACGTATCCACCACATCATGCTCAGAAGCCGACTGCGCCTTGGTCTGCCGCTTGCCCTGAGAGCTCAGAGAGTCTCCCGACGAAACAAGATGCGACAGATTCGGCACAGTATTGTTGTTGTCACCCATGTTGATTCCTTATTACAACGTGAGACCGAAGCTTCACGCTCCGGTCTCACGTTCACGCCTTATACACTACTTGCGGCTACTTTTTGTGGCTTTTCTTCCGTGGAGCATCCTCGTAGTAGTAGTAATAGTAGTTCGAATTGGAATGTGTCTTCTTCAGATCGGCATAGTTGAAGATGAAACCAAGCACCGGGACCTTGGCTACATGCAAGGATTCGGAAACCTCCTTGAGTTCCTTCTTCTCGCATACGCCACGACCGGTCACCAAAACCAGACCCTTGGCCCACCGGCCGAACACGACACCATCGTTGGAAACACTCAACGGAGCGGTATCAATAATAACGTAATCATACTGGGTCAAAGCCTGCTCGACCATAATACGCATGGTGTCTGATCCAAGAAGCACGCCAGCATTCGCCGGGCGTTTACCAGCAGGAAGAATATGCAGATTCGGCTTCCAGTAGTTCTGCACCACATCTTTCGGAGACATCTGACCAGAAAGCACGTGCGCCAAACCGGCAGAACCTTCAAGACCCAAATGATGAGCAACGGAAGGATGGCGCAAATCGGCGTCAATCAGCAACACGCGAGCACCATCTTCAGCTAAGGCCGCAGCCACGTTGATTGACGTGGTGGTCTTGCCCTCAGAAGGCTGCGCACTGGTAATGACCAGTAGCTGCCCCTTGCCCGCAACCTTATCGGTCTGCAAGAATTCGATATTGGTGTGAATACGGCGGAATTCCTCAGCGATAGGACCATTAGGCTGGCTGATGAGCACTGGGCGCTTCTCACCTAGGGAATTATCCTGAGGCACGGAACCCAAGGAAGACGCCCCAACCAAGCTGCGCACGTCGGAAGTCTCCTCGACCTTGGTGTTCAGCATGTCTTTCAGCAGTGCGGCGAACACGCCAAGCACCAGACCTGCGACCACACCGACCGCCAGATACAGCGGCTTATTCGGCGAGCTCGGGCTTTCAGGCACACGTGCCCTCTGCACGATGGAGATCTTCACCGGAGACTTATCTGCTGCGGAATACAGATCGTTTTGAATCACGTTCTGCATAGACGCTGCCACCGCATTGGCAATGTCGGATGCCTGCTGCGCGTCACCGTCTTCCACGGAAATGTTCACGAACGCGGTGTTCGTAGGATTGGTGACAGTCAGTTGCCCGGCCAGACTCTTCACCGAAGTATCCAGTCCAAGATCTTTGATGACCGGTTCAAGCACGGTTTCGGTGGTTGCCAACGTTGTATACGACGTGATCTGCCCGGCGATGTACGTGCCACCCGTGTACTGCTGGCTAATGCCCGCATCATCCCCCTGGGAAGCATTGTACGTAGCCATAGCCTGAGCCGTGGCAGTATACTTCGGCGGAACCAAGAAGGTGTACGCAGTCACCCCGGCGAAAACCATCACAAATACGATGGCCGCGGTGACCAGATGCTTGCGAATGATACGCATCAAATCCATCAGCGTGATGCCGTCTTCAGAACCATCTTCAACGGCAACCTGCTGGACGTTAGTGTTCTCTGCGGAAGTCACTGAACCCCTCATCTCCGTATGTCAAAAACCTTAGGAAATGCTACCCTACCCCCTAGAAATAGAGTCGGTTTTTATCAGGCAACAATCGCTTTTTCACTATTTATCCATACGAATATGCCATGATAAAAAGCTGGAACACCTAACAGAGGGGGATTAATGTCTCAACATACGAGCGCTCATGCCGCCCGTTCTCACAAGCTTCGCAATACATTGCTTGTCATTACGGCACTGCTCATCCTACTGATCATTGCCGGGGGCGTCGTCGGTCTGAATTTCTACAAGCAGGCGAAGGAAGTCAAAGCTCACGAGGAGCAGGCGGTCTCGTCTCTTTCGGCCATCACCGACGTCAATACGTTGAAGGATGCGCAGGCGTCGGATGCCGCGATCAAGCAGGCACAGACCCATACCGCCGCGGCAAGAGATATTGCCAATGGAACACTGTGGAACATGCTGTCGAAGATGCCGGTTGTGGGCGGTGATGTTACCAACGTGCAGGGCATGACGCAGGTGGTGGATGATTTGGTGCAACAAACACTGCCGTCACTCACCGATGTGGTACAACAGCTTGCGAACGCGCAGATCAGCGGTGAGAATGGCCAGCTGAATCTTCAGCCCATCGTGGATGTGCAAGACGACTTCTCTTCGGTAAGCAAACAGGTGAAGTCGTTGAATTCGAAGCTCAGCAATCTGCCTGAGCCACGTATCGGCATGGTGAAGAAGGCATATTCGCAGAGTCGCAGCCAGTTCACCAAGGTTACGGACATGGTGGAGCAAGTGAACAATGCGCTACAGATGCTCCCCTCCTTCTTGGGACAGAACGGTGCCCGAACGTATCTGCTGGTGGCACAGACCACTTCCGAACAACGTTCCGGTGGCGGACTGGTGGGCTCCATGGGCACGTTGCAGACCGATCATGGACAAATTCAGGTCGGTGAGTTCCATCACAATGAAGACTTCATTAACGGCAGTAATGGCAATGCTTCGGAACATGCCGTGTTCAAAGGGCCTCTGGGATTCTCCTTCGATATTCGCGATACGTTCGCAGTGCCAGACATCGCCCGCAATGCAGAAATGATGAATGAAGCCTGGCAGCGCTCCCAATATGCTTGCGATGTTGACGGTATCGTATCTGTCGATCCTGTGTTCATTCAAAAAATGGTGGAGATCAACGGCAATGTAACGTTGGAAAACGGTACTGTGCTCACCAGCGAAAATACCGCTGAATACATGCTCAACACTATCTATAAGGAAGTTCCTGTATCTCTACAAGACACGTATTTCGAATACATCGCCTCCACCATCATGAACAAGGCTTTCAGCAACATGGACATTGCCAAGATGATGAAGGTAGCTCAAAGCATCGGCGAATTAACTAAGAACCGCCATTTCTACGCATACACGTTCCATGATGATGAAGCCAAATATTTCCAAGGTGCCGGACTCGCCAAGGGCACTCCAGACAGCGAGACCGATCCGGAAGTGGGCATTTACCTCAACGAACAGAATCCGTCGAAGTTGGGATGGTATATCGACCGCAAGGCACAGATTACCAAAACCGGTCAGAATGCCGATGGGTCGAAAACCTACCATGTCACCTACACGTTGACCAATACGCTGACTTCCAGCGAAATGGCCACCTGCACCGGCTATATTCTGGGCGGCGAGCAGGCGGGTGTAACGGGTAAGCCTGTTGCGGCTCCGGGAACGTCTGCGCAGCGTATGCTGTTTTACGCGCCAAAGGGTGGTTCCATCAGCGAGATCACCTCATCCGGAGATGTGCGAGATCAAAGCAATGCTGTGATGGATGATCAAAAACTGGTCACCAATGTGGCTTATATCGCCCCTGGGGAAAGCGTGACTTTCGATTTCGACGTGACCACCTCACCGAAGGCCGAAAGCGACCTGACCATCGATCAGACGCCATCCGGCAAAATGACTAACGAAGTCAATTACCAGTACTGACCGATTCGGGCCGGCGCTGACTGAAAGCACCGGCACGAAATCGTCGACCATGACGGCCACTGCCATCTAAGCCCACATATTGTAGGTATTAGTGGACTGCCCAGAACAAATCTGCGAGCGCACAGGCGCTATATCCATGCTGTAATGCTTTTTCATGCTTTTCAGCATGGTTCGCAGAGCATTATTGGTCTGGTTGGCCGCGATACGGAACTTGTCGAACGACTTGCCGTGCGGGTCATCGATATCTTTGGGAGTGGGCAACATCGGACGAATCATGGAAGAGACTTTGATAACGGATGCGAGACGCTCCTGGATGGTCAGTCCGCTTACCATGCCGTTTTGCGCGCAGTATTGGCACATGTTGGCAAAGTCGTTAAGCAGAAATGTATAACGGACCGCGCCTGGCGCGAGGGCAACGATGTCTTTGCGCTGTTCTTTCTCGAAGCAGAGAATCAGATCAGCACTCTCAGCCATAGATCGGGTGAGTCTGCGGGATCGGAATCCGCTTGGTTCAATGTTGACGCTGGTCATAAGTCTGGCACTGGACGGATCCATCTGGCATCGCGGAAGGCCACGCGTGCCGGCGCTAGAAACCTGCACAGTGGTGCCATCGAGGTAGCGAGTGAGCAGGAGTTCGCCCATAGGCGACCGGCAGATATTGCCTGTACAGACGAACATGATATGCATACCGCACACCCCTTTGTATCTCTACCTAGCTTATGGAAACTACAATCCTCAATCTTACCTCAGCTATAGATATTACAATTTGGGGCTTAACTGTTTTACCCCTTAGGAAATACCGCAGGAAACATACACACCCCGACAAAGGAGCTGGCTTCTTGAGTTGCAGGTTTATCGCAGAAGTTCGTTTCCGCCGCCACTTTCCGCCGCTATGCAATGGTTAAGGTGGCAAGCAGTGCGAGATGGTCGGAACCTTGAATCCGCTTGGTTGCAAGATCAGTTGCACGCACACCCTTGTCGTAAATAATATGGTCGATTTCGGCAATCGGAAATACTGCAGGGAACGTCATATGCAGACCCTCCCCCGCGCTCTGACCAGCGTCAGTAAAACGATCACCAAGCAAATATCTAAAGCTTGCATGATCCCACGTGGAATTAAAATCCCCCATCAGCACATACGATTCCCCATTATCGTAATGCTGTAATTGCGCTATGGAATCCAAACTTTTATTCCATAATCCCTGATTGCTTGGTCGTGGAGAAAACGGATGAACCGACCCAAATCGTACTTTTCTGCCATTGAAATCAACTGTCGCGGCAGGAATACTACTGGATTCAATAGGAATGAGATCCTGCGTTGTTTCCTGCAGAGGATGCACACTATACAGTACGTTCACACCGCCATTATCGTGCCAAGTGAGTTGCGCGGAAACGGAATACGGAAGATAATCCTCAATTCCAGCATCATGCAACCGATCTAATAATCCTGATGAAACTTCCTGCATTGCAAGAATTTCAACATGCTCGCTTTGGATTGTTCGCACGATTTGCTGCGCATCGGCACAACCTTGCTTCGTATTGAACGTCATGACACGCACTGTTGCAGAAGGTTGTATGGCACGATCATTGGTCGGAACGACATACCCCCAATGCCAAATAATCTGGATGATCACGCACAATACGCTCAACGCGATCAAAAGTTTTCGTTTGCCGACAGTGCGAAAAACTGTTGCACAAACTGCGATAATCACGGAAAGCAAGCCAAGCCAAGGCATGAGCGCGACGATCAGAGGCACGTAGCGTTTACCATCGAGACTGTTCGGCAGCATGCGCAGAAGCATCGCGAACACGATGACGGCGGATGCGAACCACAGCAACGCCGTAAGCAGTGAAGCGCGCGTTTCACGACGCGTCTCACTTCGTTGGACATCGCCAAGTCGAGTCATGCGCACTCCTCTCCCATTCCATCTTCCCGTTTCACTTCCTATTCCGCGCAATCCGCAATCGTATGCAATCACATGTTGCAACCGATAGTCTTACGCATCGTTTTTCACAACATCTCTCACAACATCTCTTCTCGTGAACGCTACCCGCGTTCATCCCCGCATATGTTTCCCGCGTGCATTGAGGGTGATGCTTTCACAAAAGTGCCACTATATGGACACTTTCCGGCATTTGGAATCGTTCTGATACGTTCATCCGATAATCTATAGGTTGCAAAACGGTGCTTAACAAAAGAGGCAATCATGAGCGAAGAAGCAATGCGAGAAGAAGTGGCGCAAGCTGTGGAAGTGGCCGCAAACAAGGCCGCCAAAGAGGAAATCAGCAAGCTGGCCGAATTCGAAAGCGCCATCGACGAAACGCTCGCCTCCGGATATTTGGACGACACGCTCACCGTCACCGACGCAGACGGCGTGGCGCAAGTGCTGCCAGTGCTCGATTCCGAGCCGATCTCACACTTGGTGGAAGGCTTGGAAGCCGTAGGCGGGAGCGCCAATGTGTTCGTGCACACCAGCGCAGGCGTGGTGGCCCTCAGCGTAGTGGAATACAAGCCCAACGAAGAGGAGTAGCCGTCGCAGCATGCACGGTCAGGCGGCACGCCTACGGTTGAGGGCGCGTTGCACGGTTTCATGCGTGGAACCGGCACCCTGGCCGCGCACGCCGAAGAACACCATCAGCACCATCACGAAGCAGATTGCTGCACTGATACGAAGCGCCCACTGAATGCCGAACACGTTGGCAGCCGCATACACGGCTTTTGTGCCACCAAGCGCAGTCCAACGAAGAGACGTGAACGTCTCCATCAAAATCACCAACACCGGAGCGCCAATCGCGCCCGCAATCTGACGAACCGTATTCGTCACCGCGGATCCGGCGCTCACCTCTTCCGGTTCCAAACAATTCAGTGACCATGTGGTGATCGGCATCAACACGAAACCCATGCCGATCTGGCGCACAAACTGCCAAATCGACACCCACCAAATCCACGAAGTCATGGAAATCAAACTCATCATGACCGTGCCGAAACACAAGGTAATCGTGCCGATCAACGCCACCGGACGTGCGCCGAAACGGTCAAGCACCTTACCACCGAAAAACTGCGAAATGCACTGGCCCAAAGCACCCGGAAGCATCACCAGGCCGCTAATCGCAGCAGAATAGCCACGGCAATCCTGAATGTACAGGGGCATGATCACCATAATCGAACTGAACGCGAAGAACGAGAGCGCGGCCGTGATCGTGCCAACAGTAAAACTACGATTCTTCAACACGCTCAAATTCAACAGCGGCGGCTGCGCTTCAGGATTTTCAATCTGCCTGCGCGCGCCATGAATCTGGCGGAGCACAAACCAAATAATTCCCACAACGCCAATCACCATTGGCAGCCAAACCATAGGATTTACAAACGAATACGATTCAATATTCGTAAAGCCGAACATTAGCCCGCCGAAACCGAAAATAGACAGTCCAACGGAAAAAAAGTCAGCCTTCGCGGTTTTATCGTTCTCACCGAAATTATGCAATCCAAAATAGGCAAGAAGCAGCGAAATCACGCCGATAATGGTCAACGTGAGGAAAATTGAACGCCAACCGTTCAAGTCCGTCTGCACACCGCCAAGCGTCGGGCCGATCGCCGGAGCCACGCTCATCGCCATGCCAACCGTACCCATTGCGAAACCACGGCGAGACAGCGGATAAATCGAAAACACCGTGATCTGCAACACCGGCCACATCACACCCGTGCCAACCGCCTCAAGCAAACGCCCGATCAGCACCATCAAAAAAGTTGGACCAAGCCAAGCGAACAGTGAACCGATCGTGAACACAACCATGGAAACAAGCACGATTTCGCGCGTCGAAAAACGTCTCGTAAGGTATGCCGTAAGCGGCACCATCACGCCCATGACCAGCTGGAAAATCGACGTCAGCCACTGACCGGTCGTAACGGAAATACCAAAATCACTGACGATCGTCGGCAACGCGGCGCTCAACTGCAATTGCGTGAAATTACCGACGAACGTAATAAATGTAAGAATCGCAATGGAAATAAACGCCGTGCGCGTTAAATGACCGTCCTGATACGATTCCTCTCGAGTAAGCGCTCGGGACATGCTCCGCTTCGCTGACATCAATCACCTTCTCCACATTCAAACGCACAAACTATATGATAGCCCGTATGACAGAGGCATGGATATTCGCCTGCGGATTCCTGTTTTTGTCATTTCGGGGTAACGCTCCCCTATTTAGAGGTATCATGGCACACGAAAGAGGTAGGCAAGTTTTCGACGCAGGCAGCGTCGAGGGGGGGGTGGAGGATAATGACAGTCAGGGCCATGTTCCACATCTGCATGGAGTTGTGGGGTATTTTCATATGCCTGATTTGCGCAGGCGGAATTTTCATTGCAACCCCGCACAAAACCAGACGAACTCGCATCAAAATACTCATGCAGATCGCCTGCATGCTTCTTCTTGGAACCGACGCGCTCAGCTGGTATTTTCGCGTAGATGCAGACGAAACCGCATACTATATGGTTCGCATAAGCAATTTCTCAGTATTCTGCATCAACTATATTTTCATGAGTTTCTTCGCAACCTATGTTTGGTTGACAGTGAGCAAACATCAGCATCGCAAACCAGCCGCATTGCGTGCTGTCTACGCATTATCCGTAATTGGAATTCTCTTACTTATCATCACACAATTCACTGGTCTTTTCTACTATTTCGATGACCACAATCTTTACCATCGCGGTAATTTCTATCTTCTTTCGCAGGCAATTGCGGTCTTGGGAATCGCATTATGCCTCTTCATGTTGATCTCATATCGCAAGAATCTTGATCGCATTATTTTCCTTTCCATGATGTCGTTCTTCGTGCTACCAGTATTGGCGACCATCTACCAAGCACTGGCATACAGTTTTTCATTGCAATGTTTGGCGATCGTGATTTCCACACAGATTATGTTCGTCATGGACACCGTGGAAATGAACATGCGATTCCACTCGCAACAGGCCGCCTACGAAAAAGCACGGTACGAAGCCGAACATGACGGCATGACCGGTTTGCTGAACAAGGAAGCGGGATGGAAACACATGCGCAAATATTTCGACCGCATGGATTCGCACGACGAAGCGATGCTGATGTTCGTCGACATCGACGATTTCAAAACCATCAACGACACATACGGACACACGGTCGGCGATTTCTGGATCCGCGAGGTCGCATCCCAACTTCGGCACATCTACCGGCAAGATGACATTATCTGCCGATATGGCGGTGACGAATTCTTGGCGCTTATTCGCAACACCGCCAGCGAACAGGTGCTTGAAACCACGCTGGGCATGTTCTTCCAACAGTTGGCACGCACCTCGGAACAGCACGGGCAAGACGTGCATTGCAGCGTAGGCGTGTGCCGCATTGCAGCCGCTGACGGTGCCAGCCTTGGCACGGGGCGCGCCGATGGAGACGCGATCGGAAGCGTGGATTTCGACCAATGCGTCGCACAGGCCGACTTGGCGCTGTACGAAACCAAACGATTCAACAAAGGAACGTTCACCGTCTACAACTACGACCGTTCCCAGCCAGCACCCGCAAATATCCGCGCCTAAATGAGCAGCTTCAGCTTTCCGGCAATTCCTGCGCTGGGCAACCGTGCAATACGGAAAGCATCGCCCGCTTTTCCTGCAAAGTGACAGTCAGCCCGTACTTGTCTTTCACGCCAATCTGCCGGGCCACGTAATCGCAACGGTATTCACTGTTCGTCGGCAGCCAGTATGCGGCCGAAGCGGAACCCTTCTGCTGATTCGCGGGCCCATCCACGGCCAGCAGATTGTACATGTCGTTGCCGAATTGGTACAGCTTCGCATGATCCCACGTGTTCGCGCCCGACTGCCACGCATTTTCCAACGCGACCACATGATCGATCTGCACCGCCGAAGACGTTTTCACTCCACGTACGAATTGGATGGTCTGACCGGTATACGGATCGTCAAGCGTGCCCGACGCAACCTGGCAGCTACGGCCGTTCTTATATTGCACGTCCGTCAGATCGCGCGCGAGCACGTCTTCGCGCACGTCGCAACCGTTGCCATCGTCGTCGGTTTCGCGGAATCCGAACGCATCGCGATCATATCCGGCCTTGCTGGGATTGTCGTCGACGGTAAGTTTTTCCAACGTTTCCGCAGCTGTGCCGGTTGCCGTGTACTCGCCGGTGATTTCACCTACGGTCGGATTGACTTTCGGCAGCAGCATGCCGATAGTGACGCCGATTACCGCAACGACTACCAGCAAAATAAGAATACGTTCCAGCGGACCGTCGGCGTTGATCCAACTTTTTTTGAACCGCTTGCCGGCCCGCTGGATATCACGCACGTCGCGTTCAATATTCCGATAATTATAAGAATTACGATTATTCTTTCGAGGCATAATTATTAAAAATAATACGAAATTACGGAATTACGGAGTATCAGGCGTACGTGAACGTCATCGGATCATGTCCGGCGCGCGTCGGACCGTCAAGCGCATCGATCGCGGCATGTTCTTCAGGGGTGAGCACGAATCCAAACAAATCGAGATTCTGCTTCTGCCGATCCGCATGCACCGACTTGGGGATGATGATCGTGCCATTTTCGATATGCCAACGCAGAATCACCTGCGCAGGGGTAACCCCATGCTCCGCTGCGATGCGCTCAATCGCACCGTTTCCGGCGTTCAAATCAGCACCGCGAGCCATCGGCGAATATGCTTCCACGGCAATGCCGTGCGCCTTGCAATAGTCCACGACCTCGCGCTGCTGCCAGGTCGGATGCAGCTCAATCTGGTTGACGGCAGGATATTCGCCGGTCTCCTCATGCAAGCGGTCGAGATGCTCGGGCAGGAAATTGCACACACCCAGCGTGCGCACGCGCCCCTCCGCGCGGAATTCCTGGAACGCCTTCCACGTTTCGCTGGAACGCCAGTCGAACGGGGTGGGCCAATGCAGCATGTACATGTCGACATAATCGAGCTGCAGCAAGCCAAGCTGGCGGTCGAACGCCTTGCGTGCGCTGTCATACCCCTGCTCGGAATCGCGCAGTTTCGTCGTAACCCACAGGTTTTTGCGCTGCTCACCTTCCGTGAATCCCGCATTGTTCAGCGCGCGACCCACGCCGGCCTCATTGTTGTACCCCGCCGCGCCGTCGATATGACGGTAGCCGGCTTCCAGCGCACTCTCCACTACGGAGGTAACGCCCTCATCGTCGATGCGCAGCACGCCCAAGCCGATTTGCGGAATCAGATTGCCGTCGTTCAATGTGACCATGGGGGTATGGAAAGTTTCCATGCGTTGTCCTTTCGAAGGCTGTGTTTCAGGCGATTATTCTCAACCGTTCTCATGCTTGTTCCAGCTTAGCCGCAGGTCGCCGCAATTCGGCCATATTTCGTGGCACATGCCTCGCATTGCGTCTTGGAACGGTTCGGACGCGCCGTTGCATGAGTCGCGCATATGCCGACAGATGATATGCGCGTACGTAACATAACCGCGCAGTCTTGTGCACTATAACATTGCTCGGATAAGAGGGCGACGAACATGAACAGTACAGACGACGCGAACGATATGGACGGCATGGGAGGCATGGTCAATGCGGGTGCGACGGATGGCGTGGAATGCTGGGAAACGGCACGGGCGAATCACGATTTCTCTTCCCGCCACGGGCACGCGCTTGCCGGCATGCTTGGACCTGCTTTTGTGGCGGCCGTCGCCTACGTGGATCCCGGCAATGTGGCGGCGAATATCACATCCGGCGCGAGGTACGGATATCTGCTGGTGTGGGTGCTGGTACTCGCCAATTGTATGAGCGTGCTCATTCAATATCAGTCCGCAAAACTTGGTATCGTCACCGGAAAAAGTCTTCCCGAAATCCTGGGAGAACGACTTGGCGACGGCGGTCGATTCATGTTTTTCATGCAAGCGGAAGTCATTGCAATAGCGACTGATCTTGCGGAAGTAATTGGCGGCGCAATCGCACTGAAATTATTATTTGGACTTCCGCTTTTTATTGGTGGGTGCATAATCGGCATTATTTCTACGGTCTTGCTTATTTTTCAAAAGAGTGCCACGCATCATATTTTTGAAAAGCTGATTATTGCATTGCTGCTGGTGATTACTTTTGGATTTATTGCAGGCCTTTTTATTGATCCACCAAATCCTGCGCAAGTTTTGCAAGGTCTTGTTCCGCATTTCAAAGGAACCGAAACGGTATTGATGGCAACTTCCATGCTGGGCGCCACGGTGATGCCGCACGCGATTTACCTGCATTCCACGCTGGTGAACGACCATTACGTGCCAGGAGAGCCCAAACCGAGCGTAAAGACCCTGCTACACGGAAGCAAAATAGACGTGTTCTGGGCATTATTACTTGCTGGATCGGTGAATCTTGCACTATTGATTCTTGCGGCGAATTCATTGCATGGCATGACCGGCACGGATACGATCGAGGGTGCGCAACAGGCCATTCAGCATGTGCTAGGTCCGGTGATCGGCACGATTTTCTCGGTCGGATTGCTGGCTTCCAGCCTGAGTTCCACGTCGGTCGGCACATATGCGGGCGCCGAAATCATGCATGGACTGCTGCGGATCAAAGCGCCGATGTGGGCATGCCGCGTGGTGACGCTCGTACCGGCGTTGGTGGTGTTGTGGTTTGCTAAGAATCCGACGGAAGCGCTGATCATAGGGCAAGTTGTGCTGTCGATCGGCATTCCATTTGCGATTATTCCGTTAATGAAATACACGCACGACCGTTCTTTAATGGGCGATTATGTGGATGGTCCGGTGAAATTCGCGATCAATATGGTAGTTGTTTCGCTGATTGTCGCACTTAACGTGATTCTTGTAATTCTCACGCTCTCCGGTCGTTCCTGATGTGGGTCCCATTTCGGTGTCCGCACAGTCGACCGGCGCAGCTGCGTCCGCACAGCCGCCTCGCGCAGTTGTCCGCCAGTCGACCGGCGCAGCCGCCCGCGCAGGAATTGCCGGAACACCGAGGTTGATTCGGGTCTGCACAAACATCGCGAGCTGCGTCGCGAAGCCAACGATACGAAACCAACAGCACAAAGGGCGATAGCGCGAAATCAACGGCACGAAGGACAACGGTACGAAACCGATGGCTCGAAGGGCGACGGCACGAAACCAACGGCGAGTTACACGCGCGTGGTGGCGCGGGCGATCACGTGCGACTGGGTGGTGATGTAACTCGGCTCCAGCACACGCGTGCCGTCGATCCGGTCGAGAATGCGGCTGACCGCAGTCGGCGCAATCCAGTCGAGACAAGAATCCATGGTGGTCAGCGGAGGCTGGAAATATGCGGCTTCTTCAATATTGTCGAAGCCGATCACCTGCATCTGTTCAGGCACGGAAATGCCGTTCGCAGCCAAAGTGAACAGCGCACCCAACGCAAGCTGGTCATTGAACGCCACAATACCGTCGAATGGAATCCCGGAATCAATAAGCTGCTGCGTAATGCGAGCGCCGGAACCAATCGTCCAATCCTGCCCAGTGCTCATTACCAGTCGGGAATCGAATGCCGCTCCCCGCGCGGCGCACGCTTCGAGCACGCCGCGAAGTCGCAGTTGCGCATTGCCTTCCACTGCTTCACGCACGGAATCGATATGCTCCGGTTCGGTTCGCGATCCGACCACCGCGAGCCGGGTTGCGCCATGGTCGAACAGGTATTCGGCTGCGAGTCGGGCTTCCTGAATATCGTCGGGGGTAACATGGTCGGCTTTGCCGTGTGTGGAACGCGCGCCCACGCATACGAGCGGATAGTCCACGTCCAAGTCCGCCGCTTCAAGGTTTTCGACTTCGGAGATCGACAGGATCATGCCGTCCGAGACGGTGGTGTTGAAGTTGCGCAGGAGTGATTGCGCTCCTTGTGCGGATCCTTCGGCGTAGGTGGTGACGTATACGGAGTAGCCGTAGCCGCGGGCCGCGTCGATTACGCGGTTGGCGAGCTCCGACAGGTATGGGGCGGTCAATGTTGGTACGGCGAGTGTGATGAAACCGGTTTTGCCGCGGTTGAGATTGCGCGCGGACACGTTCACGCGGTATCCGAGTCGGTCGATGACTTCCTGGACTTTTTCTCGCGTGGAGTCGGTCATACGGCCGGAATGGTTGATCACGTTGGATGCGGTTTTGAGTGAAACGCCTGCCTCTTCGGCCACGTCTCGTAGGGTGACGCGTTTTTTGTCCGGCTTCGGCTCCGGCTTTGACTCGCCCATGTTCGTCTCCGTGATTGTTGAATATGCCGGTAAAAAGTTTACCAGTTATGGCAAGCCCGCCATTCTTGAGTTTCAGAATGGCGGGCTCAGGTTGTGTGAGATTGTTGTGTTACGCAATCAATTGCGCGAAATTATGCGGAATTATGCGCGCTTTACGACGAGTACGCCGTTGCGATGCACGGTGTAGCTGCCCGTCTGTTCCTCTGCTTCCGCTTGGAACAGGTAGATTGGTTCGCCTTCGATGCCCTGCAATGCGATTTCTTTCTTGCCGCGCGGCAGATAGAAATCGAAGGTTGCGTCGGCGGACTTGCGCACGGTGTGCAGTACGTCGGAATCGGTCGGATTGGCGACATTTGCGGAATCTTCCACGATATTCTCGCGCACGAATTCCGTAAGATCGGCGACGTTGAGATCGCAGCCGACGAAGTATGTTTCGCCGGAACCGTACGGATTGCGGGTGATTGCGGCGGTGCCGCCGAGTTCCCATTCGTCGGCTTCTTCACCTTCGTAGGTGGCTAATACCTGCGCGCGTTCGCCGTCGACGTTCACATCGTTCTGCCACAGGCGGGTGACCGCACCGGAGCTCAAACGAATTTCGGACGGTTCGCCTTCGGCTTCCGCGCCGAGAATGTTGAATTCCTCGCCGCGAATACCCAGCATTTCGCGCAGCAGGCCGTCTCCGGCTCCCGGGTATCCGCCGAGCCAGGTGTGGAAGTTTTCGTCGATCAGTCCGGTTGCGTAACCGATGACCACACGGCCGCCGGCAGCTGCGAAATCGGCCAAACGCTGCGTATCTTCGGCGCTGAGCATGATCACGGTCGGCAGTACGACGGTCTTGTATGCGCTCCAATCGTATTTCAACGGCACAATGTCGGCACGGGTGCCGGCGTTGAGGAACGCACGGTACCAGTCGCGCACGTCATGCCAATGGTTGAGCTTCATGCTCGGCAGGGTTTCGGAGCGTGTGGCCCATTCGGATTCCGCGCTGAACAGGATCGCCGTATCGGACTGTTCCAGTTCGGTACCCTGCACGCCAGCGTCGCCGAGGGTTTTCAGCGCTGCGCCCAGTTCGCACACTTGACGGAACAGTTTGGTGTCTTCGCCCGCGTGGGGCACGAGTGCGGAGTGGAAGGATTCGGCTCCGAATGCGGAGGCACGCCACTGGAAGAAGTTGATGGCGTCGGCACCCATGGCCACATGCGCAATGGAGTCACGCACGGTTTCACCCTTGCGCTTGCGTGCGTTGAGCGGCTTCCACTGCACGGCCGAAGTGGAATGTTCCATCACATACCACGGCTTGCCGAGCGCGAGGGAATCCATCAAAGCGTCGGAGCAGAACAGTTCGTCGATATGCGATTCGCCCTCATGGAAGTAATGGTCGTTCGACACGAAATCGACTTCCTCGGCCCAGTCGGCGTAGTCCATGCAGCACTGGTCGGTGGAGACCATGAAGTTCGTGGTGAACGGCTTGTCGGGGCAGATTTCGGCGATGGCGTCGCGTTCGGCCTTATAGAAGTCGAGCAGCATATCGTTGCCGAAACGCTCGAAATCAAGCTTTTGACCGGGGTTCACCATGGAGTCGGCGCCCATGAAACGCGGGATGAGCACTTCGTGGAAACCGTTCATTTCCTGACCCCAGAAGGTGGTGCCCCACGCCTTGTTGAGGTTTTCGATGGTACCGTATTTGCGTTCGCACCACAGGCGGAAGGCGTTGAGCGCGTTGTCGGAGTAATCGTAACGGTTGTTCCAGCCGTATTCGTTGCCCATATGCCATGCGGTGACGTACGGGTTGGCGCCGTAGCGTTCGGCCAGTTTGCGGCACAGGGTGAGCGCGTATTCCTTGAACACCGGGCTTGTCGGGCTCCAGGATTGGCGCGATCCCGCGTTGACGGGATGGCCGAATTTGTCTTGCGGCAGCACTTCCGGGTGCTTTTCGTACAGCCACAGCGGCGCGGTGGCGGTTGCGGAGGCCAGATCGACCGCGATGCCGGCTTTGCCGAGCTTGTCGATGATGCGGTCAAGCCAGCCGAAATCCCAACGGTTTTCTTCCGGCTGAATGCGATCCCAGCTGAAAATGGCCACGGCCACGGTATTGACACCGGCCTGTTTCATGAGGCGGACGTCTTCGTCCCACACGTCTTCCGACCACTGGTCGGGATTGTAATCACCGCCGTATGCGATGCCTTTGCCGTTGTCGGTCAGCAGTTCCGGCCATTTGAACGTGCGATGCATGGATTACTCCTTTGTGTGCGTATGGCATCCGCTATAACGCTGAGGATGCCAGCTCGACAGCTTCCCTTCGAAAGCTCTCGTAAAATCTTTTTATAAAATCTAGTATATATATTTACTAAGATATTTGAGATGGTCCCGGGGATGTCCACGATGACACCCCCGAGGTCTTATTTTTTGTTCTTTTCGGACGATTGCCGAAAAATCGGTATGCGCTTTACCGAAATTTCAGCATGCGACCGTTGCGATCATTCCTTGACGGCGCCTGCGGCAAGGCCGGACTGCCAGTACTTCTGCAGGCAC
>ERZ839489.295-NODE-295-length-55472-cov-46.187433_pt1 | contig 55472 bp, 47 predicted proteins | sample MGYA00519938_ERZ839489 | MGnify/ENA primary metagenome ERZ839489 (study PRJEB31850, sample SAMEA3708846) | human gut metagenome | biome: human gut; feature: human-associated habitat; material: faeces | place: China | collected 2014 ...
CGGATTCGTGGTGGGTCGTGAGGGGGTCGAACCCTCGACCTTGGGATTAAGAGTCGATAGAAAAATTGGCACTCTTCCACCTGATTTACAGCATACCTCCTCAACCGCGGAAAATACGGAAGATTTGGAAAAGGTGGAGCAAAAATCGACCAATAAACGTGCGAACCGTTCGATTACCCATCACATGTTTGGAAAACCTGGAAAAGCCGGAACGCGCGGACGTGCGCGGCGATGCTGGCGCAATGAGTCTCCGTTGTGCGAATCGATGCTAATCAATAGCATAAAACATGTAAGCAACATGACTTTTCAACATTGCCCAGTGGAGGTCTCCTGTGGGATGGCTTGAGGATGAGATTGGCCGTAGCATTGCGAGGCGCGTCTCGGCACCCACCCTTCGAAAGCGTGACGGAAGGTGGTGCGCGATCGTCCGAGTAAAGCGCGACGACGGCACCTGGACGCAGAGGACCCACGACACTGGCATCCCCTGCGGCGACGGCGACCTGAGGGCAAAGGCTGAGCGGAAGGCCCTCGAGTGGCACGATGACATGCTCGTAGCCTGCGTGCTCGACGCCGTCAAGAGAGCAATCGACCTGAGGGAGCAGCGCGAGGCGTTGGGCGCCGGTGGCAGCAACAAGCTCGTAATGTCTTTCGACGAGTACGCGGAGGAGATGCTCGGCCTCATGCAGGCATCCAAAGCCATACGCCCCGCGACCGTTCGGGGCTATCGTGGCGAGATCCGCCACATGATCGCCCCAAGACTTGGCAACAAGCGCATGTACGAGATCAAGACCGCCGACGTCGAGCACGTTATGGTGAGCCTCCTCGATGACGGCTACTCGACCTCGACGGTGAGGAAGTGCGTGAACCTCATGACTGCGGTCTTCCGTCGTGCGGTCGAGGTCGACGGGCTTGCCAAATCCCCGTGCTACGGCGTCAAGGCGCCCTCACCCGCCCCACCGCGGCAGAACGCGATGACGGAGTCAGGATGGTCCTCCCTCCTCGAGCAGCTCGCGTCCATGAGACAGACGCCGACGGTTTGCGCCGCCGAGCTTGCGCTACTCCTCGGGCTCACGCGCGAGGAGACTTGCGCTCTCACGTGGAGGGAATGGGATGCCGCCCGCGACAAGGGCGCCCTCAAGGTGTCCATGGCCGTAGTTCAGGGCGAGCATGGCTACGACCTTGGCGAGCCGAAGACCACCGCCAGGGTTCGGACCATCCCGATCACGAAGACGGTGCTTGCCGTCGGGGAGGCGCGTCGCACCGAGGCGGCAAGGGAGTGGGCCGAGCAGGGTGCGGGCGCTCCACGGCCGTCTGACTACATGATTGGCCACCCCGACGGTAGCTGGTGCTCTCCCGATGCCCTCACCCGCTCATGGGCGACACTCTGCTCCGCAAACGGCTGGGTCGGAGAGCGCGGCGAGCGGCTCACATTCCACGACCTCAGGCACTCCTTCGCCACACGCCTCGTGGCAGCCGGAGCCGACGTCAAGTCGGCCTCAAGGATTCTCGGACACTCCACCCCCGTGACGACACTCAAGGTCTACGCATCCGAGGACCAGGGCGCCAAGCGTGACGCAATGGATCGCATCGAGGGGAGCCTCTCCGGGTCCGTCCCGGCGCCTACCGCAGGGGACGCCCAGATTCTCGATGCCTTTGCCCGTGCGCTCCGAACGGCAATGGGAGACATGGAGGGACGGGCATGAGACTGTGCCACCAAACCGTTTGGCTTATGTGCATATATGACAATAGACCATGCGAATATCAAGACATTTGGCCTATAAATAATTATAATACTGTGGTATTATAATATAGTGGAGTTGTAGCTTTAAAATATCACGTAACACCAAGTGGGCTGGCATGCACGAATTTGCAGTCGATTGCACTTTATTGCAGTCGACTGCACTTTTTTCTTCGTTTGCCCTTCCTCAGACTTTCCTTGTGCCGAGGTACCGCAACTCCCCCGGCACCCCCGCCTTCAATCCCGTCATCCCTACACGCTTTGCGACTGGCGCCGGATGACGGGCTTCTGCGGGACTTGTCGCTCGAACGGGAGCGCGTGGCGCTCCCGCGGCAGGAAGGAAGGACGCACATGGGCGCAGAGGACCAGTCCGTCACGGCAGTGGTGCAGATCTCCAAGGAGGTGCTCGTCTCCTCGGGCGACATCATCCGCTACCTCCTCCAGCTCCTCCTCAACCGCCGTGCGGCAAAGGACGGGCTGCTCGTCTCCGCCGCCAAGGGACTCGGCAGGGGCGCCTGCGCGCTCGGCCGCGGCGTGCACGGCCTCTGGGAGGACAAGCACGTGATCAACGCCGACGGAAAAGGACTCGTCGGCGACGTCGACTGGCAGAAGGCCAACCGCGCCTGGGGCGACCGGATGATCGTGGGTCTCGAGAAAAATGCCTTCTCAGACCCGGAGCACATCGGGCAGCTCCGCGAGGAGCTCAAGCACCGCGGCGTCGACTTCGCCATCTCCGAGAGCCCGACGGGCGAGATGCAACTCATGTACCGAATCCCCAACGAGGACCTCGTGGCACCTCTCATTAGCGACCTCCCTACCCTGTGGGCGGAGAAGAACGACGTCCCCACCGAGGACCAGAAGGCGCTCGATAACGCCATGGATGCCGCGGGCATCACCATCGACGGGGCGAAGCCGGGCCACGAGAGCGGCGCCAAGGCCGTCCATGAGGTCGAGGCGGAACCAGCCAGCGCCTCGCAGATCGCGAACATCAAGGAGATGGTCGCCAGAGGCGATGTCGGCCAGGACGTGCTCAATCGTGCCGAGGGCGGGGACATTACGGTCGGCGAGGCCCAGGGGCTCATTCGCGCCAATGGTAACCCCCGCCCCGAGACCGTAACCCCTGACAAGCACCCGAGCCCCGAGGAGATGGCACGCACTGTCAAGGCGGACCTCGAGCAGGAGCTCTTCGGCGTCACGCCGGAAGTCCCAACCCAGACGCAGACGAACGCGACCGTGATTCCCTTCGGCAGGCAGGGAGTGGGGAACGCCACGCAGCAGCCACGGCCCAAGGCCGCCCCTGCTGCGCCAACCGCCCCCACGCCGACGCCGAGGCACCGCTAGGATGGTCAAGGACTCAACATACTTCATGCTCTCCGCAGCGGGCACGCTCTCCGCGGCATGGATCGCTGACCGAGTGGCAGGCGCCATCACCGCGGGCCTGGTGACGCTCTCGTCGCCCACGCTCGCATCCGAACTCGGACGGATAGTCATGACGCCAGCATGGGACCCGGCAGGCCAGCCCGCAGCCTTCCTCGTGGGCGGCGCGGTCGCGCTCGGATGCATGTCGCACTCCACGAGCCGCGCCGAGATCGCCCTCAGGCGCGAGGTGCGCGGCAAGGAGTACGGCGACGCCAGGTGGGCGACTCCGGATGAGTACGCCCAGTTCGCCCACTCCGCCGAGGTGCGCTCGGTCATGGTCGAGCCGCCCCACGGAGTCGCGGCCACGCTCAGGGCGGCCCGGAAGGAGCCAGGCACGACCGCAAGATCGATCCTCGGGATGCCCGTCACGGTCAAGAGCCCGCGCCCCGCGTGGTGCCGCGAGGTCGCCGACGACAACATCCTGCTCACGAGGACGGCGCGTCTCCAGGCCTCCGCCATCCCCAACCGCCTCATCGAGCGCAACAAGCACGTCTTCGTCGTGGGTGGCTCGGGCTCAGGCAAGACCTACAACTTCGTGGGACCGAACCTCATGCAGCTCAACGGCTCCTACGTCGTAACCGACCCCAAGGGCCAGACGGCGCAGAGCTTCGCGCCCTTCCTCGCAAAGAACGGTTACCGTGTCCTCGTCGTGGACATCAAGCCAGACGAGATACGCTACTCGAACCACTACAACCCGTTCGCCTACCTCACGAACGCGACCTCGGTGCTCGTGCTCGTGAACCTCCTCATCGAGAACACGACGGGCAACAACGCCCAGTCGTCCTCCAACTCGGACTTCTTCGTGAAGGCGGAGAGCCAGGTCTTCTCCTTCGCCTTCGGCTACGTTCACTACTTCTACCGCGACCAGCCCGAGTACCAGACCTTCGACACGGCGATGCAGCTCATAAAGCTCGCCAAGGAGGGCGCCGAGCGTGGTGGCCCGTCGGTCCTGGACCGCCTAATCCTGGGTCGCGGCGACAAGAAGAACGGACCCTCCAAGGCACCCTCCTACCTCGAGTACCTCATCAACAAGTACGGCAGCGAGGAGGCGGCGCGCGCCTCGGAAGAGTGGTTCGTGATCGACAACTACCGCGGCTTCAAGTCCACAGCCGGCTCGCCCGAGACCGAGGCGTCGATCCTCGCCTCGTGCAACGTCCGTATGTCAAAGTTCTCGGTCGACGACGTCAAGTCCTTCTTCTCCACCGACGAGCTCGACCTAGGGTCCATCGGCAAGCGACCGACGGCGCTCTTCCTCGTGATGCCGGACACGGACTCGACCTTCAACTTCATCCTTGCGATGCTCCTCTACCAGCTCTTCGACCTCAACGTCCAGGTGGCAGACCACTCCCCCGGCGGCCACTGCGACATCCCCATCAACTGCTACCTGGACGAGGTCGCCAACATCGGCAAGATTCCCGACCTCGACAAGAAGATGGCGACGCTTCGCTCCCGCTGGATCAACATGTGCCCCATCATCCAGCAGTTCGACCAGCTCAACCGCTGGTACAAGGACACCGAATCGTCCATCGTCGGAAACTGCGACACGCTCGTCTACCTGGGACGCTCGGACCTGGAGACGAACAAGAAGTTCTCGGAGATGTGCGGCAAGAGGACCATACCCGTTCAGTCCCGCTCGGTCTCGAAGGGCGCCCACGGCTCCGTCTCTGTGCAGACGTCCTGGAAGGAGCAGGACCTCCTCTCGGCCTCGGACATGCAGCAGAACCCCGACGCCTTCCCCGGCGACGAGTGCCTGGTCTTCATCAAGAACGCACGCCCCATCAAGGACAAGAAGTACACCACCTTCGAGCACCCCCGCTATTCGGAGCTCATGGCAGCGGGGACCATGCACATAGCCGACTGGGGCGCCCACCTCGAGCTCGTGAGGGCATCGTCCGTCACGGGGTCGCTCCACGCGTCCCAGGCACGTCCGCACAGCGTCGCAACCATCACCGACACGGTGATGCACAGGGGGCTCGTTCCCGGGCGCACCTACACGGTCCGAGTCGAGCCCATGCTCGTGCATGGCGACTCCGAGCCCGTCCCGCTCGCCCTCGAGGACGGTGCGACCTCTGCCGAGGTCGCGTTCGAGCCCGAGGCCCCCGCGGGCTCCATCGACGTGTCCATGGTCCCCGCGAAGCCCATCCCCTCCGGCTCATACGTGACGGCACGGGAGACCATCCTGCAGGACAGCGAGGTATGGTGCACGCACACGGGCTCCTTCGGCGACGGCGAGGTGCGCTTCCCCGCCATCATCGCCAGGACGCCCACACCAGTCGCCGGACGTCCCACGCTCAGGCCATCGAGCGACTGGAGGCACGTCGTCGCGACGTTCGTGCCCACCGGCATCGCACCCTCGCGCCTTTGCACGCTCGTTGCCACGCTCGAGGAGCGCAGCGACAAGGGCTGGGCCCCCGTCGCGACGCAGACGGTCGCGTTCGACTCCGAGGGCGGCTCGGTCCCCGTCGAGGTCACATTCAACCACGCCCCGGACAAGGCCGACGTGAGGGCGCGCGCGGAGGTGTCCGTCGGCGCCACGACGGCGGAGGTTGATGGCGACAGCCTCAAGGTCAGCAACTGGACTCCGCTCGAGCTCCTGACTCCCAACGTCGGGTACGTCGTGAGGGTCGTCTACGAGGTCCTCGATGATGACGGGACCGTGGCTGCGGACCCCGGGGCGGTCCACGTCGAGCATCGCTTCCTAGGGGGCATGGGCCACGGTCTCGCGCAGGTCCCGACCAGCGCGAGCTTTACCCTGGCGGCGCTCCGTGGCAGGCGGGTGCGTGCCACCGAGGAGCTATGCGCCCAGGCCGTCCCTGAGCCCGACCTCTCGCGCACGTCGATCGGTGATGGGACCGACGCGATCCGCGTGCCGACTGACTGGGACGGTACGACGGGGGTGCGCGCCGGTACCGCGATCCTGGACGCCCATGGCGTCACGGCAGCGGTTCCGCCAGCAGACCCCACGGGCAGGTGCGGCACCCGCGTGACCCTCTCGGTGCACGTGCGGAACATCGACGGCACCGACCTGGGGTCTATCGCGAGCGCGTCGGCGACCGCAGATCCGGGCGAGGCGGTCAAGGTCACTGCCCCGATCGACGACGCCGAGGCAGTCAGGGGGACGCAGCTCGTGCCCTTCGTGACCGTCGAGAGGACGGGCGTACCCATAGCCACCCGCGCAGACCCCGACAGCCCCACGAGCATCGTGGGCATCCCGGACAAGGGCAACACGGCAGCAGGGCGACAGACGCCTGCGGCCTAGGCATGGCAACGGCAAACGGACCGAAAGGAATCAAATGGGTGACATCAGCAACATCATGAACCTGCTCTGGGAGTTCTGTAAGTGGGGCGGGGGCATCATCGCCGCCTTCGGCGTCTTCCGCTGGATCATGCACGGCCGCTCCCGCGACGCCGCGGAGCAGGCGGACGACATCTGGGTCATTGCGGCAGGCGCCGCGCTCGTCGTGATTGGCAACGCCGCCCCGGCCCTCTTCCCCTTCCCGAGCATGTGATGATTGCCACCGCAAAAGACATTCGCGTGTGGATCGCGGCCGTGGCCCTTGCGGCCGTGGTCGCGCTCTGTGCCCTGGCCGCGCCGACGAGGGCATACGCAAAGCTCGCGAGCGAGGACGACTGGCAGCAGAACATCGACTCACGCGAGGAGGGCGACCCGGACGGCGGCTCGTGGGACGACTACGAGCTTGGCGGCGAGCACAAGCCGGGATTCGACGTCCTGAACCCCTTGCCCTCCATCACCTACTTCTTCTACAGCGGGTGTGAGTGGGTGGCGGGCACGCTCACCAACGTCTCGAACGACGTCTGGGGGACGCTCGACAGCGTGGGCACGCTCGACAGCGACTACGCGCCCAGCGCGGACAGCCCCTACCGGTCCATCTACAACGTCGCGACGAGGGTCCAGAGGGACGTGGTCAACAAGGTCGCCCTGGGGTTCCTCGGCATCTTCCTCGCCCTCTCGCTCCTCGAGTTCGCCCGCGAGACGGGGACGTCGCCGCGCTACGGCATCGCCCAGTTCTCGGGATTCCTCTGGATCTGCGCGAAGTTCGCGGTCATGATCCAACTCATAAACCACCTGGACATGCTCTGCGGGGCAATCTTCAACGTCTTCGCCTGGGTGGCGAGGCAGACGAGCTCCGTCATATCCGGGCTCCTGCCAGCCGACGCCGAGACGTTCGGCGGCTTCATGATCTCGATGCAGAAGACCACATACAGCCAGTTCGGCGTGGCATTCATCTATGTGCTCCTCGCCCTCGTCATCGTCGCGATCGTCTTCGTCACCCTCGTGCGCGTCATCTCCGTCTCGGTCATCCGCCTCATCGAGGTCTACCTCATGAGCGCCTTCGCCGGCTTCCCGCTAGTCCTCGCGACCACCAAGAGGACCAGGGACTCCGCCATCCGCTACTTCAAGTCGTATGCGGGGGCGTGCCTCCAGGCGGCGGTGCTGCTCGTGCTCATCGCGTGCTCCGGCCTAGTGATGGCCGCCTGCACGGCAATATTCACGGCGGGCGACCTCGAGGGCGTAAGCGGCGCCGTCGTCGGTGCGATCGCCCCAGTCGCCGGGTGCCTCGCCATCCAGGCGATGGTGGGCCAGTCAAGGCAGTTCGCGGACAGGATAATGGGGGCATAGCGTGATCGAGATCATCCTGCGTGACGACATAGGCGCCTACGAGCCCAAGCCACTCTTCGGCTTCACGTACCGCCAGGTGGCCACCGTGGTCATAGCCGGCGCCGCCTCCATCGCAATCGGCCTCGCGAGCTGGTCCCTCGCGGCAAACGACACGCTCACGGCGCTCCTTGTCGTGGGCGTGGGCGCCGGCATCGGCTTCGTCGGCATGGGCCGCGTGGACGGCCTCCGCTCCGACAAGTGGCTCCGCATCTGGTGGGAGGACCAGAGGTGGCCGAGGGTCGCCCTGCTCTCCCCGGTCACGCTCTCCAGCGGGCGCGAGAGGGCAGAGGCGCGCGCCAAGGCGCAGGCCCCAAGGCACGAGCGCCGCCGCCGGATGGCGCGGCGCCGTGCGGCAATGGCCGCGACCGAGATCTCACCCGACCAGCTCATCGAGGAGGACTGATGGAGGACAGGACAGAGGCAGCGAAGGGCGCGACCCTCGACAGGAGCGAGACCGCCCGCGTCGCCAGGGGAGAGCGCAGACGCGCCAAGAAGGCGGCAAAAGCCGCCAAGAGGGCGGAGCGCAACCGCGAGAAGAGGCGCGACAAGGCCAAGAGGCGCGGGCGCAGGATGCCCGCGGAGAGCTTCCCCGGAGCGCTCGTGCTGAGGAGCACGCGCTCCTCCCAGGACGCGCTCGGCTACGAGAAGCTCTTCGAGGACGGCCTGGTGCTGGTCGAGGAGGGCGTGTGGTCCCGCGTCATCGAGTTCGACGACATCAACTTCCAGACGGCCCGTGACGACACCCAGCACCAGACCTTCGAGCGATGGCGCGCGATGTGGAACCAGATCGACCCCGGCATCAAGGTACAGCTCAAGATCGTCTGCCACGTCGTGGACCGCGAGCGCTTCGTCTCCGAGATGACGCTACCCATGGTCGAGGGCGACGACGTCGGGAACCCCTTCCGGCGCGAGCTCAACTCCATCATCGAGCGCCAGGTCACGGCCACGAGGCAGAACGTCGAGAGGCGTCGCCTCCTCGTCCTCACCTGCCACGCCGACGATTCCGCCGAGGCCACGGCGACCATCGCCCACGCGATAGAGTCGGTGACGCGCGCCCTCATGGGCATGGGCGTGACCGGCACACACGTGCTCTCGGGAGACGAGCTCCTGGACCTCATCGACTCGCTCACGAACCCCGAGGACGAGCGCGGCCAGGCTTGCTTCGACCAGCTGCGCTCCCGCGACGCCCGCGGCCGCACCGCGGTCGAGCTCGGCTACACGACGCGCGACCTCGTCGCGCCCCCAGACGTCACGCGCACGGACCCACGGCACATCTCCTGGGGGAACTGCCACGGGCAGGCGCTCTACGTGAGCTCGTGGGGCAACACCTGCCGCACCAACATGCTCTCGGCCCTCGCGGAGCTCCCCGTGACGCAGGTCATCACCGTGGACGTTCGCCCCTGGGACCCCGCGAACGCGATCGACCTCGTGGAGTCCATCAACACCGACCTCAAGGCGCAGAGGACCGAGTACATCCTCGACCACAGCCAGACCATGTACGTGACGGACGAGATGCTGCCGACGCCACTGCAGGACGCGCTCGCCTCCGTGCGCGCGACCCGCGACGACCTCGTAAACGGCGACGAGCTGCTCTTCACCATCGGCATCTCCATCCTCACATGGGCGCCAGACGACGAGGGCTGCGAGCGCTCGGCGAAGCTCATCTCCGAGACGATGCGGCGCTACGGCTACAGGGTCTCCCCGCTCGCCACGCTCCAGGGACAGGGCTTCGCCGCAGCAATGCCCACCGGCCGCTATGACATCCCCTACACGAGGACCATCACGTCCTCCCCGCTCGCGGCCCTCGTGCCCTTTTCGAGCGTCGAGATACTCGAGAAGGGAGGCATGTACATGGGGCAGAACATCCTCTCCAAGAACTTCATCTTCTGCGACCGCGCGCACATGACGGCGCCGAACGGATTCATCCTGGGCCAGCTCGGGCGCGGAAAGTCTGTCGCCGCCAAGAGCATGGTCCTTTGGACGAGGCTGCTCTCCCCGGACTCGGACATCGTGATCATCGACCCCGAGAACGAGTACCGGCCGCTGGTCGAGGCCCTGGGCGGCCACATGGTCAAGGTCGGCGCGGGCTCCACCACGTACTTCAACCCCCTCGACCTCGCGATCGAGGGAACCGACCCCGAGGACGGGCCGCTAGAGCTCAAGACCGACATGGTCATATCAGCGGTCATCATGATGGCCAAGAACGTCTCTGAGCTCCAGAAGTCGGTAGTGGACCGCTGCGTGAAGCTGATTTACGCGAAGTACCTCGAGACCCACGACCCCGCCGACCAGCCGGTGCTCTCCGACCTCTACGTGGCCCTGAGGGAGCAGCCCGAGGCCGAGGCGGCGGAGCTCGCCACGACGATCGAGCGCTACATCCTTGGCCAGGCGGCCCTCTTCAACCACCCGACAAACGTTCAGATAGGCCCCGACCAGCACCTCGTGTGCTTCGACATCCGCGACAACGGCGAGAACATGAAGCCCCTGGTGGAGCTCTTCGTGCTCGACTACGTCTGGCAGCGCGTCGTCCGCAACCGCGCGCTCGGGAGACGGACCTGGATCTTCATCGACGAGATCCACCTGCTCTTCGACTCGGAGTACTCGATCCGGTTCTTCGACTCCATCTGGTCTCGATCGAGGAAGTATGGGGCAATCCCGACGGGCATCACGCAGAACGCGGAGCGCCTCCTCGAGAACCCGCACACCAGGAAGATGCTCTCCAACTCAGACTTCCTCATCCTCCTGGGCCAGGCATCAACCGACGCCGCGACCATCGGCCAGGAGCGACAGCTCTCCGACGAGCAGGTCTCCTTCCTCGAGCGCGCGACGCCGGGATCCGGCCTCATCTGCGCCGGGGGCAAGGTCGTCGAGTTCACGAACGTGATACCCGAGGACACCCAGATCTTCCGCCTGCTCAACACGCGCCCGGGCGAGGGCCCGGCGACGGGGGCGTAGCATGTCGGGTTCCACAAGGCTCACCAAGGTACGCTACGACGGGGCGAAGGCCCTGGCGAAGGCCCCGCACGCCTCGCGCCTCGAGGTCACGTGGTCGGACGTCCCCATGGGGAGACTTGCCGAGACGCGCCTCGAGGTGAGGAGTCAGGTCGCGAAGGTGGCATCCGACAAGGCCGCGGAGCTCAAGGCCGCAGCCCCCCGTACCATCGCCAGGGGTGCCAAGCGGGCGTCTCGCGCGGCCGTACGCACCCCCCTCGCGCTGACGAGAGTGACTGGGGCCACAGTGCGCTCCGAGGCGGGGACCTCCGCCGAAGAGACCGAGGCCGCCGTCAACGCAGCCCTCGACCGCACGGAGGCGGCGATGTCGCCCGAGGCGGCGCGCGGCTACGCGAGGACCCTCAGGTCCATCTGGGACCGACTCCCCGCCCAACGCGCGAGGGCGGTCCAGGACAGGCTCGGGACGAAGTCCGTCAAGGCCTTCTCTAGGGCCTCGGCGCAGGCGGCGGCCTCCGAGCGCGCCATGGCGCGCGCAGGGGCGCTTGTGACGGACGGCGTGAGCGAGGCGAACCCGGTTGTCGCGCACGAGGCGAGGCACGCCAAGAGGCTCTGGCTGCGCTCCAGAAGGGGCATGGCGAAGGCCCAGGCGTACGCGGGCCGCGGCAAGGGGCTGCGCTCCGCCGTCTCGCGCCTGCGTCTCGGCTGGGCGGACGTGAGGCGCAAGGCCTTCGGGTGGCGCGGCCTTGCCATAGCCGCCCTCGCCGCCCTCGTCCTCTCCCTCGGCTCCTTCGCCATCCAGGGCGTCCCGACGCTGGTGGCAAGCCTCGCGAGCGGTTCGAGTTCCTCCTCCGGCTCGCTGGATGGGGTGGAGACGGCCGTGGCCTCGTGGCTGCGCTCGGCAGGATACAGCGACGTTCAGATTGCGGCCATCTGCGGCAACCTCTTCGGGGAGTCGGGCGGCGACCCCACGGCATACGCGGTCAACGACGGCCTCTCCTGGCCCTACGACCGCGCATACGGACTCTACCAGTTCACCGACTGCGGCTCATCGTCGACGCACCTCGCGAGCGCGAACATGACCGCGTTCTTCCAGTGGTGCGAGGAGAACGGCAAGGCGCGCGACTCGGTCGTCGCGCAGACCGAGTACGCCTTCCGGGACCTCAGGTCGGAATGGCTCACAGGCAACCACACGAGCGGCTACTACTCGGGCGTCGTCCCCGAGTACAGGAACCGCGACGTGAGCTGGGATAGCTGGCAGGCGACCGACGACGTGAGATTCGCCACCTATATGTTCCAGGCCTGCTACGAGAGGGGCGCGGCGAGCTACCTCCACATGGACAGGCGCTATGCCGAGGCGCAGCGCGTCTACGCGGCCCTCAAGGCAGGCGCCTCGCTCGACGCCGGGTCCTCGCAGTCCTACGCGGACGCGAGCGCGGCCGGCCGCGCCATAGCGGACGCCGCGAGGAGGACCGGGGCGACCGGAAGGGGCTACTGCGCCGCATGGGTCACGAACGTGATGGCGAAGGCGGGCATCTCTGTCGGCGGGAACGCCTGCGACATGTACTACGCATACTGCACGAGCTCCGACAGGGCTGACCTCAAGGTCGGCATGATCGTCGCCGTCCCGAAGGTGATACCCAACGGAACTTCCCTCAGCAAGGTCTACGGCCACGTCGGCATCTACGTCGGCGACGGCATGGTCATGCACTCGACCGAGGGCAGCGTCCGCACGGACACGCTGGATAACTGGCTGGGCATTTATGCCCGGGGAGCGACGGCCAAGTGGGGCTTCCCCGCGGGGGTCGAGTAGGAGGATAGAGATGGGATCTGGTTGGCAGGAACCGAACGACGACGGCCGCGGCAAGGCAGTGCTCGCCGTCGCGGTGATAGTCGCGACGCTGGTCATCGGCATCGTGGTGGACGTGGCGCTCGGCAGGAACGGCGCGCAGGAATCCGCCCCGGTCGAGTCCCAGGAGACCGAGACGGTATCCGAGCCCGCCCGGGGGGAGACGTCTCCTGGCGAGGACGCGCAGGAGGACGACTCCGGCGACGGGGAAGTCGCCGACAGCACCAGGCTCTCGGGCATCACGTTCACCCATGCGTCCAGGCTCTCCGGCCTCTCCGGCACCACCAGGACATCCCTCGCACGAGCCCTCGCCATGTGGGCTGCCTCCGAGGGAGTCAGCCTCGACGAGGCGGACGTGACCGATGACGCCACGGAGGACCAGCAGGGGGCGGAGGCCTCCCTCGAGGCGGGGGGGAAGTCCCTCGAACTCACCTACGACGGAACCGCCTGGACCGTCTACGACGGCACGAGCTACGTCACCATCAGCACGACCGAGAGCGAAGGTGCGCCCTCGGCAGCCGCCGCCCCCGCCCCCGTGGCAATCGACGACGCCGACGCGCTCGCTAGGCTCGTCGGTACGGATGCGGCTGGCAAGCTCCCCGGCGCCTGGTCGGACTTCGCGGCTGCGAATGGGATCGACGCGGCGGGCGCCACCGTCACGGGAGGCTATCCCACGCCGGACGCCACCCAGATTCTCTTCACCGTGACCGACTCGTCGGGTACGGCCCACCAGGGCACCTACGCGACCGGCTCCGGCGAGATCAGCATCACTGACGCAGCCCAGGAGGGCGAGTGAGCGGCATGGGCGAGGCCATCCGAGGCGACGAGGCACGTGCCTGGGCGCGTACGCACAGGGACTCCCTCCTGACAGACCTCGACGCCGTCCCCTCGGAGTACGTCGTCTGCGCGATCGTGCCCGAGCGGGTGCGCGAGGTCGCGCGTCAGGCGGGACTCCCCTGTCCGGACGCTGCCAAGGCAGCGCGCTGCGCGCATGCGGCTGCGTCCCGGGCGAGGGACGCCCTTGACATGGACGGCTCGCTCGCGCTCTGCGTGGACGAGTCCATCCGCACCCTGCTCGCCCGTGCCGCCGACGCGCCCCTTGACCGCAAGGACGCGCAACCCCGTGTGCATGGGGCCCCGCAGGACCTCGCGCGGTCGCTCGGGGCAGGGCGCGACGGCATGGCAAGGGGAAGCGACATGGCACCGAGGAGGTAGCAATGGAGCAAGTCAGCCTAGAGGATCGGCAGGTCTTCGACCGCGCCGCCGCACGGCTGGTCCTCGCGTGGTCGAGGAGCGGCCTCACCATCAACGAGGTCTCCGAGCTCTCCGGCATCGGTCGCTCGACCATCTACCGCTACCTGACGGGCCAACGCTTCGTGTCCGCCTACGCCCTCATGCACCTCTGTCCCATCCTGCACGTCTCCTCCGACTGGATCCTTGGCATCGAGAGAGAGGCCCCCGGTGCGCCACCCCCTGGGTCGCCTCTCACGAGCGGGGTAGCCCATGGCTGAGGATCTTGTCGTTCTCCATCTCCCCGACGGCTCGGTCGAGCTCGTGCTCTCACGCGTGGCAGACGCCTTCACTCGCCTCGACTCAATGGACGCCGACGCGCTGGGATCCGAGTCCGCCATCGCGCGAACGGTGTGGTCAAGACTCGTCTACGGCCAGGCGGACCCCCCTCCCCACGCCGGGCGGGCGGGCACGCTGCTTGCGCTGGCGAAGTCGGGTGACACGTCACACGCGGAGGCGGCATACTCGCTTGCCGCCTCATACGACCTCCTCGAGCGCGCGGTGGTGGAAGTGGCGCTTCGCGACGCCTTCTTCTGGCCCCACTGCGCCAAGGAGTCGGACCCCTCGCTCGTGCGCGGCCTCGTCTATGACCTCGACGCGCACCTGAACAGCCCGTGCCCCGTTGACTTCGCCGCCGCCACTTGCGCCGAGGCGACCATGCTCGCCCGACTCGGCCACCCTGAGGAGGCGAGGTCCTACCTCGACACCCTCGCGGAGGCGCTTGGGACGGACATGTCGTGGGCATGGGGAGAAGCGGAGCTGCGGAAGGCCGGCGCCGCCCACGCCGAGGGGCCGGCAGTCGGGCAGACCGAGCAGTTAGGGCGCCCCTCGCAGACACCGAGGCGGCCACGGCGGGCGTGACCCGGTGGGGCGATACAATATCGCATTGCCATACCGTCGGCATCTAGGCCCGTTGGCCCGGGTCGGGAGGGACTTCGCAGGATGGACAGGGTGAGGATTGCTACGACCGTGAGGCCCGAGACGAGGCAGAGGATCTACTCGCTCATGGAGCGCAACCCCAGGACCCTCACGACCGTGGGCGAGACCATCGACTATCTTGTCGCAATAGAGGCCCATGGCGCCAGGGACACGGTGAGGGCTCACGAGCAAGTCGAGGACGGGCCCGACGAAGGCTGCGAATCCGGGCAGGCGCAACCGACACCCGAAGACTAGCTAGGCACGCCCCCCACAGTCCAGCGCTCCGTCTGTCGAGGGGTCCGCTCGTGTTCTGACTTCCTCAGCGAGGCCATCGTGGCGAGGCTTGGGGAGTACGACTGCATCAAACAACGGACAGGCTCCGGCCACGCCGGCAGCGCCCCGCGGTCCGCAGGGCGCTTGGGTCCACCTGTCCTCAGTCCCACTTTGGCACATGGCCACAGGATCGCCATCCACACCCCCATGATTCCCGTGTAAACACCGGCACGCGAGAGTGGAGGCATCGATGGACGACGGTACGGAGGCCCTCGTGGCCGTCAAGGCGAGCTCTGAGGAGCTGCGGCTCTTCAGCGTGTCCAGGCGCGGGCCCACCTTCGACTGGTCCGAGTACACGAGGGACCCCACAAATGGCTGGGCAGTCAGCTCGGCGGGCACGCTGCCCGCCGATGGCGACGTTGGTGCCGTGGGCATCGTGAGCAAGGTTCTCAAGGGGCACTCCGGCATGGTCTCGTGCGTCCTCGTGGACCCCGCCACGAGGCGCGCCATCACGGGACCCCATGAGGCATACGCCCTCTGCCACCTTCTTGACCGGATGCCGGCAGGCACCCGCGACTGGGACCTCGCGACCGAGCTGCCAGAAGGCGTCGACGTCCCTGCGGACGCCAGGGCGATGACCGACGTGCGTCGCTGTTTCGCTGAACTCGAGGCCACCGCATGGCGCGAGCCCGCCACCGTGCGACAGGAGGCGACGGTCCGCGCAGTCACGCTCGCCCTCGACCCAACCCCCGACGGGAGGTGGCTCTCCTCGGCTGCCATCGAGGGCCCAGCCGGCGAGGAAGCCGTCGCGTGGTCCGATGGTGAAGGTGGCCTCACCGCCGAGCCAAGACCAATCGGAGACCGCACCGACGCACTCGGGGCGCTTGGCGCCTCCCTGGAAGCCGGTCTTCCCCAGAACCTCCTCTTGCTCCTCCTCGCCCGTGAGGAGGAAGAGGAGATCGACGCAGAGCGCGAGCACACTAGCGACCAGGAGGAGCGGCCCCGCGAGAAGCCCCGCCAGAGTCACCAGGAAGCAAGGTAGACAGAAGGGATTGCGGTATGGACGAGAGGCAGTACCGGATGGCGGCCGACTGGGCCGCGAGCGCCTATGACGCATGGAGGGACCAAGGGGAAAGCGGGACGTTCTGCGACTGGGTGCGCAATGGCGTTGGGGTCCCGACGCCACCCACCCCCTACAACTACTACACGGCAGACGGCACGCAGGTCGGATACGCTACCGACCCCGAACTCCTCGCGGGGGAGTACGGCTGCGACCTCCCCACCCTCGAGCGCGCCATCGCCGAGGTGCAGCCGGGCGTGCCGCCGGAGCTCCGCCTTGACTCGACCGACCTCACCGACGAATGGATGGAGCGCCTCAGCGACTACCTGTTGAGTGGTGGCGGCGACCTCCTCGACGACGCCCGCCTCGAAGCGGCGGAATCCCTTGGCCTCGACGGCCTGGGAGATGCCGTGGAGCGAATCCAGTCCGAGGACCAGGCCGCCCAGCAGGCATCCGCCGGACCGAGGCTCTAGGCCTCGAGCACGCCCTTCGCGCCAGGAAAGGGAAAGAACGAATCCCCTCTCCTGCGAGTGTGTCTTTGTGGTATTGTAGTACTGTGTACAGAACTACTCCGGCGGAGAGGCGGCAGGACATGGAGGGAAATCGCCTTGGATGCCACCACACGTTTGGCCATGGTGCCTAGAGATTGGAGAGAGTCATGAGAGACTGGCTCAACGGGATACTCGCCCCCATCTTCTATGCGATCACCGGCTTCATGGACTGGCTCGTGGCAGAGCATCCGATCCTGGCGGTGCTGCTCATCCTCACCGTCATTGCGCTCCTCATAAGGCTCGCCATCACCGTCGTCGCGGGCGGAATTGCTCTCGCGATCGCACTGCCCGTGCTCGCGGTCCGTGCCGTGGGCGCTGTGCTCGCCGGAATCTGGCACCTCTTTGGCGACATGCTCCCCTACGCCAGGGGCCAGGTCACGCTGAGCGCATTGGGCGCGGCTGCCGCCTGGGTCGCCGTGGCGGTGACGGGCGCGGAGCCCTGGCCAGCCGCCCTCGCGACAGCGGCGCTCGCGGCAGGCGTCGCATGGCGAGTCTGCGCGCACAGGACCAAGGAGGCGGCATCTGCCGCCAAGCACGCCGAGCTCGAGGCTGCCATGGACGCCCTTCACTCCACCGTCGAGGTGACGCCCGCAAACTGCCGCCACACGGCGGAGATGGAGAGGGTTAGGCAGAGGTACGTCGAGCTCGGCTACGAGCCGTGGCTCGCTGCCAAGATGGCCTCGCGCTACGGGACCGACCTCCAGGCGGAGGAGGACGCGGCACAGGGGGCCTAGCGCCACCGTGCCAGGCCGACGTGGCATCATCGCAACGCCACATCGTGGAGAGACATACGAGAGCGAAGGGAGAGGCAATGGACGACGAGAGGGACGATGGGACGACCAGGCCAGGTGAGACGAGCGTGATTCCAGAGGCTGGCGAGGCGCAGGACGCCGATACGGGCAAGGCGCCCGAGGCCGGCATGGACGCTTCCGAGAGTGAAGGGCGGCGGAAGCGCCGTCGCCGCAGGGTCGCCGCGGGCGTCGCTGCGGCTGCCGTGGCGGTGGGCCTCGGGGTCTCGCTCGCGCTGGGCTCAGGCCAGCCGGCACCCGAGACGCCCGAACCCGCCACCGACGTGGCACCCACGACGCAGCAGGCGACGGAGGAAGAACCCTCCGACCTCGACGAGGCGGGCGTGGAGGGCATCGTGGAGTCAGACCTCGCATACGCCGGCGAGGACGTCACCGCCGAGGCGGGATCCGCGGAGGCCACGGCGACGGACGGCCACGTGATGGTCGCCCAGAGGACCGACGACGGCGCGGAGGCGAGGGTCGAGGCGTCGGCCAAGAGGGCCGCGGCAACCATGTCCGCGCTAGCCAACAGGACCGTCGAAGGTGCCAAGGTATCAGATGTCACCTGGGTCATGTGCGACCCCGAGGGCACTCCCAAGGTCGCCGTCCGCGTGACGCCGGAATCCCCGTCCGTCGCGACCGCCGCGGGGGACGCGTCGACCGACCAGTCAGTCGCCGACGTGCTCGCGGGCACTGACGGCTGGGTGATCTCGACGGACACCCACGACGCGCTCCCCGACCCCGACTCAGTCCCGCAGACGGGCGGCACCGCCCCCACCGCTCCGGACGGCTCCGCCGTCGCCGTGGACACCACGCCCGCCGGCTCCGACGGCGAGACCGACGACGCGACGGTCGCAACCGACGCCGGCGGCGATGCCGGCACCTCGTCGCAGGGCGACCCTGCGACGACTGGCGGCAGCTCCACCACCTCGGGTCCCTCAAGCCCGAGCACCCCCTCCGCATCGGGCCCCTCTTCCTCCGGCAGCCCCTCCTCGGGCGCCCAGCAAACCCACACCCACGACTGGCAGCCCGTCTACCAGAGCGTGTGGGTCCAGGACTCGGCGGCATGGGACGAGCCCGTGTACTCTACCGTGGTCAAGTACAGATGCCAGGCGTGTGGCGCGCTCTTTGACAACCTGGATGAGCTCATGGATCACGGAGACGCCGTCCACAACAGCGAGAGCTCCTACAGCACCAAGGCGGTCCAGGTCCAGACCGGCACCAAGCACCACGACGCCACAGGGCACTACGAGCAGCAGGTGACCGGCTACCGCTGCACCGGCTGCGGCGCGACGAAGTAGGCGGACGGGGCCTAACCCCCCGTAACGTCACCTCAAGGCCCCTCCCCGGCCAGCCGGGGAGGGGCCTTGCCTCTTGCGCAGAAAAAATCCGTCCCACTTTGGCACACGCCCCAAGCGCCAGCGGTCCTCGCGCTACCGTCCAAGGCACGTTCAACCTTACTGAAGGGAGCCTTGGATGAAAAGGAACAGAAGGGCCACGTGGCCCCCACACAGGCATTGGGAGGGGTGGGCGCGCCTCAGGGCGTTCGCCCTCTCGGCCCTCCTCGTCCTGAGCCAGGTGCTCGGTTTCTTCGGGGCCGCCCTTGGGCCGGAGACCGCCTATGCCGCAACCCCCGTCCCCGACTCCGTAACCATCTCGTCGGTCGAGGCCTACTCCCCGGGCGTGGGGATGTACCCGAGCCACAAGTTCGTCAGCGACGCCGGTGTCGTCACCTATTGCGCCGACTGCAACCTCGGCACCCCGGCGGTAGGCCAGACCTTCAGCGGTAGGGTCGCGGGCGGGCTCACGCTCGACTACATCCTCTTCTACGGCTATGGCGGCGCAGGCTACCGTGGGTCCGTCCAGGGCTACACCGGCGAGGAGGCACAGGCGGTCACCCAGTTGGCCGTGTGGTTCGTCCTGACCGAGTACACCCCGGCGTCGGTGTACGGCCGCAAGCTCGCCTCGGCAGGCCAGGCCTTCCTTGCCGAGGCGCAGGCCAACGCCTCCGCCGATGCAGGGTATGCCGGCACGAGCTGGATCTACGGCCAGAACACGGGGTCGACGCAGCGCGTCGTTGGACAGACCATCCGTCTCTTTGACCCGATTTGGTTTGTCGTCCAGAAGGTCGACTCCGAGGGCGCCCAGGTCAGCGACTGGGACGCCCAGGGCAACGCCACCACCGAGGGAGCGCAGTTCACGATAAAGTTCTACGAGGGCGCCGCCGCCGACAGCGTCGACCAGCTCCCGTCTAGCCCCAATCGGACCTGGGTAATCCAAACCAAGAAAGGTACTAACGGGAAAGTTCGTGCCGCGCTGTCTGACCAGTACAAGGTTTCGGGTGACGACTGGTACTACGACGACAATGGTACTGTCTCCCTCCCAGTCGGCAGCTTCACCGTCCAGGAGACCAAGGCCCCCGAGGGCTACCTGATGAGCGACCCGAGCGTACACCTTGGACAGGTCAAGGCCAGCGCTGACGGCTATGCCAAAATTGAGAGAATTGGTGGTTGGACGAGCACCTTTGACCTGCAGGACGCCGGCGCCGGCCTCGCGGTCGCAGACGACGTCGTGCGCGGCGGCGCGAAGTTCGCGAAGGTCGACTCCGAGCGCGACGCGGCTGTCCCGCAGGGCGACGCCACGCTCGCGGGAGCCGAGATCACCATCACCAACGCGTCCGCGAACGCCGTCCAGGTCGATGGCACCTGGTACCAGCCTGGCGAGGACGTGCTGACCATCACCACCGGCGAGGACGGCACTGCCCAGACGGCGACCGACGCGCTGCCCTACGGCACCTATACGGCCCGCGAGACCAAGGCCTCGGAAGGCTACCTGCTCAACTCCGACTGGTCCAAGACCTTCTCGGTCACCGACCAGGGGGCGCTCGTCGACTGCACCGACGCCCCGCTCGGGGAGCAGGTCGTCCGCGGGGGCGCCTCCTTCGCCAAGGTCGACGCGGAGCGCGACTTCTCCGTCCCCCAGGGCGACGCCACGCTCGCCGGCGCCGAGATCACCATCACCAACGCCTCCGCCCACGCCGTCGAGGTCGGGGGGACCACCTACCAGCCCGGCGAGGACGTGCTGACCATCACCACCGGCGAGGACGGCACCGCGGCGACCGCCGCGGACGCCCTGCCCTACGGCACCTACGCGGCCCGCGAGACCAAGGCGTCGAGGGGCTACCTCCTCAACGAGACCTGGTCGCGCACCTTCCAGGTCACCAGCGACGGGGAGGTCGTGGACTGCACGACCACCCCGCTCCCCGAGGACGTGGTCCGCGGCGGGGCCAGGTTCTCCAAGGTCGACGCGGAGCGCGACGAGGCCGTGCCAGAGGGCTCGGCCACGCTGGCCGGCGCCGCCATCACCATCCGCAACGACTCCGCGAGATCCGTCCTCGTGGGCGGCACCTGGTACCAGCCGGGCGAGGACGTGCTCACCGTGACCACCGGCGAGGACGGCACCGCGGCGACCGCGGCCGACGCCCTCCCCTACGGCACCTACACCGCCAGGGAGACGTCGCCCTCCAGGGGCTACCTCCTCAACGAGACCTGGTCCAAGACCTTCTCGGTCACCGACGAGGGCGTGGTCGTCGACTGCACCGACTCGCCCCTCGAGGAGCAGGTCGTCCGCGGCGACCTCTCCGCCGTCAAGGCCGACGAGGACACCATGGGCCGCATGGCCGGGGTGCCCTTCCTCGTCACCAGCGCGACCACCGGCGAGTGGCACGTGGTCGCGACCGACGAGAACGGCATGCTCGACACGAGCTCGGACTGGAACGCGCACAGCCAGCGCACGAACGCGTCCGACGCCGCCTACGACCCGGCGACCGGCAGGGTCGACGACTCCAAGCTCGACCCGAACGCCGGCGTCTGGTTCTCCGGCAACGCCGACGGCGCGACGCCCGTCGACGACTCGCTCGGCGCGCTCCCCTATGACACCTACACCGTGCGGGAACTCAGGTCCAAGGCCAACGAGGGGCACAACCTCGCCCACTTCTCCGTGACAGTCACCCGCCACGGGGTCGACCTCCACATGGGCACCGTCGACGACTCCACGGTGGCCATCGGCACCACGCTCACCGACGCCGACGGCGCAAAGAGCGTCCCCGAGGCCGCGTCCGCGCGCCTCGTCGACGAGGTCGCCTACCAGGGCCTCACCCCCGGCGCCGAGTACACCCTCGAGGGCGAGCTCCACGTCCTGAACCCTGACGGCACCGACGGCGGCGTCGTTTCCACGGCCTCCTCCACCTTCAGGGCCGGCACCAAGATGGGCACGGCGGAGCAGGCCTTCGACGTCGACACCACCCAGCTCGGCGGCAGGAGCCTCGTCGCCTTCGAGACCGTCCGCGACTCCTCCGGCGCCACCGTGGCCACCCACGCCGACCTCGCCGACGAGGGCCAGACCGTGGTCGTCCCCTCGATCCACACCACCCTCCAGGGCGACGCGGGCCACGAGTCCGCCGCCACGCAGCACGTGACCCTCACCGACAAGGTCGTCTACTCCGGGCTCGAGGCCGGCAAGACCTACACCGCCACCGGCACGCTCCACTACGTCCTCGCCGACGGCACCGACGGCGGCGCCGTGAGGGACGCCGACGGCGGCGAGGTGACGGCCAGCGCCAGCTTCAGGGCCGAGTCGTCCGACGATTCGGTCGACGTCACCTTCGACTTTGACGCACCCGACCTCGCCGGCAAGACCGTCGTCGCCTTCGAGGACGTCAGCCACAACGGCGTCACATACGCCACGCACGCCGACGTCACCGACGAGGGCCAGACCGTGCGCTTCCCGGCCATCCGCACCACCGCCACGGCCGACGCCACGGGCGACCACGAGCTGCCCGCCGCCTCCGGCCAGCGGGTCACCGACACCGTCCACATGGAGAACCTGACCGCAGGCCACGAGTACACGCTGACCGGCACGCTCCACGTCGTGGCCGACGACGGGACCGACGGCGGCGCGCTCACCGACGCCGACGGCAACGACGTGACCTCTACGGTGACCTTCACCGCCGAGGCCGCCACCCAGGACGTCACGGTCGCCTTCGACGTCGACGCCAGCGGGCTCGCCGGCAGGAGCGTCGTCGCCTTCGAGGACCTCTCCACCGGCAGCGTCACCATCGCGACCCACGCGGACATCGCCGACCAGGGCCAGACCCTCCGCGTCCCGGCCATCCACACCACCGCCACCGACGAGAACGGCATGCACGAGCACCAGCTCGCCGACGCCGACACCCAGATGACCCTCACCGACGCCGTGGCGTACGAGGGGCTCACCCCCGGCACCGAGTACGTCGCGACCGGCACCATCCACCTCGTCAATCCTGACGGCACCGACGGCGGAGCTCTCAAGGACGCCAACGGCGACGACGTGACGGCATCCACGACGTTCACGCCCGACACAGCAGACGGCACGGTCGACGTGGAGTTCGCCTTCGACGCCTCGCAGCTCGCGGGGAAGACCGTCGTCGCCTTCGAGGATGTGTCCCGCGGCGGCGTCACGGTGGCCACCCATGCTGACGTCACCGACGAGGGCCAGTCCGTCCACTTCGTGGACATCCACACCACCGCCACCGACAAGGCCGACGGCGACCACCAGATCGCGCCCGCCCAGACCCAGACCGTGGTCGACAAGGTCGAGTACACGAACCTCGTCCCCGGCAGGGAGTACACCATCTCCGGCACGCTCCACCTGGTGAATCCTGACGGCACCGACGCGGGAGTCCTCTCCGACGCCAGCGGCAACAAGGTGACAGCGACCAAGACGTTCACCCCTGACACCCCGGACGGCTACGTCGACGTGGAGTTCACCTTCGACGCCTCGGGGCTCGCCGGGAGGAAGGTCGTCGCCTTCGAGGACCTCTCGACCGCAGGCATCACCATTGCTACACACTCAGACATCACCGACGAGGGCCAGACGGTTACCGTCGAGACCCCCGAGACAGGCAGCCCCCAGGGCGGGTCGAGCAGCTACCCGAACACCGGCCAGGGACCTGTAGCTGCGGTCCTTGTCGCGGCAGGCCTGACGGCGGTCTGCGCAGCCGGCATCCGTGCTGCGCGCAGGCGCCGCAAGGCAGCCACCGACGAGCCCGAGGCCAAGTAGCCCCCAGGGCACCATTCGTTCAACATGGCGCGAGGAGGGACCATTCCCTCCCCGCGCCACACGATTGGAGGCACGCGCGATGCGCGAAAGAACCCACGGCCACCCCCAGGCGCTCACGGTGGTGCTGCTCGCCGTCGGTGTCGCCCTCCTCGCGGCAGGAGTCCTGCTCTCTGCGAGGGACGGTCGGTCGGCCGACGAGCTGGCGTCCCTCGCCGAGACCGCCCACGCCACCGACGCCACGCCCCAGGGCGATGCCGCGGGCATCGACTGGGGCTCACTCTCCGCCCAGAACCCCGACCTGGTCGCCTGGCTCCAGGTGTCCAACACGAGCGTGGACGTCCCGGTCGTGCAGTCCTCGGCCGAGGACCCCGATCGCTACCTCTACCTCGACTTCTGGGGCGAGCCCTCCGACACCGGCTGCCCCTACTTGGACTCCCTCTGCGACGCCGACGGGACGGTCATGGTCGTCTACGGCCACCGCACCCTCTACCGTGACTACATGTTCCACGACCTCTCCGGCGCCTTCGAGCAGGGCGCCTTCGACACCCTGGGACCCGCCAAATGGAGCACGCCGGCAGGCGGGGACGCGAGCCTCGCGCCCCTCTGCTCCGCGAGCGTGGACCGATGGGATGCCGCGTGGCAGTCCGTGGCCAAGGTCAGGGACGTCCAGGCGCTCCGGGTCTGGCTCGACTGGGCGGTATCCGACTCGAGCGCCTCGAACGGAGCTGCGGGTGCCCTCGCATCATCCGCAACGCGCGCCCTCGTCCTCGTCACCTGCAACGGGCGGGCATTCCACCCCGAGACCCGCACGGTCACCGTCTTCGTCTCCACGTCCGCCACGCCCGGCGCGTAGAGCGGGCCATTTTGCCCGATTACGAATCCCCAGGTAGACGAGGCGCTGTAAGCCCCTCTAAGGCCGCGTGGGCGAACCCGTGGACCAACACACGCAGGAATTTGAGACATGAGAGAGGCCTCGACCCCTTGCGTTCCACTTTGGCACCTCCCCCCGCACTAGCGCCACCCTGCCGGATGATTTCGGCAACGGCAGTACGTGAGATGGGAGGTAGCACCATGGCAGAAGACGCAAGGCACGGCAACACAACGCTGGACGTCTGGCTCGACTCGGTATACGACGACTTCCGCGATACGGGTGGTGGGAGCGTCGAGGACTTCGTCGCATGGCTCGAGGGACCCGGCGGGCCCGACGCCCCGTCACTCTTCGACTATGCCGCCGGGGAGAGGACCTACATCGGCTACGCCGCAGACCCCGAGACCCTCATGGGCGAGCTCGGCCTCAACTGCACCCCCGAGGAGCTCGGGAAGGCCCTCGCCCACGTCCAGGACCGCATGGCCCCTCCGTCGGCTTTGGTCGGGGTCGACGACCTAGTCCGGGATTGGACTGACTCCATCAACGACACGCTCTGCAATGACGACACGATATTCGACTGCCTCGAGGTCGCCGTAGGGCGGTCCGGCCTGACCATAGGCGGCCACGCCCCGTCCCTCGCAGAGCTCTCTGACGCCATCCAGGGGGAGCTCGACCGCCATCGCTGCCCCTACAGAGCGGACGAGCCCTCCGAGCTGGAAGGGAAAGAGGGGCTCGCGCAACCCAAGCCACGCGTCGGCGGACCCAGGCTCTAGCAGAGGAGACTCGCATGGAGAAGGAGATTTGTAGCCTGGAGGAGCTGAGGGACATCCTCGGGAATGACGTTGTGGAGGGTCTGCTTCCTGACGAGGGCGACGCCATCGAGTGGTATTGGGACCGCTCCGACACGAACCCCTTCGACATGGACGTCCTTCAGGGCTGGATCGACGACTGCCTACCCGATGCACTGGGGCGTCACGAGTCGGACGGGTATTACTACCAGCCAGAGAACTTCAACAAGGACCTCTCGGTCGCCGAGGTACTCCCCACCTCTCTCGAGGAGTACCTGGAGGAGCGAATGTTCGCCAGCGACTGGCTCGCGGACTGGAGGGGTGCCTCCGTACGGGAGATGGCAGACGACGCGCTCTGCGGCTTCGAGAGCGAGCTGCGCAGGCATCCCGAGTGCGAAGGCATGGACCTCGACGTTTCATCGCTCCGCCCAGAGATATGCGAGCTCATCGAGGAGAGGACCTACGTCGACCTCGGCCTCGGCGACTGGCTCGACGAGGCAGCCTGCGTCACCGCATACGTCAGCACGAGGACCGAGCTCGACGCCGACACCTCAACGGTCCCACACCTCATCCACGCAGCGCTCTCCTCGGAATCGCACGACGAGTTCCTGGGGCGCTGCGCGGAGGAGGACGACGGGACCAGGTGGGCCACCGACAATGGTCTGGCCAAGCTCTGCGAGTCCCAGGGCGAGGGCGACCTCTGGCAGGTGCTCCACGGCGACGAGCCCGGCCCCTTCTCCAGGTCGATGCGGGACGAGGTCGCAGGGTTCTCGGGCCCCATGGGTGGGATTGTCGTCTGCGCAAAGATGAGCATACGCGAGTGGGCCATGCTCGAGGGCACACTCGCCCTCGGGCGTGGCCTCTCGGAGAGCGCCGCGCTCGTCCCCACGATCACCTTACCAGTCGCCTCAACGAGCTCGATTGGCCTCTATGACAAGGCAAGCGGCGCTGGCTCCCAGCTCGGGATAGAGCTCGTGCGCGACATCGAGCTCCCCGTCACGGAGGTCATTGACTTCGCCCTCGAGGGAAGCTACCCAGGCAGGGACTTTGGCAGGGAGGCCTCGAGGCTGTGGGGATACGCCGTCCACGACGCGTTCCAGTGCGCAGACGTCCTCTGGGTAGAAGGCTCGATCGTCCCCCATGGCTTTGACGCACTGACGATCGGGGATCTCGTGGATGCCCCGCGCGAGGTGGAACGCATTGCGGAGAGGCATCACGGCACGCGCCTGTGACCGCGCGCGGCGTATAAGACATCACTGACACAGGAAGGGCCCACATGGAAGACCAACTTGACTTTTGCCAGAACAGCGCAGGTTTCGAGCGCCTCCAGACAGCCGCCTGGTACGACCTCGTCGAGAGGCTGCTGCGCATCCCAGCGCTCGCGAAGGAGGTATGGACCGACACGATGGACCCGAGGGAGATGGCGAGCCGCCTCGTCGACCGAATGACCATGCTGCTTGATGAGGACCCCACCTTCCTCGACAAGGCCTGTCAAGCGGCGGGGCTGGCCATTCTCGGGGACCCCTCACCCTATATGATGCTTGAGTACGAGCTCACCCCGAGCATGGGTACCCTCGACCGCCTGCCCCTGCATACCATCCAAGTCCACCAGGACCTGGCTCTGCTCGAGCTCGTGACCTCATGGCAGACCTATGTGACGGAGCTGCCCTACGTCACCAGGCGCGTCACCATCGAGCCCACACCATCCCCCGGCACCCCCTCAGAGAGCTTCGCCCACCTCCACCCCGATGCCAAGTGGGCAATTGAGAACAAGTGGCACGAAGGCGTGGTATGGCAGGGGGACTCACTTTACGCGCTCGAGGCCTTCTGGGACACACGCACGATCCGCTTGCGCGGCGGGTACCTCGCAGTCCTAGGCCTCGCCCTCGCCTACAACTACGACCAGGGCCTCCTCGTCTGTCTGGACCCGGGGAACGGCACGTATGACATCGCCGAGTGCTACGACTTCGGCCACGTCGTCGGCCTCGCGCTGAGCGACGTCGGTGCCCAGGGTCTTCTTGACCTCGTCGCCCAGGGCGACGTGGGGCTCACGGACTACGACGCGATGGTCGCGCGTCTCACGGGCGAGCCTGGCTGGATGCCAGCCGACATGGAACATCTGCTGGGCTACTTCTGCATCCACAGGCGTGGCCTCATTGAGGAGTCGAAGTCGTATGCCGACGAGTGGGCGTTGGAAAGCGCTGAGACGTACTATGAGAGACCGCACCCTTCCGAGCCCATCCCATCGAGACGTCCGCACCTGTGAGCACATGGACAGAGGGCCGTGGAGGCGCCTTGTCTCCACGGTCCTCTTCTTGATCCGCAAGACAAGACTCGCAAGGAATGCAAGCCCATCGAGGGGATGGTCTTTGTGCTCGCATGATAATTGTGGTATTCTCACATTGTGGTTCTATGCTAAATACTGCGCGAGTTCCACTTTGGCACCCTCTCGCCATGGCCTTTCTCCCTGTATGACCATCTGAGCATCACGCCCGGATACGTCGAAGGGGATTTTTGGATGGCAGGGGACAGGGTCGAGGACGCGCTCGGTGTTGCTCATAGGGTTGCTGGTGTCACGTCGGCCGCTTGGCTCGCGAAGGGGGTGTGGACGAGCTCGTCTGCCAAGGGCGACGGCGCGGACGCCCTGACGGTGAGCCTTGTCGGCAGGAAGGCTCTCAGGGTAGCGAAGGAGAGCTTCCCCCACGCCCTGGGATCTGCCGACTGGTGGGTGGCAGTCAACGAGGCACAGCGTGCTGCCGTCGCCTGGACGTGCCCGGAGGCGTCAGATGCCCTACGGGAGAGGTCCGGCATGGGCTGGGGCCCTTGGCTCACCCACCTCCGCGATGTTCTTTGGAGGGGGTGTCCTGCCCTTCTCGGCGCCTACCCCCTGCCCTGCACGTCGGCCAGGAGGGAGGCCACGGCCACGAAGCGGGCGCTTTCCGAGTCGCAGCCCCTCGCCGCCCAGATGTCGCTCTTCGGCGCGACAGACGACGCGCCGGCGCAGGAGTCCTTGTTCGACCTGCTGGGGCCAATGGTGGCAGACGCCGCTCACCAGCAGACGCTATTTGACACAGACGCCAATTCGAGAGGAGAGAGCCATGGTGGAACCGCCGTCGGGAGTCGTGTCGCCACTGGCGTTCAGCGGAATCAAGAGAGCGAAGTACGAGAGGATGCTCGCGGAGGACAAGGAGCGGCTCAGGAGCATGACGCTCAGGGAGGTCGAGGACTACCTCAACCTGGTCCGCGACCGGTACCCGAAGAGGGCCTACGAGCTGACGATGCGCCTCATGAAGGAGTGGGGCTTCGAGGGGATGAGAGAGGGCACGGACACGGCGGCGTACCTCAGGGCGTACGACCAGGCGAGCAGGATGGCGCAGGAGATCGCCTGGCAGGAGGCGATGGAGTCCTAGCGCCGAGGGGCCCCCTCGCCCGTGCCCGCGCCAACGTCGACGCCATCCGCACGCTGCGGGCAATCGAGGACGAGGGACGGCGAGCCACGGCCGCCGAGGCCGCCACCATGTCCGCGTACTCGGGCTGGGGTGGCCAGGCGGACGTCTTCCTGGAGGATCTCGCGGGCCGCCCCCAGTGGGCAGAGGTCCACGACGACCTCAGGGCACTCCTTACGGACGAGGAGTACGCCGCCGCCAGGGCGAGCACGCTCACGGCCTTCTACACGCCCAGGCCCGTCGCCATGGCCATGGTCCGCGCGCTGGCGACGCTCGGCGTCGGTGCTTCCAGCACCTCCGAGGTGCTCGAGCCCGGCTGCGGCACCGGCACAATCATGGCTGCGGCTGAGGCCGAGGGCCTTCGGGCACACTTCACGGGCGTAGAGGTCGACAATCTGTCGTCCCGCCTCGCGCGCGCGATCCACCCCGACCAGACGATCGTCAACGCCCCACTCGAGGCCTGCAGAGTCTCCCCCGGCGGGTTTGACGCCGTCATCGGCAACGTCCCCTATTCCGACGCAATCGCAATCGACCTGCCTGGCGGCGGAACCGCCCCGATACACGACTACTTCGTGCGCGCCGCCGTGGACGCGCTCCGCCCCGGTGGTTATGCGTGCCTCCTGACGAGCCGGTTCACGCTCGACAAGGCATCTGAGCGCACGAGAGCCGCGATTGCGAATGACGCCGAACTGGTCTGTGCCGTGAGGCTTCCCTCCGAGACGTTCCGCGACGCTGGAACTGACGTCGTGTGCGACCTCCTCGTCCTGCGGAAGCGCCTCGAGCGCGTGCAGGACGCCGACGAGCCGTGGGTCCGCACGACTGACCTCGATGGTGCCAGGGTGTCCTCCGCGTTCACGCAAGGCGGCGTCGGTCGGGTCATCGGCACCATGGAGGCGACTACCGGGCGCTTCGGCATCGAGCCCTCGGTCACGTCCGGCCTCGATGCCGAGGGCATCGGAAAGGCACTGGACTCGGAGCTCTCTCGGGCACTCGGCCCGCTCGCGGGCTCGCTCTCCAAGGCGCCCAAGGCCCAGGCGCACGCCTTCTGCGCCCCAGCGCCCGTCAACGCCACGCTCTACGAGTACGTGCTCGATGACGCCGGGAACGTCTGGTACGGCGACGAGGCCTCGCTATCCCCCGTCACCACGAGGATCCCAGGGGACCTCGACCGGCTGCGCGACATGGTCGCGCTCAGGGACGTGCTGCGCAAGACCCTGGCATCCGAGGCCGCGACGGCTGACGAAGCCGCGTGCGGCGAGGCAATCGCACGCCTCTCACGCGCCTACGAGTCATTCGTAGCCGAGCACGGGAGGCTTTGCGAGAGGGCCAACGCCCGCGCCTGGGCCACCTGCCCCGACCACGCCCTCGCCTCCCTCCTCGCGATGGAGCTCACGAACGACCGGGGCGAGTACGTAGCACCTGGCGACGTGCTCACGAGGCGCGTCCAGGGTCCGGCGGCACCGATGCCGGACCACCTCGACAGTCCCGCCGACGCCCTCTCGGTCTCGCTCGACCGCACGGGCGGGGTCGACCTCGCCGTCGTGGCACGTCTGCTGGACGTGGACGAGGACTCCGCCCTTGCCATGCTCGGTGACCTCGTGGTGAGGGACCCCGACACCGACGCCGTGGTGCCTGCGCCCGAGTACCTCTCCGGCGACGTCGGGACCAAGCTGGAGCACGTGCGCGCGCTCGTGCGGGAGCAGGAGGACGGTGGCCTCGAGACAGCGACCTTGGCATGGGGTGAACACCTCGGGATGCAATCCGTCCTTGCTGGGAGCGAGCAGGGATACGGTGTCGACGAGGCAATGAGCCGCCTGCGGGAGGCGGGCGCGCTCAAGGAGCTCATGGACCCCCTCTCGGGCGGCACGGCGGTTCTCATCTCGTGCCATCTCGACGTCAGCGCCCTCAGATACCATGTCCGCGGCCCCATAGCCCTCCACGCGCTTCGCGAGGGCGCGGCCCCCCTCGGCATGGCGGGGACCGACAGGGACGGCGCCCTCAGCGGTCTGTGGCGTGCGGTGGTCGATGGCTCGTTCGGCTCGAGCCAGAGCATGGCATCCGGCCTCGCCACGCTCTGGCTCGTCGCGACGGCGGACCCGGCAAGGGTGAGCGACCATCATGTGGCGGAACTTGGCTCCCGGATGCTCAAGGGCAAGTACTCGAACTGGCGGGACCCCCGTCCCGAGCCCCGGCTCCTCGAGACGCTGCTTCCCGGCAGCGGCGCAGCAGAGGCCGCAACGGCCTTCGACGAGACCCGCTCCAGGAGCGAGCTGGCATGCGACGCATTCGCGCCATGCCTCGCCTTCGGTCGCGCGCTCCGGGCGCACCCGGAGGTGATCGAGTACCTCTTCACCCTCGCACGTGATGGCCGCAGCCTCGCCAATGCCACCGCGGAGGGACTCGCAGAGTTCAGGCGAGAGCGCGAGGAGTTCGTCTCCGCGCAAAGGGCCGCACACGCCCCCAAGCCGCGCGACCTCGCCTCGCTCAGGTCCCTCGAGGCCAGGCTCGAGGGCGCACTCCCCCCTCGCGTCGACTCCAAGGACATCGCCGCCGCGCTCGGCGCCGCCTGGATCCCGCCCGTCTACGTCGTTGACTTCTGCCGCGAGGTCCTGGGCATGCCATTCGGCAACGAGTCGACCGCCGCCACGCGGGGGTTCCGCGTGTCCTACTCGGATGTGCAGGGTCGCTGGGACGTCACGGGCTCCTCCGCGATCGTCCCACCCGACGCCATGAGGCGCTACGGCACCGAACAGGTCTCCGTCCTGCACGTCCTCGAGGCGGCGCTCAACTCCTCCGTGGTCAGGGTCACCAAGGCCTCGCCCGACGACCCGAAGCGCAGGGTGACCGACCCGGTTGCCACCGCCGCCGCGGGACATGCCCGCGACGAGCTCCGCAAGGCGTGGGCGGAATGGGTGTGGAAGGACCCCGAGCGCACAAGGCAGCTCGAGGACATCTACAACCGCCGCATGAACAGAATCGCACCGAGGACCTATGACGGCTCGCACCTGACGCTCCCCGGCCACAACCCCCAGATCACGCTCAGGGCGCACCAGCTCGATGCCGTGGAGAGGACGCTCCAGTCCCCGGAGGGCACGCTCATCGCCCATTCTGTCGGTGCTGGCAAGACCTTTGAGGGAATAGCTGCCGCGATGGAGGCGAAGCGCCTTGGGCACTGCAGGAAGCCCCTCTTCGCCGTCCCCAACAACATCACCGAGCAGTGGGCGGCGGACTTCCTTCGTCTCTACCCATCAGCCAAGGTGCTCTACATGACCGCCTCCGACACGGCGTCGGCGGACGCGGCGCGGCGTTTCTGGGCACGTGCCGCCACTGGCGACTGGGACGCCGTTATCGTCGGCCAGTCCCGCTTCTCTCAGCTTCAGGTGACGCCACAGCGGCGTGCGGACTACCTAGAGCGTCGCATCGACGAGCTCACGAGGTCAATCGAGGAGGCGCGTGCGACGTCTGGCAAGGGCGACTTCACGGTCAAGGCCCTCGAGAGGACCAGGAGCCTCGTCCGCCGCCGCGTTAACGACCTCCGCTCCGCCAAGCCACTTGAGGGCCTGAGCTTCGAGGGCATCGGTGTGGACTGGCTCTTCGTCGACGAGGCGCACAACTTCAAGAACCTCGCCATCGACACCTCCCTCAACGTCGCCGGCCTAGCGGGCACCGCCTCGCAAAAGTGCGAGGACCTGCTCGACAAATGCACCTACCTCCGCGAGCAGGGGCACGGCGCCAACATCGTCTTCGCGACCGGCACGCCTGTCTCCAACACCATGAGCGAGCTCTACAATCTCGAACGCTACCTCGCGCCGGGCCTTCTCGAGGCCACGGGCTGCTCTGCCTTCTCCGCATGGGCCTCGGTCTACGGTGAGGTCGTGGACTCCGTGGAGATCCGCCCCGAGGGGGACGGTTTCCAGATAAAGCAGCGCTTCGCACGCTTCCACAACCTCCCCGAGCTCATGTCCGCCTTCCACGACTTCGCGGACGTCCTCACCGCCGATGACCTCGACCTCGACGTGCCGGACGTCGAGGGCGTCACCGTGGCGGTGGAGCCAACAGACAGCCAGCGCAGACTCGTGCGCGAGCTTGCCAAGAGGGCAGACCGGATCCGCAATGGCGAGGTGCGGCCCGAACAGGACAACATGCTCAAGATCACGGGCGAGGGAAGGAAGCTCGCGCTCAACCCGAAGCTCCTCGCCCCGGACGACCCCGACGTGGACCCGCTCGATGACGGAAAGGTCCAGGAGTGTGCTAACAGGGTCCACCGGGAATGGGCGCTCACCGCCGAGGACAGGGGGACGCAGCTCGTCTTCTGCGACACCTCGACCCCCGCGAGTGGCACCTGGAACGTCTACGACGACCTTCGGCGCCGCCTCCACGCCCTCGGCATCCCCGACGAGCAGGTCGCCGCGGTCTCCGACGCAGGCAACAACCAGCTGAGGCGCCAGCAGCTCTTCGACCGCGTGGACGCAGGCGAGGTCCGCATCCTCATCGGCTCGACGGCCACGCTCGGCACGGGGGTGAACGTCCAGCGGCACCTCGTCGCAATCCACGACCTCGACTGCCCGTGGAGGCCATCCGACCTCGAGCAGAGGCTCGGCCGCATCCGCAGGCAGGGCAACATGTGGGACAGCGTCCGCGACTACCGCTACGTCACTAAGGGCACCTTCGACGCCTACCTCTACCAGACGGTCGAGCGGAAGCAGCGCTTCATCTCCCAGGTCTTCACCAACCGCTCCCCCGTCCGCGAGGCCGCCGACCTCGACGAGGCCGTCCTCGACTACGGAACCATCAAGGCGCTCGCGACAGGCGACCCGACAGTGAGGCGGCGCCTCGAGCTCGAGAACCGCGTCTCCCAGCTCGAACTGCTGCGACGCGCCTGGTCGAGCGGCATCGAACGGACGAGGCAGGAGATCCGCATGACCCTCGCCCCAGCGCTCGCAGCAGCAAGGGACTCCCTCGCCGCATGCGACGCCGACGCGGACGCCTTTGCCCTCACCAAGGGAATGCTCGACTCCTGGCAGCAGGGCAATCTCCTCGCGACCGTCGGCGGAACCGAATGCACCACTCGCAAGGCCGCGGGGGAGGCCATCGTCGAGGCCTCCCAGAGGGTCGGCTCACGCATCTTCAGCGAATACCCGATCGGTCGCATGGGATCCCTCGAGATCAGAGTCGTTCCTGCCCCCGGTGGAAGTACGCCTCAGCTCGCCCTTGCGGGTAGGCTGGCATGGTCGACGGGCAGGTCCGTGCCGTCGGGCGCCGACACGGCATTGGGACAGCTCACCCGCCTCGTCGACAGCTACGAAGAGAGGCGCGGCCGCGCCGCCACCAACGTCGCTGTTGCCAGAGAACGCCTGGATGCGGCGAAGGCCTCCCTCGCCAAGCCGTGGGACGGGGAGGAGGAGCTTGCCGAGCTCAAGGCCGAGCTCGAGCGCCTGAATGCCCCCGTCGAGGTGGTCGACCCCACGCAAGGGCGGTCTGTGCGCGGGCCCGTCGAGGGCGCCGAGGCGGACCAGGACGTCCCCACGGCCATCACGAACGAGTCTCTCGAGACCGATGGGGTCATCAACGCCCGCAGGTCGCTCTCCCACCGACGGGCGATCTAGCCAAACCGTCCCACTTTGGCACCGTGCCCTAGACGCCCAGGCGCTCGGAGCACCCTCTTCTCGCCATCAAACCAAGCCAGGGAGGCCCCATGGACATCGACGCGATCAACAGGCTATGCAAACATTACCCCGGCGACGCCGTCAACGTGCTCACGGGCCAGCTCGTGGGCTCCTACGACGAATACTCTGACGGCCGTATAGGCAGCTTATGCATCGGGTGGGCCGCCACCGACGACCGCGAGCGCTTTGCCAGGGAGCCCGGCGCATGCATCGTACCCGACCTCTGCGACATGTCCGTGGGCTGGGCATACGCAGACGCCTCCAATGCGGGGTTCGGCGAGGTCTGCGAGCGCGCGGTCACAATGCTTTCCTCCGGCCCCGGCTGGGTCCATGGAGACGAGCGGGCCCGGGCGGCCATCCGCGGCATGGCGCGCGTGCTCGACGGGCCCGACACGCGCCGCGCCACGACTTCTGGCGAACTCGCCCTTGCGCGGACGCTCGGCAGCGGCGCGGACCTCCGCCTCCGCGTCCTGGAAGGCTCAGATGACCCGGGCCTGGGAAACCTCCTCGGCTGGATCGATGCCGTGGCAACCTCCCCCTTCGTCATTGGCGAGACCTGGGGAGACGGGCACGAGTTCGGCGGCGATGGGACGGAGTACGTCTATACGACATTTGATGACCCCCGCGATCTCGTCCAGTACGACAACCTCGACAACGGCGCTTGGGACGACGTCCTTACCGACGCGGAAGACACACTCGCCGCCGCCACGGCCATGTGCGCCGCGACCGCATACACCTGCGCGGGCCTCTCACCCGAGGAGGTGTCCACGTGGATTGGCGCCAACACCCGCCTCTCCGTCCTTGCGAGACGGGTGAACGACCTCTCCGAGCGCATCACCGGCCCCACGTGCAGGATCGAGCTCAATTTGCCGCGCGGTTCCCACTTCTCGCTGTAGGACGCCAACCAACAATAGAGACGGAGAGGGGAAGACATGGACGAACAAGCGAGAATGACCCCGGCGGAGAGGAGGGGGGTGGCGTTCCGCGCGCTCGCGCATGACGTGGCAACCTACACTGCGGAGGAGACGCTCGAGGCCCTCGTTGCGGAGGACGCCCTTGCCCTGGGTGACATGGGCAGGGACACCGCCATCGGTTACCTCAACCGCCTGGCGTTCAAGAAGCTGCCCCTCCGCGGCGCGGACGGGAGCCCGTGCGACTTGGCCGACCTGGGCCAGAAAAAGATCGATGCCGTGGGAGCTCGCCTCACGGCACTCTGGCCCGAGGGAAAGGCACTCCCCACCATGGCCGCAAGCAAAGAGACAGCACCCGCACCGAGCCTAGCATCCCCGCCGCAGTCAGCCGCTTTCACGGGGTCGGCTACGAAGGCCCCCGCCGAGGGGAAGCCCTCCCCCAGCTTTGCGCACATGACGGTCCCGCCAGACTGCTGCCACCCCTTCGAGAGGCAGTACGTTGACAAGAGGACCGGTCGCGTCACCACGCAGAGGAGGCTGAGGGTCACGCTCCCCGAGGGAACCGTGGTCGGCGACACAGACATCTCCGGAGGCACTGTGTTCGCCAACTGCTCTCAGCGTGCGGCACGGCAGCTCGACCGCGGCCTACCCGTGGTCGTGACGCTACGCACGGACAGGAAGGTGTGGCTGCGAGGCATAGATGGCGTCGGTGCGGTTGACGCCTGGGACCTCGCGAGGGCCGTCAAGGCGAGCCGCTGGCGCGAGGGGCAAGACCTTGCCGCGGACGCGCCAACAGCCTCTCAGGCCGCCACCGTCCGGCCGGACAGGGGCAGGCACTGATTCGCCCGTCCCACTTTGGCACCCGCGACCCCCGCCGCAGCGCCCCGGATAGCATCAACCTTGGCGCGCGTGCAACCTCACGCAGGGAGGAGACCACATGCAAGACGAGTCGAAAGCTCCTGAAGACTACGATGTGACGCTTGCCAGCACGGAAGTCACCCCGACCTTCCCGGGCCTGCCGGAGCTGACCGATGACGTCAATTCCTCGAAGATAGCCGAGTCCATCAACCGCGCCACCTGCGTCGTCATCTGCACCGACAGGACAGAGCTCAGGCGCTTCCTGCATTGCGCGTCCCTCCATTACGACCTTGGCGCGAGGGGCGTGCTCGAGGCCTATCGCGTAGGAAAGTGGGATGCCATCGTCCTGAGGCCGGCAACGGGCGATGGATCCTGGGCATCGCTTGGCCTCTCCGTCAAGCCCGGATGCAGGCCGGCGCTGATCGGCAAGGCGTCACGCGGCATCCCCACGTCCGTCCCACCGGCAAGGCTATTCTCCGAGAAGGACCTTGTCGATCTTTACCGGCCCTTCGGCAGGGAGCTCCCATCCCCCATCCTCGAGCAGCGGAACGAGGCACAGGGACGCGCCCTCGCTCACGCCTTCGAGTCATGCGGCATGGACGTCTCCCTGGACGTGCGGGCCGCGCTGAAGCTGCGTCACGGAATCACCCCACCCAACGAGGAGCTCGAATGCCCAGAGACGATTGACACAAAGGAGGCACTGGATAGGTGCCGGCAGGTCGTCATCGACCTGCGCATGGCTACCCCCGCCTTCGACGAGGCCCTCCGCGTGTGCCTCGATGCCGAGCTTGCCGCATCACCATCTCGCGTAGGCAACGCAGGCATTACTGGCGTCAGGCAGCGAAAGGGCCGCCGGCCCTCCGAAGAGCACCGTCGGGGAACCGAACGTGACAAGGTCGAAAAGCGCGCGAGGGATGACCACGCGGGGGCTGCCGCGTCGACAACGACGCACGCCGGGCCCAAGGAGAGCGCCCTCACCAAGCCCTCCGAGCCCGCTGCCGACTTCGACATGACCTTCCGCGACCCCACCAGAAGACCCTCCCCAGCTCAGCTCTTCGACCTCTTCCGAGACGGCCAGTAGACAGATTGGAGAAGCAAGATGCCAGACGAGACGGATGTCACCGGAACCGAGGTCGATGCCTGGTTGGCGTACCTATCTGACAAAGGCGAACTCGGGCTCGTCCATGTGTGGGAGGACTGGGACAACCTCCTCGCCGAGGACGAGGTGCCTAGTGGCTGCGTGCCGTTGGACGGCGACGTGCTCCGATGGAGCTCTTTCGACGGCAGGCCGTGCGGATGGGTGGTCAGCGATGGCGCCTTCTACACCGACTATTCCGATCCCGCGGCCTTCGCAGCGGCGCTCCTGCCAGGTCTTTCCGCCGCGATGGACGCTGGCGCGGCGACGCGGATCGACGCCGACGCCGCCGCCTCCCTCGCCTACCTAGGACCGAACTGGGTCACGGCGGCCCAGGAGATCGTCGCATCCATCCCTGTCGCAGCCGATATGGACGACCCGACCTCAATCCTCCCAATTGAGCTCAGGGCAACGCTAGACCCCAGCTCGCGCAGGACCTTCGACGCGAACTCAATCCCCGCCCGCACCGTCACGACAGCGGATGGGCATGAGCTCGCCGTGTCGGTGATGCGGTTCTACGACGAGCCGATGGCCAGGCAACCCGCCGACGGCAACCTGTATGTGGCCATATCCCCCGCATCAGGGAACCCCAGCGAGCTCGCCTACGAGGTCGGGGACACCCCATGGGCCACCGTCCACACCGTCTACTCGTGCAGCCTAAACACCTTCGACGTCGACGAACTCGTCCACGACGTCCCCAACCTCTTCAACACCCTCGACGAGGCCGTCGACGCCCTGGCGGAGGCGCTCCAGGGACGGCCAGACGACACCTCGTTCGACGTCGTGCGCCACATCGTCGAGCGCGTCCTCTGCGGCCCCGACGGCACGGGTGCCGTCCTCGACCGGACGGCCACCGCAATCCTGCCCGATGGCACCGAGATCTCCCTGAAGCCCCAGTCCCACTGGATCGAGACGCTCGACTACTCCTCGCCCACCCCCGGCACGAGCGGGGGGGTCATCCCGGAGGACGAGAACGGGAACGAGTGCGAATACCCCGCAGTCCTGGCTCGTTTCGACGACGGCCAAGTCGAGTCCGGCTGCGAGCGGGCATGCTCCGACGCCATGACGACGGTCGCCGACTGGGTGTCGGGGCGCACGATAGCCGAGATAAACCAGCAGGCTAGGATCTACTGCCACGGCCCCGAGCGCTCCAGGGCACTCTAGATTCGCCGACGGACGGTCGTCCACCCCTCCCCTGTTGGTCTACCCTTATTTCAGTGGCAGCGACCCGAGGGGTGATTGAATGGAAGGCATCGGTAGGTACGAGCTCAGGCTCTTCGATAAGACCGCCGTCCTGTTCGACCTCGACCGTGACGACTCCGGCTCGAGCACGGTCCACGTCGTTTCACTCGGAACGGGGCGTCTGCCCCTCGGCCTCGACCCCACCGACGATGGCCTCGCCCGATGGCTCTCAACTAGGGCGTTGCCCCTTAACCGAGCTTACGCGGACAAGCTCTGCCTCCAGATGGGAATAGCACCTGGCGACACAGCCAGGGTGGTCGAGGTGGGTCGCGGCCTATCCCTCAACGACTCGTACTGGGTCGTGCCAGAGGGGTTCGACGGGACCTTCGACGACTACAACCTCTTCGAGAACGACTTCTCGGCCCTCCTCTCGCTGGTCGCCTACACTGGCAGGCTTGACGCGGCTCGCCTGGGCTCGCACGGCCTCACGCCGGAGCTTTCCACGGGTGGCACCCTCGCCAAGGCCTGGAGGATAGCCGATGATGGCACGCGACTCCTCTACAAGGCCTCGACGGAGGGATATGACCCCGGAGAGCCCTTCTCGGAGGCAGCGACAAGCTCGATCGGTGCCGTCGCCGGGATCAGGCATGCCGGATACTGGCTCGACCGGTGGGACGGCCGCACGTGCTCCGTCTGCGCGTGCTTCTGCGACCGGGGGACAGCCTACGTCCCATTCGCCGTCGCCACGGGCAAGACCTCCCTGCCGGATGTCGTGGCCACGACGATGGCCCTTGGTGACGACGTCTTCGAGGACCTCGCCGACATGCTCGTCCTCGACTGCCTCTGCGCGAACACGGACCGGCACCTAACCAACTTCGGGCTTATGGTCGATGCTTCGTCCGGGAAGGTACTGGGCCTTTCTCCGGTCTTCGACAACGGGCGCGCCCTGTTCCCGAACGTCTCAGACTCGGAGCTCGACGCACTCCCTGCCATAGCCACCTACTCGCGTCCCGCCTTTGGGGCCGACTCGTTCGACCTCCTCGCCGCCCGCGTCATAGGAGAGAGGCAGGCCGAGTGGCTCGCCCGCCTCGCTGACGCCGACCTCGCCGATACGCTCCGTGCGTCTGGCATGGGGGAGGTGAGGGCCAAAGCACTCTCGGCGTTCCTATCCGAGAGGGCACGCACCCTCTCCCTGCTCCGCCCGGTCCCCAGGGCCACCCTCGCGGAGGCGTCCGAGCGCTTCCCCGACGCCAAGGAGTTCGCACGGCGGTTTGGGTCGAATGTCCGAGTGGGTCAGTCTCACATGGGGCGGGCGCTCCACCATTAGCCAACGCCACACGTTCCCCGCGCCTCTGCCATACTTGGGAGCGCAGATGCCGTTGCACGGGCGCGCGAGCATGGTTGGGATGGTGATTGCCTTGGAGCTGCTCGAGCTGAGGAACAAGGACGTGACAGTCCTCGAGTTCACCTATGATGACACGAGGCACCGCGTGGACCGCATAGCCCGGCTCGTCAACCCAGAGTGGTGCCCACCGTCGCTCGTCGGGGCGGACGGCACGATAGGGGACGTCGACCTCGACTGGTGGTGGTCCCATCGGTCCATCCCCGCGAGCAGGGAGCAGGTCGAGCGCCTGGCCCGGACCCTCGATCTCGATGGCTTCTCCGAGCTACTCGAGCACAACTTCGCCCTTTCCCTGTCCGACCGCTACTGGGTCTCCCCCCACGGGTCCGACCTCGCCTGGGCAGACGTCAACTTCTTCGATAACCCGTTCTCCGACAGGCTCGGCGTCCTGACCCTCGACCCCTCGTCCTCGCCTGCCAGTGCGAGGCTCACCGAGGACGACCTCATGAGTCCGAACTCGACCGTCGGCGGCAATGTGCCCAAGAGGTGGACCATCGACGCAGATGGGACGAGGGTGCTCATCAAGGCGGGTACGAGGCTCTTCGACCAGGACGTCTACAACGAGGCCGTCGCGACCGCGCTCTACGATCGCGTGCTCGACGAGGGCGAGTACGTCAGGTACGTCGTCGCCCACGGTGAGTCCGGTGCCGTATCCTGCTGCAGGAACTTCCTCCGGGAGGACGAGGAGCTCGTGACCTGTGCCGACGTCCTGAGGAGGCACAGGCACGACCGTGGCTACGGCACATACCCGAACTGCCTCGCCGCCCTCGCCGAGGAGTCCGGTCTGGGCGAGGACTACCTCTCGTCCAAGATGTCGAGGCTCTTCTGCCTGGACGCCCTCATGGCGAACTCCGACCGGCACACGGGCAACTTCGGCCTCATCAGGGACTGCGTCACCCTCGAGTACAAGGGCTTCGCGCCCTTCTACGACTGCGGTTGCTCCCTCTGGTGCGACCGGAGGGAGCTCGACGCCCCCACCGACTACGACTACAGCCCCAGACCGTTCGTCGGAAGGCCCTCCGAGAGCCCGTGGAGCCAGGTCAGGTTGTTCTCCGACTACTCGTGGATGCCGAGGCCGAATGTCCTCGATGACTGGGAGAGCGACGCGGCGAGGATCCTCGCGTCCAACCCACTCATGCCCAAACCAAGGTTGGACGCGGTCATCACGGGCATCTCGTCTAACATCCAAAAATTGGAGGCTCACGTCGATAGGATGCTTGGGCTCGAGAAGCGACCCGTGCGGAGACGCCTGGGCTAGGCGACGCTGGCAACGCCTTAGTACTCGTTCGCACCCTCCTCGCTTTCGAACCTGCGCATGATCTGCTCTCGCGCCACCGGCACAAGGCTGTCGCCAAGTCGGACGAACTGCATGAGACCGTCTACTTCCACCGCGTAGATGTGCTTGATCTCCTCGGGCGTGGCGACTGTGATCGGCTGCGAGAGCCGCATGCGCTTCACGACGTCCTCCTCCTCGTCTGGCACGTGCGCGCTGCGGACGATGACAAGCCCCTTTCCCCCAAGATCCGTGGCGTCTAGATAGGAATCATCCGCAAGGATATCGTCCTGGTAGCTGAGAAGCGTCGTATCGAACACGCTGTAGGAACCGCTCTCGTAGTAGAGTTGCACCCTCATCTTCTCGGCCTCTCCCCTTTGTCGTCTCGTGGCGACCGCTCTCTTGGTGCCATTGCCGTTGTTGCCCTCTTCGTCATTTCTTGGCGAGTGTCACCCGTGTCTTTTACGACCAGCAGGGCGTATATCACCCTTCGTGGTCTGTTCCTCTCGAGCCACCTCGCGCGTGCCAGACGGGCTAGGACGGCCTCCTTGTGGGCGCGCATGAGCTCCCCTGCAATGGCAGCGTTGTCGTAGCCGATGACAGGCGGAAGGGACGCGTCGTGACGCCCCTTAGGCTGTGCGCATCTCAGACCTGGGCTCTCCTCCTTCAGGAGCATCCCGCTTCGCCTCATCACTTGCACGGCAGATGACGCAAGGGCGGCCTCGCGCTCGGCACTCTCCATCGCCTGTCTTGCCGCGACAACAGATCCTCTGGCCATCGCGAGTGCCGCCTCGGCGTCTTTGCGACCCCTGATCCCCAACGCGTACAGACGCTCGCGCTGCTCCCGCAATTCGGGAGAAATCTCAGCGTCGGTGGCACCGGTGTGACCATCGTGAATCGAGTCACCGAGTTGGCTAAGGGGGATGCCACCGTCCTCCAAGAGATCGATGGTCTTCATCGCCTCCTCTGATCGTGCTAGAAGCGCGTTCGCCTCGTCCAGCGCAGCCGATGCCCTCGCGGTGCTCTCGCGCGTCTTATTGAGCTCTGCCGCTGCCGCCTCGGCACTGCCCACCTTTTTTGCCAGGCACCAACCGCAAGCGTCGGCGATGTCCTGCGTCGAGATCGCCCTCCTTGAACGCGCGCGGTCCAGGAGTCTCGACTCGAACGGCTCCGTGGCACGACGACGCGGCATCCTGAGGTAGCCGTCGTATGTCCTGCCGTCTGCTATTGCGGGCTGGAGGCGCGAGAGTACGCCCGAGTACGAGTAGGCGCCGCCCTCGCGGTCGAGCTTCCACCCCTTTACTCGATACCCGCCCGCCTTGCTCAGCGCGCCCCTGGGGTGCGTGTAGGTGACGCCAACGCCTGCGCCGCGCCTCCTCATGAGCCTCACGCCGTATCCGTCTGACTCCATGCGCGAGACGAACTCTGACCACGACGGACAGTCTTCGAGACACTTGTCTACCTCGTTCCTCACGTCGTCCAGCCATGACCAGTGCTCGGCTGTACCCATCTTGCGAGTGCCTCCGACTGGTTCGCCCTTCGCAATGCGGCGCTCTCGTACGCGCCCCTGTTCGTCCTCGCGGGCGCGTGCCTCCGACGCGCGAACGCCCTCCTTGCATTGCCAACCGTCCTCCGTTCGTGCTATGCGGCATTGGTCGAAGGCGGAGAGGCCGATTTCCCTGCAGATCGATTGCAGGGCGACCGCGTCCTCTCTGACGCCTGCCTTGTCGATATGAATCTTTCTTCCGGTGGTTTGAGTCACGGAATTAAGGACCACATGCGCGTGCACGATGCCATTGTCGTCGTGATAGTTTGCCACCCACTCAGCTTCCGGATAGCGCTCGGACACCCACCTTGTCGTCAAGGCGCGGACTTGTTCGAGCGTTGCGTTGTCTCGAGGGTCGGGGCTTATCACGACGTGATAGTAGCCGCGCCCTTCGTTCTTCCCCGCAAGCGAACGCGTCTCGTCCATGAGGCTTGCCCAGTCATCGCCCTCCGAAAAAACGTTTGAGTCGAACGCGAGCGAACGTCCCTCGCGCTCCAAGTAGGCGCGGATGTCCCTCGCGCTACCCTTCCTCGCAAGCGTCTTGAGCATCGCCATCCCGCACCACCACCCTCGTCAAGTTGATTCGCCTGCGCACGACGGGGAGTGCGCGGTCGATCGTCTTGGCAATCGGGACGAGGTTGTCGATCACGTCGTCGCGCGCCGCCGCCACCTCCGGCACGCGCTCCATGGCGCGCGCGAGCGCGTCCATCGCCTGCTTGGCGTTGGTCCTCTCCCGCACCATCTCGACGATCAACCTGTGTGCGGAGAGCACGTCGATGGGACGCCAATCTGGGTAGAGCGGCGTGCAAGTGAGGAGCACCCACTTGCTTCTGGACAGCCCCGTGGGCTCCCTGCAGTCGTCTAGCTCGTAGACCTCGTCTCGCGAGAGGCGGATCTGGATCGTGCGCTTCGACCCTTGAAGACCAGGGAGCGAATCCAGCACTCCAGGCTCATTCCGCTCTCCCTGGCGTGCCTTTTGGCAATCTCGAGCGTCTCCTCGCTCACCGTGAACGAGACCTGTCTCTTTCTCTCCTGCGCCACCGAGACCAGCCTCCACCTCGTCGAGGGCGCGCCTCAGGAGCCGCCCGTTGTACCTCGCGCCCGCCGCGTACTCGCAGCAGTCGCTCACGTAAGTCCAGAACTCACCCTCGTCGAGCGGCTCGCGCGCGGCGACGAGCGCCGCGGTGTTTGCGAGCCGCGCGCACTCGTTGAGCGTGATGCCGAGCCGCCCGAGCTCGGTCGTGGCTGCGTCGAGGCTAGCGCAGACGACGTCCGTCCCGAAGTAGGTCTCCGCCTTCGTGGCATGCCTGGCGACGTACTCGGTGACGCTCACGCCGTCGCGGCGCGCCTCGGCGAGGAGCGCCGCGCGGCCGCAAGCGCCGAGGACGAGCCTCACGTACTGCGTCCTCCGTGACCACTCGTCGGTCCCTCGTCGCATGGTCTTTCGGTTCACCGCCATATCGCGGGAGGCGCCTCTGCTCGCGGGGACGCATGGGATCTCGCGCACCAGGTGCTCCATGTACTCGCCCCTGCTGAGACCGTAGTACGCGCACGCGAGGTCGACGAAGCCGATCTCCCACTCGCTCATGCGCACTCTTATGCGCGGCATCTGAGCCCCCCTTCGTGTCTATGGACCCCGGTCAAAGGGCGGAGCCCTTGCAAGAGAGCGCGACCTTTGCGCGTGCGTGAAAGATGCAGAAGTGTGACATTTCACACTGCTGCAGCTTTCATGCGTCTCTTGCGTGGCCTGGGGAGACGAGGCCCCCAGGGCCCGTCCCTACGCCTCCTGCTTGTTCGTCCCTGCAGCGACGAGCGCGCCGTAGTCCTCTGGTGAGAGCACCACGGCGGCGAGACTTCCGTCGTCATCGAGCACATAGGCGACGCCGCGTGCGTTCGCACGGCGTGCGACCTCCGCGGCGCCTGGGACATCGCTAGCGCGCACGGTGCACGCGAGTAGTGCTTCGATGTCTGACACCTGGGCGAGCCTTGGCGCCGCCTTTCGCGTTGGAGACTTGCGCCTCTTCGACGGCTTCGGCGTCTCCTGCTCCACCGGTTTGGTGTCGAACTCGTCCATCTTCATCTCTCCCATCGTTCAGAGCCGCGCACCTTTGTGGGTGCGCGGCCATGCCCTTGATGCGCCGCGACTAGCGCGGCGGTCCTACTCTGCCTGTCTCGGAATGCCGAGCACGTCGCAAGAGTTGACCCTGACGTCAAGTGAGATCCCGGGCATATCGGAGTCGTCACGATCGTATGTGCCGACCGTAAAGTCACCATCAACGACGATCTTGGCACCCTTCTTGAGGCCCTCGGCCGCCTTCGTCGCGTACTTACCGAACCAAACGCAGCTGTAAAACTCGGCGACCTCTTCGCCGTCCCTGTTCTTCCGATTGCGTGCAATGGTGAAGCGAACGAATTCGCTCCCCGACTCCGATTTGCCAAGCCTTGCGTCGCCAGTGAGCCTTCCGGACACGGTGATGTGGCAGATGTTCATTGCCAGGCCCTCCCTTATTCTTCTCGCGGTCTTGCTACGCCTACGAGGCTAGAGAGGGCATTATTGCGAATGGTGGACGTTCTGTTTTGTTTCGTTTCTGTTACGTGAAAAATTCGGAAAGTACGGAGGAGACGCCTTTCTCTGACTCAAAGCTCTATTTGTGTAATCCTCGTATAGCGACAAACACGGCTAAGTTAACTGTCTTGCTCCTGCCAACGTGCGCATGAGCCAGCAAAAGTGCGGTCATGAATGGAGGTTTTATTACTCGGGCTAGTGTTGAAATATGAACGCCCTCGTCACCTCCCGAAAGATGCTCAACATAGGCATGGTCCATGCAGCATAAAATGCAAAGATTGTCTCGTAAGTAGCTAGATAGAAGAAGACGGGGACAAGCTTTGGCGAAAAAGGAAGTTAAGACCGACCTTTGGGTCGCAGGCCAGCTCAAAGAATGCGATATTGAGTATGACGCTCAGGGCAGCGACGTGAAGGAGTTGGACGAGGCGCTGAAGACCGCATCGAAGCGCGGGACCGGCAATGCTGGCTTTCCCGAGTACACGGCGGTTATCGGTGACTTCGTTCTCGTCATCGAGGACAAGGCCGACCTCGACAAGCAGAAGAAGCTGACCAGCACGGGCGTTCTCGACATGACAACCAAGGCCGTGGAAGACTACGCAGTCAACGGCGCATACTTCTATGCGAAGCACATTGCCCAGAGCAGCTCGTTCAAGAAGGTGTTTGCCGTCGGCGTGTCCGGCAACGAGAAGCACCATGAGATCACGCCGCTCTACGTCGACGACCGAGAGGGCTACAAGGAGCTGCCAGACCTCGAGTCCTTCGTCTCGTTCAAACAGCAGAACATCCGTGAGTATTACACGCGCTACGTGCTCGAAGAGGAGACCGACGTCGAGAAGACGACGGAACAGATTCTCAAGGACGCCGCGGAGCTGCACGAGTACCTGAGAACCTATGGCACCTTGAAGGACCAGGACAAGCCGCTCGTCGTCGCAGGAATCCTGTTGGCGCTCGACGAAATCGAGTATGGCGGTTTCAGCATCGACAGTCTGACGGGAGACCAGACACCCGGCATGCGCGACGGCGACAAGCTCATGAACGCCATCAAGGGCCGTCTCACTCGCTCCAACGTCGGCCCCGACGCCAAGAAGGACAAGCTCCTCTCCGAGTTCGCCATCATCCAGACGAGCTTCCGCCTGAACGAGGTCAACGACACGCTCAAGAAGACCCCGCTCAAGTTCTACACCGAGTTCCTCTATGACCGTGTGTTCCGGAACATCAAGTACCAGAAGACCAGCGAGGACTTCATCGGCCGCTTCTACGGCGAGTTCATGAGCTACTCTGGCGGCGACGGGCAGACGCTCGGCATCATCCTCACGCCTCGGCACATCACCGACCTCATGTGCGACCTGGTGGACGTGCATCCCGACGACATTGTCCTCGATCCGACGTGCGGGACGGCGGGCTTCCTCATCTCGGCGATGCACCGCATGCTGTCGAAGGCAGACTCCGACCAGCAGCGAAGGAACATCAAGAAGAAGCAGCTCCACGGCTTCGAGCTGCAGAGCAACATGTTCGCCGTGGCGTGCGCGAACATGATCCTGCGCCGTGACGGCAACAGCAACCTCGAGTGCTGCGACTTCCTCGCTAAGAACCCCGCCCAGGTCCAGCTGAAGGGTGCGACTGTCGGCCTAATGAACCCGCCGTACTCACAGGGTACGGCGGACGACCCGTCACAGTACGAGCTGTCGTTCACCGAGCACCTCCTGGACTCCCTGACGGTCGGGGCCCGTGCCGCCGTCATCGTCCCCCAATCGTCCATGACGGGCAAGTCGAAGGTAGAGAAGACGTTCAAGGCGTCGATAATGAAGCACCATACGCTCGAGGGCGTCATCACGTGCAACACGGACACCTTCTACGGCGTGGGGACAAACCCCGTCATCGCCGTGTTCACGGCTGGCGAGCCCCACCCGATGGACAAGGTCTGCAAGTTCATTGACTTCCGTGATGACGGGTACGAGGTGCGGGCGCATGTCGGGTTGGTCGAGGGCGACTCCGCGAAGGACAAGAGACAGCACCTTCTGGACGTCTGGAACGGACGCGTCGAGGCGCTGTCTAAATTCTGCGTAGAGTCCACGGTCAAGCCCGATGACGAGTGGCTACACAGCTTCTACTACTTCAACGACGAGATACCGACCGATGCGGACTTCGAGAAGGCCATCGGCGACTACCTGACGTTCGAGTTCTCGATGGTCATGCAGAACCGCGAGTACCTGTTCGAGGATGCGTATGTCGCCGGGCAGCTCTCCCAGCTGGAATACAAGGATATCCCGGCGCTGGACGAGAAGGAGTGGGCTAAGTTTCGTGCATTTGGTAACGAAGGTCTGTTTGATATCGCCACTACCGGCAGCAGTATTGATGGAATAAGAATCATTGATGGTGATGTTAAAGATATTCCATATGTGACGAGGACTGATTCAAATAACGGAATTGCTCGTTTTGTTAGTGAAAAGAATCTATCGTATGGCTCAGACGTTGCTGGATGCATAACTGTTGGACTTGATACACAAACAGCGTTTTGGCAACCGTATTTGTTTGTGACAGGGCAGAACATTCAAATTATCACTGGGACACAGATAAATGCGTGGCTTGCACAATTCTTGATTCCTCTCTTCAGAAGTCAGATGAGGGCTAAATTTAATTGGGGAGGTAACGGGGCAACACTTAGGCGAATGAAACGCCTCGAATTGATGCTTCCTGTAGATGATAACGGCAAACCGGACTACGCATATATGGCGCAGTACGCCAAGAACATGATGCTTAGGAAATACGAGCAGTATCTGGCGTTTCTAAGTGGGAAGGAGAAAAGAGCATGAATGGGTTGAGCCTTGGACAAGAAGCTGCACTTGCCTATGCATGGATGAATCAGGATTCAAATATAAGGAATTTTACAAACCTTGGAATTTCAGAGGCATTCATTGCCTTGAAAAATCAAGGGATGATTGAGCTACAGACAGGCTGGGGACATAGCCTTGTTATATTCCAGTCGATGCTTCCAGCAGGTTCGGAACACTACAATGAAGCACGAAAAGCCAGAAGATGGTTTAAACAAGTTAGCGACGAAGCCGATTGTCTGATGATGTATCTCGCTGCGCAGGATGCTGAGAAAAGAAAGTCTGAGGATGAGCCAGCGTTCGTATCGACTGATTTTGACAAGGATACGTATTATGCAGAACTTTCACGGTGTGGCCTTCTGAATGTGAAGTGGGCAGATGATTCGCCATATTTGGTCGCGGTGACGGATGAGGGACGCACATACGCCAATGGATGGTTCCAAGAACAAATGGACGAGAGAAGCCAGAGCATAAATATCGCACCAGTCATAAATAACAACGTCGTTGCAACGGCAAATGCGGAAGCAGAGATAAAGGATGTGACCATGGGTGCGACCGTGAGGGCGCTTCTCGACCTCGATATAGAGCAAAATTTGAAGGACGACGCCCAAGAGGCCGTAAAGCAGCTTGAAAAAGCAGCGAAAGACAAAGACAAGACGAAGTTTGCCGAAATACTGGAGAAGGTAGCATCTATCGCCAAGAGTTCGGCGGAAATCGCAAGCATCGTACTTCCGTTTGTTCAGACTGCTATCAAGTCACTGATGGGTTAGCCGTCGCTATGTGACAAACACAAACTAAAACACGGGAGACAATCTATAAAGTGCCAAAAAACCAAAGAAGACGGTGGCGGTCATGAGCGAGGGCGGCAGCAAGGTCGTGTATCCCGTCAGGCAAGCAAAAGAAACACCGTCAATCTGTCATCATCTAGAGGATAGGGACAGCTCTGCGATGGGAGTACTGGGAGTACCTCCTCGAGTACGCATGGACATGGTGCCGATAGCCTCAGAGAGCCACCGACACCATGTCCATGGCCTTGCAAGTATCTGCTCGCGAGCCGCGCCTCACTCTTACACCCCCGGGCGCCTCCTTGATGCGGGGGCGAGGCCGAGCTTGTACGCCACCTGTGGGTCTTGGAGTCCGTCCCAAATCTCGGACTTAATCTGGTCGAAGGTGTCCGGCATGCCCTTCTTGAGCCCGACGATGCGGTATGCGTCATCCTGTCTGCACTGCCGTACCTGAAGGAGTCCCACCTGCCCCGGTTCCTTCCAGGACTTCCCCTCTAGACATAGAGCGCCGTCCTGGTCGTAGATGCTGGTGATGGCCCAGTCGGGATTGAAGCGTAGCATGTCCATGGATCCCTTATTGCCTGCCCATACCGTCATGAGCGACCTCGCACCGGCCTCACCGGCCTTGTAGGGACCGCGAAAGCACCTGTAGACGACGTCGTCGCCCCTGTGCATCTTTATGGTCCTCATCCCAACGCTCGTGAGGCTGGGGTCGAGCCCCTTGGCAACCTTGGAGATCGCCGCCGAGATGGCAAGCCCCTTCCTCTCGTTGTACCAGTCCCGGTAGGGGACGAGATAGCCGGGACGCACGATGTCGCGCTCGTAGTGGGCGTGGAGCCTCTCGTCCTCGGGGGACCAGTCCTCCTCGTTGTAGAAGTAGATTCTCATGAGAACTCCCTAAGCCTTCGCTTGGCCCGGACGAGACTCGTCCTGCTGCCCGTCGCGCCGCTTGCGCAGCGTCTCGTCCAGCACGTCCCGGTGTTCCAGCCAGTAGAGAAGCAGACCACGGACGATGGCCGAGGCGGACGAGACCCTCTCGGCGGGCATCCCGTCATAGCCTCTCCTCTCCTGCTCGTCTATGCACGCCGCCCTGAAGTCCATATAGAAGTCGTCCGTCATGTACGCGACGAGCTTCGCTCGCTTCGGGTGCCTGCTGTCTCTCACGTACTCCTGGCTGCCGAAGACGAGGGAATTGTAGTCTTTGTCGAGGAGGTCGCGCCGGCTTATCCAGAGCCGCACGAGGTCGCAGATGAGCCCGGATATCTTCACGGGGTCGTGGCGACTGGCGACGCCCACCCTCTGTCTCCTCCCAGGCTCGCGCAGCACCTGCTGCCTCACCCGGAGGGCGATCTCCGGGCTCACAAAGAACGTCCTGAGCCTTGGGGCCATGGAGTCGGGTTCCGGCCTCCCACGCTTGGCACCCTCGTCGCCCCTAATCGTGGTCGGGATGTCCTCGGGGCACCCCTCGGCCGCTGCGGGCTGGCTCACGTGCGTCCTCGCGATCCTCTGCGACAGGTCGAACGCCGTCGCGCTGCTCTTGGTAAGAGACATCTGCGTCCTCTCGTTACTCTGTGCCATCACATACTTATGGCATCCCCACGCCAGGCGTATTAACTCTGGTTGACCTCCCTGTCGAGCGCTTCGTAGAGGCGATCGACAGGCCACTCCTCCCCGGCGCCCAGGGCACCGGCGGCAAGGGCGCGGGCGGCATCCGTGATGGTCACCCATCGCCCCCAGGCCTCGTTGACCCTTGCCGTCTCCTCTCCCCCGCTGCACGCGATGGCGCCGGCCTCGGCGACGACCATCGTCTGGTCCAGGACGTCGGCGCTGTCCAGGACGTAGTCGATAAGTGCGCGCGCCGCGCGCTCCTCCTCTCCGGTCACGCCCGCCCCCTATCCGGCCAGGCCGTCGAGCTCGCGCGCGAGGCAGCCATAGTCCGCCGCGGTCGTGCAGCCCGGCGCGTACTCGGCGAGAAGCCGGTCTGTTACCTGCGCCTCGCGCACCTTCACGCAGCGCCTGATCCTCGACTTGCAGACACGCGTGCCGTAGCCTGCCGCAACGTCAGGCAACTGCGCGTCGAAGGAGGACGTGAGGTGCTGGTTGGGCTCGCGCTGGCACACTACGATGCCGGAGATTGCAAGGTCGGGGTTGAGCCTCTTGTTGGAGCGTATCGCGTCGACGAGCATCATGAGCTTGCCCAGGCCGTCGAGCGAGTAGCCGTCGTAGAGGATGGGGATGACGACCTCGTGGGCCGCGACGAGGGCGTTCGTCGTCATTATCCCCAGGCTCGGCGAGCAGTCTATGAGAACGTAGTCGTAGCCGCCCTCGGCGACCACGCGCTCCATGGCGTCAACGAGTATGGTCTCGCGGCACCTCATCCCCGCCATCTCGGCCTCGATGCCGACGAGCGCGAGGTCGCCTGGAACGATGTCGATGCGCTCGACCCGCGTGTGCTGGATCGCGTCGGAGGCATCGCCTATGGTCCCCGTGAGGATGTCGTAGGTCGTGGCCACTCCCTCGGACTTGGCACCAAGCGTCCGCGTCGCGTTCGCCTGCTGGTCCAGGTCCACAACCAGGACTCTCCTCCCCATTCCGGCGAATGACGAGGCGAGGCAGAGCACCGTCGTGGACTTGCCTACCCCTCCCTTTTGGTTTGCCACCGCAATGACCCTCGTCGAAGTCATGATTCCTCCCGGTGAAAATGTCTAGAACCCATACTAGTACAATACCACAATTCGATGATGACACGCAAGAACGGTAAGGAAATGCACACCGCGACCAAGTCGCGATGTGCCGCGCACAACGCCGGTGAGCTCCTCCACCCTCTTGGCGGCCTCTGCCGCCCTCAGGGATTTACCGGGCCCGTCCTCGCCTCTCTCCTGTATGGGATGCCCCAGAGTGATAGCGCGTCCTCTATGTCGCCGATGAAGAAATCGTCTCCGGCGGAGTCCGCTGCGTGGTCCACGTCGGCGATGCCGTATAGGTCCGTGGGCTGGAACGTCAGGGCAGTCTCGCGCCACGCGACGCCGAAGGAGATTCTCGTGTCCGGGCCGAAGCTCGTCTCGCGGACCCAGACGCTACCGTCCGGGGCCTCGCCCCAGGAGATGGAGCGGCGCTCCTCGCCGCGGTCGTACTCCCTCGTCCGCCTCGATCCCATGAGTCCCTCCGCTGGTTAGTTGGGATGTGGGGATAGCAAGCAACAACATTGTCTTGATACCACAATTGTACGGTTATCGTTCCCGAGAGCGCCGCCTCCTCGCTGCCGATGCTTGCCGTGGGGGCGCTATTGGCGACTCCCGCTTCGGTGGCGGTGGATGCAGCCTGGGCCACTCCGTCCTGCGGGTCGGCTTGCATCCCAGCCGACGATGCTCGGGCCAGGGTCTCGTCCGAAGGTCGAGGCCCTGGCCTCGCAGTCAGGGCAGATGACCTTCGGGGCCATCATCTCGAAGTGACCTGCGGTGCCGCCGTCCCCCTCCCCCGATGCCTGGCCTCCTTGGTGTCAACGCCGAGCTCGCGAAGCCCTCTGGCGCGAGCGTCGTAGACCCACCTCAGGCTGCGGCCCATGTGGTCCGCGATCTCCTTGTAAGTGTCCCCGTTTACGTAGTAAGAGTAGAGCACCACCCTGGCGCCGGGGTTGGTCACCCGGAGGGAGATGAGGCTTGCCGCTTCGGCTATGTCCCTCGAAAGGGTCCCGAGGATGATTGAGCGCGCCTGGACCTGCGAGGCGAAGACCTCGTCGTCCATCCCATCGACGACTGGGTCCCCCTGCCTCCTGTCAAGGGCGCGTATCCCGACCCGGGACTCCCTGGCGACCTCTAGCGTCTCAAGCGGGCCCTTTGCTCTCATTGGCATCGCTTGTCACCTCCGGGCGCGGCTCCCCAGACCTCGTCCCTGTGCGCTGCGCACCACGCGCGGATCTCATTCGAGAGCTCGTGAGCGTGGCGCCTGTCGCCCCTGGACCAGGCCGCCTGTCGGGCGTCCGCGAGAGAGAAGGCCTCGCGTGCGAGAGGCCCATCCATCGAGAGGGCCCGTCCGATGGTCTTGTCGTCGTCCAACCTGTCCTCGGCCCTACTGCGCGCCCTAGCCTCACCCTCGTCGAGACCCGCCGCGATGTCCTCGAGAATCCGCTGGCAGCGCGGTGCGTACTTGGTCTCTCGGTCGGGGTACCTTTCGCGCCACTGCCGAGTGTAGGCTCTGACCCTTGCCTCTATGTCGGCATGGGAAAGCCCACGATCCCTAAGCTTCCTGTATGCCACTGCACCGTAATTGAAGCTCACGGTCGTGGGCACGACGGCCTTGAGACGCCCGAATTCGGTGGCGACTGCACTCTGTGGGCAATTGGCCTGCCCCTCCCCAAGTGGGGCGGCAGACGGGCCCACAGGGGGCTCCAAGGTGGTTCCCGCGACCATGACGGGCTCGGGGGTGACCTGCCTCCTCCTGGCTGAGGTTGCCTTTGGAGGACTCAGCCGGAAGGCCGCCCTGACCTGTCCGTCACCGTCATGCACTATGCGTCGCCTCACGAGGCGCCTCTCCTCGAGCCTGCGCTCCACGCGGCGCGCGGTCGAGTTGCTTGCGCCCATCCAGGCCGCCATGTGGGCATACGGGATGGCCCTCTCCTCTCCGTCCTGGAGCCTTGCCTTGAGCGTGGCGTAGCAGACCAGATCCTTGCCCCTGAGGCCCATCTCCCCCACCATGTGGCCGTCGATCACTATCGTGTCCTCGCCCACGGCCCAGGCCCCCGGCGCGCCATCCCTCCTCTTGGGGTGCGCGCCGTCATGAGTGAGCCTGTAGACGTTCTGCAGCTGCCCGCAGGCGTTCCTTCGCCTGCTCACGCAGACGAGACGCTTCTCCACGAGCGCGTGGATGGCTCGCCTTGCGGTGGACTCCGAGCAGCCGAGCCACCACTCGAAGTACGCGAGCGTGCTCGTGCACTCGCCAGTGGCCGCCGCGAAGCCGCGGATGATGGCGAAGGCGAGAAGGGAGTTGCCCCTGAGGCCGAGGTCCCTGACGTAGCTCGAGTGCAGAGCCACGTAGCAGCCCGCCCACGCCTCGTCTCTGTCCACTCGCGACGGCATTCCGTCCCCCATCATCCAAGCCAGGCGGCCATGCGGACCCCCTGCTGGCGCTCGGTATTCCTGCGGCCGTCCTCGATCGCTCGTATCGACACGACGTCGTCGTAGAGGCCGGTCATGAGGAGGAGGGACACCGTGTTGACCCGCCATATGCTGCCGACCTTCACGGCGTCGAGCTCCCCGCGGATGCACCTGGTCCGGACGTTGTGCCCGCTCGTCCCTAGGATCTCCGCAGCCTCCTCGACCTTGAGCAGTGGCGGGAGGTCAAGCAGGTCACGGTAGGTGTATCTGTGCTGTATGGGGATGACCTGGATGGACTTAGGCATCGTCGGGCTCCTCGGCCTGCTCCTGTATCTGGAGCAGGTACTCGGAATCCTTGCCGAACAGCTTGGAGAGGAGAATCAGGTGCGTGGCGTCCGGCGTAAACACGCCCTTTTCCCAATTCCTCACCGCGTTCGGCTTCACCCCCACGGCACGCCCCAGGGCGGCAGCGCTCATGCCACGCTTGACCCTCTCGGTCGTCAGGTTGACACGCCTTTTTGGTGGAACCGGGATGTAGCTGGAGTTGGCCTGATTGCCCATTACATACGCCCCTTATCGAAGCCTCTAACAGGTCTTATGACTTTTTTTGTCTTGGATATTAGGTTATTTGGTCTTTGAGTGCAACCGTAAACAGTGGGATGTTATCGCCAATAGCGCAAACGATTGGTAGGTGAGGCTAGGTGGATGGCGAGCGTCTGGCAGAGGTTCGCAATCGAGCGGGGCTAACCCAGGCTGCCCTCGCCGAGATGCTTGGCCAAAGCCAATCCCATTACGCACGATACGAGCGGGGCGTGCATGACCCGTCGAGCGAGACCCTCAAGAAGATATGCCTGACGCTGGACGTCTCGCCCGAGTATCTCCTCGACATGGTCGATTCAAGCGCAATCGACCCCTTTGGCGGTGCCCCTCTGTCCGAGGACGAGGCGACCCTCGTCTCGTGGTACAGAAGAAGCACCCCGGAGGGACGGACGGTCATTCAGGCCACCGCAAAGGCCGTCGTGGCTACGGCGAGCCCACTGACGAGCAGCGAGGGGGGCGAGGCGGGGATCGCATGACGTCGCCCCCATACCTTCGTCTCCTGGACTAGGGTCCCGCATCCAATCTATATCCGTAATCAAGTACTTAAAAACCTAATGACAGCGCCGCTGAAGGGGGGTCCCGTCATTTTGACAAGGGACAGCAGTCATTCTGGCAAGGGGGTACCTGTCATTCTGACAGGGGGCCCGGAGGTTCTGAACCCATCCCTCCGCGGGGATTGTCGAAAACTCCCCCGACCGCCATGAATTGTCGCACAAATCGGCTGATTAGTCTAGTTAGCGTGTAATTCGTCCTTATCAAAAAATAAACAAGTGGCAAGGACGCCCCTCCCCATCAGACAGAAGGGATCTGTGCGCAATGCATCAAGACGGCCAAAAAGCGTGTGCGGAAAACAAAAAGCCCAGGGCGACATATGCCCTGGGCTGCGGATTCGTGGTGGGTCGTGAGG
>ERZ839489.304-NODE-304-length-54912-cov-28.213154_pt1 | contig 54912 bp, 71 predicted proteins | sample MGYA00519938_ERZ839489 | MGnify/ENA primary metagenome ERZ839489 (study PRJEB31850, sample SAMEA3708846) | human gut metagenome | biome: human gut; feature: human-associated habitat; material: faeces | place: China | collected 2014 ...
AATTCAAGGATTTCTACATATTTTTCCTTTGTAGCAACACCACAGTCTCCACATGTTCGGTCTGTAAGAAGTTCACTTTTAAACTCTCTGCACAGATTTATATATCTGTAAAATCAAACATTTTTTAACTGTTCAGTTCTTAGTTCTTTGTACGTTCTCGTCCTGTGCGTCTGCATAGGTGGCAAAATGGTGGCATTGCCACCCTACTCTTGCGAATCACCTGTACTTTCCTGTTTCTGTGCATCTTTCATGCCATCTTTAACTCCATCTGAGAAACTACATCCTACTAAACTTCCAGCTAATACGCATGTTAACAGTATTACAAAAAATCTTTTCTTCATAACAATCATTCTCCTCTAGTAATATTTTTACAGATAGTATATCACCAGAGGCTTTAAATTGTCCATTAAATTGCAATCAAGTCACGCCACATATCTTGTCCACAGATGCCGTCACCTTTTCCATTGCCAAGTTTTTTACCTTGCTTCATGCGCTCAATCTGATACTTGTTGACTGCAATCATAAGTTCTTTTTCAAATTTTCTGTCAAGTTTTCCACTGTAAAAACCTCTTGCTTTCAAAATTTCCTGCAATAACAATACACTTGTGTTGCAATCTCCAACTTTACAGACTTTCGGTTCGAACATATATTGTACCTCCTTTACTGTCGTATTTACTGTTGTATTAGACTTGCTAGTATTCTTCATACTCTTCGCATTAGCAATTTCTAAAAAAGGAAAATTTTTCCCTGGACAATTTGTTGAGCATACTTCTCTGTGAGCTTGTACTTTACTAATTCCATATTTCTGCTTAAGATAAGCTACAAGCTCTTTTCCGGCATTAATCTGCGCCTGAGGCATAGTTTCCGTCATATAAGAACCCTCGAAACAAATTCCAATGCTATCAGAATTTGAGCCAGATGCGTGTGCTCCTATTTTGCCTTCCGGACGTAATCTGTAAACAGTTCCATCCTTTCTCACGAGAAAGTGATATCCTGCTCCAGACCAGCCATTGTTCAAGTGCCACTGATGGATATCCTGCGCAGTACAGTGACTAGCTTCTGCATGATGAATAATAATTCTGTTTGTACTGTTTCTATTTGTCAAAGCAGTTCTAAATTTTAAATTTGTTTCAATAATATTCATGTCAATTTCCTTTCTTGGTAACAAAAAAGAGGATGATTACTCACCCTCTTACTCTTCCTTGTTTGCTTGTTTAATAATCTGATTAATATATGTGCTTAATCCCGCTACTAAAATCCCCTGAACCACTGCTGTAAAAATTGCCATTGCTACATTTTGCACACCTGAAAGACTGCAGGTTGCAACTACATAGATTCCGCAGATAATCATCCCAAGCGCACCAAGCACAGTCGGAATATATTTATCCGCTACTGTCTGCGATTTTTTCAATGCAATTCCGATAAAATACAGCACGACCGCAACTACTACAAGTTCCGGCTTTACATAATTCATAATCTGTTCCATTATTTTTCTCTCCTTTTTTTGCTTATATGTAACTCGTCAATTTCCTGTTTCATTTTCGTGACCATGCCATTTCCGCCGAGCTCATGATATGCTTCGTACATTTCGCAAAAATTTTGATATGCATACGACGGAATATTTCCAAGCGCTGTATACTTACTGTGATATTCAATCAGCTGCACACGGAGTAATAGCATCGTGCCTTTACTGTTTGCGTCTCTGTCTTTTTTCTGCCTCTTTAGAAGCCAGACAATGTAACCTAGCAAAATCGGAAGCACTATATTATATGTCTGCAATACAATTTCTTCCACATTTTTTCTCACTTTCTGATTTCTTTGTAAAAAAATAAGACCTTGCGGTCCTGCTCGAATTTCCATCTATTTCACCTACTCTTCTATATCTTTTGCGTATTTCTTACAGTAAGATGCCATATCATCCAGTTCTGTTTCGATTTGCTCAAAACTTTTAGTTGGCGTCCCCTTTATCAGGAAGATTAGATCATAGATTGCCGACCATAATTTGGAGATAATCTGTAACTTTGTCATTTATCGCCCTTCCTTTTCCTGAAAAGATGATAGTGAGGTTTCTCTTCGCCAAATAAAAGCCACCGGATCAGATCGTCCAGGAAGATCCCGAATGCTGATAAAAAGAACCACAGCAGCGTAAATTGCGGACATATCTGACCAAGTATATTTCCGGGCATGTTACTGTAATCCCACATATTCAGCCCCAACCATACATTCAGGATCAACCCGGAAATAAATTCAATCACTGTGATCCCGGATGCAGCTATCAACTGCTGGAGAACCAACGGCATACATCGTGATCTCTCGTTAATCACTCCGCAAATGATGAAGCACAAGCCTCCGCACACTGCCATTGCCGGAAATGAATATCCCCGGAAGTTTACTTCCAGGGAATAATAAAAAACTCCTCCGATCAGGAAGAGTGTCAGGTACTTTATGATTTTTTTCACTATGCAATACCTCCGGATGCAATAGTTTTCATGTAATCTTTCAGAACTTCATTCTGGAACTCTTCCGGAACTTTTGCTCCCCACTGAATCTGATCCAGGTCTCCAGGTTTCGTTACCGACTTGATCCACATATTCAGGGCATTGCAATATGTTGTGTAGTATGATACATAGAACATTGCTTTATTGACGATGTTCTGCATGTCCTCAGCTGAGAAATACTTGCAAGGATGTCCGTCCTCATGGTATTCCAGCTTTTCCTCTCCAGCTAACAACTGCATTTTCTTTCCGAAAAGATTCAGCTGATCTTTTTCTGTCAAGCTGAAATGTTCTACTCCGGAAGATGTGCTCACATCTACTCCTGAGTAAATCGTCTGCTCGCATGCTGATGCGATTTCCTGGTATTTCGCTTTTCTGGCATCCTCCAGGCTCAGATCTTCCACACTGGAAGGATCCGGAACCTCCTCCGCTTTTGCGTACCAGTAATCAAAATCAGATTCGACCTCTTCCTGGGTTACTTCGCCCTGGTAATGGAACTGGACTTCCTCGCACTCCCACACCTTGTACTTATTCTTTTTCCCATCCTGGATGTCCTCTTTATCCACCAGCTCAATGTTTTTACGCATGATAACATCTGTTCCGGAAAATACCGGATAGACCTCAACTGCTAAGGGCTGCGATAAGTAAGATTCTCTTCTCATTTTCTACTTCCTTTCCGTGCTTACTTGCACTGTATGAACACATTTTGAATAGCTTATCAAAACAATACTCCATCCGGAATTTCAAACTGTTGCTATGCTTTATCCAGCCTTTGTATGCTGCAATCCGGCAGGCTCTCCACCATGGGATAAATCCTTTCGCCTTGAAATCTTCCCAGGCTCTAAGCACTTGCCTCCGGATTCTCCGGAATACCCTCCCACGGATGATCGTGTATCTCCTCCGGACTACATAGCCCATCATATCAACTCCGGGCGTCCTTTTCTTACTGCCTTTCCTTCGCTCTTCCAGGTTCTCCCGTTCTTCATCAAACGAAGCTACCTGGTAGAATTGCCAGATATCCTTGATTTTTAATCCGAACTTATCATGAGCCCAGATCGTAGCTTTCTTCATTGCCTTTTTCAGCTTTGAAACATCGCCATAGATTGTGAAATCATCTGCATAGCATACAATTGCATATACAAGCCTATTCCGCTTTCCTCTGCGTATCTGAGCTTGCTCATAGATATATCTCAATACATAAGACATCACGTAATTGAATAGCCATGCCGGAAGATATCCTCCTATGCAAAGATGGTTCCCAGGATAATTGCTCATAAGAGCACCCAGGAACCATAGCAGCACTTTATTCTTGCCAATGTCTCTCCTCAGCATCTCCATGACGATTGGAACCGTCACTGAGGGATAAGCCTTTGTTACATCTCCTTTCAAGGCAACTACCTTGCCGTGAAATTTCTTCCGGAGCAGTCTTTCGATCTTCCGCTTTCCGGCTACGCCTCCCTTATTCGGGATGCTCCCGTACTGAATCGGTAAGATTTTTGCTCTGAAAAGAGGTTTCAACGCATACACTCCGATATATTCAAACACCTGCTGTTCTGGAGATTCCTGGCAGATATCACGGAGTTTCTGCGTCAGTCCGTCAATTCTTTGAAATTGGCGGATGGGTTTTAATTGCAGATCTCGCTCAATGATGCGTTGTGTCAGCATCTTTGCAACTTCGCTTTCAGCCTCCAGGGTTCTCTTAAAATCCTGATTCAGCCGATCTTCTGCAATCTGACGCTTTGTGATCTTTCCGGTCTTACAGAGCAGACGTTGGAAATCATTTTTGCCACGCTTATTCCGGAAACATTCTATTACGGCAACCTCATTGAATTTCCAGTCCTCAACATTCACGGTTGCCGGTTTGCAATAGGTTTTCATCAAACCTCCTTAATATTCATCTGGTTACTTCCGTGACTTTCCCCGCAGGTACTAGCCTCGTTGGTTTCAAGTTATTTTCGCACATAAGCGAGGATTATACGGTGCAATGATTTTTTAATACTATTTTCCAAAAATGTACCAGGTGCTCCAAGAGAGCCGTTCCAGTTAGCATTGCCCGGACCATTGTTCGAGTGACGACAAGAAACGCCGTCATTGCCACCGTCGTTCAAGTTGCCGAAGCACCAAGCCGCACGAACACCAGACGCCGCAGGTTCGTAATTGAAGCCAGCTCCCAGACACCGTATAACCCTAAAATTATTTTATTTGCAAATAAGACAATAAAGGGGCTTACTGCCCCTCTGCTTCGCATTCACCCCGTTTTTAACCCTCGAGACCAGGTGCTCCAAGAGAGCCGTACCAGTAAGCATTGCCCGGACCACTGTACGAGCGACGACAAGAAACGCCGCCATCGCCACCGTCGCTCAAGGTGCCGAAGCACCAAGCCGCACGAACACCAGACGCCGCAGGTACGCAAAGGAAGCCAGCTCCCACTCCAACGCCGCTTCCGCTTGCGTTGGTTGCCTCCGGCCATAGAACATCATCATTGATTGCATTATCAGCAATATACTTCCATGTCCAGGCAGCCGTATCTTTTGGAAATACCAGTGTCGGAACATCCACTTTGTCGTAATTTTCATTGATTGCAGAGCCAACCTTTGATTGGTCATAGCATTTAAAGCAGTCAAACTTGTAATTTCCGTCTGCATCCGTGCTCCACTGCCATAATTCATCACTGACGATCAGATATGAGCCGTTCATGAACTCAACGCCCTGAATCATTCCAGGTTCTTTTCCGGATGTCGGGCTGTATCGGCTACCATCTCTACCCAGTACATTGTCATTCCATCCGGAATAGTACGGAGCGGTAGATAACATCGTGGTTCCGGCTACTGTGTCAAAAGTCTTTCCTCCATTGTCCACGTACACTGCGGAATAGTCTGTGCCGTCAATGTTCACAGTCTCAATCGCTGTGATTAACTTAGCGTCAAAAATGGAATATGCACTGGCAGCGTTTCTGTCGGTCGATGCATTGGTTCCCAGCATGACCGCAGAACCTACGAACAGGTTTGCCGCCTGCGCTGTGGTCAGAATCACTCGCTCTACTCCTGTCTCAGCAACAGCTACTGTATACTGGAAACTGTAGCTCGTACAACCTTCGATCTTTCCGGAATTTCCTTTACGTCCGTATTTCAGACGCATCATAGCATCCAGGAACTTCGGAAGTGATCCTGATGCTCCGGAATACTGTGTTCCTCTGGCTCTCCATCTGGTTACTCCTGTCTGGTGTGAGGTACGGTTGACCGGCTGCAATCCGGTTCCGCATGTAACACCTCCGTCAGCATCGATACCGGCATAATATTTCGGGTGCGCCACGTATTCATGTACTTTCCCTGTTCTATCTTTTCCCTCCGGCCATCTTTTGTAACCTGGTGCCGGGTGGCATCTGATTTTCAGATACTTATAGTCCTTGTCCTTCCACTCACGCTTGTAAGTGTTCTTCTGTACCATCCAACAAAGATGTTCTCCAGACCTTACATCTGCCGTATCGTCAATATGCTCCACGTAAAAAATCTCGTGAGAGCCATCGGCATTTTTCTCTGCTGCAACTTCTAGACACCAGAATTGTGGCAGGTGTGCGAATGGATCATTACCGGCTGTAGATTCTGTGGACGGCGTACATGTCAGTCCTGCGGAATCATCGGTCAGCTCTCCGATCATGGATGTACTCTTAGCATATCTTGGTGTCGTTACGCCGTGAACTCTGGAATCAACCAGAACATTTCCGAACCATCTTTCCAGCATATCTGCTTTCGTAAAAAAGTCTGGGTCATACTGAATCTTCCACCATTCAACAAAAAGGGCGTCTACCTCTGCTTTAGAAGTAGCCGCCGCAACTTTCTCTTTGTATTTCAGATCCATCTCTCCAGCGATCTGATCTCTGTGAATCTTTACAAGTAACTGCATTGTCGTATCTCTTGGAATGTTTATAACATCGCTCACTTAACTTTACCTCCTATGCACTTAAAATAATAGCGTCAAGACCGTTATCGTCCGCATTGATCCGGAACGCAATGGTATTGACCTGGTCAATAAGTATCTGAGTAGCCTCTTTTGCTTTAGAAATTGCATCTGCGGTATTCGACTGTCTGTCTTTCTCATTTTGGATTCTGGCATTCTCCGACTGGATGCGAACATTCTCGGCAGATGTTCTTTCACTTTCAGCCTGGCTTCTGGACTGTTCATTCTGAACTCTGACTGTTTCAGCCTGTGCTCTCTGCTCCTCTGCTTTATTTGCATTGGTAGTTGCCGAATTTGCATCTTTCGTTGCCTGTACCGCATTAGCTGTAGCGGATGTAGCTTTAGAAGTAGCATCAGCCGCTAGGTTTGCTGCTTGATTTGCGTTACTCGCCGCTTGGTTTGCAGCTGAAACTGATGCCTGGATGGCAGAATCTACTTGTTTCGCAGAATCCACCACCTTCTGTAATGCCGCCTGTTGAGTTTTACTATCTGACGTAGCTTTTTCGGTAGCGACTTGCTGGGTTTTAGAATCCCCTGTAGCTTTCTCTGTGGCTGTCTGCTGGGTCTTTCCATTCTTGGTAGCATCTTCAAGTGCTGTCTGCTGTTTCTTTCCATTGGAAATGGAAGTAGCCAGATTCTGCAACGCTTTCTGAACTTCCGCAGACTTTGTGTCAATTGCTTCTACCTGTTTCTTCATAGTTGCGGCTGAAGCATCTACGCTTTCTTTTATGCTGTTGTAGCTTTCATTCTCCTCATGGATTTTCTGCATACAGGAGATAAAAGCTTCTCTTACTTCTTCGCCATAGACCGCATTTCTGAGCCGATCTATCTCCTGGGAAATATCTGCCATTTAGTCCACCTCCGTTTCCTCGGTAATATGCTCTGCTGGAATTTCTGCCGGTACTACTTCCGGCTGGCCAGCCTCTTCTTTTGATTCTGCATCTTCCGAATTTTCAAAAGCCTGGATTAAATCTGCTTTCTCTTTCTCAAAAGATTCCTGCATTTCTTTCATCTTTGCTTCGTAGTATTCTTCCGTCTTCTGCTTGTGATCGTCTACCGTAGATGCAAGCTCCATGTAAGCTTCATTCCGATATTCAAGCAAAATCCCCTGTAAAATGCTGTCGATCATAAACAAAGGAAGCGGGAAAGCTCGAACCAAGTTTCTCACTCCCAATGTGATTGTCTGCTTAGCATCCGCATAATACTCCTGCGCCGTTGTTTCTGGTTTCGTCACTTCTACTGATTTCTGATTATCCATTAGTTACCTCCTTTGCTTTTCCAAGAAGAGCTAAGACCTCCTCTTCTGTGAAAGTCTTAACTTTTTTTGCTGTTACCTTTTCAGACTGTTCATTTGTTCTCACATTTGCTTTCTGATTTTCCGGAACTCTATACTCTGCCATGTCATCTCCTTTCTCACCCATTCTCACCCATTCCAAGTGCCTTTTATAAGGATTCCATTTTTAAATTGCATTGAACAATTATTTGACCACTGATTTACCGTTCCATCACTATTCATCGAAATAATCTGGACGAATCTCAGTGTCCCATTTATTGCTCCATCTTCAAAGGAAACATTTCTCAGTGTGTTATAATGCATATCAATATCGCATCCTGCGTGAAGCCGTCCTGCTGTATAATCGCTCCATCCTTTGCTTTTTTGCACGTATGTCCATTTCATTGAATATGTACTTGCGCCGGAATAATCCTGTGCCGCCCAGGTCATATAAGCTCCCGGATACTCAAGGTCAAAATTTAACCCTTTCTTGCCGTTATCAGCATTGAGCTTATTCGTACCGATCTTTCCGATATAGTAACCGTCTCTCCAGAAGTGGTTTCCATTCTCGTCAAACGCAACTCTCTTTTTTGACGCCTCCACGCCATTATCATAAATGGCAATTTCTCCTGGATTTATCTGAATGCACTTGGAGTTCTTGTTAAATGCTACGATCACATTGTTGTAATACTGCGTGATATAAGAACCCATGTCCCCTTTGCTTACCTTGCTGGTAATATTGTCGGCATTGATTTTGATGGACGCTTTCAGATCTTCCTCACCCTTTATTGCTCTCTTGACCTCTGCCTCGATGGAATCTTTCAACACGCTCAACTGGCTTTCTGAGTACGCGGATATATAACCAAGGATTTCAACATCCGTGATATATACAGTCGTATCCGTCACATAGTTGTAAAAATATGTGTAGAAGTACGATGGCGTAGCCTCTGCTGTAAATTCAAACTGTTTCCATCCGCTTCCAAGTTCTCCAGCAGTCGTTAAAAATGTTTTTCCGTCAATCGTGACTCGTATCCGTGCCTTGCTGGAGTCTTCCGTATCACAAGCAGCTTTGAACCTTACAATTACTTTTCCTTTTTTCGCCCACGGTCTCTGGCACCACGATAGGCTATAGGTCGAAGTATTATTTTCTATCTTCGCACAGCTTTTTCCAGAAAAGGTAGTCTGCGTTATTTGTGCAGCACTACTTCTATTCCATCCGGTAAACTTATCAGTGCTATCCGAAAAATTCCCATTGCTACAATAGTTGTGCAATGAGTTTTCATATACTTCGGACACGGTTGCAGATACTTTCCCGACTTCAACATCCAGTCTTGCATCGATATCGTCCAGCAGCTCCTGCATATCCCTCAAGCACCGGATATCTGTTACATACAGTACGCTTCCCGAATATCCGTATACCGTCACGGCTACAGACTTTGCAGCTTTCGTGATCTTGACTTCTTTGCTGTAGGCGTGGTATTCATCTGCGGTATATCCACTGAGATAAGCCGTGGACTTATTTTCGGCAAATCCGTACTGGATATAAGACGGTCGGTACTTTGAACCTTCCGGATACGCCGCTTCGACAGCAATCTTATAATTGCCAGCCTCCAGAGTTCCCAGACTCTGTGTCAGCGTTACTGCTCCGGTTCCGGAAAAGGTCAGCTTAAATGCTTTCGTATTCCGGAACTCTGATTTTTCAACCTTGCAGTTTCCGGTTGCTCCAGATAACGTAAATTTGTCGATATCAAGCGTTTCCTGCTCTCCTCCGGCAATGTAGTTCTTTCTGGCAACTGTTTCTTTCACACTTCTTACGGACAGTGCGATTTTGTTCTCCATGTTGGTTATGGAGTTCTCTATCTCCTCACGGGCTACTCTGACTTTATTATCGGCATGATTTTTCGCCGCTGTTTCGCTCTCTGTTATCTTCGTTTCAACTGATGTCCGGTATCCGGCATCCAAAGATTCTGTCTTGACGGAATTTACAAGAAGCATTTCACCATTAATCTTTCCGTCCATAGTCAACGCCACTCCGTCTATTGGTCCGTCATATCCCTGGCTATAATGAGCCAGACCGCAAAGTCCCCATCTCCACAGGTTCTTAGCTTTGCCCTTATACTCTTTATCATCGGCAACAATAAACTCATTCGGTGTATGCACAGCATATCCGCTTGCTACCTGTTTGTTTATGAGGTCTTGTGCCCTTCTGAGAGCCTCCTGCAAAATCTCTGACTTACTCGGCAAGGATTTTATCGTCTCTTCAATTTGAGCCGTATTCTGGCGATTTGACGATGTGTAGAACTTAGCACTCGTTTCATCGCCCAACGTAACAGCGTTGTTCTTGAAGCTGGTAATATACACCTTTTTCTTCGTCAGTGGAAACTCCCGGTCTAAACCGTTCGGTGTAGAAACGCACTGAATCATGTTACCGACCTCAAATCTCTGGAAGGATTCATCCGTCAGATTCAAGTCTATCGCTTTTAGCTCCAGTACCATTTTCTCAAACTGTACCGACTTCAAATATTCCTCAGCCTTTTTCTTCAAGTTTTCCGGAACCGTCACATCGTCCCAGGTTACGGTCTTGTAAATCTTGCCGTATTCCTTCACTGCGTTATCGTCTGTGACATAATCCACGCCACCGTTGACGCTCGCAATGGTTCTTCTCTGTTCAGAGATTGCCTCCAGTGCCGGGTCCTGCTCATCTTCATCCAGCTTCGCTCCCAATGGGATAATACACGTTGCCAGGTCCGAAGCATCCATGTTCTTTGAGAAATCCAACAGGTTCTTCCCAAACCGGATGCCCTGCGTGTTCCTGGTGTAATAGTCTTCATCTGACAGGTAATCCAGGATTCTCTGTCCATCCTCGTGCCGGATAACTAAATGTCCTCCAAGTCTGCTCGTCAGTTTCTCTTTTATCGCTGTTCTTGTATCTTCATAGTTTGAATACCTATACAGTGAATCATTAGAATCCTTTACCGTTACCCTGCCGACAACGAACTGTTTCCTCTCCTCTACCTGTGCATTATGAATATCTATCAAATCCTGCACGTACGCCTTAACTGAAATATTATGATAAACCTTCGGTCTCTGGATGCTGTCGCATAAAAAAGCAAGCTCTCCTTCCACGAAAACCTTCTTTGTTCCAGAAAAATCCTCATCGTCATAAAGAACTCTTCCGTAGAACTCCGGCTCATCATCCCTGTAAATGATAATATCCGTTGTCAGCTTTTTAACCTTGTCGTAGTGTGGGTGATTTGGATACACGCTAAAAGATGCCGAACCATTGATATTGTCTCCAATCTCAAAGTACGGCTTTCCGCCTAGTGTCAACGCTTTTACTCTGGAATTATGCAGCGTGTATTCCGTGCCGTCCACATAGGCTTTAATTGTATACATCTACAGCATCCCTCCTCTGTGAATCAGCGTAACTTTGCCTATTCCCTGGAAATATAGGTCATTCGACCCCTTATACAGAATTAGGTCGTACATGATATTTTCGCCAACAGATATTGAGTATGTCGAGTTGCGGTATCTCACTTTCATTTCTGCATTTGATACAATTCTGAGCGTTTCATTGTGAACCCAGCCGTCCAGGCTGACTTTCTGCCAACCAGAGTCAGAGCTGATCGTGATGTCTGAGGTGTTCCGGATAACGCCATTGATGAAGCTGAACGTATCCCACTTCCAAGGCTCATCCGAAGAATCCACGCTAATTTTATACGGCTCGCATTTGCAGCTTATAACAATCTCCGCCGTTACATCGTTATTCTTCTCTGTCTCTATCTCGCACCTGCCGGTATAATAATATCCCTTGTCGGTGTCAAGGATGATTCTCTTCGAGATTCCCTGCAAATCAGAAGCGATCTGACTTAACAGACCGCTCCATCTTTCATAACTACAGTTTCTTGCCCCGAATGTAAATTTCAAGGTCCGCATCTCATATTTTACGCCGCCGTTCTGGGCTTCTGAGAGGTCCAGGTCCCCGTTCATGCCGGGGATGCTCACATACTCTGTCTTTGCTTTCGGTATGCCGATAACAATCTTCTTGAGTCTTAAGCCCCAATCCCGGAACGAATGCGTCTCATCAAACGTTATGCCTACTACTCCCGACATGATTAACCTCCTCTCTTCTTGTGTGTATCAATTCTCGCCATGTTTTCATCGACAATCGGTGTTGTTGTATCTCCAACTTCCCTACCGTCCAAATCTACATGAACGTGTGTCTCTCCGGTAATTTCTACCGTTGTGTCTCCGCTCTCGAAGACACCCTGCTTTTCTTTCTCAACTTTGTATGTTGTGCTGACCTTCTTATCAACCGCAATCTTTCCTGTTTCTACATTAACCGCCGTCTGCATCCGCTTCCCGAGAACTGACATTTCATCATCCATCTGCTTATACAGATCTGGCATCTCAGCTTCAATACCTACTCCGATACCAGGTGGAATCCACCTACCGATTTCATCAGCAAATACTTTTGACGGAGAATGAATACCGAGTCCATCTTTAACTCCATCTACAATTCCGGAAAAGAAAGAGGAAACTTGACTCTTGAACCAGTTCCCAGCATTACAAATACCATCCCAAATTCCAGTAACAATATTGTAACCAATATCAAGCATTTTACCTGGGAGCTGAGACACTTCATCTATCACAGTACTACATAAATCAGATGCAGCCTGTTTTCCTTTTTGAACCATATCAGAACCCCACTGGGCTATTTTCTGAATGGTATTATTTAACCATGTCCAAATTCTTCCTGGCAATTCGGAAAAGAACTTTATAATTGACTCTATTGTATTAGAACCAATTTCTTTTGCTTTTTGAAGTGTATTCGTGCCCCAAGTAGTAAATTTATTATAGGTATCAATTAACCAATTCCAAACCTTACCCGGCAGTTCGGAAAAGAATTTTATGATACTTTCTATACACACACTTGCAACTTCTTTTGCTTTTTGAAGCATGTTACTTCCCCAAGCAATGAAATTATTATATGTGTTTGTCAGCCAGTTCCAAATTTTTCCTGGAAGTTCCGCAAAGAAATTCACGATTGCTTCGATGATTTGTGGAACTGTCGTTGTTACCCATTCTAAAGCACTTATTCCCCAACTAGCCAACGTACCAATTACAAAGCCTATCGCATAACCGATTTTGTATGGCAGTTCAGAGAAGAACTGTACGATTGAATCAATAATCTGTGTTGTGACTTCTGATGCGGTTTCAAGCATCGAAACTCCCCACTCAACAAAACTTTCTGCCAGGGAGCTGATTGCCTCTATGATTTTTCCAGGCAATTCGGAGAACCACTCAATCACAGAGTCAATAAATTCCCCTATGCTATCCAGAACACCAGAGCCCCATTCAGCGATAGCCGAACCAAGTTCGCTTAGCTTATCCGGTATGCTCTTGAAAAATTCTACAATCTGGTCCCAATGTTCCTTGATGAGAACAACGGCTGTTGCTACCGCAGCTACAATTCCGGCAATCGCAGCAGCCACCAATGCAGGTGCACCCAGGATAACCGCTCCGACAGCCGCCAGCGCAATGCCGACCACCATAAGAGCTTCTTTTACAGCACTGAAGCCGTTCACGAACATATCTACGAAATTGGTAACTGCAAGAATCGCTCCGGCAATAATAGAACCAATTCCGGCTATGGCAGAACCGAACTCTGCAAAGAATCCGATTACTTTCTGTACCGCTCCACCAATAGAACTGAAGATACCAGCAATCTTAGGGAACTCCAGCTCCAGGACTTCCATGAGCGAACCGGCTCCACCACTCCAGAGTACGAATCCTTCTACAACTTTTCCGATTACTCCACAAGTTTCAGAAGCTATGCCTTTAAAAGTTCCAAGTACAGAGAAAAGTTCTTTAACAGATTGCGTTACACTCTTTGCAACTTTTAGTGTAACAATTGCAGATGCAATCGTTCCTATGGCTTCTCCAATACTTTCTAAAGCCGCTGGGTCTTGATTATCAAGAACTTCGAAAAGTTTAGAAATAATATCAAGGATTTTTTCTGTATTTTCCTTTATGCTTTTCAGAAAACCATCAAAAAATCCATCTAGTAATGCAGATACGCCCGGAAATTCTTCACTCAAACCTTGACAAAATCCAGCTATAAAATCTTTTGCAGTCTGAATGATAAGTGGCAAATTTTCTTGTACCGCTCCACCAGTTCCACTTATCATTTTGCTAAACGACTGTCCAATTTCTTCTGAATGTTCTGTCAATCCCTGTAGAAACTCTGCAAACAGTTCTATTCCAGCAGCCCACATGTCGCCGGTAACATCCATGATTGCACATACTAATTCCGAAGCCATCGTTGCTCCGGCAGATGCAAATTCATTTTTATACGCTACAATTCCGTTTATAAAAGAACTTACAAGATTTTCTGCAATTTTAATTAGCTTAGGAGCTGACTGTGCTACCTCTGTCACAATTTGCGCCATCACTTCTCCGGCTTTTACTACCAGAGAATCTAAACCACCATTATTAAAAGCATCTTGCAACTCTTGAATCATCGTTTGCGCTTCTTTTACTACGTCTTTTAGCGGAGCCTGCATCTCTTCGTACAACGAAATTCCAAGTCCTTCCAGTCCAGATTTTAAAATTGTAATCTGTTCAGGAAGATTGTCGCTCATTGTATCTGCCATTTCAGCAGTAGCGCCATCGCAATTTGCAATAGACTCTGTCAACTTATTAAAGTCATCATCAGAAGCATTAACGATTGCAAGTAAGCCAGACATCGCCTCCTGACCACCTAAAGATGCAGCCATTTGAGCCTGCTGATCTTGTGTTAAATTTGCAAACCCTTCTCGCATATCCAGCATAATCTCGTTTAGAGATTTCATAGAACCATCACTTTTTGTAAGTGACAATCCAAGAGCATCCATTGCGCTTTGAACTTCTGTCGTCGGCTTTGCCATTCTCGTAATAATGCTACGCAATGATGTACCAGCTTGACTTGCTTTAATTCCACTATTTGCCATCAAGCCAATCGCCACAGCACAATCCTCTGCTGAGAACCCTAACGCTCCAGCCACTGGTGCAACGTACTTGAAAGTTTCACCCATCAGAGAGACATTTGTATTCGCATTGCTGGAAGCTGTAGCTAAAACATCAGCAAAATGTCCTGAATCTGCTGCTGTCAGCTTAAAAGCTGTTAATGCGTCCGTTACAATATCACTCGTTGTTGCTAAATCTTCTCCTGATGCAGCTGCCAAGTTCATGATGCCTTCAATACCGTTTAGCATATCAGTTGTTTTCCAACCAGCCATCGCCATATAAGAAAACGCATCTGCGGACTCAGAAGCAGAGAATTTTGTCTTTGCACCCATTTCTTTTGCTTTATCTGTTAGGCTTTTTAATTCATCCCCAGTAGCTCCAGATATTGCTGCCACATTTGACATAGATTTTTCAAAGCTCGCCCCGACTTTAATAGCAGCCGCTCCCAATCCTGTAATTCCTGTCGCTGCTCCACTGATAACTGCAGTTGTAGTTTTAATAGCTCCTTTCGCAAGGTCCGATATTTTATTTAGCCCGCTTTGAAAACTAGATGTATCTATGCTTGTGTCAAATTTAAGCGTGCCATCATAGCTCAATGTTCTCACCTCAATTCTTCGGTTCAATCATCGGCTCATAATGGCACTACTTGATTTGTTTTCCGTTTTTAATTTTCAATTCAAAATGGGTATGACAATTTCTCCCTTTACAAGAAACTATCACACCCGAACACTTTGCCGTCTCTTCAAAAAACAGCGGCATCTTATATTTACATTTTGGACACTCGACTTGTATCATTCTCTTTTTTACATATTCAATACTAGTCACCTCCTATAACAGTCCTGCAAGGTTTCCATCATTCATAAGAGCTTCTGCTATTGCATCCATCTTTTCTTTCTCATTTGCAGGTAATGGTAAAGCGTACAACTCTTTTTTTCTTCTATAAAAATCTCTCTGCTCTTTTGTCATATTAGAATTAATATCAATACTACGATACTCCATGATTTTGCTGAATTCTAAATCAGATGATAACGTCCGCATCAGAGCTTTAAATTTCCACCAATGAAGGTATTCTATATCTTGTAAATCAATCTGATATTGTGTCAGAAAAGCCGAATAAATATAATCATCATCATATTCAAAAGAATAAATTCTCTGAATCTCTGAAACTCCTTCTACTTCACCGGCTTTCTTCTCTCTCCACTGTTTGCCACAAGAGTAAAACCACAGCAATCCATCAACAGCAGAGTTCAAATTTTTCGGGATTTTTTTGTACACAAGTTCTAACCCTCTCATTGCTTTTTCTACATCTGATAACTCTGTATCCTGCATCATTAGTTCAAACAAAATATAAGTGCGGAAGTTTGTCTCTATCTCATACTCTGCTCCTTCAATCTCTATTGTTTCTGGAAGGCAGTCTATAAGCATGTTATAATTCATAAACTATACACCAATTACATCATATTTTTTTATGCTTATTATTGTTCACTTGACGTCTCTGTGCCCTATTCAAATTGTACTTATTTGTGATTGCATTTAACTGCCCTTTCATTTTTCCAGCTTCAGTAGCAACAATTGCAAAAGCATCCATGCAAATTGCTAAATTATTCTTACCTTTAAATAATTTTTCTGCTGTTCCTTCTCCAAATAATTCATCAAAGAAGGCTTTTACATTTTTGCATGTCTCACGCATGCCATCAGCATTTGATAAATCTGTACGAACTTTGAGTTCTTCATTTCTTTTTACAACCTTTTCCATTGACTTTTCATAAACTTCCATAACATCCGCATCAAATAAATCTAACTCTAATTCTTGTCCACAAATCTTCAACGTACTCATTCACTTTACCTCCAAATTTTCTAAGCTGTAGCCTCTTCAAAAGTTTTCGCTTCCGTATTAAAATATCCGTCGACTGGTTCTCCTACAGCATTGAGATTTCCGCTCAAACTCTGTTTCTTTTCTCCTGACACGCCACTAACTTCTGCTGATACAATAAATTTTCTAGCTGCAAACGTATTTGCAACCACTGTCGAGCCTCCTGTCATTTTTTTATCCCACAGCTCAACTCTGCAATATTCAAACTCTGCATCAGTGCCGGTTAAATGATTTCTTCCGACTTGATATAATGCATTGACTGCATCCTGACTCTTAATAAGTCTTGCTTCAAACGGAAATACAGTTGTATAAGACACAACAGAGGATGAAGAAGATGGTTCACATACATACTTTTCGGATTCACTCTCCGCTCCAAATGTCTCATCTAAAGTCGTAAATCCAACTCCCATTACCACCCAGTTCGGTTTTTCGGACGTTCCAATATTCAAATAGTCCGCAAACTGATGCCTTTGGATTACTTCTTTTGCATTGCTTACATTACCTGTCATTTTTAATTACCTCCTTAAAATACAATAAACGCAAGGAAATCTGATACCTTGCGTTCTTCATAGCTCCGTCAAAGATATATCCAGGGGAAAGAACCTCTATCTCCTCTGCACACATTCCTTCCGGAACTTCCGGAAGATTTCCAGCAAGACTTTGTTCTTCTACCCAGTCAGCAAATTCTTCATAAAATGTGCTATTTTCAATATTCTGTACTCGATCCATACTATAAAACTCTCTCGAGCCAAATTGAAACTGATATTGCCGCTCTGAACTGCCGTCTATATATCTTTGAATTACCGGGTCGAATATCCCTGTTTCGATTGTGTATTCTACAGGGTCTGGTCCAAGGGCATCTACCCGGAATACTCCATCATGCAAAAGAGGGCACAGCAGAAAATAGTCTGTTATGCCCTCTAATATACTTTTTACTGCCATGTAACCTAACCTCCTAAATTTTATCTGCACCTCGCAGAATATCATCTTTTTCAGCTACTTTCATTCTTGCAAACCAATGCGCCCCTCTATTTGCATCATAAGACCTGACATCAGAGGTGTTGTAATACTGTCTTGCAGCATACGGAGCAATATAATTCACTTCACCACTACCAACGTCTGTCCCGAGTATTCCTGACTTCTCTAACATACCGGTTCGAAATGGAACTCTAGGACTACATCGTCTAAGCACCTCGGAATCTACAAACATCTGCTTCTTGCTAAATTGAGCATTTCTTTTTGTCGCAAAATCTGAATTCCAGGTCAATTCTGCTGTGCCATTTTCCGAACTGATGATTGACCCTCTTGGAGTTGTAATCTTTTTCAGCGTCATTATGCTCCTCCTATTTTCCAATGCTTTGTCCTATCAGTTCCTCTGATTGTATTGTCGGCATATTCTGTGACAGTCACAAAATCTTCATCGTGCTGTCTCAGCTTTGCCAAGTCTTCTATTGTTTCCTTCAAGATAACTCCATGTTGAAAACTGAACGTGTCGAATACCCATTTGTCAGCAACTTCAAGCTGTCCTCGCACAATATAAGCGTTCTTCTGGATAGTCCAGTACCTTTCTGCCTCTTCATCTGACAGCTTCTTATACTCTTCTTCACTTATATACTGCTTTTCACCTTCTACGGTTGCTGTGTATGGAATCCGGATTACGCACTGTGCTGTACCCTTCCGGCTTGTATCCGATACTACCTGTGCTTTGCTTCCATACCAGGAAACTCCCAGGATTCTTGTTGCATAGAACTTTTCTCTCCGGTCTGCTCCGATTCGCAAATTAAAGATAGTCACATCACTGTTTGTCATCATACTCTTTCACCCACCTCCTGCTCAGCAAGCCAGTGTTCGCTAAGTATATCCTTACAGCGTTGTACATTTCAGCATGTAAAACAGTGTCGCTTTCAGCATCTGCGTAGCTGATAGAATATCCATCATTTGATTCAGACTTAACAGATGTTCCTTTTTTTTCGTTGTGTATTGCTACTAAGTCAGTTACACAGCAGATAGTGTCTCTAATCAAATCTGTAATTGTCAGTAGTCTCTGTATACGTCCAAATGTAACTCTATCAACAAACGCTTCTGCAAACTTTTCAGTCCGTCTGAAATCTTTTTCGGTTTTGATATAGACACCACCATACTCATCTTTATAATACGCAAAGTCTACATACAGTTTTTTTACATTATCCTTGACCATCAAAACACCTCTTTCCGGCAAATCCGTAGATTACAAAAAGAATCAACTATTCGCTGAATTTGCTTTTTCCTGCGTAGCTGATTCTTTTTCGTAAATTTTCTTTTCTTCCTTAGAGACTGTCTCTGTATCCAAGTTCTCAAGTGAATATCCCATGCTTTTGTAATATTTTGCCTTTCTCTCTGGAATCCGGCACGAACTTCCATCTTTCGTTGCTAAATACATAATACCTCCCACTTATTCTCCAGCTTTCAGCACTGCAAATGGGCATCTCTTTGTTTTATCTTTCTCAATAGAGTTGATAGGATTCGGAATCTCCCAGCCGAGGCGCATTACTGCACGGAGTGCCACCATATCGTTCTGCATTAAGTTGTAGGCAATTGAACCGTCTGAATTCTGTACAACTCCTTCTGTGAACAGTTTAAATGTAATATCCTGTCGAATAGAGTATACAAGCTGTGAGAAGTCTCCTGAAATCATAAGTGCTTTTGTTTTATCAAAAGCTCCGTTATTAGGGAAATTCATCGGTGAACCGTCAAGAGCATACTGCGTTGTTCCCTGCATATCTGATTTAAAAATCGGATTCCCTACCTCATCTTTAAGACCTCTCAATTTTGCTCTCATTGAAATGTCTGCCAAATGACCATTTACAAGATAACCGCTTCCTTCGACTTTCGCAATTACACCATCTTCTGCCATAATTTTATCATACAGATTATCTGATGCTCCTAATGTAACAAATGCTTTTGCTTTTGTTGCTGTTGTTACTAAATCTTCACGCCAAGTGGATGGTTTATCTACTCCAAACAATGCAGCTCCATCAATTACCCTTCCAAATGCTTCGGTCACTCTCGGTTTCACTTCTGCCCAGATATCATACTCGGAATCATCAAGCACAGCCTCTGGAATCGGAACAATAACTGCAATCTCTTCTGCTGTAATAAACTTCTTATCCCACGCCTGTTTTGTAGTTTTTTTCTGCCCATTATCACCATTTACGAAATACGCAATTGGCAGCATATCAAGCACTGGCATTTTATACTGTTTACTTGTCATATTAGCAAGTTTTCGCCCTCTCGATAAAACTGCTGACTGAGCAATTGTTCCTTGAATAATCTCATTACTTTCCTGAATCGGAATTAATGATTCGGCACCACTACGGTCAATAATATTTACATCTTCAAACACTCTTAAATTCATTCTGTTGTTCATCTCATACCTCCACTATCTTATCTTCTTGCAGCTGCTCTGATTTTGTCATTAATAGACATATTCATATTTCCTCCAGAACCGTTTGAAGAATTTCCTGCTGATGAATCTGCAATTCTGTAAGAATTTCCACCCACAAATCTTGGATTTTCTTTCAAAAACTTCTCAGCTGCTTTTTCAAAAGTTGTTTTATCATCTACAAGTTTTGATACTTTGAACATAATATAATCAAGGTCATCAGGCTTTACTCCCTTGCTGGACAGGAACTTTTCGTTTTTCATCTGCTTTACTTCATTCAAAGCATCGTCACGTTCCTGCTGCAATTTCGTAGCATCCGGCTGATTAGCTGCACGCTCTGCTTTAAATTTATTAATTGCCTGCGTAACTTCTGTTTCTGTCATTCCCTGATTTCTGAAAAAATTAGCAAGTGCTGTACGCTCTGAACGTTCTACACGTGCATTTGCAATTTCTTCCAGCTGTTCATAAGTATACGTTCCGGTATTATGTGCTCCGGATGCACTCCCAGCATTTCCACCCTGCTGACCAGGGACAGCTCCTTCGCCGGTTTCAAAGAGCTGTAAATTCATTCTGTACTTCATATTTACCTCCGTTTCGCCTCGACAGGCTCCCGAGCTTTTTATGCCTTCACGTTTTAGGCATTATAAAAACACCCCAAAGGGTGTTTCCTACAAAAATGTGATACAATTGTATTCTTTGTTGATATCTGTCAGTCCCAGAAACCATGAATCAATTAAAAGCTGTCCCTTATCTGACAACTGTTCCCATTCGATTGTCGCTATTCCGCTGCTGGTGCTTGCAACAACTCTATCATCTGTTAAATCTCTTAATGAGTTAATTAAATTGCATGTCAGAGCCGATACTGCCGCACATGCTCTATCAATGCCATCTGACTCTTTTCTCCCTGCATGTCCATTAATATAGACGCCTTTTTGTTTTACTTCTACTTCAATCATCATTTTCTCCATAAAAATACCACCGGTCAAGTGACTGGTGGCAACTATATAATAGCTTTAAACGCTTTGTTATACTCAACTTCTAACTTTCGTTTAAACTCTTCAATTTCTTCTGGTTTCATTCCTGGTTCTGCTAATGCACAAATATCTGGCACTTCTTCATTCAATATTTTTGTAGCTTGTGGCTGTTCTCTGTACATTTCGTCATAGTAAGCAACTAAAAAACCCTCTAATTTATCTGAAAAATCATAAATGTCCTCTGGAGTATTATCTAAAAAATCCTCGATATAATTCATGATTTTTTTAAACATTTTTCCATGCCTCCTTTGCTTCCTTTCTTCTTACAACAGAAACGATATCCTCTGTTTCCTTGTTTTGCACAATTAATAACTGTAGTTCCCTGATGAAATAAACAAATTTATTTTCGCCTTCCATATAGTTTGGCTGACCTTTAATAATATTCATCAACATTGCTTCCGATATTTCTGGTAGTCCTGGCTTATTTAATCGTGGAAGTCGACTAAGTGCATGAGTAGACATTATAATATCCTCTTTTGCAAATCTTTCCCATGCCTGTTTCGACTTTTCTTTAAATTCCTCTGACCAGCTTTTACTATCAATTTCACGATATGTAGAAAACCGATTTTGAAGCTGTGTCCACTTCTTATTGTCATTATATTTCACCTGCCCAAACTTTGCAAGAGAGCCAAGCGACGTTCCAAGGACTGCTTTATATTGTTTATACTGTGCAATATCTTTAGAAGCATTTTCTATCATTTCTGGAGGAAACATAGCATTTTGATACTTTGTATTTGTTGCTACTCTTCCACGCATGTCAAGATAGATACGTTCTCGTTCTTGAGGAAGTTTCATTTTATTTGAGAATCTTGCATACTCATTCAACTGAGCTTGATATTTTGCTTTTTGAAGAATGATTTCTTGCCGGTCCGCACCTCCATGCTGTAACAGACGAACTTTTTCACGCTGTGCCCTCATAGCAGTTTCCATTTGTCTCTGCTTCTGCTTTGCGCCATATAGAGTATAACCTTTTCCCTGGAACACTCTTGGTTTATTTTCTTTTTGATTCTGTTCTTCCAGCCACTCATCAGACCAGTTTCTTACTGATACTCCTTTGACAAAAGGATAATATGTATGGTAGCAGTTTGCTCCAAGAAGTCCTGTTACGGTACCAAGGCCACAGACAGAATACAGCTGTTCTTCCGACCAAACTTTACCTTGCCACACGGAATGAGTGGGACGTGCTCCTGCGTGCCACTCTACTTCAAAATACTCTGTTCCAAGTTTTTTTGCATTATACTCTGATATTTTTCCGGTAACTTGACTCACACCGGTTAATACCGCTCTTCTGGCAGCAACATCCACCCTGTTTGCTCTTCCAGAAGCATATTCTATTTTTCTGAGACCAGAGTTTGTCAGCTGAGTAACAACTCGTCTTAAAACACTATTATAGTCAAATGCTCCTGTTACAATGTCAAAACACGCATCATCTAAAAAATTGATATAAATCTGTGACAATGGAGTTGCAATCTTTTTTCCATTTCCATAGTCTAAATAGAATCCTAGCGAATTTGTTATGTTTTCCAAATCTTCAAGGCTCTGTTCCATGATAGCCTCTGTAATCTGTTTCAACTGCCCATTCTGTTCAAACGGAATATACTGTACATTAACCTGCTCATATATGTCTTTATTTCGTACATATTCCGATTCAATCACATTATCATACAGTTCAAACATTTCTGGATAAGAAGCGTCTAATACCTGCTTAATTTCTCTTTCAATATCTTCTGAAGAATATCCAATGATTTGCAATCTGTTAATCTGCCAATCTGCTGTACTGGTAATTTTACCTGTCTTTTTGATTCGCTGAACAATATCTTGCATGATTCTCATTTCTAAATTTTGATATCTCTGAGCAATTTTGGCAGCCATTTTATTTTTGTAATCATCTCGCATACTACTCTATCACCTGATTCTGCTCCGGAAGATTTTTCTTTGCTTGCTCCTCTGTCTCGCCGTACCACTTCGCACGGTATTCTTCAAGTCTCATAACGCCCATGCTAACATCCTGCCGGTCCTGCTGCCGTTCAGAGTCTTTATCCTCAATAATCGAATCATCAAAATTAATCACAATGTCTGCATCAAGTTCTAATTGATTTCCAGCCACAATACCAAGTCGAATGATAATTCTGATTAGCTTTTTCAATGCATCTTCTAAAATGATTTCATGTTTCTTTAACATTCTATACATATCAGAGTTCTCTGAAATAACCTCTGTCGCAGTCTTGACACTTTTACTCTCGAAGCGATATCGTTCCGTTCCAAATCCGCATTTTAAAGACAGATAGTTCAAATCATCATTAATTGCTTTACTGTGCTGTTCCACCCGAAGATTCATATCAACTTCTTTAATCAGACCATTCTGTTCCTTGTCATAATCCTCCGGAAGTGCATAAAATACACTATCGTCTGGGTCAAATGCTGGTGTCCCATCAATATTAGTCAGCATCTCAGGTGCAACAAAGATTCTTTTTCTTCCAAGGTCAAATTCATTGCAGTATGAATCAAACTCAGTGTCCAGTTTTTTTAACACATCAATCGCATTTGCAAAGATAGCAATTCCCATAGGATTGCACTCTTCTGCATTGTTCGTAATATTTAAACGGTCGATGACAAACTGTGGCTCTGTAGAGCCTGTTTCCGTCCTCTCTGCCATATTAACGAAAGGTTTTAGTTCTTTCCACTCTTCTTTTGTTAATTCACGCCCTTCAACGCTTCCTCTTGTACATTCTAGAACATTGTTTTCAATTACATAATTACCATCCTCGTCTAACCGATGAAACTGTATATGAACATATTTTTTCTGCCGAACCGTATGTACAAAGGTAAAAATGCACTCTGTTACTATTCCATTGTTCCAGCTGACTGGATAAATGTTCTTTGCATCTACATAGTTGATACCAATTTTTCCATTTATTACGCTTCCATCTTTTTTAACTGACATATTGTACAAATATGGAATATATGCAACTGTTCCGGAATATGCTTTTCGTTCCTGGTAATCATTTCCCATAACAAAAAACTGATTATTATTAAGCACATTTTGCACAAACTCTTGTGTTTTCTCATCGCTTAATGTAATCATTACTTTTTCATTCAAAAGCAAGTCTGCAATGTCCTCTGACAGCTTCTTTGCCATTCCCATGCTCTTTCTCCTGCATCGTTTGACTGTTCCTCGTCCGCTGTATACTTTATAAAAACTAAACTGCCGAACATTTGAGTTGTACCAGCTTATCCACTCATCAATCTTTCGATAAAATGATATATCTACTGTATCAATTCCCTTTTTTCTAAAATAATCGAAAATATTCATCCTTGTCTCTCACCTCCCTGCTAATTTTCTTTTGTATCATCATTGGGCAACCAGTGTTTTATTTTGCTCCATGCTCCCATGACTGCATAGCGGATTGCGTCCATGCAGTGGTCATTCTCTTTCGCTGGCACTTCTTCGCCTTTTTCAATAGACTTTTTATCGTACTCATACACTCCAAATTCTTTTACTGCGTTCTCTTGCTCCGGAGCAATTGACATAATATCAAACGCAAGGACTTTCTGCACACGGCTGATTCCCAGTGCTACATTATTTTCAGCATCTCTAAGAAATACTTGATAATCAAGATTTCTTGCTTTAGTTGCTCGTTTTACTTCTTCTGCCAGACCCTTTGCTGATGGATCCAGAAAAACATAAAAGACTCGGCTGTCATATTGCTCATGCAAATCATTCATGAGTTCAACTAAGTCTTTTGCATATTCCGATGGACTTCTTTGCTTTCCAGTCTCTCGCCCACTGTGATAATATTCTGCTAAGCCAGGAAACCTTTTTTGATAAGTATCAAGCCCGAAAGCCTGAAATGTTGTCGCATTTTGCTGACCGTAGTCTCCACCAACATAAATTCTGTCATATTTTCTGTCCGGATTCGTTTTCTGCCTATGCCGTTCTCCAAACATATAATATATCAGCTCATCCACGCCAACGGATTCTCCAAGCCACGTCCATCTGTACATTTTAGGGTCAATTAACTCCATTGCTTTGGCTGAATTAATCAAATCCTGTCCTAACCAGTCCACAGGCACATCCCTGTAATCTGTATGCACGTGGATGCAATCTGGACGCTTTTCCATTTTTTTACACCAGACATTTACTGGTGCATTTGGATTTTTAGGAGGATTATACAAATAAATCATCTGGAACCCTGCTTTATTTCCTCGAACGAAAGTCGCTTCTATATTTGCAAGTTCATCTTCGCCCTCGCCGTCATCGAAGAACTCTGTCAGCTCATCAAGAACAACCAACTTAATCGGCTTATCTTCATCAATAATACCTTTTGTATCATCTATACCATCTGAACCAGAAAAATAGATTGTCGTATTAAACTTTTTATAAGTGATTTCCATCGGACTTTTTGTTATATAAAAACGATTTTTTGGTAATTGAAGCCGATTAATACCTCGAAGCATTTCTTTATATACTGTCTTACGCAGTTTATTGTGATGCTTACGCAAGACAACAGCGGAGCCATGCGCATCATCTATAATCTGATAAACTGTTCTAACACCTGCATAGCTTGATTTTGTTCCGGCACGTCCTGAAGTAAGTATAATATGCTTATGCTGCTTATCGTTAAATATCGGCAAATACTTCGGTATTACTATTTCTGATATTCTGATTTGCTTTTTCGCCTGCATCGTTAATTACCTCAATTCCATCATTGATATCTGCCTCTGCCAAAGATAACCTCTCTGTTTCCGCTTTTATCTTCGCTATTCTCGCTTTCTGCTCCTCAGACGCAAGCTCCCAGTCTTTATGCAACATCTCATCATACTGCTTGATAAGTGCTCTTAACTCGCTCTGTGCCCTCGCCTGTGCTTTTAAGAACTCGTTTTGTTTATCCCACGCCTGCTGCACTTCCCATTTCTCTCCGACCACATTTCCTGTTTTATCCTCGATTTTTTCTATCGTTTTGTCTTCGGGGTCCTTTACATAAGCAATTCTCTGCGCTCGAATAATAGCAGCATAAGCAATCTGTACCTGATGCCACAATAGGTCAAGAGGATTCGCATTTTCAACTGCTTCAAAAATTTCTCTTGTTTCCTCTGGCAAGTATTTAGAAAAGAATCCATATTTCTCTGCATTTTTATTTTGCTTTGGTGCTCCTCCACCAATATTACCTACTGCATTTTTGTTTCCTGGCTGACCACCTTTTCTTTTCGCAACGTTGCGTTTTTCTTTTGCAACGTTGCAATCCCATTGATATCTATTCTTCCAGCTACGAACCGTTCCTTCTGGAATGTTTAGCTGATTTGCAATCTCTATTAATTTCAAGCCTTTATCATATAATAGCTTTGCTTTCTCTGCTCTTTCATCTGGTGCTCTTGCCAAGCCCCACCACCTCTCAGTCATGTTTGTTTTGTAAGTAAAATTAAAAATAGCACCCAGCCAACTTAACTGAGTGCTATGCAGATAAATAAAAAATAAAATAAAGGAGAAACCTGCAAGATTAGTTCTTGCGGACTCTTGACGCTAACTCCGCCAAGTGAGTTGAGTACGCCGTCACGTACTAACAAAGCAGAGAGATTCGAACTCTCATCCAGCCCAACACTGTGTTCTGCCATTAAACTATGCTTTGCACCTGCTGCTGATATCAACAGCAGGCTAAATACGATTCAAAAAGTTATGTAGGAGGTTTGCCTTATTGAAATCAAAAAACCAACCAATGGCTTAAGTATTAAAAGGTATATATCCTTTAACACTTGTTTACACTATATCATATCTGAAACTATCATTTACTATCATCTTTTTTTAAATTTTAAAATTTTTTAATGCTGTATTTCGTAATCTATATGTCTGTGCTTCTCCATATCCTATTTTTTTAGCTACTTTTTTCCACGTTAGTCCATCAAGATAATATCTCTCTAGTACCTCTCTTTCTTTTGCATTGTCCATATTTTGTAGTTTTTTCTCTATCTCCATCCGTAATTTTATACTTTTCAGATGTTTTTCTCTTAACTCCTCATTTAATTTTTCTTCTAACACAAAAATATCTGACAAATCACTTTTGCTGTATGCTCGTGGCATCCCATCCACTGTTGCAGACGGAAATAATTTATCCATCTGCATTTTATCAATTCTTTCTTTAATAAGTTTTTCTTCTCTTTTAGCATTTTCATACTGTAAAAGATATTGAACTTTTTCGTAGATTTCTTCCTGTTGCACTAGCATCACCTACTTTCGCATGCATTCAAACTCTTGATATGTAAACGTTTCTAAAAAGCCGTTTCCTGCTTTTGTTTTAATTCGCAGCAGGATAAAATTTTCGTATAAATCTACAACTGTCGCTTTTCTGATTTTCTTTCTTTTTCTGCGTCCGTCTTTTTCCTCGCTTACTTCTTCCGTGACAATTTTCACCTTCTCCCCAACTCTGACCTTATGCTCTCGTTCAAGTCTCTTTCTTGTTTCAGCATTTCTTTCTGCCGCTCTCGTTCCCCAGAGCACCGAAGCGCCCTGGAATGTAATATCTCTGTAAGCCATTTATTTTTCCTTTCCATTCATTTACTTGATTACCTTGCACTTCCACACGTAAGAGGTGCGAAATAATGTTGAATTGCATTGATTTGCTTCATCTGTCAAAAAATAAAACTTATTTGGCAGATATAAATTCTAATTGTTCTCTTCGCATTTCTCTCTTTTACGCTCCTGGCTATAATACTTTGTCCTGCTCCCAAGATACCGGCATGAACATAGTCTCTCCTCTGAGCTGTTCTTTTACATAGACAAAAACGCCTTTTCCCATGTCTCCCAGTAGACCGTAAACTTTCCAGCCACACGCCTTGCACTCGTAAGGGTTCGAGCTTTCTTTTCCACAGGACGGGCAACGAAACTTCATTTCTCCGATAGCCTCTTTTAACTCAAGTATCGTTCCGAATACCCTCACTTTCCCTGCTTTGATTTCCGGCTGGTTACAATCCTGATAATAGTTCATATACCAACAATTTCTATCAGTCTCCCAGCTATCAAGAACGTCCTCCCAATTCAGCTCAGTAGCATCTCCGTATGCTTTAGCTCTGTCGATAACCCACTTGAACTTATTGCAATACTTATGGAAGCACTTGCCTCCGCAGGTCACACACCCTTCTAAGTGTATTGTTCCGCCGTCCTTTTTGCAATCCTTGTCAACCGCCGCTTTTAGTTTGTCATATCCTACGCTCATACTGTAATCTCCATCCATCTTTTCAAATATTCTTCCTGCTCCGCATCGTCCACTTCTCTGTCAGTGTCTCGAACAATCATCCAGCAGGTTGCTGTAAGTGCTAAGAGCACTAATACAAACATAATCACTTTCAATTTATCACCTCTTTTTCTATACAAATCTTAGTTGTCCATTTTTTTCTTCACTTACTCTATCTGTTCTAAAATTTGGTTGTCTTTTGGCTTTACAGAGTTCTGGAAGATTCGATTATTTTAACAATGCTCGTTCAAGTTCACCCATGTCATAGCTTCTTTGCTCAAAATTATTAAATTTATTTTTTTGATAATTGCGCTTAGGCGCTTTTTCTTTATATTCTTTTATATCTTTTATATTCTTATTATTCTTGTTTGTGTTCACTTGTTGTTCATCTGTTGTTCGCTTGTTGTTCACCTGTTGATTATTTTGTTGTTCACCTTTTTGGTAAACGTCCCACGAAACTATTGTAATTAAGCGGTTTTTATTAGAAGTTTGTTGTTCAATCTGTTGTTCATTTTCAAAAGTTTTTAAAATTCTAGTTACTTTATTTTCGTCAATCTTCAATTCGGACGAAAGGACTTTTCTACCAGTGATTAATTGCCCTGGTTTCAATGTAATTTTCTCACCCTTAAATATAATCGGGAAGGGTGCATGTGACGCCTGTAACAGCAAATAAACCCACAATGCAAGGTAATCAGAGTCTTTCATAACAACTGGATTATCTGCCAGTTTTCTATGTAATTTAATCCATCCACTCTTCATTTTAGGATGCCTCCTTTTGCAGCCCTACAGACCGCAGAGCTGCTATGTATTTGTGATATATGTGGTAAGCAGTATAAACTGCGAATCCCCTTTTTACTCGTCTTGATATTTCTTTTTTAAATAATTAAGCATTTTCCCTAATGTAGCATCCTCCATATCTTCAACGGTTTCATTTGCATCAATATATCCGAAGCTCTTTAACCATTCATCTAACTCTGGTTTGCAACCATTCTTTTTCCATATTTCCTTTGCCATTTTAATTCTTGCATCTCTTGCAATTTTAGTATCTGGAAGGTCGCTTTCTTCAAAATCAAATGGACGTTCATTCTTCACCCACATGTTGAATCCAAGTCCTGTGTGGATTGCAACGCACTTTACAAAAGAACGACACATACTATTCCAAACAACCTGCTGATTCAAAGAATTATCTTTAACTGGGTTCTTTCCGTTCATTACAGGTGACTGCATGTAATAAGTGTTATCATCAATTACAACTTTAATTCTTGTCTCATAACAACGATTTTCCACGTTATATTTGTCTTTAAAAATAATATCTGTATGTCTCAATGCACTACCTGTTTTTTCGTCCGGAACCGGCTCAAAATACGCTCTTTCCGCTCCATTTTCTCGTAATAACTCAATACATTTAGCCCAGTTTAAATATAAAAAGCCATCCCTTTTATCGCAGTATTTTTTAACATCTACCTTTACAAGCTCACTATATGGTTTTAACATCTTCTATCTCTCCTTTTTATAACTCTCCTGTCCAGAAATACAGTTCATCTGTTTCTTCATCGTAGGAAATAGATTCCAGAAAATCCCATTTAGGATTGTCACCATCAATTACCTTTACTCCTTTTTCGTAAAGTTTGTCTAACAAAATATTGATAATTCCACAAATTTCAATTGGACCATTTCCCTGTGTAATTAAATCAATTAAATCAATTTTTGTATCTGAGCATGTAGCATCTACACCATATCTTGCACTCATCTTCACCCTTCTTTCTGCAATGCACTTCCAAGCACTGCTGCAATAACTTCAACAGATACATATTTCTCTTCACGCCATCCAGCAATCAAACTATCCAGGACTCTGACTTTCTCCGAATCTCTTACCAACTCTTCGTACTCGATTGCCCCGATTGTTACACTATTTACCATTGCTTCTTACTTCTCCTTTAACATTGTATTTTCTATCCAGTCACCGAACATAATTTCTCTATCTGCCTGTTTCTTCTGCTCTTTCTGCCATTTTGCATCAATTACAGCCGTAATCCCAAAGCACACAGCCATTCCAACCAACGCTGCTACCAAAAACAGCATTGCTAATGTGTCATTGCACTCTATCGCTTCATAGAGCCAACCTCCAATGCAAGTTCCAATCCAGAGTCCTGCGATTGTTTCTGTAATAGATTCCACTTTTTTCTTGCTTTTCATTGATTTTCCTCTTTTCATCTGCTAAAATCATAATGAAATCTTTTATCTTTAGTCCCACAGGAATTGCACTTTCCTATGGGACGTTTTTATTGGATTGCAATCCCTTCGATTTCCATGAAACGCTTAGCATTGATAAAATACACCCACCTGTTCGCTGATGTATGTATCGCATAGCCCCATGGAAATACTCCTTGCTGGAGTCCCTTGCGGACTGTTACATGATTCATTTGCAACAGCTCTGCTGCCTTTTCGACTTCCATTTTTTGAATCACTTTATCTCTTACGTCAGATGCCGGAAGCACAAATACTTGTTCATCAGCTTTTGCAAAGTAATCTGATGAGAGTCCAAGTGCTACTGCAATGGCACTCTGAACCGTTTCCGATGGTATTTGCTTTCCGGAAAGGTATTGGCTGATTGAGCCTTTGCTCTTTCCGGTCAGACCACACACCTGAGCTTGATTTAAGTCCAGCTCCTGCATGGCATTTCTCAATTTTTCCGCAAATCTCAAAATATTCACCTGTCTTTCTTTTATCTTTTCTATGCAAATCGCATCTGCGAATTATGCTCCTTGATTGCAATTTGAGTATTTGTGCAAGGTCTCCAGCACTGCACATATTCAACAGCTTCTTCAAAGCGTTTTTTCGGCACATTATTTCGTGCGTTCACATGAAAATATCTCTTCAAGTCTCTATTACACTCAGAAAATACTTTCTTTCCGATTTCTTTATACGCATCACTTTCTTTTCCACCAAGTGCATCAATGACAACATAATTGACCGCCTCGCCAAGTGCCTGTTGCTGGCTGTAATTCAGAGTCATTGTATTTTCTAAAGTCGTTACTCGCTCGTCCATTTTGACAAGTTTCTTGTCATGCATTAAGATTGCTTGCATCTCCGGAGAGTAGTTCTCTATTTCATAGTGCCCTGTTTTGCGTAATGCCGGAAGGACTTCCGATGTTACCCAGTGTTTAAACTTTCTTGCGTTAGGCATCTTACTAGAAAGAATAAGGCTGTAAAGACCAGATTCATTGATGATCGTTAAAAGCTGTATTCCACCAGGGGTGTCACATTTCGTTACCCCCTTGTCTTCTTTATCTACATGATCTGTAAGTGCTTTTCTAGTATTGCTGCAACCTAAGATTGCAGCAACATCTTTACCAACGAACCATACTTCATCATTGAGCATGACTGTTCTTACCTGCCCGAACTCTTCGTTACTAAAAATCTGTAAATTATTCATTTTCTATCGCTCCTATTCTTTAACCCTTTATACAACATATTTTTTGTGTGCCTGTGCTAAATCATCTTCAGATAAATCGAGATAAATCTGTGTTGTTTCAGTGCTCTCATGCCCCAGCATCTTCGATACTTGCAAAAGCGGCATCCCTCTCTTCAATGCCATGGTCGCACACGTTCGACGGAATTTATGCGGATTTGCTTTGTCTATCCCCGCTCTTTTTGCTATTCTAACAACCGCTTTTTCGATTGAGCCTTTATCTACATGTCCATCTTTTATTTTCTCCGGGTCTTTCCACCAGCTTTTCATATCCTCTTTTGTTAAGCCTTTTCTATCCCATTCTGAAAGCATTTTCCCTTTTGGAAATAAAAATTGATTGTTATCTAAGCGTTCGCTTAAATATCGTTCTAACGCCAATTGTGCTTTTGCATTTAGATACACATACCTCTCCTTTGCGCCCTTTCCCCGAACTAATATCTTGTTACCTTCAATGTCTGCTAACGAAATTTCAGTCAATTCGCTGACTCTGCATCCTGTTGAAAGTAGCGTTTCAACTATCATTTGCTCTCTTTCTCCTTGCGCTGCGAGTCTCAGCTGTTCAATTTCCAGTTCCGTAAATACTTTTTTCTTTGACTTTCCAGTTTTAATTTTGTCAATTTTTGACATTGGATTCCGTTTGATTATTTCTTCTGTATAAAGCCAGCCGAAAAAGCTGCTGAGAATCGCTATTTCACCTGCGACCGTTGCTTTAGATATTTTATCTTTAAGTCTGAATGCTATATAGCAACGAATATCCTCTGCTGTAATATCATCAGCAGTTTTTTCTATTTGTTTCAATGTTATTTTTATATTTCTTGCGTAGCTCTTTAATGTTTTATCTGTACAGCCTTTTACTTGCTTCGCAAGCAAGAAATTTTTCAGAAGATATTCATTTCTATCTTCCTGCACCTCAACTACTTTTGTATGTCTGCTTGTGATTTCTACATCGCTCAAAAGCAAATATAAATCACATTTTGCCTCTCTTACATCATCAATTCCACTAGTTGCCCATACTGCTAGTTTGTTGATGATTTCTTCACGACAATCTTGATTTTCATCCATCGTTAATCTCCTTAAAATACTAAAACATTATCTTTGCACAACCATGCTCCGTCTGAACAAATCCATCGCTCTTTTCTGCACTTTCCAAAAACTCTACTACTTCACGCTGTGTCTGAAACGCTTTAAAAATATTATGCGTCACTGTCCAGCACAGAAAATACTTATATGACGTTCCGTCATACTCGTCTAAATTTACCGGTGTTTCTGTTAAAATCATTTGATTGTTGAGCTTTGCAGCCAACTTTTCCATTCTTTTTCGCATTTTTGTTATTCTCCTTTTCTATACCGTTCTCTCTCCAGCAGACTCTAAACCCTCTCGCTTTCTGCATACTGCCGCTAATGCCATGACTGTTGCATCGAGATAATACTCTTCACGCTCCGTCATGTGAGGATACGTTTCTTTTAATAGTTTCAATGTTCTTTCCTGTGCCTCTGTCATTATTTCACTTCCTTTCTTCGGGTTTTTAGTGAGGTCCTGCATCCCTCGTGGATTATTTAGTTTTGTTTTTATACCACAATCTTAAGACCGTATAGAACATTTGTCAAGTCCTTTTTGTTCTTTTTGAACCTTTTTTGTTCTTATGCCACATTTTTATATTGATTTTTATTCTTTTTTGTTGTACAATGCAATTAATGAAGGGGGTGAATAAACATTGAATGAACGTTTAAGAAAGTTAAGAAAAACATTAGGCTTAACTCAACAAGAATTTGCCGATAGGTTGAAAGTTCCAAGAAATACAATAGGCGGATACGAAGTTGGCAAAAGTAATCCTAGCGACGCTGCCGTAAATAATATATGCAACACTTTTAACGTTAACGAGCACTGGCTCCGTACCGGCGAAGGCGAAATGTTCATCGAGCTAACAAAAGAAGAAGAAATTGCAACTTTCATAGGTGAAGTTTTGAGAGATGAAGATGATTCTTTTAAGAAACGTTTAATCTCTGGACTGGCAGCACTGGATGAAACAGGATGGGAAGTTTTAGAAAACTTTCTCAATTCAATCCAGAAAAAAGAAAACTAAGGTGAATTTATTTGAAAGAAAGATTAAAGCAATTAAGAAAAACATTAGACTTAACTCAGCAAGAATTCGCTGAGAAGTTAGGAATAAAAAGAAGCACAATGGCAACATACGAGTCTGGCAGAAACGAACCTATCGATGCCGTTATTTCTCTTATCTGTCGTGAGTTTGATGTTAATGAGGATTGGCTACGAACTGGAACTGGCGAAATGTTCACTCACCAAACAGATGATGAGCAATTAACCTCATTTATTGTCAAAATTCTTGCAAATAAATCTACTTCATTCAAAAGGAAATTTATTTCAATGTTGTCAGCTCTGGACGAGTCCGACTGGGACGTCCTGGAGAAAATGGTTACATTACTAAAAAAAGAGGACTGATAGTATCAGCCCTCCGCTCTGGAATTGCTTCGATATTACAGATGTAACAACGCTTTTACATAAAAGTAAATTAAGCGCAGTTTTCGCTCATCTGCCTTATCCAACAGTTCCACAATCAGTTTTTTGTAATCCATACTATGTACCTCCGTTTCTGCACAACCCGAAACGAAATTCCTTTCATTATGTTACTACTTTTCAGAACAAAAAGAAAGGTTTTTTCGAACATTTGTTCTATTCAGGTTGTTTTATCTGTCGTTACACTAATTAAACGCCTTTTGCTGGCAAAAAATTACAGAAACGGAGAAATCGTCCGCTTTAACGGACACTTATTTGACTTGCGAGTCAAAAAGGTCTGTAATATGACATTTCAGACCTTCGGCAAGCTTTTCTAACGTGCAGATTCGAGGGTTTGAATCCTCGCTCATACATGAATGTATAGCAGATTTTGAAACTCCTGACATGATCGAAAGCTGCCGGATTGATACATTTTTCTGGTACATAATTTTATCTAATAATATTTTCATACTAATAGTATTTATCAGAAACGATAAATTATGTATCAATATGCAATTAAAAAGAGGGGGAATAAAAACTCAATGACGGTTAACGAACGTCTGCGATATGTAAGAAAAAGGCTATTATGTCTTACACAAGCTGAGCTTGCAGATGATTTAGGTATAAAAGAAAGCACTGTCGGCTCGATGGAACGCAATGGCAGAAATGTCACTGAACAAACATTAAAACACTTCTGCTTGCGATATGGTATAAATGAAGAATGGCTTCGAACTGGGGGTGGAAAAATATTTGTAGAACAAAATACACTAGATGCATTTGCGAAAGCTCATAAAGTATCAGAATTTGAAATTGAAATTTTCAAAAAATTTCTTTGTATTGAACCTGATTCAAGACATATTATTTTGAAAAAAATGCAAGAAATTTTTAACTAACACAAATAAAGGAGAACAGAATATTTATGAAAAAGAAATTTGTAGCAATGTTATTAGTAGGAGTTATGATATTTTCATTCACGGCATGTGGAAGCTCTACATCTAAAGACAAAGACTCTGATAGCAAAAAAATTGAAGAAACAGTGGACACTGATGAAGAAGATACAGATGAATCCGATGATGTTGAAGCAGAAACTGAAGAAGCTACAGATGCTGACGAAGAAAGTGAAGAAACAATAGACATGGATAAATGTATCTCTGATTTAAAAGAAAATCTTCCGCTCGAACCAGACTATACATTTGTCCGAGATTATTCAATAAGCATGAATGACGATGATCAGATTGCCATCACAGCTGTTGTCGATGATGCAACTGACCCAACTATTGCACTTGACTTCGCTGACACTCTTGTACGACAGCTCAACTTATATGCTCAAATGCAAGATTCATCTATCGAATCAGCGTCAAAAGATTTTTATGGCGGTTTATACAAACGCTATAGTGCACTTGTCGGAGTAGCTCCAGCAAGTAAAATAGATGATAAAGATAGCTGGTTTGTTCACGATGGCATTGTTGGTGGAAAAGTCATGCTCAAATTAAATAAAGCATACCGATAGAATTTATTTCACAATAGAATACAAAAACCGCCCTGATGTTGGCGCATCAAGACGGCTCTGTTCCCGTTATAGGATAATAAATATAACTTTTCAACAATCATTCTACCATAACGGGAACAGCTAAACAAGCCAAATGTTTGGCTGTTATTTTTGTACCCATTTTTAGGATAGGAAAGGATGATGTTAGTTATGGCTGAAGGTGTAAGAAAAAGAGGTAAGACCTGGTCTTACTATTTTGACACTGCAAAAATTAATGGCGAACGAAACAAAATTGAAAAGGGTGGATTTCGTACACAGAAAGAAGCCTTGGACGCAAGAGCCGCTGCTATTGCAGAATATAATAGTGCCGGCAGAACATTCTCACCCAAAGAAATCAGTGTTGCTGATTTCTTGGACTATTGGCTGGAAACTGCAATCAAGAAAAATATTGATCATGGATATAGTTATAGAACATTTCGTGACTATGAATCAAAAATTCGATTACACTTAAAACCTGCATTTGGTATTTACAAATTAAGTGCTTTTCAATATACGCCCGATAAGGTCCAGGAATGGATTGATGACATGAAACGGAAAGGTTTTTCAAAAAGCATGGTTAAAAACACGTTAACTTGTCTGCAAGGTGCTATGAATTATGCAATTTTGCCATTGAAATACATTCAATACAATCCTTGCATTCCGGTCAAAATCGGTAAAATGTCAACAGACATGGACGCAAAAGCTCATGCTGAATATGTTTGCTCTAAAGAAGAATTTGACAGGATTCTGGCACGTTTTCCGGAAAGCAGTCCGTTCCACTTATCTCTCGTAGTTCCCTATAGCATTGGCTCGCGAATCGGTGAAACTTTTGCAATTGATTTAGAAGAAGATATTGATTTTTCAAAACACGAATTAAGAATCAAAGGTCAGATGATTAAAATCGAGAAAACCTGGTACATCAAACCACCAAAATATGATTCTTATCGCACTATAAAAATCGGACAGACGTTAGAAAAAGCTCTGAAATATGCTATCAAACAAAGAAAAATAAATATCATGAAATATGGCGGTGAATATTTAAAAACATACCTGCTGCCAGATAATTCACTCACCCAGGTCAGAGCTGATATAGCAGTGCCGTATAAAGAAATCTCTCCTCTGTGTCTAAAAGAAAATGGTAAATTACTTACACCTGATTCTTTCAAATACTGTGCACGAGTAATTCATTATGAATTAGATAACACATTATTCCACTCGCACTGTTTGAGGCATACACACGGCACCATTCTGGCAGAGGGTGGTGTAAATCCTAAGACGGTTATGGAACGTCTTGGACATAAGGATATCACAACCACATTACAGACATATACATTCAATACAGAAAGTATGCAGCAGTTTGCTGTTGAGGTATTTGAGAAGAAAATACAAGCATAAAAATAAACGGTTGAACGTCCCTGATTTGTTCAGAGTGTTCAACCGTTTTTCTGTGTTTTTACGATATTTTATTTTGTGGGTGGCAAATCGGTGGCAAATGGACTGAACTTCACTCATGAAGCCCCTAAAAAGTGCTTATTTCCGTGTTAAAAGTGCCACAGTTTCAACATGTTCGGTCCAACTAAACATATCAACTGGCACAGCACTTTTTGCCTCATATCCATGTTTTGTTAAATATTTTAAGTCTCTTGCAAGTGTTTCCGGATTACAGGAAATATACACCACTTTTTCAGGTGCAAGTTTAATCACAGAACTCAAAAATGCCTCATCACTTCCGGCTCTTGGCGGATCCATAAATACAACATCGACTTTCTTGCCCTGTCCAGCCAGATTTACCATGAATTTTCCGGCATCACCCTGATAAAATTTCACATTTTTAATTCCATTTCGTTTGGCATTGATAATCGCATCTTTTACAGCGTCTTTATTTAATTCTACACTGATGACTTCTTTTACATGACTGCTTGCAATCAGACCAATCGTTCCGATTCCGCAATAAGCATCAATGACTTTCTCTTCTCCCTGTAATTTCGCCATTTTAATTGCTTTTTGATATAGTTTTTCAGTCTGTACTGGATTGACCTGATAAAACGAAGCCGGAGAGAGGCGGAAAGTACAACCGCAAAGCGTATCTTCAATAAATCCTTTTCCATATAAAGTGATATTACGTTCTCCAAGTACCATGCTTGTCTTTTTGTCGTTTACATTTAAAATAACCGTTGTAATTTCAGGATGAAGTTTTCTAAGAGCTTTCACAAAATTATTTTTTGATGGGAAGATTGGAGAAGCACATACTAATACTACCATTACCTCACCGCTTGCAAATCCTCTCCTTACCATGACATGACGTAGTAACCCATATCCGCTGTCCTCGTTATAAACTTTTATCTTAAAAGATTTTAATAAGCCTCGGATATCTCTGATAATTGCATCCGCAGTCTGGTCTTCTATCAGACATTCATCAACCGGAACAATACGATGTGTTCCTTCTTCATAGACTCCGGAAACAATACTGCCATCTCGTCTGTGTGCAAACGCTGCATTGACTTTATTTCTATAATGATATGGATTTTTCATACCAATAATCGGTTCTACCGGACAGATATTTTTCAAAAGTTTTCTGATCTGCTTTTGCTTTTTCTTTAACTGTTCTTCGTAAGAAATCCCCTGCCAACTGCATCCGCCACATTTTTTTGCCACTGGACATACTTTTTGTTCTTCCATTTCATAACAACTCCAATTTTATTTTTTTGTTTCATTATATCAGATTTCCTCTTTGCTTAAAAGCTATGTTATTCTGTACTTTTTTTATAAAATATGCTATTATTTTATTTTGTAAACTTTTATAAACCTATTAAAAAGAGAGGACTACAAAAATGCTCCAAACAATTGAAGCAGTTAACTCTGCTGTAAACAACTTTATCTGGGGTGTGCCTGCCATGATTTGTATCATCGGTGTCGGTCTTTACTTAAGTATCCGTACCCGATTTTTGCAAATCCGCAAGTTCCCTTATGCAATCAAAACCACAATTGGACGTGTTTTCCGTAAAAGAGAAGCTTCTGATGGCGCAATGACTCCATTTCAGGCAGTCTGTACGGCACTTGCCGCCACAGTCGGTACCGGTAATATTGCCGGAGTTGCCGGTGCGATCGCAATCGGCGGTCCAGGTGCCGTATTCTGGATGTGGATTTCTGCTGCCCTTGGCATGTGCACTAAATTTTCAGAAGTTACCCTTGCAGTTCACTTTCGTGAAACCAACGCACGGGGAGAACTGATCGGCGGACCTATGTACTACATAAAAAATGGTCTTGGAAAGAACTGGAGATGGCTTGCTGCTTTATTCTCTCTTTTCGGTGTCTTAACTGTATTCGGCACCGGAAATGCTACACAGGTTAATACAATTACGACCGCCATCAATTCTGCATTATTAAATTATCATCTTATCAACGAAGATGCTGTTTCCACCAGCAATCTGATTATCGGTATTATCATTGCCATTTTAGTTGCCACTGTACTTCTTGGAGGCGTGAAACGAATTGGACGTGTAACGGAAAAACTTGTTCCATTTATGGCACTTATTTACATTGTACTGTCCCTTGGTGTGATTTTATTAAATTTAAACCGTGTACCTTCTGTTTTTGCTTCTATTGTTGAAGGTGCTTTTTCTCCGGCATCTGTAACCGGAGGTGTCGTAGGAAGCTTCTTCCTGAGCATGAAAAAAGGAGTCTCACGCGGTATTTTCTCAAATGAAGCAGGTCTTGGTACCGGTTCTATCGCTCATGCCTGTGCGGATACCAAAAAACCGGTAAAACAGGGATTCTTCGGTATCTTTGAGGTTTTTACAGATACAATTGTAATCTGTACTTTAACTGCACTGGTTATCTTATGCAGTGGAACCCCTGTCGGATACGGAGAAGCAGCCGGTGCTGAACTGACTATTTCCGGCTTTACTTCTACTTATGGAAACTGGGTTTCCATTTTCACTGCAATTGCACTCTGCTGTTTTGCATTTTCCACTATCATTGGATGGGGACTTTATGGTGCACGTTGTATTGAATATCTGTTAAAAGAAAAATCTATCAAACCATTTATGGTTGCTTATTCTCTGGTTGCCATTATCGGTGCAACTGCTGATTTAGGTCTGATGTGGAGTGTTGCTGAGACCTTTAACGGTCTGATGGCAATTCCAAACTTAATTGCTCTGTTCTTACTTTCCGGAACGGTGGCCCGTTTAGTTAAACAGTATTTTGAAACAGAAGGAAAAACCAATTAGTTTTTTCAATAAAAAAAGCCGAAAGCTTTAAGGGGTTACCTTAACCTCTCTCAGCTCTCGGCTTTTTTCTTACTCTTCCCGTTCTAATTGTTTCAGCAGATATCTTCCTACAATCCCTGAAAATCCTGCCACATCCCGAATATAGGCAAAATCTTTTCCAAAGATCTTTTTTTCTGCCGGTAAATCTTTTTCTTCTCCTGCAAATACTCCAAGCACACAAACACCTTTACTTCGTAATTTACGTACTTCAAATGCAGTATCTGAAATCGCATACTTTCCCTGATAGGGTTGTGGATTTCTTGCATTTGGACGGTTTAAAATCACATCATAAGGTCGTCCGTCACTTAACACAATCAGAATCTTATGTTCCTCTTCCCGATTTAACAATTCATACCCTGCTGCCTTAATTGCCAACCCATCGCGGTTATTGGAAGACGTATTATATTCAAAAATATTTTCATTGGCACTTCTATCATCTTCATATTCCCGAAAACGGTGCAAAATCGTATAATCCCAGAAGGTGCAAAAACTCATAACCCGATGTGGAACATTTGCGATGCTCAATGCTTCACTTAAAATATATGCCTGCATCGCCACCTGCCCCTGCCGTTTTCTCTGTGAGCCACTTGCATCAATTAAAACATCCACTACAAAATCACTGTTATCGTGATTTAGTTTTCTTAAAAACACTCTTGAATCATGACTTCTTCCAATTCTCCAAAGACGTGACGGCACAATTCTTCCCCTGTCAGATATTGTTTCCTGTACTTCATCACGCATCACCAGTGCTTTTTTTAGCATATCTGAGAGCTGTCGGATGTTATTTTTCACCATCCTGTGATTGTTATAATATTCATAGCGGTTTTTATCTCGCTGTTTTTTTGCATACTCATACTGATAATTACGAAGAACCGCATGTTTTAATACTCCTTCTGTAAAATACAGACTGCAGTCACTGTGAATTCCACGACATAATAACAGGTTTCGTCTTTTCTCTTCAGTTTCAGAAAGATATCCAATTCCGTAATTTCGCTGAACGTAACTGTGCATCTTAGAAAGTGCCTCTTCATCTACAACCAAAATTTTCTTTTTCTGACTTGTCTCTTCTTCGGATTCTTCTTTCTTTGTCTCCTGGTTTAATTCCATTTTATCCAAATTGGTCATTGCTTCATTTATATGTTCCAGATAGGTGCCAAAGCTCTCTTCTAATGCCTCTTCTTCCAGATAATCTTTCCAGGAAAACTCGGCAAGCTCTTCCAGCGAAACTGCAAGTACCGTTTCAAGATTTCCATAACGTTTTTCAAAATTAGGATCTACCATAGCGTTATATAACTTATCTATCGTGTGAATCAGCTCTATCGTTTCTTTTGCATCAGAAAGTGCCTGAACCTGTTCCATAAATGCTCTCATCCGGTTTGTAGCAGGCTCAGAACCGTTTAAACATTCTTTAAACAGCATTAGCTTCAAACGCCCTGGCTCAGAAGCTGCAAGGCGTGAAAAATCCATTTCCAGTATATCTTCAAGCGCCTCTTTTCGGATTTCTTTGATTCCTTCCCGCTCTTTTGTAATCCGCTCGGCTACCGACCATTCAATACAAAGCTGTGCAAGGCTCATAAGAGGCCCTTCTTCCCCATGCAGATAGATTTTCTTCATTAAGTATAAAGAAAGCTCTTCTCTGTTAAAATAACGTGCAAATGCGCCCTGTTTGATTCCGTCATAAAGCCCAACTGCATGAGAACGATGATAACTCTCAATGTCTGGTTTTACATCCAGCGTATAATCTCCACTTACCGTCCAAATCAGATTTTTGATCCGGTTTTCTAATTCCAATTCAAATTCTTCTCTCATTCAAATACATCCCCTGGATTCCAGGACTCCGGTATTCTTGTCATTACGACATCCTGCACAATTTCCTTCTCAAAAATATCAAAGCATTTATTTACAACTCCCATTTTCACTGCGAGGGACGGTTTTAATCCGCAGGAAATCGTGCGCAGTGCCCCAATCATCCCTCGCAAATCCAATGCTTTTGTTGTAATCTCGCTGTTATCTGCCTTTAACTGCAAATCCAAGAAGAGTCCAATCCATTGCTTTAACGCTTCCTCTTTGATAGTTGGAAATTTCGTTTTAAAAACGTACTCAAGTGTCTCTTCATTCTGACCCGGCATATCTATCACAAGGAAGCGGGAAACTAATGCTTCATTTAACTCTTTTGTTCCTGCATAACCATAATTCATCGTTCCGATAAAACGTGTTGCGTCGTCCATCTCAATTTTATCATATCCCGGCACATCAATACTTCTTCTATGATCGAGGGTAGCATGTAAAACGGAGACTGCATCATTTTTTGCCATATTAATCTCATCAAGGATTCCAAAACCACCATATTCGGCACAGCGGTAGATACTTCCCTTTCTTAATTTGACTTCATTATTTTCAAAGGTATCTGTACCAATTAAATCTCCACTGTCTGTATTGACATGAAAGGAAATATTATAAACCGGTCTTGCGAAAATCCATGCCAGATTCTCAGCCAGTATATTTTTACCGGTTGCCTTTGGCCCTGTTAAGAGCAGATTTTCTCCCTTTAATAAAGTTGCAATTCCCATCTCTAATACTTCTTTTCCAAAAAATGCCATATCTGGCTTTATAATACGGTTTTTCACCCTCTCATCCACTTTATGTTCCGCACGAAATTCTGCAACCGCTTCAATCAATCCCTTATCTACTTTTTGTTCCTCTAAAACCTTAAGTTCTTGTTCCATTTTCTCCATCCTGTATTTTTTTACTTTTATTCTATTCTATTTCACCATATCCATCTGTTGGATTTCCAACATTTTTGAAAATCAGGCGCTACACTTATCATAGAATAAATTTTTCATATAACTAGAAAAGGCATCTGGATTTTCCAAATACCCTTTCTTTTTTCTCAATTTCTATTTTTATACATCAAATAATAAATCACCATAAGATGGCATCGGCCACATATCTTTGTCAACAATCATCTCAAGTTCATCAACCGGTGTACGAAGTGCTTCCATTGACGGCATTACTTTTTCATGATAGAACATTGCACTTTCTTTTCCTTCTTCTTTCGTCAGTGCTTCTTCTGTTACTTTCTTTAATTCATTTAATGCATCTTTTGTTTTCTTTAATAAGGCAGAAGTTTCTCTTAAGAGCTCTGTCTGAACTTCTACTTCTAAAACACCTGCTGCAACAACCGCATTGATAGAATCTGCAAGCTGTCTTGTATATTTAATCACTGCCGGAATAATCTGTTTGCTTGCCACATCAATCATAGTCTTAGCTTCAATATTGATTGCTTTTGAGTAAGCTTCGTATTTAATTTCTTTTCTGGATTCCAGTTCTGCTTTTGTAAATACACCAAATTTTTCAAACAATTCAATGGTCTGTTCGCTTGTCAGTGCTTCTACTGCATCTACCATACATCCGATGTTTGGAAGTCCTCTTCGTTTTGCTTCTTCCACCCATTCATCTGAATAACCATTTCCATTAAATACAATTCTCTGATGCTCAGTAAAGTTTTTCTTTATCAAATCATGTACAGCCATATCAACGTCTTCTGCATTTTCCAGTACATCGCAGACTTCTTTAAACGCTTCCGCTACGATTGTATTTAAGACAACATTTGCCGGTGCAATAGAATCTCTTGAACCAACCATACGAAATTCGAATTTATTACCGGTAAATGCAAATGGTGACGTACGGTTTCTATCGGTTGTATCACGCATAAATTCCGGAATGGATTTTACACCTGTCTCTAATTTTTCACTTCCGATACTGTGGTCAGCCATACCTGTTGTAATCAGCTGATTCATAACGTCAGTCAGCTGAGTTCCCAAAAATACAGAAATAATAGCCGGAGGTGCCTCATTTGCGCCAAGGCGGTGGTCATTTCCAACATCGGCTGCCGACTCACGAAGCAGAGCTGCATGTTTATCTACCGCTTTTAAAATACAGCTTAATACCAGTAAAAACTGCACATTTTCATGCGGTGTATTTCCAGGCTCTAACAAATTCACACCTGTATCTGTTGTCAAGGACCAGTTATTATGTTTTCCGGAACCATTGACTCCTGCAAACGGCTTCTCATGAAGCAGGCATTTCATTCCATGCTGGCTTGCAACACGTTTTAAGGTCTGCATAATAATCTGATTGTGGTCTACTTCCACATTGACTTCCGCATAAATCGGAGCTAACTCATGCTGTGCCGGAGCAACCTCATTATGCTGTGTTTTAGAAGTTACGCCCAATCTCCATAATTCTTCATTTACATGCTTCATATATCCGGAGATTTTCTGACGGATTGTTCCAAGATAATGATCATCCAGTTCCTGACCTTTTGGCGGCATTGCACCAAATAAGGTACGACCTGTGAAAGTCAAATCTTTTCTCTGCATAAATTTCTTCTCGTCAACCAGAAAATATTCCTGTTCTGCACCTACAGAAGGAATGACTTTTTTTGCAGTTGTGTCTCCAAACAGACGGATCAGACGCATTGCCTGTTTATCAATTGCCTGCATCGAACGAAGCAGCGGAGTTTTCTGGTCAAGTGCCTCTCCTGTATAAGAACAGAATGCGGTTGGAATACATAAGGTTGCCCCTGCTGCATCATGTCTTACAAATGCCGGTGAAGTACAATCCCATGCTGTATATCCTCTGGCTTCAAATGTCGCACGAAGACCGCCTGATGGAAAAGATGATGCATCCGGTTCACCTTTAATCAGTTCCTTTCCTGAAAAGCTCATAAGGACTTTTCCTGATGGAAGCGGTGCAGTAATGAACGAATCATGTTTCTCGGCTGTTACTCCGGTAAGCGGCTGAAACCAATGTGTATAATGTGTTGCACCTTTTTCAATCGCCCATTCTTTCATCTCATGTGCAATGACATCTGCCATCTCAAGAGACAATTCTTTTCCCTCCAGAATTGTCTGTTTTAATTCCTTATATACTTTTTTTGGAAGTCGCTGCTGCATAACAGAATCGTTAAACACATCTTCTCCAAAAATTTCAGTGACTTTAATGTTTTCACTCATTCGACTATCCTCCTGTATTATGTGCCTAAAAGCTGTTTCTACGATACCTCATATAAGAAAAAAAAGCAAGTGGAATTTTCAGATATCGCTTACCAAAATGCAAAGAAAGCTAAAAGTAAAAGACAAATCCCACCAACCCAGGACAAATCTTTTTTATAAAACTTTGCACAGCGTTTTCCAAGTTTCCACCCGATTTCCATCATAAAAATCCCCCAAAGAAATGCCCCTGCAATCAGCATCCAGCGTACTCCTTCTAAAAGTCCTGCTCCCATTCCAACTGCCACGCTGTCAATAGACAGTGCCACTGCCAGAATAATCCCACTCATAAAATTTAATTTTCTTGTTTTTTTCGTCATATTCTGCTTTTGTATCTGAACAGAGTGATAAATCTGGTATCCTCCCATTCCACCAAGTAAAACTCCTGCCAGAACATCTGTTGTCCTGCCTTCGATAAAATGAGAAAAACCATTTCCTATCCAGACCGCCATTCCCAACATTCCGCTCATAACCAGATTCATCCCTGCAACTACCGAAAATGAAATCTTAATACGGCTTGCCCCATACGAAAAACTGACCATGAATGAATCCATGGTCAGTGCAAAAATCAATATACTGTTTTTCAAAAAATCCTCTATATTCATATCCGTTCAGCATCCACTTTTTTTATTATACTATGATAATAAAAAGAAAAAGTCCGATGCCTTTTACGTTTTATTTACTGATACAGCATAAATTAAGCAGCTGCTATATTGACGCCAAGTGATTTTCTGCTATACAAGGCAAAAGAATAAAACATCAGGCAAGTCAATATGGTAGTTACTTAATATTCCCTGTATTAGCTTGAATCAACGGCACTTTCTCATCTTTTTTCAATATAATGTTCACCGCATGATTCATATTTTGGATTTCCACCTCTCGATGTTCTCCACCAAATTCTCCATCCAAAGTCCAGGAAATCTGTGTCTCCGAAGTAATTTTAAGGTAAGAAGTCTTAAAAGACTCAATGTTGGAAGTATCCGCTCCTCCTAAAAGAGCTGTAATAATCTCATTTAACTCCAGAATATTTTTCGGACGACGTATCAGTAATACTTCAAACACACCATCATCCAGCAATACATCTGGTCCGGTTAGTTTTCGGAATCCACCAACGGATGTCGCATTGCTGACCATTCCGAAAATAAAATCTCCCTCGAAACTGGTATCCTTTGTTTCTACCTTAAGCTGATAAGAAGCAATATTAAATAATCTCTGTGTTCCTTCTAATATATAGGCTGCATGTCCTAAAATATTTTTTAAGTCCTGATTAGTCTCATAAGAAACATCTGTAAATAAACCAAATGCTGCAATATAAACAAAAAAGTCATCATTAAATTTCCCGACATCAAAAGCATGTGGAATGCCCTCTACAATATCTGTAGCCGCCTGTAACATATTTTTTGAAACATGAAGACTATTTGCAAAATCATTCGTACTTCCTGCCGGTATGTAACCAAGTAACGTTTTATGATTTCCCTCCATCAATCCTGTTACCACTTCATCAAGAGTCCCATCTCCTCCACTTGCCACAATCAGGTCGAAATCCCCTGCTCTTTTTTTCGCAACCCGAAGTCCATCCTGATATGCCTGGGTAGAATGTACTGTTACCTCATATCCGCCTTTTATAAAAATATCTATAATATCAATCAGACGTGATTTAATACTTCCTTTTCCTGCTCTTGCATTAAAAATAAACAGTAATTTTTTTTCCATACGTCTTTCTCCTATAGAACTTTACTTTTCTAATTGATAGAACACCACTTTGTACAAGTATAAAATCAGGACAATACAAAAAAGAACATACAATTCCGGTGCAGCCATACTGTTACCGGAGGTATGTTCTTTTTACTTCAGCCTAAGGCTGCATTATCTTTTCAATTTGTCCACAACTGAAATTATACTAATTCTAATACAACTTCCATTGCTGCATCGCCCTTACGTGGTCCGATTTTGATAATTCTTGTGTAACCACCGTTACGGTCAACGTATTTTGGAGCGATTTCTGTAAACATTTTATCTACCATGTCTACATCTTTTGTATTTTTCTTTCTACCAGCAGCAGCTGTTGGAACTTCTTTTACCGGGTAGAAAACTTTTAACATCTGTCTTCTGGCATGTAATCTGGACGGAGCATCTTTTTTGATTTCTTTCTGAACTTCGTCATATACAGTTACTTTTTTACCATCAACAACTTCTTTTACTCTTTTTCCACTTTCGTCTTTACGAGCAACTTTTGCAGTTACTGTAACAGTTTCAAAGTTGTCTTTTTCTTTCACTGCCATTGCAATAAGACCTTCCGCAATTTTGCGAACTTCTTTTGCTCTGGTTTCAGTTGTAACGATTTTTCCATGATATAACAGGCTTGTTACCTGGCTTCTCAGTAACGCTTTTCTCTGGTCAGATGTTCTGCCTAATTTTCTATATTTAGCCATTTTAATATTTCCTCCATTTGTGGAACAATGAGCCATGCTTCTTCGGTCTTACTGGCTCATTGCTTATATTCCATAAATTCTCTTTACTTGGTTTACTCATCACTTGGGTTCAACTGTAAACCTAACTCTTTTAATTTTGCAAGTACTTCTTCAAGTGATTTACGTCCGAGATTACGAACTTTCATCATATCATCTGAAGTACGGTTGCAAAGTTCTTCTACTGTATTAATGCCTGCACGTTTTAAGCAGTTATAAGAACGAACAGATAACTCTAATTCATCAATGTTCATTTCGAGAACTTTTTCTTTTTCATTATCTTCTTTCTCAATCATGACCTCTGCTGTTTTTGCACTTTCAGACAGGTCAATAAAGAGGCTTAAATGCTCGCTCAGGACTTTTGCTGCAAGACTGACTGCCTCATCAGCATCCAAAGTACCATTGGTATAAATATCCAGTGTCAGTTTATCAAAGTCTGTAACCTGTCCAACACGGGTATTTTCAACAGTCATATTTACACGCTCTACCGGAGTATAAATTGCATCAACTGCAATCACACCAATCGGCATGTCGTCCGTTTTTCCTTTATCAGAGCTAACATATCCACGACCTTTTGTAATTGTAAGTTCTGCATTAAACTTACATCCTGCTCCACCATTCAATGTAGCAATTACCTGATCCGGATTCAGGATTTCAATATCCTGATCTGCCTGGATATCTGCGCCCTTAACAACGCCTTCTCCATCAAACTCAATATATGCAGTTTTTGGTTCTGCGCTGTCACTTGTGTTCTTAATTGCCAGGTTTTTCAGATTCATGATAATCTCTGTCATATCTTCTTTTACACCTGGAATGGAACTGAATTCATGCAGAACACCATCAATTTTAACCTGGCTTACAGCAGCACCTGGTAAGGAAGAAAGCATAATTCTTCTTAAAGAGTTGCCGAGTGTAATACCATAACCTCTTTCAAGTGGTTCCACAACAAATTTCCCATATCTCTTATCATCAGACATTTCTGTGATTTGAATTTTGGGTTTGTTAAAATCGAACATGCAAAGCCCTCCTTGCTACGTGCATCTTATTTAGAATATAATTCGACGATTAACATCTCATCAACCGGTACGTCGATTTCTTCTCTTGTAGGAAGTGCTTTCACTTCGCCTTTCAGAGCTTCCTGATCAACATCTAACCAAGCCGGTACAAGACGTCCGCCTGTTACTTCCACGATATCTTTGTATCTCTGGGAAGATTTACATTTTTCTTTAATTTCGATAACATCGCCAACTTTTACAAGGTAAGATGGGATATTAACCTGTTTTCCGTTAACCATTACATGTTTGTGGTCAACAATCTGTCTAGCTTCTTTTCTTGTTCTGGCAAGACCAAGACGGAAAACTACATTGTCCAGACGAGTTTCCAGCATAATCATCAGGTTTTCACCAGTCTGACCCTGTTTCTGGTCAGCTTTTTTATAGTAGTTACGGAAAGGTTTTTCCAGAACACCATAGATGAATTTTGCTTTCTGTTTTTCTCTTAACTGAAGTCCGTATTCGGACATTTTTCTATTTGCTCTTTTTAACTGTCTTGTTGATTTTTTGTCAATTCCTAAATAAATCGGATCAAGACCAAGGGATCTACATCTTTTAAGAACTGGTACTCTATTCACTGCCATGATTAATTAACCTCCTAATTAGACTCTTCTACGTTTTGGTGGACGGCAACCGTTATGTGGTACCGGTGTTACGTCGCAGATGCTTGTAACTTCCAGACCGCAGGCAGACAGCGCACGGATTGCTGCTTCTCTTCCTGAACCTGGTCCTTTTACGAAAACGTCAACAGTCTTAAGACCATGAATTAATGCTGCTTTTGTAGCAGTCTCTGCAGCCATCTGTGCTGCATAAGGAGTAGATTTCCTTGAACCTTTAAATCCCAGACCACCTGCACTTGCCCATGATAAAGCATTTCCTTCAGCATCTGTCAATGTAACGATTGTATTGTTGAAAGATGACTGGATATGTGCCTGTCCGCGTTCAACGTTTTTCTTAACACGCTTTTTTGTCACTTTTTTTGTAACTTTAGCCATTTCTAAACTAACCTACTTTCTCAAATATTTCAAATCATCATGTTATCATTTGCTTTAATTTTTCATCTAAAATTTAAAGCTTAATTATTTTTTCTTATTAGCAACAGTTCTCTTCGGACCTTTTCTTGTTCTGGCATTTGTTTTTGTCTTCTGTCCACGAACAGGAAGTCCTTTTCTATGACGGATTCCTCTGTAGCATCCGATTTCCTGTAATCTCTTGATGTTAAGAGCGATTTCTCTTCTTAAATCACCTTCTACATTGATGTTTAATTCATCAATTGCATCACGGATTTTACCAACTTCTTCGTCAGTTAAATCTCTGCAACGAGTATCAGGATTAATTCCTGCCTGCTCTAAGATACGGTCAGCACTTGTTCTACCAATTCCGTAGATATAAGTCAGACCAATTTCAACACGTTTTTCTCTTGGTAAGTCTACACCAGCTATACGAGCCATGTACTTGTTCCTCCATTGTTCTAATAAATATTGTTCCTAATTGAGACACATTGAAAATGACGGTTTCATGTGTCCAGCCGCAAATAAATTTCACACAGCCTTTCCGAATCATACAGTCCGGTATTAAGCAATATTCTGCAATCATCCTCTCGGTAGGACGACAAACGTGATAATATTACTATATTTAATCAGTATAAACAACGCATCCACGTGGTTCATACTGCAGCCGCACTAAAATAAAACTACACAAACTTTTCCTCGTCTAATTAACCCTGACGCTGTTTGTGTTTCGGGTTTTCACAGATAATTCTGATGCTACCTTTTCTTTTGATAACTTTGCATTTTTCGCAAATCGGTTTTACAGATGCTCTTACCTTCACGGAATAACCCTCCTTTCGTATTTTTGCTGTGCTCTGATTCGAGGGCAAAAATGCCCGAGCACAAAAGTACGCTTTATATAATAGCACTACTTACATAAGATTGCAAGTGTTTTTTTCAAATTTTTAGCTGCATATCTGTACTTTTTTCAGTACAGATATGCAGCTATTCTTGTCTGTAATCTTATTTATCTCTCCAGATAATTCTGCCTTTGCTCAAATCATACGGAGACATTTCAATTGTTACTTTATCTCCCGGAAGAATTCGAATAAAGTTCATTCTCAGTTTTCCACTGATATGAGCCAGAATTACGTGTTTGTTTTCCAGTTCCACTTTGAACATTGCATTTGGTAATTTTTCCAGCACTGTTCCTTCTACTTCAATAACATCTGCTTTTGACATAAATCAAACCTCCTGTCCGCTTTTGCGGTTTTTCAATACTCTCTTGATACGCTCATTTGTTAATTCATTTCCCTCATCGAGAAGCTTCTGGATTTCGGGAGCAATTTCATAGGCGACCTGAATATGTTTTACTTTTTTCTTTTTCTGGTTTTCAATTGTACGGATTTTTCCGTCTGCCAGATAAACATATTCACCTTCTGCTTTCATTATCATGTATCTTTTTCCTGTATCATGACCGGCAAGTGATACAGCCGTCATTCCGGTTCCAAGTTTTTTCATTAAACCGAACCTCCTATTTTGTAAAAGTGAGAATTTCCGGCTCACCATCCGTAATTAATACAGTATTTTCATAATGTGCAGAAAGGGAGCCATCCTCTGTTACAACGGTCCAGTCATCATCTAACCATTCTACATCGGCTCTGCCCTGATTAATCATTGGTTCAATCGCAAGAGTCATTCCTGCCTGCAGTTTCAGTCCTCTTCGTCTCTGACGGAAATTCGGAATTTCAGGGTCTTCATGAAGACTTGTTCCGATTCCGTGTCCAACTAGATCGCGCACGACTCCGTAACCGAATTTTTCTGCATAAGCACCGATTGCTGCGGAGATTTCATATAAATGATTTCCTGCTTTTGCAAATTTAATTCCTTCAAAGAAACTCTGTCTGGTTACATCAATGAGCTGTTGTGCTTCTTTTGATATTGTTCCTACAGCATGTGTTCTTGCTGCATCTGAATGATATCCCTGATAAATCAGACCTGCATCCAGACTTACAATATCACCATCCTGAAGAATTCTGTTTGCTTTTGGAATTCCATGGACTACTTCATCATTAACTGAGACACAGATGGATGCCGGATATCCATTATAATGAAGGAAGTTTGGAATACATCCCATCTGACGGATAATCTTTTCACCTAACTGGTCAATCTCAAGAGTAGAAACTCCTGGACGGATGAAGTTTTCAAGTTCATCGTGTACCTGCTCTAAAAGCCTTCCGGCTTCACGCATTTTTTCAATTTCTCTGGCAGTTTTTATCGTTACTGACATTTTTACGCTCCTAAAATCTCGACGATTGCCTGGAATACATCTTCCATATCAACAGTACCGTCTACTTCTTTTAACACACCGGATTTAGTATAGTAATCAATTAACGGCTGTGTCTGATCATGGTAAACTCCAAGGCGTTTCTGTACGGTTTCCGGTTTGTCATCGTCTCTTAACACTAATTTTTCACCGCAGGCATCGCAGACTCCATCTACTTTTGTCGGATTGTATTTAATATGATAAGTTGCACCGCATCCAACACAGGCTCTTCTTCCTGACATACGGTTTACAATGTTTTCATCCGGAACCTCCACATTAATTGCAAAATCCACTTTTTCTCCTCTTTTTTCAAGAGCAGCGTCCAGGCATTCTGCCTGCGGAATGGTTCTTGGGAAGCCATCTAAGATATAACCGTCTTTACAGTCATCCTGTCCAACACGGTCAATTACTAAATCTACCGTTAATTCATCCGGAACTAACAGACCCTGGTCCATATAAGTTTTCGCTTTTTTACCAAGCTCTGTTCCATTTTTGATATTTGCGCGGAAAATATCTCCTGTAGAAATATGAGGAATGTGATATTTTTCTGCGATTTTCTTTGCCTGTGTACCTTTTCCGGCACCAGGTGCCCCCAACATAATAATTTTCATACGCTTTTCCCTTTCTGTAATGCTTTTTTACTCTTTTTTTACATTTTCCTTATATAGCATTTTAGTGCACCCACAAAAGTGGGTACACTTCCATAATGTTATGCCTATTCACTTAAAAAACCTTTATAATTGCGTACCAACATACGTGATTCAATTTGTTTAAGAGTTTCCAGTACAACACCGACTACGATGATGATGGAAGTTCCGCCAAATGAAACATTTGCACCGAATACACCGTTGAAGAAAAACGGAATAACTGCTACAATTGTAAGTCCGGCAGCTCCAATAAAGATAATGTAATTCAAGATATTCTCGAGATACTCCTGTGTTGGCTTTCCAGGACGAATTCCAGGAATAAAGCCACCCTGCTTTTTCATGTTATCTGCAACTTCCATCGGATTAAATGTGATAGAAGTATAAAAATAAGCAAAGAAAATAACAAGTACGATATAAAGAATAAGACCAATTGAATATACCGGTTCATCCGGATTAAACCAATTACTGGAAGAAAGTCCTTTTAAAATCTTGCTTCCGATTCCTGTACCGTTGCCTTTATTTAAAAAGCTGGCGATAATAACCGGAAAAGACATCAAAGAAGAAGCAAAAATGATTGGAATAACACCGGCAGTATTTACTTTCAGTGGAATATTACTGGACTGTCCACCCATCATTTTTCTTCCTACCATTTTCTTGGAATATTGAACTGGTATTCTTCTTTCTGCACCATTCAGGATAAGTACCATAACGACTACCAGAATAATGATTGCCGCTATAATGATTACTGACAAACCACCTCTTGCGATGGTTTTGCCTTTTACGAATTTGTCAAACAAAGTAACCAAATCACTTGGTATTCTGGAAACGATGTTAATCATAAGTACGATAGAAATACCATTTCCTACACCTTTTTCCGTAATCTGCTCGCCAATCCACATTAACATAGCAGAACCGGCTGTCAAAGTGGCAACCGCAACAACTACGCTTGTGAAATTCATGTTTGTAAGCCATCCTCTGTTTCCAAATCCGATTGCCATTGTAACGGACTGGAACAGCGCTAAAGCTATTGTCACATAACGAGTGATGGCAGTCATTTTCTTTCTGCCCTCTTCTCCATCACGCTGCATTTCTTCCAGCTTCGGAATCGCAATCGTCAAAAGCTGAATGATAATGGATGATGTAATGTACGGTGTAATACTCAATGCAAAAATAGACATAGTCTCGAAAGACCCACCTGTAAATGCATTGAAAAAGTTAAACGCATCGTTTGACTGATTTGCAAACAATTGTTTAAAGAAATCTCTGTCAACGCCCGGTATTGGCAGCTGTGAGCCAATACGGACGATAACAAGCATTAACACTACATAGTAAATTCGACGTCTTACATCTTTTATCTTAAAAGCATTTTTAAGAGTCTCAAGCATTAGATCACCTCGACAGTTCCACCTGCAGCTTCAATTTTTGTTTTAGCGCTTTCACTTACAGCGTTAACTTTTACATTAACTTTCTTTGTAACTTCACCGTTACCAAGAAGTTTAACGCCATCTCCAAGACGAGAGATTGCACCTGAAGCAAGTAATGCTGCTGGTGTTACCTCAGCTCCGTCTTCGAATCTGTTTAATTCGCTTACGTTGATTGCAACGATATCTTTAGAATTTCTACATTTGAAGCCTCTCTTAGGAAGTCTTCTGTATAAAGGCATCTGACCACCTTCAAAACCTGGTCTCTTAGCGCCTGAACGTGCTTTCTGACCTTTATGGCCTTTACCTGCTGTTTTACCATTTCCTGAACCATGTCCACGACCTCTTCTGAAGTTGTCGCTCTGTCTGGAACCTTCAGCTGGTTTTAAGTTTGATAAATCCATGATGGCACCTCCTTCTTAATGATTAGATTTCTTCTACTTTAACCATGTGTCTTACCTGACGAATCATACCACGAACAGATTCATTATCAGGCATTTCCACTGTTTTGTTTAATTTTCTTAAACCTAAAGCTTCTACTGTTTTTTTGTTTTTCGGAACAGCACCGATTGTAGATTTCACCAGAGTGATTCTTAATTTATCTGCCATTTTTCAGTCCTCCTATGCAAAAATCTCGTCAACGGATTTTCCACGAAGTCTTGCTACTTCTTCCGGAGTCTTTAACTGACTTAAACCTGCGATGGTAGCCAGAACTACGTTCTGTTTGTTACGGGAACCCATACATTTTGTACGGATGTTTTTGATACCTGCAAGTTCGATTACCGCACGAGCCGGACCACCAGCGATAACACCAGTACCTTCCGGAGCTTTCTTCAGAAGCATTTCAGCGCTTCCGAATTTACCGATGAAGTCATGAGTGATACT
>ERZ839489.317-NODE-317-length-53362-cov-25.781623_pt1 | contig 53362 bp, 30 predicted proteins | sample MGYA00519938_ERZ839489 | MGnify/ENA primary metagenome ERZ839489 (study PRJEB31850, sample SAMEA3708846) | human gut metagenome | biome: human gut; feature: human-associated habitat; material: faeces | place: China | collected 2014 ...
ATGGAATACAGCTGGTGACAGGGTTGCGCGTAAACATGAAAAACAAGCTGATGCCATTCTATGACAGAATGATGCTGCGCAAGAGATACATTATCGAAACCATTAACGACATGCTGAAGAATACGGCACAGATTGTACACTCACGCCACAGATCTGTAAGCAACTTTATCATGAACCTTATTTCTGCCTTGGGAGCATATTGTTTCTTTGACAACAAGCCAAAGGCATTGCAAGGATACTGCATCGAAGACACGAAGCAACTTTCATTGTTCTAAGGACAGAATAATCTCTTTCGATTCTTTATATACAGCCCATGTCTGATGGCATGGGAAGAGAACCCGCGTATCTATCTTCACATGCAACTAATCGCTATTTTATCCCGAACTGGGGTAAAGGTATAAACTGTAGAATCAAAGAATCTTCCCCTGGGTTTATCGGGTGAACCGTGTTGAAGGCGGAATATACCGCTGAAAAAGGAAAGGCCTTTATCCAGCGTTGGGCGCAAGACAAAGGCTGAAAGTACACACACTTTAAAATGTTTTACTTTTTAAAGTTGCCGACATGTGAGTTGTTCAAATTTTATTACAAAATCTTCCAAATATTTATCATTTTCCAAACTAGCTTCTTTTTGAAAATCAGTTTTGCAAGTAGCAAAAATAATTGCGGGAGGTATTATTGTGTCATTTATAGTAACATAGTCCTCCAAAGGTGAATCATAGAACTTATATAATGGCTTTAATATTTGTTTATCTAAAAAATCACTCAATTTAACACCTATTCCATTGATAAAAAATGTACTCTTGAAATCTGAATATGTATAATCCGGGTTGTCATCCATCGCCTGTTGATAATCGCTACTTGCACATTCGTACAAATGCATAAGAGTTAATAGATGTTGGAATTCTTTATATTTATCAAAGTCTAAAATCTTCCTTCCTATATTCGAAGCTTCACTTATAGATATAGAATAAAACCATTCTGTAGAATATATTGTTATATCTTCATTTAAAAGAGACGAAAGTTGTAAAGCATATTCTGAAGCTATTTCTTCACCAAATATATTATGTATGTTGCATATTAGACAAGAAACTCGATAACTTGGACTTAGTAAAAACTCATGATACTCAAGTGAGTCAAAAGTTTTATTTAGAATACGGTTTTCTATTAATCTTAAAACATACATTCCGTCATACTCATCTAAATTTTCATTCTTAAGCATATACGCATAAAGAAAACTCAAAGTATTACTAGAAAACCTGTATAATTTGTTATTAAAAACGAGACTATCAATCATATTTGTTTCTTTCTTAATTCCGCAACACTATTGTAAAGTAAACCTTTCAAGTACCTGAGAAACAAAAAGCTGCCCAGGATTTTCCCATGTCGAAGAATTCACTTATTTTAGTGTTGCATAATTAGTGATCCTTTAATCAATGTTCCAACTTCCAGCAGAGGCAACATCGTTACACATTGTAACTTCGCCTTCTCTGATGACACACACAAGGACAATGACTGCTGCTAATGCGAACAATATGTCCTTTTTGTCCAACAACTCTTAACCTGTTTTTAAGTTGTTTGTTCTGATCTTCTATAACAGACTGTTCTAAAACTCCCATAAAAAAATCTTTTAACCCCTTTTGTTGTGTACAAGTCAATCGCAGGGGTATTGCGTTTCGACTTGCCTGTGTATTGCTCTCAAATATTCATCCATAGGAATGTATATATCCGTGTTGGAATAAAGTGCATCAGTAAAAGTCTTTGGAAAGGCTGTATAACCGATTAATGCCCCTCGGAGCATATATCCATACTCTTTACTATCAATGCCTTTATTTTGGGCATATCGGTCAATTTGGTCAAAACCAAAAGGTTTGATAAAGAAAGCCATCAAGGATTTCAATACAACCAAGTTGGCGGGAATACTAAACGATGAGCATTGGTTGTGCTTGTATGACCAAAATTCACGAAGAGTGCTAAGTATTTGCTTGCCTTTTTCTGTGTTAGAGCATTCTAAGCACTTATACTTGTTGGCTGATTCAACAATGAGGTTTAATACAACCTCGTCAGACAAGACTCTTTGCTTGCACATAAGAGCTTTATTCATTATGACATCAAGAAATACTTTTTCTTCATAAGAATTCACTACATCAATGCTAATAGTTAAATTCTTTAGCGAAAAACAAGAGTAATCAATGTTTCCGTTTGCCTCACCAGATACTTTTGCTTTGCCGATAAGTTCATTCATAATATCACTAACACGGACAAACAAAGCTCCCAAAGTCGTATCGTACATAGATGAGCCAGACTCTATGTTCCTTATCTGTTGTTTTATATCTGCGATCTGCTGCTTTATAGACTTAAATACGTAATTTTCTTCTTCGTGTTTTTTGATTTCTTGTTTGAGATTCTTCTTACGTTCATATTCCCAAGTTCCCTTTTTGAAATATTCACGTGTTTTTCCCATTTTGATACCATTATCACGTTCTTTCTTTTTTATAGAATTAAGTTCTTCTATCCAATGAGAAATTCCATCGTGACATTTCATGCTATAAAGTTTGCTTTCGAGCGCATCCTTTTGTGTTATTAAGAAATCTCTTTTGCCTGCACTATTTGCTTGTTTATTCTGAGAAATTTCTTCTGCACGAGCCTTTGCCAATTTGACAATTTCAGAGAAATTTTGCATAAGAATATCAAACAAGTTCGTCCTTGTCTTAATAGTACCATTATATGTCCCTTTAGCAGTTTGGATTAGAGAAATATATTTGCTCTCATTTGGAACAGCAATCTCAGAAACCATAACTTGTGTATTTAACCCAGCAAATGAATTTTTTAAATCACGCAATATACACATTAGTTTTTGTTCTTGGGGATTTTTCGCAAACGCCATTGCACGAGTAAAGGCAACAATCATCCCCTTTAATCTGTCATAAATACAGTCTTGTGCAACATATTCACGAAGTTGAAAAGATATGGCATTTGCTATTTTTCCTGTGGATATAGGCAACGCATTGCTCGTCTTTACGATAAATTTAGACTTGTACTTTTCAATACATTTTACTTCAAACAATATTTGCGATTCTGCAACAAGAGATTCCAGTAAATCTCTTGAAGAGAACAGAAAATCAATAGCACCCTTTTTGTAGTAAATTGTCTTATTGTATGTAAATAGAGTTTTACTACTTTTTACAGGAGCTATATTTGATTTGTCTAGAATTTCATCATTGACTTTCAAGACATAATCACCATTAATTTTCTTTGTTGACAAAATTAGATAATTAGCCCTTTCATTTGTTCCATCTAAATAACGGCTCAAATTATTCCCATATCCTCTAACTTGGTAGAAAGAGAATGGCGATATACTTTCTGAAACGAAAGATTCCAGTAAGTTCCATGAGTTTGTACTTATATAATAAAACATAGGTCTAATTCTTTTCAATTTCAACTATATTTTCCTTTGAAACATCTTTCAAAAAGGATGTTCGCTTTCCTGTGTAGGAGATATACAGATTGCGTGAAGAACGAGTGCATGCCACATAAAAAGCATTTCTTTTACAAGTGTTCGCCTCATTAGCAAAAGGCACAAAGACATTATCAAATTCAGACCCTTTTGCTGCATAGTATGTCAGGATGCATGGTAGGTCATTGTTTGAAAAGTCCAATGTGTTGACAGTTCTAAATGGAACTACATTTCCAGTTCGATAATGCACTTGTGTATTTACTCCTTTTTGATCCAGAAAATCATTTACTTCACGTACATCACTCTCGTCAGGAACAAGAATTGCGACATCATCTAAATCTTCCATTTTTATTCGATTTAATATGCCTTCTAACTCTTTCTCTCTAGATGAGCATTTCGTGACAATCGGTTTGGGATAATTAGGATAGTCGCTATTGCCACCATCTTTCATGTTATTTGTCAACAAGTCCACCTTGACATCTTGAATTTGCTGAGCAACTTTAGCAATTGTCTTTGGTAGACGATAATTGTAATCCAAAGAGAGACGTTTGTAGCCTAATGTCTTAGCAATCTCATCTATTGAACTTCCTTTAAAATTCATTTGTTGAACAGAATCTCCAAATAAAGAAAGACTCATCCCCTTATGAGGTATTATCCTTCCTTGATAGTCTGAGATGTTAAAATCTTGAGCCTCATCTATAATAAGATAATCAATTTTGTCTTCTGATTGCTTATAAATTGTTCCACTTGGAATCAACTCGAACTTATCTGTATTAGTCACACTAAACCCTGATAGATATGGAACTTCTTTAAACCAACTAACCCTGCGTCCAAAGGCTGAGTAAAATCTGTAATCCACCCAATCTGCAAAATCTATTCCATAAGCCGTTTTATCCTTTTCGGTACGTTCAAACTTTCTGACATTTAAATCATTTACCAGATAGAGGGTATTCCTATTGCCTTTTTCCCAAAACACATCTCCTGTTAGGTCAAAGCCACGATGAGTCCAAGCCCATTCGTATGCAATGCGCTCTTTATCTAAACCGAGAGCCTGCATTCCATAAGCTATCATTCTTTTCAAAGCCACAGTAAAAATAACTATGGCGTAACTTCCTTTGTTCTTTGCCTGTAGTGCACGATGGATAGCAAGATTAGTTTTCCCACTACCTGCAGCACCTTGTACTATGATATCTTCGTCTATACTTTGAACGATGATTTTTCTTTGAGAATCATCTAAGTTTGATATAAACCACTTTTCTAATCTCATGTCATCTCCATTAGAACAGCAGCTCCACTCTGTTTGTTTGACTGATTAATGTTTTGAATACATACGAAAAAGCGCGGAGCCTGTTCTGTCACTCGTTCCACGTGTAGAGGCTCTGGCATCGCCCAATTTGTCGAAACGAGCAACGCCGAAAGCCCCACGCCAGTGTAAGTATATAGAATGCACCCCTGACAACGAACGATAAATCGTCCAAAGCCAATGAGGGCTACATACAATACACCTCATGAGGCGTTCCCGTTGCTTTGTTCTTGACAACTTTTGCTCGAACTGCCAGATTCTTACACTGTCAAAACCAAAGCGTACAGTTACGCCTTATATGTATATATGTCTGCCCAACCTCTGCCCATCGGGGCTTCCGGTATGGGTATAGACGTTACAAAGATAACACTTTTATCTCGGGAACCATTTTCTTTGGCTGGAAAAGTATAATCTCAAGGCTCTATTTAACATTACTAAACGCAAATCTGTCAAAGAAACCCACTTTTGCATAATTTTTCTTGCCGAAATGTTTGTATTATCAATGATTATTAGTATCTTTGCACCGTCAGTTCCCACCAAGCCTCTCAACGATGCTCAAATGCGTGGGGCTTTTTTGTATATATACGTTCACTCTCAAAATACGCTAATGGAAAGATTACCGCACTTCATGAAACATTATATGACTGAAGCAGACTTGATGGCTCTGTTGAAAAGTCGTGGGCTTGCTATTTCCGATGAAGCCAAAGCGGTACGGTATTTGGAGAGCATCGGGTACTATCGCCTTTCTGCCTATATGTACCCATTCTTGAAAGCTCCAAAGAAAACTCATCAGTATAAAGATGGTACAACTTTCCAACAAGTGTTGAATCTCTATCGCTTCGACAAGAAGTTGCGTATGCTTCTTCTCAATGAGATTGAGAAAGTAGAGATAGCTATTCGTCGTGCCATTATGAATATTCCTGTGCAGATGACAGGAGATACTTATTGGCTGACAAATTCTGTTCACTTTGCCAACCAAAGAACTTTTCAAGAAACAAAGAACACCATCGACAGAGAATATGCGAAATCAACAGAAGATTTTGTCAAGCATTTCAAGAACAGCTATTGCGACCCATATCCTCCATCATGGATTTTGGGTGAGTTGCTGACGATGGGCAATGTGAATATGATTTACCGTAATCTGAAAGCAGACAAGATACGCAAGCGCATCTCTCATTATTTCGGCTTGCAACCTATCGTCTTGGAATCTTGGATAACATCTCTGACTTTGTTGCGAAATGCCTGTTGTCATCATTCAAGGGTGTGGAACAAGGTAAGTTCCATTATGCCTGTTACCCCAAGAAGAATTGCTCATCCTTGGATTATCCTGCCGGCAAACCCTCAAAGAGTGTATTTCACAATCTGTATCATCAAGTATTTCCTTGACATCATATCACCCAACAATGATATGTTGGGAAAGATGCACACGCTATTTTCCAATTATCCAGAGATAGATCTGGCAGCTCTTGGATTTCCAAATGGATGGGAGAACGAACCGTTATGGGCACAACAGATGTAAGTGTTCTTACTCTAAGAATTCAAGAATTGGAAAAGGGAAACGCCAGGCTTAAAGCAATTTTTGACAAGAACGGGGTCGAATACGAAAGTTTTGAATCAAAAACTTGCGAAACTAATCATTTAGAAGCTACAGCTGTTTCTACATATCAATTAACTTTACAGGATAAAGTCGCCTTGTTTCAAAGTCTGTTCCAAGGTCGTGAAGATGTGTTTGCCAGGCGTTGGTATAATAGTAGCACGACTCAAAAGTCAGGCTACCAACCTGTATGCGCGAGGGAGTGGAATCGTGAATTTTGCGACAAGCGAAAGTACAAATGTGCGGATTGTCCCAACAGGCAATTCGCTCCTTTGGCATACAACGACTTTTTCAATCATCTTGCAGGAAAGGATGCATGGGGACGTGATGTTATAGGACTTTATCCAATACGAAAGGACAACACTTGCAGTTTCCTTTGTACAGACTTTGATGACAAGAGTTGTGAGCATGGCTATAAGAATGATGTACTTGCCTTTGTAAATGTTTGCAAAACTTGGAATGTACCTTGCTACATCGAACGCTCACGTTCTGGCAATGGTGCTCACGCATGGATTTTTTTTGATACACCAGTAACTGCTTTCAAGGCACGCAAGTTGGGAAATGCCATTCTTACAGAAGCGATGAGTTGTGACGCTCACCTGTCTTTCAAGTCATACGACCGATTCTTTCCAAACCAAGACACCTTGCCCAAAGGAGGACTAGGCAATCTTGTAGCCTTGCCATTGCAGGGTATGGCTCGACGCAAAGGGAACAGTGTGTTCGTTGATGAAGACTTCAATGCGTATGCCGACCAATGGGAAATGTTGTCGCAAATCCATAAGCTATCAGAGGTAGAACTTGATTTGTTATTACAGCTGCATGCAGTGCCAACATTAGGAGAACTATCAAAGACCTGCGAGGAGAAACCTTGGGAGATTCCTCATATGTATGCTGCGCAATCTGAAGACTATCCAAAACAAATCGTTCTGACAAGAGCGAATATGCTTTATGTTCCTTTAGCAAGTCTATCAGCCAAATGTGTGAATGTTTTTAAGCGCATAGCTGCTTTCCGTAATCCGGAGTTTTATGAGAAGCAAGGCATGCGCCTTTCTACCTATAATATCCCTCGCATCATTTCATGTTCGGAAATGACAGATGATTATCTTGCCCTTCCTCGTGGGTGTGAAGATGCTGTTTGTGGTATTCTAACCCAACATGGAGTAAAGGTAGTAATCTCAGACAAAACAAATCATGGGCATAATATCAATGTTACATTCAGAGGATCTCTTCGGGAAGAACAGCAAAATGCAATGGAAGCTTTTTCTGGGCATAATATAGGGACATTATCAGCAACAACAGCGTTTGGAAAGACTGTGTTTGCCATCGGAATGCTTGCAAGGAGAAAGGTGAACACCTTAATTCTTGTTCATAACAAGGCATTGCTGGAACAATGGAAAGAACGGTTGGAAACTTTCCTCAAGATAGATGAGATCGTCGAAGAGCCTGCAGCCAAACGAGGAAGGAAAAAGAATTCTTCGGTCATTGGTTGTTTATATGCAGGCAAGAACACGTTGCATGGCATCATTGATATAGCTTTGATACAATCTTGTTTGAGCGATGGTGAAGCGAAGCCTTTTGTCAAGGATTACGGTATGGTGATAGTAGATGAATGTCATCATGTATCCTCTGTCAGCTTCGAGCAAGTGCTTCGACAAGTAACAGCTACATACGTATATGGTTTGACAGCAACTCCTATCAGAAAGGATGGGCGTCAACCTATTATTTTCATGCAATGCGGAAAGATAAGATTCACAGCTGATGCCAAGAGCCAAATGGAAAATCAAACATTTAAACGTTTGTTGACTCCAAGGTTTACATCATTCCGAAACATTTCGTCAGATAGCAAGACTTACGTTCAGGTTACACAAGACTTGTCTGAAGATAAGGTTAGGAATGAGTTCATCGTAGAAGATGTAAGAATTGCCATTCAAGAAGGTCGTACCCCATTGGTATTAACCACTCGTACTGCTCATGTCAAGGCGTTGGCACAAATGCTTATTCCATTTGCAGACCATGTCATTCAACTCATTGGAGCTGATTCTACTAAAGAAAAGCGTCTTGCATTACAAAATCTACAATCAATGCCCACATCAGAATCACTTGTGATTGTTGCTACAGGAAAGTATGTAGGAGAAGGCTTTGATTATCCTCGCCTTGATACACTGTTCCTTACTATGCCTATAGCTTGGAAAGGAAACGTGGAGCAATATGCAGGACGTTTACATAGGGAATACGCAGGAAAGAACGAAGTGCGTATTTATGATTATGTGGATGTTCATGTCCCACTTTGTGACTCTATGTATCGTAAACGGCTGAAAGGGTATTTAAGAGCAGGATACGGAAAGTATGTGACATCATCCACACTTGACAAAAATCCCCAAGAGCTGATATACGAACGAGACAATTACGAAGCGACATTTCGGAATGATTTGGCAAAAGCCCAATACTCTGTCATCATCGCAGTCCCAAAAGTAAAGTTCAAATACAAGCCAGTTATCATGTCAACACTTGCAAACATTATTCATAATGGTGTTACTGTGGCTGTACATATCAAAGAGGAAGGGGGGTAATGAGATAGAACTTAAAAATACAGGAATGGATGTGGTGTGCAACAAGGAACAAACTCTGCAATGCGCCATCATTGACAAATCTATTGTCTGGTATGGAAACATAAACTTCTTTGGTTACAATTCGGAAACAAACAATGTTATGCGAATCGCTGACCACAAAATAGCCAACGAAATGATAGAAATACTATACTCAGACACTGGAAATGATGTAAACGGAGGTTAAATACGTTAAATCTTCACCTTTTTCGTATCTACACAGAATCCATACTGCCACTTTTCTACCGTTTATAGTGTATAATACTGGTAATCAACTAATAATACATTCTTTATCTGTGAAGGTTTGACGAGCGTAACACTTTCTCCCAGCCTCACCTTTATAGATGGGGGAGCCTTTGCCGAATGCAGCAACTTATCGACCCTGATCATTCCTTCGGGCTCACATCGCTCAGCACATTGAATGAAGGTAGCATTTTCGTAGATTCAGGCATAAAATCCGTCTATGTCGCTTGGCCGACTCCCGTTCCTGCGGGCCAATTCTTCTACGGTTTCGATGTGAGCCAATCCACGCTGTATGTACCCCAGGGGACAAGACAGGATTACTGGGTTGCAGCGGTTTGGGAAGACTTTGGCGACATCCAAGAGTATGATGTTTCAGCCGTCAACCAGCCTGCCCACCATAGCGAGGCCAAGGAAGTCTCCCGCTACTCCCTGGACGGCCAACGCTTGACCACTCCCGTCAAGGGTCTCAATATCGTGAGGTATAGCGACGGCACCATCAAGAAAGAAGCCGTCCATTAAACGTTTTCTCCCAGCAGGAAACATACTCTAAACATGCAAGGACAAGTCCGCCATAACTTCGATTTTATAACATAGTTATGGCGGACTTTTAACTCCTAATCCCTTTTATCATTCTAAATCACTTTTAGATATTTCAATGCTTGATATATTCCGTCATCATCGCATTGCCCTGTAAGTCGAAACGAGCAACGCCGAAAGCCCCACGCCAGTGTAAGTATATAGAAAGCACTCTTGACAACGAACAATAGAATCGTTCGAAGCCAATGATGGCTGTATATAATACACCTCATGAGGCGTTCTGCATTGCTTTGTTTTTGACAAATTATGTTGTGAACTGCCAGATTCCTACACGTCAAAACCAAAGCGTACAAAAACGCCTTTTACCATATGTATGTCTGACCAACCTCTGCCCATCGGGCTTTCGGTATGGGTATAGACGTTACGAAGGTAACACTTTTACCTTGAAAACCACTTTGTTTGGCTGGTAAAGTATGATTTAAGCCCCTATTTAACATTATTAAATATAAATATGTCAAAGAATTCCACTTTGGCATGATTTTTCTTGCCAAAAAGTTTGTATTCTCAACGATTATTTGTATTTTTGCAGCGTTAGTTCCAGCCGAGCCTCTTTACAATGCTTAAATAGGCTGGGCTTTTTTGTTTATAAGCTATGACAAAGAGAAATTTTGGAAAAGATTACAAGACTCCACGAGAACTTGTAACCTTATTGGAAAATCGTGGATTGATAATCAATGATAGGCAAAAGGCTCAATTGTATTTGGAGAGCATTGGCTATTATCGATTGTCTGCGTATATGCATCCTTTGTTGAAGACTCCAAAGATTCTTCATCTGTATAAGGAAGGTGCTACATTTAACAAAGTGATGATGCTTTATCGCTTTGACAAAAAGTTGCGCTTACTCCTTTTTAACGAGATTGAGAAGATCGAAATTGCTTTAAGAGAAGCCGTAATGAATATGACGGCTGAACGGACTGGTGATATATATTGGCTTACCAATTCAGCACATTTTCGTGATCAGTCCATTTTCGTCAATAGTATGGCAATGTTGTCGAAGGAGTATGAACGTTCTACTGAAGACTTTATAGAACATTTCAAAAGAACATATACAGAACCTTTTCCACCAGCATGGATTCTTGGTGAACTTCTCCCAATGGGTAGCGTGAATATGTACTACAGGAACTTGAAAGATAAAGGACTCAAAAAGCAGATCGCCAAGCGTTTCTGCCTTCATGCTCCAGTGTTTGAGTCTTGGCTTTCTGTGCTTACGCTTACTCGCAACGCTTGTTGTCATCACGCTCGTGTTTGGAACAAAGTCAACAAGATTATTCCAAATGATATGAGAGGCATGACTCGTCCTTGGATTACTATTCCTGCGGACAAGCGAAGAATCTATTATAATATGTGCATCATCAAGTATTTCCTTGACATCATCTCTCCCAACAATGACATGCTTGACAAAATGCACAATTTGTTCAGCAAGTTTCCAGAGATAGACCTGGCTGCTCTTGGATTCCCTGTTGGTTGGGAACAAGAACCGCTATGGATACAGGCAAACAACTAAATGCAAATGAGCTTATTGCCAAGCTTCAAGAATTAGAGAAAGAAAATGCCAGGTTAAGAAAAATTCTTGATGTGCATGGAATACCATACATTGTAACCGAGCCTAATGTCACAACGAAAGAAAGCCTACAAGCCATATTCCATACAGATTCAAAGCTGAGTCTACAGGAAAAGGTTGCGCTATTTCGTAGTGTTTTTCAAGGTCGTGATGATGTCTTTGCCAAGCGTTGGTACAGTAGTACGACTCAAAAGTCAGGCTACCAACCTGTATGCACGAGGGAGTGGAATCGTGAATTTTGCGACAAGCGAAAGTACAAATGTGCGGATTGTCCCAACAGGCAATTCGCTCCTTTGGCATACAACGACTTTTTCAATCATCTTGCAGGAAAGGATGCATGGGGACGTGATGTTATAGGACTTTATCCAATACGAAAGGACAACACTTGCAGTTTCCTTTGTACAGACTTTGATGACAAGAGTTGTGAGCATGGCTATAAGAATGATGTACTTGCCTTTGTAAATGTTTGCAAAACTTGGAATGTACCTTGCTACATCGAACGCTCACGTTCTGGCAATGGTGCTCACGCATGGATTTTTTTTGATACACCAGTAACTGCTTTCAAGGCACGCAAGTTGGGAAATGCCATTCTTACAGAAGCGATGAGTTGTGACGCTCACCTGTCTTTCAAGTCATACGACCGATTCTTTCCAAACCAAGACACCTTGCCCAAAGGAGGACTAGGCAATCTTGTAGCCTTGCCATTGCAGGGTATGGCTCGACGCAAAGGGAACAGTGTGTTCGTTGATGAAGACTTCAATGCGTATGCCGACCAATGGGAAATGTTGTCGCAAATCCATAAGCTATCAGAGGTAGAACTTGATTTGTTATTACAGCTGCATGCAGTGCCAACATTAGGAGAACTATCAAAGACCTGCGAGGAGAAACCTTGGGAGATTCCTCATATGTATGCTGCGCAATCTGAAGACTATCCAAAACAAATCGTTCTGACAAGAGCGAATATGCTTTATGTTCCTTTAGCAAGTCTATCAGCCAAATGTGTGAATGTTTTTAAGCGCATAGCTGCTTTCCGTAATCCGGAGTTTTATGAGAAGCAAGGCATGCGCCTTTCTACCTATAATATCCCTCGCATCATTTCATGTTCGGAAATGACAGATGATTATCTTGCCCTTCCTCGTGGGTGTGAAGATGCTGTTTGTGGTATTCTAACCCAACATGGAGTAAAGGTAGTAATCTCAGACAAAACAAATCATGGGCATAATATCAATGTTACATTCAGAGGATCTCTTCGGGAAGAACAGCAAAATGCAATGGAAGCTTTTTCTGGGCATAATATAGGGACATTATCAGCAACAACAGCGTTTGGAAAGACTGTGTTTGCCATCGGAATGCTTGCAAGGAGAAAGGTGAACACCTTAATTCTTGTTCATAACAAGGCATTGCTGGAACAATGGAAAGAACGGTTGGAAACTTTCCTCAAGATAGATGAGATCGTCGAAGAGCCTGCAGCCAAACGAGGAAGGAAAAAGAATTCTTCGGTCATTGGTTGTTTATATGCAGGCAAGAACACGTTGCATGGCATCATTGATATAGCTTTGATACAATCTTGTTTGAGCGATGGTGAAGCGAAGCCTTTTGTCAAGGATTACGGTATGGTGATAGTAGATGAATGTCATCATGTATCCTCTGTCAGCTTCGAGCAAGTGCTTCGACAAGTAACAGCTACATACGTATATGGTTTGACAGCAACTCCTATCAGAAAGGATGGGCGTCAACCTATTATTTTCATGCAATGCGGAAAGATAAGATTCACAGCTGATGCCAAGAGCCAAATGGAAAATCAAACATTTAAACGTTTGTTGACTCCAAGGTTTACATCATTCCGAAACATTTCGTCAGATAGCAAGACTTACGTTCAGGTTACACAAGACTTGTCTGAAGATAAGGTTAGGAATGAGTTCATCGTAGAAGATGTAAGAATTGCCATTCAAGAAGGTCGTACCCCATTGGTATTAACCACTCGTACTGCTCATGTCAAGGCGTTGGCACAAATGCTTATTCCATTTGCAGACCATGTCATTCAACTCATTGGAGCTGATTCTACTAAAGAAAAGCGTCTTGCATTACAAAATCTACAATCAATGCCCACATCAGAATCACTTGTGATTGTTGCTACAGGAAAGTATGTAGGAGAAGGCTTTGATTATCCTCGCCTTGATACACTGTTCCTTACTATGCCTATAGCTTGGAAAGGAAACGTGGAGCAATATGCAGGACGTTTACATAGGGAATACGCAGGAAAGAACGAAGTGCGTATTTATGATTATGTGGATGTTCATGTCCCACTTTGTGACTCTATGTATCGTAAACGGCTGAAAGGGTATTTAAGAGCAGGATACGGAAAGTATGTGACATCATCCACACTTGACAAAAATCCCCAAGAGCTGATATACGAACGAGACAATTACGAAGCGACATTTCGGAATGATTTGGCAAAAGCCCAATACTCTGTCATCATCGCAGTCCCAAAAGTAAAGTTCAAATACAAGCCAGTTATCATGTCAACACTTGCAAACATTATTCATAATGGTGTTACTGTGGCTGTACATATCAAAGAGGAAGGGGGGTAATGAGATAGAACTTAAAAATACAGGAATGGATGTGGTGTGCAACAAGGAACAAACTCTGCAATGCGCCATCATTGACAAATCTATTGTCTGGTATGGAAACATAAACTTCTTTGGTTACAATTCGGAAACAAACAATGTTATGCGAATCGCTGACCACAAAATAGCCAACGAAATGATAGAAATACTATACTCAGACACTGGAAATGATGTAAACGGAGGTTAAATACGTTAAATCTTCACCTTTTTCGTATCTACACAGAATCCATACTGCCACTTTTCTACCGTTTATAGTGTATAATACTGGTAATCAACTAATAATACATTCTTTATCTGTGAAGGTTTGACGAGCGTAACACTTTCTCCCAGCCTCACCTTTATAGATGGGGGAGCCTTTGCCGAATGCAGCAACTTATCGACCCTGATCATTCCTTCGGGCTCACATCGCTCAGCACATTGAATGAAGGTAGCATTTTCGTAGATTCAGGCATAAAATCCGTCTATGTCGCTTGGCCGACTCCCGTTCCTGCGGGCCAATTCTTCTACGGTTTCGATGTGAGCCAATCCACGCTGTATGTACCCCAGGGGACAAGACAGGATTACTGGGTTGCAGCGGTTTGGGAAGACTTTGGCGACATCCAAGAGTATGATGTTTCAGCCGTCAACCAGCCTGCCCACCATAGCGAGGCCAAGGAAGTCTCCCGCTACTCCCTGGACGGCCAACGCTTGACCACTCCCGTCAAGGGTCTCAATATCGTGAGGTATAGCGACGGCACCATCAAGAAAGAAGCCGTCCACTAACTCTTTTCTCCCAGCAGGAAACATACTCAAAACATGCAAGGATAGTCCGCCATAACTTCTATTTTAAGACATAGATATGGCGGACTTTTGACCCCAATCCCTTTAATCATTCTAAATCACTATTAGATATTTCAATGCTTGATAATTTCCGTCATCATCGACAGTATTTGCAACATGGTCTGCCGCAGCCTTCATTGTTTGGATGGCACTGAGAACTCTCTCTTTGAGGGGCTCCAAGCCTGTTTTTTGCGAAAACGAGACAAAGAAGTCCCCTTAGAAACTTCATTACGGTTTAGCGAAGAAGAAAGCCCCCCCAACAACCATGCGGGCGGGCTTGTTGCCTGCTCCGCAATGGCTGTTCCTCAAACGCTTGTTGTATTCTTTTTCGATCTTGAACTCGGGAAGACAGTCGGCAAGTTTGACCCAGCGGTTGGACTTGCTCTATCCCGAGAGAGCCTCTTGGAGTTTATGTTATGGTCGTTTCATTGCGCCCTGCTCTAAGGAAAGGCTTCAATCACACGCTTCACCATGTACCCACCTCCTATCGTCCTCCCTTCCAGCATATATCGACCTCGTATTGTTTCCGTATCGTTTCCGTATTGTTTCCGCTTCCGGAAGCGAGAACGATAGGAGGACGATAGGAGAACGATACGGGATCAATACGGGATTGATACGAGATTGATACGAGATTGATACGAGAACGATACGAGAACGGTCTTTTCCGACTCCTAACCGATGAGATTGACAAGTATTTTAACCTTTTCATTATTATTTCTCTTGATTATATTTTACATTTCAGTCACTAGTCTCTTCCAGCCGTTTATGCCAAGAAGCCTGGCGCACCATTTGCCCTGGCGCAGCCACTATACAAAGATAACCTCCCGTTCAGCCGAACGCAAGTCGATTAGCATGAATTAACGCCCCATTAACTATTCCTTCGTATCCATTTAACAAAGCCCATCCCAGGCCAAAGCCTTCATTGCGGCCTTACCTCATGCCCTTTCTCCAGTTTTATCCGCCCAAAGGTTGCCATCTCCAATCTCTGCCAGCAACCAAGAGACACATATTATAACTTGTCAAAATAGCGAACAAACAAAACTGTCAAGTTTGAGAATCATTTACAACAAAGGCCACCGAGACCCAAGGAGTGTTGGCCCTCTTAGTCTGCTGAAAACGGAGGATATCCACCCACCCCAAATGGTGATATCCGTTCACTTTTCTGGATCTATATTCCAATATCTATGCAAAATAAATCATTTCTGTGGGATTCTGTACTTTTAGGGGAGCACCTGCAAATGCCTGTGTCAAGCATAGATGTTTGTTAGCCTAAACAGGAAGAACGTAACATCAACACCCCCATGCAACTGTGCTCTGAAGAGTTTAATCTTAGCGTTAAGAGACTCAACAGAGACATTAGTGGCCCCAATTCAGGATAATAACTTCCTCTCTGAGGATGGAATACAGCTGGTGACAGGGTTGCGCGTAAACATGAAAAACAAGCTGATGCCGTTCTATGACAGAATAATCTCTTTCGATTCTTTATATACACCCCATGTCTGATGGCATGGGAAGAGAACTCGCGTATCTGTCTTCACATGCAACTAATCGCTATTTTATCCCGAATTGGGGCAATCTTTGTAAATTTTCAAGATCGTGTAAAAAAACACAAGATGAAAATTCTTTCGTTTGCTTGTTTTTTATTAAATTTGCAGAGGATTTTAGCCTTCACAACATAACAGATTAAATGCCACAATAAAATGGAAAGAAAAATCACAAAATGCTTTTCTCGACGAAAAGCCGACATGACTGTGACAAATGATTGCAGCATTGTCAAAGACAGATGCAATATGTTGCATATTGACTTATTGGTGTCAAAGGCAATGATGCTTCTTGTTTTCCTGACTTTCTCGTTTGCAACACTTGCTGCAAAGTCACATATTACGGACACGAGATATGACATCGAGGGGGTTGAGACAGGACTACAAGGAACCTATCTTGTCAAAGTATATGTCTATACCAAGAAGTCTTCTGTAACCACGGAGGAATTCAAGTTTGCCGCAGTCCATGGAGTTATATTCCGTGGTTTTGAGAGGAAAGGGTTTGGAGCACAAAAACCGATCGCTAACGCAGAGGCAGAAACGCAACATGCAGATTTCTTCAATGCTTTTTTCAACAATGGGGACTACACCGCGTACGCCCGGGTGGTCGATCCTGTGGCAGATCGTGTCAAGGTCGGCAAAGAATACAAGATGGCCGCAATCGTTTCTGTTTCCAAAGACGAACTCCGAAAAGCACTTGAAAAAGAGGGAGTTATACGCAGTTTGAATTCCGGATTTTAACACCTTTGGTCTATGAAAAGAATATATTTATGCGCAATATGTTTGTTGGCAGCCGTGATGTCTTTTGGACAGGCAAAAAAGCCGACGCTGATGGTTGTCCCTGCTGACAATTGGTGTGCCACAAACCATTACATGGACACGTTTGATGACCAAGGTACATCGGTTGACGTGCCTAATTACAAACGGGCTTTGCAGAACAGTTCAGACTGCTATAATGTCATCACAAAAATCAACACATTGATGACTGACCGCAACTTTCCTCTTAAAGATCTGTCGGCTGTTCTCAAAAGCATGTCAACCGATGCTGCCATGGACGCTGTAACGACAACACGATCGGGCGCAGGCCTTGCAGAGTCTCCATTGGATCTTATCAAGCGCAATTCCAATGCTGATATAATCATCGAGGTCAACTGGCAGGTGAACACCATGGGTCCCAAGAAAAGCATCACCTATTCTCTCGCTGCAAAGGATACATATACAGACAAGCAGATCGCAGGTGCACAAGGAACTGGGACACCTTCGCTCTCAGCAGAAGTGCCCGTACTATTAGAAGAGGCCGTTGTTGCCAACATGGACAACTTCTGCGCCCAACTTCAGTCTCATTTCGACGACATGATGGAGAACGGACGCGAAGTCACGATGGAGGTAAAGGTTGTTGACAATGGCTCTGGCATAGACCTTACGAGCGAGTATGGCGGAGAGGAGCTGACCGACATTATTGACGATTGGGTTTCCGACAACAGCGTAAACCATCGATACAACCTTACTCAGGGTTCTGAATCGTTTTTAAAGTTTGAGCAGATACGTATTGCTCTGTATCAGGCAAATGGGCGTGCCAACGACACACGTCGATGGGCAAGAGAGCTGGTGAAGGAACTGACTTCAAAATACCAAATACCCTGCAGGGTAGATATGCGAGGATTAGGAAAAGCCGTAGTTTTAATTGGTGAAAAATAACGACAATATGAAAAAGATAATATTATCACTCGTGTGCCTATGTTGTGTGACGTTGGCATGGGCACAGAAGAAGCCAATATCCATGTATGTTTATATTCCAGAACAGAGCGAAACCATACCTCAATCCTGCATGGATTATCTTTCCAATAGCCTTACAACGGCCATTACCACCGATGGGCTTGCTGCACAGAGCGAGTATCTTACTCCGTTTCTGTTGGTACCAAAGGTGAACATAGCGACAAAGAACACGCTCGCTACAACTCAACAGCAGGTCGTATTGACATTGGACGTCAACCTGCAGGTGGTTGACAATACAAACGGCACAGTATTTGCTTCTACTATCATCAACCTCAAAGGGGTCGGAACGAATGAAATAAAAGCTTACAATGCTGCATTCCGTTCTATCAACAAGTCCAATGCCAAGATTCGAGAATTTATTTCCAACGCCAAGGCAAAAATCATGGCCTATTATGAGAAAGAAGGAGACTATATCATTCGGAAAGCACTGCATCTTGCCGAGCAGCACAAGTATGAAGAGGCGTTTTATCTTCTCAGCACCATGCCTTCCCAATACAGTCAATATGACCATGCCGTCTCAGCCAGCATGGAGGTTTGGGGAGACTATCAAGACATCTCGGGTTCCCAAAAACTGGAAAAGGCACGCGCTGTATGGGCAGCCAATCAGAATATGGATGCGGCAAACATGGCAGGAGAATGTCTTTCAGAGATCCTTCCAGATTGCAATTGCTATGGTGCCGCGCAAACATTGTACAAGGACATCAAGGGAAAGATGGGTGAACAGTGGAAATACGAGATGAAAAAGTACGACACTGAAGCAGAGTTGAGGGAAACCAAGATCCAAGCAATCCAAGCAATTGGCGTTGCATACGGGAAAGGGCAACAACCGAATATAATAACAACGAAATGACGCCAACAATAGTTTATCTATTATATAAATTTGAATTTTATGATTAAAAAAGTAATTTTCGCACTTATGTGGATCATCGGCTTTTCGGCAAGCGTAAGTGCGCAGTCAACAGAAGTTTTTGAAGGTGAAATTGAATTGGAGACCTTTGAAAACTACTCTGATTACATCAAGAAGATGCCTAATTCTATCTATTTTGATGGTGTGCATAAGATACGCATCATCGTAAAGGGCGACAAAATGCATCTGATAGATGAGACAACCAAGTGTCATACCATAGCAGACGCTGGACTGGTTGACAAACTGCTTAAAGGTGAAGACACTGGTACTTCACCAAGAAAACGAGGTTCTTTAGGTGCACACAATGCCGGTTCAACTGCCGAATATGCTTATGTGCATTATTGCGAACATACAAAAACGGGTATGGACCTCACGGAGAACGCACCTTTAATGTTACCACTACTGCAGCAGGACTTGAAATATGCTGATGGAATGACATCTCCTCTTTCTACCAATACATTTGCAGCAACAAGTACCACGAAGGACATCTTGGACACGAGCTGTAAAATGTACGAAGGCGATATCAATCATACTATGGGGGGAATGTACCAAAATTATCATGTCAAGGCTTATGTGTCCGACACACCTGCCCCCGCTGGATTGAAGTGTGCCTTTTATGGTTTGGATGTTCCTGGCGTGCTTACCAAATGCATCATAAAGTATGATGGAGGACATGTCAGTACGATGAGTATTGGTGAAATGAGTTTCTATATAGAGATGGATGTAACGAAGATAACCGCTCGTCAAGTTTCTGATGATGAATTCAATGTTCCTTCGGATTATAAAATATCAAAAAGCAGCAATAATGCATTTGCTTTGATGAAATATTATAAAGGTATAAAAAAAGAACTTGAAAAAAGAGGGGTAAAAGGAGGTGACAAGAGTCAGAAGTCAATAGGTGTTCACTATAAAACTGATGGTGAATGGGATATCTAAATCAACTCGCAACCCGAATCGTTCTCCTATTCTTGCTGTCGATTACCTCTTCGCCATGCTTCCCGCAGGGCGAAGAGGCCAATACGTACGAGCGCAGTTCTATTCATGTCATGATGATCAAACATCAAAATCAACGTTTCGATGACATCATAGAACAAGTATTTCTTCAGACACCTTTCCCCGAGCGTTTCAACAACCACAACCTTGGGGTCAAAGTAGTAACATTTGCGGAACATAAGGACGACCAAAGTGCCAATATCCAGTCTTTTGCAGACCAGGTGAATCTTGGACAGAAGATGGTAGCCAAATGGTTCAATCGCGACAAGCAGACTGGCTCATTCAATATGGAACTGATTAAAGAGCGCGGTCTGTACAATGCTAACCAGCAACAAACCAATGTGGCCAGGGCCAGCATTCGCGGTATGGCTTTGTTGGAAGATGCCGGAGAGCTACTGATTCATAATACGTATCTTGTAGTCAATGATATCAAATATCAAAGCAAGGGTAGTGGGAACTGGTTGTTGAAAAGCTATGCCTCCATGCTTTCTGGAAGTGCGAGTCAGATGCAGAAAGCAATGCAATCTATCGGTGGATTCAAAGTACACGTTACAACCTATCTCTTCCGATTACGATGGAATGATGACATTGCCAACACCTTCTATCAGAACTATTATACGGAGGATGGCGATACGGACAAAGACAAAGTTGAAGCGTTCAAAAAAGACAACCAGCTTTTCAAAATGGAATTTGTGGGAAAAACAGAAGCTGAGTCGAAAGAAACACACTTCAAGGCTAGCAAAGATCCCCAAGCGCTGCTCCTTAAAGTTACGACAAGAACGATGGACCATAACCTTGCGTCGCTACAGCAGATTTATCCTGATTTCAGAATCAAGGCACCGCTACTCAGCGTTGATCCGCTCACGGCAGATGTAGGCCTGAAGGAAGATGTCACCGAGAATACTCGTTTCGAGGTACTTGAAAGGGTAATTGACGAACAGGGCAAGATGTCATACGTGCAAGTTGGTCTTATCAAGCCAGTAAAGGGTAAAATCAAAGACAACCGTTTCATGGCTGAGGAAGATGCCGAATCCATCGTTGAAGCCACAGAATTTGAAAAGATTTCTGGCAAAGACTTTTATCCCGGAATGCTGATTAGAGAAATCACAGACTAAGTACGAAATGAATTTACAGCTATATAAATGATGACGTGAAGTCAATGAATGACTGATCATTCGCAAGATAACCGACTGACTATAAGTGTAAACCCCATGGTCAGTCGGTTTACTATTTATCTTTTCGAACCAGCCTGAGACCCCTCCGACATGACACGTGGCGTCTTGCCGCGCAATGTTACATTGTTACATTGTTACATTTACGATTTCAATACTCACATAGAGACGCTCAAATACATGACATCCCCCACCAACCAAAGCATTGGGACGGTGGGGGATGAGATAGCGATCGGGCAAAGCTGAAGGCTCGGCCTATGAAAAAGAGCTGCGCCCTACTGACGCACGGTGGGCGTGAAGCGCAGCGTATAGGAGAGCTGTCCGCTGGTGGGACAGAGATACGGGTCGAGGCAACAGTCGCCGCCACAAGAGTTGTTGCCCAGACCGCGCTGGAAGGCGTCGAAGTGGGCAAAGACCGTCTCGCTGCGCGTCAGGTCGTACCAGTGGGTAGCATCGCGCCAAAGCTGGTCCGCAGGGTCGCACCACTGTCGCTCGTCGTAGTGGGAGAGCGAGAAAGCCACCCTACCCTCCGTGGCCACGGAGAGGCGGAGCCCGTTGGCATGGTCGAGGATGAGGTCGCGCAGATCTTGGTGGTCGCCAAAGGTCTGGGGATGGACGTTCTCGTCGATCATCTCATCGACCGTCGTGGTGTAGCGACCGAGATAGGAACCCGTCATGCGATCGACATAGTTGGACCACGGACCGCGGCCGTAGTAAGCCACCTGGTCGAAGCCTGCCAGCTCCATGCCCAGGCCCAGGCGGCGCGTGGGGCCAGTCGGCGAGAAGACCACCTGCAGATCGACCACACCATCAGGATAGAGCGTGTAGCGGGAGGTGTAGAGGCAGTTGGCGGCGCGGCCCTCCACGGTGACCGTATAGCCCTTTTCGTCACCACCCTGAGCGACGATGCGCGTCTCGGCCTCGCTGACCATCGGCATCTGCTGCAACTCCTGGCTGCGGTCGTTGTCGATGTCGCGCAGGCTATTGAAGTCGGGGCCTTTCACCATCACGGCGCGCCCATCGAAGGTCCATGAGACCAACTTGCCCGAGTCGTCAAACTGGAGGGAGAAGGGCCTGCCCTCCTGCGTCGTACCGGTGTAGAGACGGCGCTTCGCATCGGCCTCGATACGCCCGCCATGGGCCTCGTGGGCGGCAAGGGGCGCGCGCGGCTGCAGGATCATCTCGCCCTCGGCGACGGGGTAGCCCTGGTCGGCCCAGGAGGTGGCCGCCTTGAGACGCAGGGAGAGGTGGAGCACATACTCCGCACCTGCGTCGAGGACGCTATGGTAAGGCACGGTGATTTGTGCCGACTCACCCGCTGGCACGGCGGGGAGAAGAAGCGTCTGCTGCTCCACGACGTAGCCATCACGCAGAAGCTGATAGGAAAGGTCGTAGAGGTCGGACAAGTCAGAGAAAGCCAACTTGTTGCGGAGCGTAAAGGAGCGCGTCGCAGCGTCCCAGTCGGAGAAAACAGCAGGAGCATAGACTGCCTTCACCTCAGTCAGTTTGGCCGTCCACGCACGGTCGGGCGTGATGATTCCGTTGTTGAGGAAATTGCCCTGGAAGCCGTCGCCGACAAACTCGGTGGGATTGTAGTCGTAGCCCGCCACCCAGTTGTGGAAACCATTCTTCGTACGCACGCCACGCAGGAGGTCGGAAGGGCGATAGACAGACTGGTCCACCCAGTCCCAGATGCAGCCACCGATGATATAGTCGTTGTCCGAGTGCTCGATGATGTCCCAGTAGTCCTGGAGGTTGCCGACGGCCTGGCCCATGGCGTGGGCATACTCCGAGAAGATCATCGGACGGTCGTAGCCATAGGCGGGCTTATGGGCGTAGTCCTGGGCTTCGGCAACCGTGGGATACATCCGCGAGTTGAGGTCGCTACAAGGCGTCCCCTGGCTGCCCCACGGACTGCTATGGACGGGGCGTCCGTCGCCATGGGCTGTGGCGAAGGCATAGGTGGCCTGGAGGTTTCTGCCGTCGCCGCTCTCATTGCCCAGACTCCAGAAGACGACGCTGGGATGGTTGCGGTCGCGCAGGACCATGCGCTCCGTGCGGTCGAGGTAGGCCGTCCGCCACTCCTTGCGATCGGAGAGGTTGCCGCCCCGCTCGCCCGCATAGTGGCACTCCACGTCGGCCTCATCCATGACATAGAGACCGAAGGCGTCGAACATCGCGTACATCTTCGGCTGGCGGGGATAGTGGGAGGTGCGGACGGTGTTGACATTGGCCTGCTTCATCATCCGCACGTCCTGGAGCATCGTTGCCACGTCGATGGCGCGGCCATACTCGGGATGGGTATCCTGGGTGTTGACACCCTTGAAGAGGACGCGGCGCCCGTTGATCGTCAGGTGGTGGCCCTCGGTGCGGATGGTGCGGAAACCATACTTCGTGGAGAAGGCCATCTCCTCGCGACCCTTCGCGTTGCGCTGCGACACCTCGATGGTGTAGAGATAGGGACTCTCAGCGGTCCAGGGATGGAGGTCCTTGAGATCAAAGCGAAGGGCCTCTGTGGCGGTCGTCGTGGACTGATAGACCCACTGGCGGCGCTGCACCTCCTGACCCTCGGCGTCGCGGATCACGGCTTCGATGGTCTTCTTGGCCTTGAGGCCGTCGCGGTTGTCCACGGTCAGCTGGAGGACCATTGCCCCCGAGGTGGCGTCGGCGCTGAGGAGGCCGTCGGTTTGCACGAAATGGTCGCGGACGGCCACCCTTGGTGTGGCGTAGAGATAGACGTCGCGGTGGATGCCACTGAGGTGCCACATGTCCTGGCCCTCGATATAACTGCCGTCGCACCAGCGATAGACGCGCACGGAGAGCTGATTTTCTCCCTCGCGGAGAAAGCCGGAGAGGTCGAACTCGGCGTCGGTATTGGCGCTCTGCGTGTAGCCGACGTAGCGCCCGTTGACCCACACCACGCCAGCGGAGTAGAGGCCGTCGAAATGGAGGAAGACGCGCTGGTCGCGCCAGTCGGCGGGCAGCGTGAAGGTGCGACTGTAGAAGCCCGTAGCATTGTCGTCCTTGACGCCCGCCTCGGCATGGCCCTCCTGGGCCAAGGGTGGATGATAGACGAAGGGATAGCCCACGTTGGTATAGACGGGATCGCCATAGCCCGCCATCTCCCACGACAGGGGAACGCGGATCTCGTCCCAGCCCTCGGCGTTGCAAGACTGGGCGACGAGGGCATCGGTGTCGGCAGGACCTTGGGGCGTGCCGGCGACATAGCAAAACTTCCACATACCATTGAGCGACAGGTAGCGGCTGCTCTGCGGGGTGGTCCAGGGCTGGGAGTAGAAGGTCGTGTCCTGGCGCATCGCCTCGGTGGAAGCGTAGGGGATATAGGTGGCATGGGCTGCCTCCTTGTGATCGCCGACCTTCTCGGGATTGCTGATCCAGGAGACGTCGAAGCCCGCAGACTGGTCTTGCGGATCGCGGTCGGGCACGGTGGCGACGGCGGTCTCCCAGCCGAAGAGGGCCAGGAGGGCCGCCGCGATCATGCGGTGGTTAGGATAGGATTGACTCATATTGGGTTGTGTCTGATGATTGTATTCGAAAAGGATCATTTCATGGACGACCAGGGCGCGCGCTGGTCGTCAGCGAAGCCGCCTGGAGGTCAGGGGCAAGAGCCTTGACCTGGACGGGTTTCTGGGGGTCCTTGACGCGCAGGATGACCATGGTCTTGCCGAAGAAGGCCTTGCGATGGTCGGACTTGAAGCGCTCGGTGGAGAACTGGCTGCCATTATCAACACCGATAATGTCGGCATTCTCGGCAGAGAAATAGATCTCGTTTTCGGCCCAGGGGCAGAGCGTGCCCTCGCGGTCGGTGACTTCGGCAGCGACAAAGATCGTATGCTCGCCCTGATAGTCGGCGGCAAGGCGGATCTTCTCGGCACCACCTGCCGTGCGGATCGTCTCGGAACGCACCTCGCGGCCCTGCTGGCGAGCCACGACACGCACCTCGCCAGGTTCAAACTGCACGCGCCACATCACATGATATTGGTGGTCGTCCTGCTTGCGGCGCACGCCCTGGCTGCGCCCATTGATGAAGAGTTCCACCTCGTCGGCCTGGTTGTAATAGCACCACAGGTCGATGATCTGGCCGGGCAACCAGTTCCAGTGGGGGAAGAGGTGGAGGACCGGCTGGTCCGTCCACTCGCTCTGGTACATATAATAAATGTCCTTCGGGAATCCGGCCAGGTCGATGATGCCAAAATAGCTGCTTCGCGCCGGATAGCCATAGGGGGTGGGCTCGCCGATATAGTCCCATCCTGTCCAAATAAACTGTCCGGCACAGTAGGGAGTGTGCTTCACAACTTCCCAGGTCTCCTCATGGGTAGAGGACCAAGGGGCGTGGGCGTTGTCATAGGCCGAGCACATCATCGTGGGGTCGGCATAGGGCAGGTCCCAGCGCTGCGGCAGCACGAGGACGCTATCCGAGGGCATGCGGTAGTAGCCGCGCGTCTGCAGGGCGGAGACACTCTCGGTGAAGAGGAAGGGCTTGCCGGGGAAGTTCTTGGGCACGTCCTTCACCCACTGGTGGTGGTAGTTGAAACCGACGAGGTCGATGGCGCCCGACTTGAAGAGGTGGTTATCAGGGGAAGGTTCGTTACAACCCGCCGTGATGGGACGCGTGGTGTCGTAGCGCTTGATGATGTCAGCGAGATGGATCGTGAGGAGCGAGTTGGGCGAAAGGTCGTCGCCATGGGCGAGCGTAGAAGCGTCGTGGCCCGCGTTGAGGATGAGGTTGGCCTCCTCCAGCGTCAGTTCGTCAGCGTCGGCTCCAGACCACTGTTCCAGCACCTCGTTGCCAATGCTCCAGACGAGGACGCAGGGGTGGTTGCGGTCACGAAGCACCAGGTCGGAGAGGTCGCGCTCGTGCCACTGATCGAAGAAGCGCGCATAGTCGTTCTTGGTCTTTCTGCGGCGCCACATGTCGAAACTCTCATCCATGACGACCAGGCCCATCGTGTCGCACATCGCAAGCAACTCGGGAGCGGGCGGGTTGTGGCTGCTGCGGACGGCGTTGACACCCATGGCCTTCAGCCGCGTGAGCTTGCGGTGAAGGGCATCCTCGTCGAGGGCAGCGCCCAAGGCACCAAAATCGTGGTGCTCGCAGACGCCATTGATCTTCACGTTGCGACCATTGAGCCAGAAACCTGTCTCGGCGTCGAAGCGGAAGGTGCGGAAGGCTGTGGGCGTGGAGACGCGATCGACGACCTTGCCGCCAACGACCACTTCCGTTACCACTTGGTAGACGTGACCCTGGTAGATATCCCACAGCAAGGGTTTCCTCACGGTGAGCACCTGGCCCTGGCAGCGGCCTTCATGGCGGGCCACGACACGACCGTTGGGGTCGAGAAGCTGATGACGCACCTTCGCCTGCGGGGCCTTCGGACCGTCGTTGTGCAGTGCCACATCGACCCTCACCTCCCAGGTGTCGCCCTTGCGCCACTGGGCCACGGCGTGGACGCCCCACTGGGCCACGCGCAGGGGCGAGGCGGTGGTGAGCCACACATGACGATAGATGCCGCAGCCAGAATACCAACGACTGTTGGGCTGGTCGCTATTATCGACACGGACGGCCAGGACGTTCTCTCCCGACCGGTCGAGATAGGGGGTGAGGTCGTACTCGAAGGTGGAGTAGCCATAGGGGCGCGTGCCCAGGGCGTGGCCGTTGACATAGACCGTGGCGTTCATATAGACGCCGTCGAAGGTGACGAGGACGCGATCGTCGGACGAGCCTGCGGGCAGGAGGAAATGCTTTCTGTACCAACCTACGCCGCCGGGAAGCGCGCCGCCACTGGCGCCACTGGGGTTGCCAACATGGAAGTCGCCTTCGATAGCCCAGTCGTGGGGCAAGGAGAGACGGCGCCAACCACGGTCGTCATAGGACGGGGAGGCCATCGTGGAATCGTCGCCGAGAACAAAGAGCCAGTCGGCATCAAACTGGATGCGCGTGCGGGCCTGTCCTGCGAGGGAAAACAGGAGGAAAAGGAGTAAGAGGGGTATTTTCTTCATATCTATTGTGTTTTGTTATACGAATACTTCCGTGCTGCGAGATCTCCCGGCCAGAGGACTTGGCAGCGCGCTATCTTGTGCCTATCTTATGTCTTTGCAAAGGTAGGCATTTTTCTGCAGAAAACCGACAGGCGACAGGACCTTTATAGCGGATCAACATCATAATAGATCTGCAGGGCGCCATAGGTCTTGGCCCGTAGCATCGCCAACTGCACCTCGCGCAGACACTGGCGCACGCGTCGCAGGTCGATGCCCAACTCGAGTTTGAGCATCAACTTGCGGATATGGAGGGTCTTCACCCGGGCCACGGAGGGCTTGTCGGGCCCGAGCACGCGGTCGCCAAAGATCTGGTGAAGACGGGAGCCCATCTCCATGGAGGCTGACTCGACGGTGCGCTCCTGGCGGTGCTTGAGGTAGATATAGGTAAGGTGGGTGAAGGGGGGATAGCGGAAGAGGCGGCGCTCCTCGAACAACTGGTCGTAGAACGCGCGATAGTCGTGGCGCACGACCTGCTGGATGACGGGAGAGTCGGGCTGGCTGGTCTGCAAGATGACCAGGCCCTGCTGATCGCCCTTCCTGCCAGCCCGTCCGCTCACCTGCGAGAGCATGGCAAAAGCCTGCTCGTAGGCACGGAAGTCAGGAATGTTGAGCATGGCGTCGGCATAGAGGATGCCCACGACGCCGACATGGTCGAAGTCGAGGCCCTTGGTCACCATCTGCGTGCCGACGAGCACGTTGGTCTTGCCCTGGGCAAAGCTGTTGATGATGCGCTCGTAGGCGTTCTTCATGCGTGTCGTGTCAAGGTCCATCCGCGCGATCTTCGCCTCAGGCACAAGGGCCTGCAACTCGTCCTCGACGCGCTCCGTACCGAAGCCGCGGCCACGGATGTCGTGGCTCTCGCAGTTGGGACAGACGGTGGGCACGCGCAAGACATAGCCGCAATAGTGGCAGGTGAGCAGGCCCATGGTCTTGTGGTAGGTCAGCGACACGTCACAATGGGGACACTTGGGGGTCCAGCCGCAGACATGACACTCCACCCTTGGGGCGAAGCCACGGCGATTCTGAAACAGGATGGCTTGTTTGCCGCTGGCCAAGGCGGCGCGGATGGCGGCCAGAAGGCGCGGTGAGAAGTGGCCGGTCATCATCTTGCGGCGGCGCAAGTCTTTGACATCGACGACCTCGACGGCAGGCAACGCCATGTCCTGATAGCGCTTGTCGAGGCGGACGTAGCCGTACTTGCCCGTCTGGGCGTTCCAATAGCTCTCGCTCGAAGGGGTCGCCGTGCCCAGCAGGACCTTGGCTCCGCAGAGCTTGGCCAGGATGATGGCGGCGGAGCGGGCATGGTAGCGTGGCGCAGGGTCCATCTGCTTGAAACTCTGCTCGTGCTCCTCATCGACGATGACGAGGCCCAGTCGCTGGAAGGGCAGGAAGAGGGCGCTTCGGGCGCCTAGTATGACATCGTAGGGATGGTCGGAGAGCTGGCGCTTCCAGATCTCCACGCGCTCCGCATCACTATAGCGGGAATGGTAGATGCCGAGGCGGTCACCAAAGACTCGGCGAAGGCGCTGCATCATCTGCACCGTAAGGGCAATCTCGGGCTGGAGGTAGAGCACCTGGCGGCCCTCGTCGAGGGCGCGCTGAATGAGGTGGATATAGATCTCGGTCTTGCCGCTCGATGTGACGCCGTGAAGAAGCGTGATATCCTTCGACATTTGCTGTACGAGGATTTGGTTGTAGGCGTCGGCCTGGGCCTCGCTGAGGGGCTTGATGTGCTCGGGATGGGGCATTCCGCCGAGGGGGATGCGGCCAACTTCCTTCTCGTACAGCCGCAAGATTCTACGGTCCAAAAACTGGCGGAGGACGGTGGTGGTACAGTGGGACTCGTTCATCAGTTCCTCGCGGGTGATCTCGCGCTGGGGCACGGGATTCTCTTCGCTGACGCTGGCCAGCTCCAGATAGGCGCGGAGGACCTTCTGCTGGGCAGGAGCGCGCTGGAGCATGGCCTGGGCTGCACGGAGGGCCTGCGCCGAACGGAAGTCGTCGGCCAGCACGACGTAGGTCTCGGTCTTGGGACGATAGTCGTCCTCGGCCTTGAGACCGGACGGGAGGGCGGCCTTATAGACGTCGCCAATGGGCGAAAGGTAGTAGTCGGCTATCCACTGCCATAGGCGCAACTGCTGGGGCAGGAGCACGGGACCCGGGTCCATCATCTCGACAATAGACTTCACGCCCTCCTTGCCTGTCTTGAGCCCTGCGGGCAGCTGGTCGTGGAGGGCTGCGACAAGGCCAGTGTAGGTTTTGGTCTTGCCCAACGGCACACGCACGCGGCAACCAGGCTGCAGACGCGGGGCCAACGTGTCGGGAACGCAATAGGTGAAGTAGCCCTCCAAGGGCAATGGTAGGATGATGTCGGCATAAGTCATGGCGCAAAGTTACGCAATTATTTTGCAATCCTCACCAAAATATCGTACTTTTGCACGGAGCAAGCGGTCTGCACGAGAAGACAATTGCTTTTGCCCACAACATAAGACGATCGTTTCGCCAATAGAAATAAGTCGATCGCTTTGCTGACAGAAAACAGACTATCATTTCACTAATAAGGATAAGACAATGGACAATGAAGTATTGAAAGCTATACGGGAGCGCCGCAGCCTGCGCCGCTTCAAGGGGGAACAGGTCGGCGACGACACCCTGAAGGCCGTGCTCGAGGCAGGCACATGGGCTCCTACGGCCTTCGGCAAGCAGGACCCGTGGATCGTGGCGGTACAGAACGAAGCGCTGCGGGCCCGACTGACGGCGATGAATGCCCGCGTGATGGGGACGGAGAGTGACCCCTACTATGGTGCACCGACCGTGGTGCTGGTCTTTGCCAGCGCAGACAGTCCCAACAAGGACCGCGACGGTTCGCTCGTACTGGGATCGATGATGGTTGCCGCTCACAGTGTAGGACTGGCCTCCTGCTGGATCAACCGCGAGGACGCCATGTTTGCCTCCGAGGAGGGAAAGGCGCTGATGCGTGAACTCCAGTTGCCCGAGGGACTCGCTGGCATAGGAGCGCTCGCCCTGGGCTATCCCGACGCAGAACTGAAGGCTGCCAAGCCGCGCAAGGAGGACTACTATCGCATCGTGAAATAGCACACGGCGAAGACCTTAAAAAAACGTAAAAAGCCTTAGCAGCTGAGGTTTTCAAGGGGCAAAGGGCGGATAGGTGCGGAAAAATTCGTACTTTTGCAAATGTATTTGAGGTAATATTTATTTCGACGCATCATTTATTAAACAATAGAGAAATATGAAGAGAATTGTATTGGTACGCCACGGCGAGAGCCAGTGGAACATGGAAAACCGCTTTACCGGTTGGACCAACGTTGACTTGACTGAGAAGGGCAAGGAGGAGGCTTTCGCCGCCGGAAGACTGCTCAAGGAGAATGGTTTTCACTTTGATATCGCATATACTTCCTATCTGAAGCGCGCCGTGAAGACGCTGAACAACGTGCTCGACGCTATGGACGAGGACTGGATCCCCGTGGAGAAGAGCTGGCGCCTGAACGAGAAGCACTACGGTATGCTCCAGGGCCTGAACAAGGCTGAGACCGCCGCCAAGTATGGCGACGAGCAGGTGCTGCTGTGGCGCCGCAGCTTCGACGTGGCTCCCCACGAGTTGCCCGCCGACGGCATCGGCAGCGCACTGACGGATCCGCGCTACGCCCTCGTGCCGGAGGACTATCTCCCGACGACAGAGAGCCTGAAGGACGCCATCGAGCGTGTGATGCCCTACTGGGAGTGCACGATCTTCCCGAAGCTCAAGGAGGTGGACTGCATCATCGTGGCTGCCCACGGCAATAGCTTGCGCGGTATCGTGAAGCACCTCAAGGGCATCAGCGACAGCGAGATCACGAAGCTCAACATCCCGACGGCTACCCCGTACGTATTCGAGTTTGACGACAAGCTCCAGCTCGTGAAGGATTACTACCTCGGCGACGCCGACGAGATCGCTCGCAAGCAGCAGGCAGTGGCCAACCAGGGCAAGGCCAAATAATCTCGGCCCCTCTTTTTTCATAGACGCAACAACGGGCGGCAGGTCATACGACTTGCCGCCCGCTTTGTTTCTACTCCTTTTCCGCCCTTCTGTTACCTATACAAGAAGCCCTGGATGGACTGGTGCGAGAGATAAGCGTTATACAAAGCCCTGTTATTAAACAGAAGAGGATAAAAAAAGGGCGTTCCACGAAGACCTCATAGAGAAGTCCTGCGAAACGCCCCGGCTATATTACCTAAAGTACATTCTTACTTTAGCATGTTGTGCCTTCAAGTTTAGAAGACGAATTGCACGCGAGCCTGAACCATGTGGAAGTTCTTGTCGTATGCGTACTTGTCCTTAGACAAGTTGGAGTAGGTGTAGTCGAGCATAGCCTGGACGAAACGGTTGAAGCTGTAGTTCACACCGAGGGTCCAAGAGCGGACGGCACCACCACCAACGCTGCTTGACTTGTAAGGATAGTCGGCCATCATACCATCGGGATAGTACTGGTCGCGACCTGCGCTGTAGTACTCGCCAGCGTTGATGTCGTTGAGACCCGTGTAGTTGAAGCGGCCCACGATCTCCAAAGAACGGCCAGAGAGACCCTTCAAGGTACCGTTGCGGCTATCAAACTTGTAGGGGTTACCAAAGATCATGTAGCCTGCCTCAACGTATCCACCATGGAAGTTGTTGGAACGAAGCGGGTTGGCCGTGATCCAAGCATCGAGGGTACCCCAAGTATCAATGTTGTTGTTGCTTGCGTCGAAGAGCGTCTTGGAGTCGCGCTTCTTGGTGACGTGCTTGTAGAGATACTCACCACGAACGAAGAGCTTGTCGTTGTGATAGAGGGCCTCGGCACCAGCGTCGAGGACGTTCTCAGCCCAAGGCAGCTCGCAGCTTACGAAGCGCTCGTCCTCATCGACGAAGGTCTCCATGCTCTGACCCAGCTTGATGGTCTTCTTGAGAACGTTGTTCTCCGTCACACCACCACCCACGTGCTGGTAGCGGATGTTACCACCGATCATCAAGGTCTGCGTGCCGTCGTTGATGGGACGATACTGGTAACGACCTGAGAGGACGATACCATTGAAGCCAGACTCGATCTTGTTGTACTGGTTCTCGGTCGTCACACCCTGATAGGCCATAAACTTGTCGTTGGTGAACTTGTAGGTGATACCCAGCTCACGACCCTCGCCGAGGGCGTTGGCAGCACCGGCACGAGAGATGAAGTGATAGCTACCGAGAGAGGTGTTGCGAGCCATGGAACCAGCGGCGTTGTTGTAGTAACCCACCTGGATGTCATGGTTGCCACCCTTGTTGTCCTTCTGGTTGTAGCGAAGGAAGATGTTCTTCTGAGAGAACTTGCCACCACCGAAACCGAAGTCTGCATAGAAGTACCAGTCCTGATAGGTCAGCGAAGTACGGATGCGGGCGTCAGCGATCGTAGCGCCAGACTGCATCGGCGTATAGTCGTTGTGGTACCATGCTGCGTCGGCCATGAAGCGGGCACCCACGGTGAAGTGGAGGTCTTCCTGCTCATTGTCGATAGTCACGGTCGGCTTGGAATCAAAGTCCTGCGCGTTGGCTGCCATGGCGCAAAGAGCGAACATGGGCAATATGATAAATTTCTTCATTGTCTTTATTTACTTATGAATGTTGGTAATATGACTTACTTAAACCACTACCTTTCGATTAGTAACCGAGCTCGTTGAGCACGTCGGCACCATCGGGCACCACGTGGGGAGCCTGAGAGTTGTCATACTTCTGCTCCGGGTGGAACGGGTTGTGGAGCGTAGAGCTGCAACGGAAACCATTCTCGATCATGTAGCGGAGCGACATCTCAGAGTGGTTGGTGAAGAAACCGTCCATGTAGATCGGGTGGGTCTGCGGCGTGGTGAAGGTCGTGTAGGCCGTCGGCTGCACGGTGACACCCAGGAGGTCGTCAAACTGCGTGGCATTCTCACCCCAGAAGTTGACATAGTAGCCCATGTAGCGGGCAGTCTGAGCATAGCTATCGAAAGAGTACGGGTGGTTGATCATACCGCTCTTGCGAATCATGTAAGCCATCCAGGGAGCGTTGAGCTCAGGATAGTTGTTGGGCGCACCCTCTACGCACGGGCCAATGATGTGGGCACCATGATCCTGGGCGTACTTGATGAAGGAAGCGTAGCCAGCAGGCGTGTCGTAGTTGAGGTCGGTAGACCCACCGTTGCTCAGCCACAGGAGGTAGCACATCGGGATCTGACCCTTGAAGACGTTGTAAGCACGGTTGAGGGCGTCGAAGGAGAAGGTCTGGAGGATCACCTTACCATTGGTGTTACCCACGTTGACGTGGCCGTTGACATAGAACGGGTTGCTCTCTGACTCCTTCTTGGTGATGATGTTCCAACCCCACTCGTCGAGGATGTTATAAACACGGATCTCGATGTCCTTCGGGTTCAACCAAGACTCCTTGAACTCGGGATAGATGCCCGGACGGTTGCCGTTGTCCTTGTCGTCAGCGACATAGGCGGTGCTACCGTTCTTGTCACCGAAGCTGTACTCCACGAAGTCCATGTACTTGCCGGCCTTGCTACCGACGGTGCTGGGATCGTCGCACTTCACGGCAGCCTTGGCAGCCTTGTAGATCTCCTCCAGCGTCATGTTCTTGTACTCGTCCTTGATCTTGTAGGTCAGCACGCGCTCGCCCTCGGCATTGCGGTTGAGCTTGTTACCCATAGCGTAGTTGATCTGATCCTGCAGGGCAGAGACATAGAGACCATTGCTATAGTGGATCGTGGGCACGCCATCAGCGTCGTAGGTGTAGTAGCCATTGTGACCTGCGGCGAAGGAAGCACGGCCCAGCTCGGGCGTGGCGTCGTTGAACCACTTACCAGCGTCGAGCATCAGGAGCTCTGCATAGTAGTAGGACATGGTGTAGTTGGCACGGAAATCGGCCACGTCACGCTGATACTGAGCCTCGATATCAGCCTCAGAGAAGTGCTGCGTACCGTCGTCATTGCGGAACGAGCGGTAGAAGTCCTTACGCTTGGTGGGCACGTCGTCAGAGAAGACAGATGCGATGTTGGTGGTACGCTTCAGGTTCTCATCGTGGTTGGCGAGCACCACACCGTCCTTGGTCACCTGGAGGTCGCTCTCCAAGTAGTCGGCGCCCATATTGCGGGCCCAACGCCAGGCTGCCTCAGTCTCCTCAGGAGCCCAGTAGGTGGAACCACGGTGTGCCACGCAAGCATAGAGAGGCACATAGTCGCGCACCTTCGCCATCTCCGGCGAGATCTGCTGCACGTCGGTACGCTTGGCGTCAGTATTCACATTGGTGAATTGCTGCTCGTCAGAGCAAGAAGTAAAGGCAGTGAGCATAGCCATACCCACGAAGCCTAAACGGATAATTTGCTTTGTCATAAACAATTATTAATTGATGATATTGACTAAATGATTATTCTAAATGATAGCGATCGCCAGTCTTTACTTGTTCTTCACAAGATACTGCTCCTTCTTGTAGGTGAGGGCCATGAAGAGGACGGAGAGCACGCAGGCGCCGATGAGGAGGACGAAGGTCCAGTCCCAGCCAGCAGACTCAGCGACGTAGCCGATAACGACATTGGCCAGCAGAGCCGTACCGAGCACGTAGCCCATGAAGCCAGTCAGTCCGGCAGCGGTTCCTGCCACGTTCTTCGGAGCGAGGTCGAGAGCCTGAACACCGATGAGCATCACAGGACCATAGATGAAGAATCCGATACCGATCAAGCAACCAATGACGACATTGATATTGGTGAAGTTCTGCCAGTAGATGACGATCAAGACAGCCACGACGATCATGAAGAGGATGGTCGGCAAGGCACGACGACCGTGGAACACCTTATCGGACAACCAACCACAGATGATCGTACCAGGGATGGCAGCCATCTCGTAGGCGAAGTAGGCCCAGCCGGCCTCCATGATATCGATGCCCTGCTCGGTGAGGATGGTAGGTGCCCAGTCGAGGCAACCGTAGCGCACCATATAGACGAAGGCATTAGCAAAGGCGATGTACCACAAGAACTTGTTGGTCAGCACCGTACGGAAAATCTGACCCGTAGAGAGCACCTCCTCAGACTTCTCATCGTAGGTGTCGGCATAATCGTTGCGCCACTTCTCAATAGAGGAAAGACCGCAAGACTGAGGCGTATCGCGAATCATGCTGTAGGCAATGATAGCGATCAGGATAGCAACAGCAGCGGGGAAAAGGTAAGTACCTATCAAGAAGTAGGACTTCTCGTCAGCACCGTAGAACCATGATCCAAACCAAGCGGCTCCATAGACGGCCATCGGGCCAACAAGGGCACCACCGACGTTGTGGGCGCAGTTCCAGAATGACATCCAGGTACCACGCTCCTTGATGGAGAACCAGTGGGTCATCACACGGCCACACGGAGGCCAACCCATACCGTTGAACCAACCGACAAGGAAGTTCAAGACGGCCATCAGGGTGATTGCCAAGCCCTTGTTGTCAGCACCAATCCACTGCACCGGGACGATCATGAACATCATCGAGATAGCAGCGAGGATTAGACCCAGCGGCAGGAAGCGCTGTGCATTGCTGCGGTCGGAGATACTGGCCATGACAAACTTGGAGAAGCCATAGGCGATGGCGTTCATGGAGAGCACCACACCCAGCTCGCCCTTCTCGAAGCCGAACGGCGCGAGCATCGGGATTGCCATGGAGAAGTTCTTGCGGACAATATAGAATCCCGCGTAACCAATAAAGATACCGATGAAGACCTGCCAACGCAAGCGACGGTATCGCTCATCTGCCTCGGAGCCTGTCTGCTCCGGCTTAAAAGCAGGAGGAGCCAAAAAATTCCACATAATAAATTTTATTTAAACATTAGTTATTCCGAATCTCAAAGGATCGTTGTATTCCTTCAAAAGCAACTTTTGCGCAAGCAAAAAGGGTAAATCGTTTTACGCTTCAAAACCCAACACCATGCTTTACGTTTGCAAATGTACAATAAGGCGGCGAAACAAACAAATGTATTAACATGTTTTAAGGATATAAATCAAGAGCAGTAGCTTTTCAATACATTCCAGACAACCAAAAAGGCCATTTTCTGTATATTACATGCATGTTTTTCGCTTCGAAAGCTAATGAAACTAATTTTATTTAAACGCAACATCTTGTCAACTTCACGAATCTGCCACTTCTCAAGCATTCAAAGGAAGAAACATGCACGGTATATAAAAGAGTGTGCACTTTATATGAACAAGAGTATGCACAGTAGACAAAGAAGTGTGCATGGTATAAAGGAAGGGAGCGAGAGCACAATATGAAGAAAGGATAAGAAAACACTACAAAGAACGGGCGGGCGCCCGAGAGAGTACCCGCCAGTTCTTATAGGATGACCTTACGTCTTGGCTACGCCTTAGCCGAGCGCGTCGTTTTTGATCTTGTTATAGTCGGCAAAGGCTTTGTCGAAGGCTTCAAACTGTGCTTGCGACTTCTTGCCGAGGGTACCACGAAGTCCGCGATAGTAGCGCACCACCTTGGCTCTAAGCTCACGACGGTCAGCGTCGGTAGCACCAGTCTGATAGGGAGCATAGATTTTGTCCAGGTCCTTATACATCTGGGGCACGAGCGTAGCAAGAAACTCCAGTTCGCCAGTGTAGTCCTCGGGCGAGACGGTCGGGGCTGTATCTTGCGCTGTCGTGTCCTGCGGGGCCACCGTGGCCGTGGTATCATGGGGCACGGCTACTTGCTGCGTGTCGTCCTGTGACAGAAGGTTTACATCATTGATGAAGTAGAGGACGATTCCAACCACTACAGCCAAGGCCAACACGACGGCAAAGGCACGGAGCGCCCCCTTGCCTACCTTGGGCACGCCGACCTTCACACCGCCCGAGGGACGGTTACTGCGACGGTGATCCAGAGCGTCAGCAAAATCTGCCATGGTCTCATAGCGCGCACTGCTATTATAGTTGCAGCAGCAACTCACCACGTCGTAGAACTCACCACCGAGGCGCAAGTCCTTCATCAGCATACCGAGGGCGTACATGTCGGCACGTGCCGTGACAGCCACCGTGCCGTCCTTGATCTCGGGGGCCTGATAGCGGATGACCTGTGCCGCGTCGTCCTGATTGCCGGCATAGGTCTGGCGGAAGTTGAGCAAGCGGACCTGGTTGCCCTTCTTGGTGACAAATACCACCGCTGGAGAGAGGTCGCCATGAACGCCCTTGCGCTCATGGATATAGCCGAGGGCAGAAGCCAACTGCTCGAGCACGGCCTTCTTGGCTTCGAGGGAAGGATTCTCAGCAGCGAAGGCTGACAGGGGACGGGCGTCTTCCCAATCGACGACTAGGCAGCGTCCCAGGCCGTCCACATCCCGCATCTCTACATAGCGAAGCAAGTAGGGGTGTTCTTCTTCGTGATGTGCGTCAAACTGGCGCTGAAGCCCCTTTTCATAAAGCGGCTTCCCTTGATATTCTTTTTTGATGGAGATCAGCAACTCCGGCTTTGCGCCGCCATCGCTCAACGTGAAGCGATAGACACCATAAGTTTTCAAATCCTGCATAATTATTTGCCGTTCTTGACCGTTGGTACTACGTGATGGAAGTCCAAGAGAGCATTCCACCATGATTAAAGTGCAAAAATAGGAATTTTATTCGGTATTGCCAAAAGATTGGCCTTCTTTTTTACTCCCCTCTGCCTGCGTCTTCTCCCAGGCTTCCCATTCTGCCTGAGCCTGCTGCCAGTCGGTGACCTCTCCCGAGGCGACTGCTTCGGCCTGGCGCGCAGCCTCATCACGGGCTCTGTCGCGGGCGCGCTTGGCCTTCATCTGGGCAATGGTAGCCTCATCGAGAATCACGATCGCACCACGACGGATGGCTTCCTGTAGCTCGTCGGGCCCGAAAGCCTTACCCTGCACATTGAAGTCGGATATATTAAACTCGTAATCGACGCGCAGCTCGTGGCGAATCTCCTTCTGCCGTCCCCGCTTGCTGGCGTTCTTCAACTTGAGCAAGCGGGCTATCTCTGTAATTTCTTGTTGTGAAAATTTATTTCTTCCCATGTTGTTCTTGTCTCTGTCTGCCCACGTCGGGCGTTCTAGCACTTTGCTATCGCTACCTCGGCATGACCTCAACACTACCCTATTATCTCGACACAACCTCGCTATTGCCTCGGTCACGCTCAAACTTTAACAAGCTATGATCCTGGCATTACCTCGTGAGACTCAACTTAACATTGAAGCCGAAGTCGTGGGTCGTGGTCGGATAACTGCTCGAAGAAAGGAGCGGCGTATTGGTCTGCATGTCGTAGTAGAAGCTCATCGTGACCAGACGCGAGAGGGTGTAGTCGGCGGAGAACGAGAGCTTGAACGCCGAGTTGCCACTCGAAGCCGAGGAAGTCATCGTGGCGATGTCGCGCGTGATGGCTGCCTGCTTACGGAACGAGAGGTCGAGGCGCAGGTTCAAGTCGCGGTTCACACCACCACGAGCAGCCTGACCGCGGTTGCTCTGACTGTTTTGACTTCCATGTTGTTGGCCGTCGCCCTGCTTCTTGGTCTTCAGCTTTTTGCGGCCGCGCGGACCGAAGAGGTCAAAGTTGTTGATCTTATAGCCGAACCCGAGTACCCAGTCCTTACTGATGGCCTCATTGACCTGGACAGAGGTCATCGAGAGCGAGAGCTGACGTGTCTGGTTGTACTTGATCTCAGCTGTCAGGTTGTTGAGCGTCGTCACCGACAGACCGAGCAGCGGCGAGAACGACTCGTTGATGCTCACCATCGAGACGTTGAACATCGAACTCGGTATGGGGCTTCCCGTCGCGGCATCCTGGACGAAACCGAGGTTGCCGTTGAGGGCCAGCCAGGTACTATAGCTCTGGTAGGCGCCGACACTATAGATGCTCTTGTAGCTATGGTTGATGTTGACACTCTTGAAGAGGTCGCGGAACCACGGCAACTGTGAGAGACCGCTGTAGCGCACGGTCCAGTTGGGCAGCAGCGAAGCCAATGTGGGGAAGATGTTCAGGCCCACGCTTCCCATACCCGTATAAGCGTTGAGGAAGGCAGGAATCATCACGTCGCCACTATACTTGTCAACAGCACCCTTGGCAGGATCAAACTTGCCTCCGCCCAGGGCGGCAGGATACTGTTGGCCTACATACTGCGCCTCCACCCGGTCACGGTAGCCATCGAGGGAGCGGACAAACTTCTCGAAGGTCGCACTATGGTAGCCGTTGGCTGCATCGCCCATACCCTCGAAGGCCGAACCGAGCGAGAGCGTCGTCATCGTAAACGATCCGCTCTGTGTGGTCGGGTTGCCCTGGTACATATATTGTATGCTCTTCGCCGTGGTCTGCGTGCGAGAGGCGTTGAGGTCGATCTTGAGGTTGTTGACAGGCTCCAGCGTCATGCGCAACTGAAGGTCCTGGGTGTGGTTGGTCGTTGCCGGCGTGGCCACACTATCGTTGGAGAGCAACCAGCCTCTCTCGCGCGCGCGATCTATATAATTGTCTCCCGTCATACCAAAGGCGAAGTCGAGGCCTGGAGCGAGGGCATCGCCACTACGCTGACCGAAGGCCTTGCCTATGACGGGCATGAAGCCAGGCAGCATCATCGCATACTGGTCGCGATAGGAGATACTGAAGGATCGTGCCGTCATCAGCACACGGGCCACACACTGGGCCGTCTTATACCAGCGCTTATCGTCGAGCGGTTCCTTGGGCGTGACGGTGAGTTTCATGCGGATGGTGGAGTCGGTCTTGTTGAAGATCTTGATCTTGTTGTCGTCCACCTTCTTCCAGCGCACGTCAATGGTCTTACCGTCGGCATCCTTGGCCGTGACGATGAGGCGACGCGTCTTCTTGCCATGATTGATGACCATCGTGGTGTCGGCCTTGATCGTCACCTCGCGTTCGAAGCTACGGCGATTCTTGGGCAGTTCTTTCTTCTTGTTGCCAGCCTTGTCGTCCTTGTCGTCCGCCTTGTCCTTATCCTTATCGTTCTTTGGCTTCTGTGGCGGATTGGGCGTGCGCTGATCGCGGCCCGAGGCGTTGGGGCGACGGCGGTTGTTGCGTTTCGATTGCTTAAAGCGTTCGTTGGTCTTCTTCAGGAACGGGAACTGGTTATAGAGCTTCTCCAGGTTGAACGTACCATTGAGGTTGATCGTGCGGCTCATCGAGATGGTGTTGCCGAGCGACGTGCCATCCTCCAGGTCCGATCCTCTCACCCACGAGTAGGTAGAGGCGTAGCTGGCATCGGCATTGACCCAGTCGAAGATGGGTATCAGGTTGAGCGGCAACTGGTAGGAGGCGTTGAAGGACTGATTGAAATCCAGCGGGCGTCCCCAGTGGCGGATGCTCTGCTTCACGGAGTCTTTCCAAGCCTGATACTGGTCGGGATAGAGATCCTTGTTGACCGGCGTATAGGGTTCTTCGATCTCTGCGTGGGTCGCACTCTGGAAGTTCATGTGAAGGTTTTTCGTCAGATCCCAGCGAATGGTGAAGTCGCGGTTCCACAAGAACTGCTGACTGAAGGTCAGCGGCAACATGGCGTTCTCCGTCGATTCCATGTCGCGCTCCTGCAGCTCATAGTAGGATCGCGTCATCTCTGTGTTGAAGCCGATGTTCTGCGGCAGCCAGTTGAGACCGAAGCGCTTGAAAATCTCCAGCCACTTCGATCGGTTCTTGATCTTCTTGAACGGTTCCCACGACTTATAGACCGGCGTCCAACTATAAGAGAGTGCGCCGCGCCAGTTGTCCTCGTTCTCATAGACCGTAGTCTCGCCGCTGGTGTGGGTGTGGCTATGGCTATAGGAGAAGGAGAAGTTGGCCGGGTCGTAGGGCATGGGGTGACGCTTGTTCTGTATGCCAACGCGCACGTTAGAAAGCGAGAAGTTGGTCGTCGTCTGCTTCGTGACGGCGATCGACTCGATACTGTCTCGCTCACTGCGGCTTCCCGCTGCGTCGAGTGCATCCTGCAGTTCCATATCCGTATCGAGCGGATTATACTTCGGGCGGCTTTGGCTGCGCTGCACACTATAGTAGATCGGTGCAGAGACCCGCGCCTTATCGGGGAAGAACTTGCCCAAATCGAAGTTGGTCGTGAGGGTATAGTCGCTCGTTGTCTCCTGCTGGCGCTCGTTGACGCCCTGCTCAATGCCACCGAAGCCGTCGGTGATGTAGCTGCCGTTGAGGTCGATGGTACCAAAGTCGGAGAGCTGCACGTTGAGTTTTCCGCGTGCGGCCCAGCCTCCCTCGTTGTTATACTCCAGCAGGCGGAGCTCGTTGACCCACACCTCACCGCTCTTCTCCTCACCACTGAGGTTGCGCACACCGATAATCATCGTCTTCACCTCGCCGAGCGTAGGATTACCGACGATGGTGATCTTGTTGGCTGGCTTGTCAGCATCGTAGGTCACGAAGGGCATGCTGAAGCTGGCCGTACCTGCGGCCTTGGCCTCGTTGCGTGCCTTCTTCACGGCCGTAAAGACCTTGAGCGGGACGTCGAGCATGTTTTCCTCGGGCCATACGGCCACACATCCCTCACGCGAATAGCCATTGTAGCGGCCAGGGGCGGTGAGCGTCAGCGGAATCTCATACTCGTAGTAGTTGTTCTTATAGTCGGAACCGAAGCGGACAAAGACTGCCAGCTGACTGTTCTGCAGTCCAGTCGTGTTCGGGTCGAAGGCATTGGCGTGTGCGAACATCTGGATGCGCTTGTACTGACGGAGATCGAGGGTGGTGTTCTTATAGACTGCCTTCGACTCGCCCGTGCCCAGGCGGTTGACCGTCATAGCCAGAGCCTGCTCGTTGCTCTGCACGAGCTGCGGCTGCGTCGGATCCTGCTCGCGCGAGATGCCAGGCGGGAGAACATAGTTGACAGGCACCTTGTCGGAGTTTTCCTCGATGCTCACAGCGCTGACGGACATCGTGCCCGAGGTCGTGGAGGAGTTTGTTAGGTTCTGGTTGTACTGTCTCCAGTCGCCACGCACCAGGTCGAGGGATCCGAAGCGGAGCACAATAGGCTTCTCGAAGCCCGTAAGGAACATGCGCATGAAGCGGATGGAAGTGAAGTCGCTGATACCACCGACACGGCGCTCAAACTCTCTGAGGGGGATGCGGAACTGATACCATGTCGCCTTGCCCGTACCTCCCTTGCGCAGGGAGGGCGTCGTCTCGCGCTTATCGACAATGAAGTTTTGGCCTACGACCAAGTCCTGGGGACGGATCGAGAGGTGGTACTGGTAGTACTTCTCATACTCGTTGAGCGTGTAGTCCTGGTTGATATCCTCCACATCCGGGGTCGTCTTGTAGGACGTGTCGTAGTTCTCCGGCTGATTGTCGGAATCGGGGGAGTTGCCCTGCGGCATGTTGATGCGCTTGTAGCGTTCCAGGATAGACTTCTGGTCGCGGTCGTAGTCGGATCCGCGGAAGTAGTGGTAGTTGTCATTGGCTGGGTCGGCCCAGATGGAGTCGAAGACGGCCTGGTTGACCTTGCCTCTGATCTCCGTCAGGAAGTCCTGGTAGGACTCAAACTCGCGTTCCTGATCGTCGGTGAGGCCGTTGAAGCCCACGTCCTGCAGGGCGCGGCTGCCCTTGGTAGTGGCAAAGGCATAGGTGACGGTGGGCTGCGTCGGGATGCGGCCCCACTGCGTGGTCGTCCAGGACTCGCTGCCATCGACGGGCATTCCGCTCTCATAGAACTTCTTGCCGTCGCGGAGGATATCCTCGCTCACCTCGCCGAGGTCTATATAGAAGTCGCCACCGTAGAGATGAGCATCTTCGCGCTCGTTGCTGTAGATGAAGGGGTCGAGCATCCAAAACTCGATATACTCGATGTTGGCGGCCTCGAAGTCGCTCGTGTCCAGTTTGCGCATCATGCCGCCCCACTTCGTCTTGGGCTGGTTGAGGCGTCCGTTGAGGGTGAGGTCGGGATTGAAGTTGTACGGACCACGCTCGTCGGGATAGTAAGCGAGGTTAAGGACAGTAAGCATCGACGACTGGCCGCTATAATTGTTCTGGTCGCGCTTCGGGAAGAGCTCGCGGGTATAGACCTCGCGCACATAGTAGTTGGAGAGCTGCTCCAGGTCGCTGCGGATATGGCCCGGCGTGAGCGACGAACTGCGTCGCGTGAAGAGCGGGTCGATATTGTACCATGCGAGCAGCGATCGGTTGTAGCCACTCTTGAGCGTTGTCTTGTCGCTCGCCTCGTTGAAGAGGCTCGGTACAGAGGAGATGATCCAGGAGGTGGGCTGCGAGACGTCGATGGTGCTCTTCGTATTCTCGAAGTCGTCGAGGTAGGAGGCATTGTCCTGCGTGCCACTGGCCTTGCCGGCGATGAGCTGTGCAAACTCGGCCGATAAAGAGATCTGCGAGGGCTGCGTGAGGTGGAGGAAGGGGATCTTGTCGAGCATGTTGGTGAGCCACTGGCTCTCCTTCTTCCAGTTGAGGTTGAGACCCCAGATGGTGTTGTTGAGGGGTTCCGATCCCATGCTGACTTTAGTCGTCAGGGCCTGCTCGCTCAGATGCATGAAGGTACCACCCAACTGGAAGTTCTTCGAGAAGTCATACTCCCAGTTGAGTCCCACCATCGTCTTGCGTTCCTGACCATAGTCGCTCTGGCTTTCGAGCGAGACGTTGATATTGGTGCCCGCGTCGATGATGTTCTGGTTGAGGATGGTCACCTCACCCGAGTTGTAGTCCACGGAGTAGTCGCTTCCCTCGGTCAGGGTCACGCCGCCTGCCGTCACCACCACCGATCCCTGCGGCACGTTGTAGGCGCCCAGCGAGATGACGTTGGCAGAGGATCCGCTATACTGTCCGACGAGCATGTACTTGTCCTTCTCGGCTATCTGCTTGGCCACGGTCTTCGTGGAGTCATAGAGTTCGGTGAAGGCATACTTGTCCGCGCTCGCTGCCGCCACGCCATGCTGTTCGAGATAGTTCTTCATGTAGGATCCGAAGGGTTCGGCGACGGGGAAGAAGACGCGTCCATTGCTCACCGTGTAGCCCTCCACAAAGTCGAAGTAGCCGTTGGAGTTGGCCTTGTTGTTGTTGTCGAGACGGTCAGCGCCGAGGAGCTTGATGATCGGCGTACCCTTCACCTGAGCCTCGGGGATGTAGGAGATATAGACGCCCGTGGTGTCGCTCTGGTACTTCACGTCGAGGCGGAACTTCTCCTTCTGCACCGTCGAGGCTAGGTAATAAACGTTCTTCATCATCAGGCGCCAGTTGCCCTGCGCGGGGTTGTTGCTCGTGTTCTTCAGGGCCTTGACAAAGAGGGCCTCGCTGACGTTGGTGCGGTCGCTGGAGAACTCACCCACCTGGTAGGTCACACCACCGTAGGTATATTCATAGGCGACAGCCAGCACCTGGTCGGCCTGCAGTCCGGCGCGCAGCGACACATAGCCCAGCGACGTATTGACCGTATATTCCGAACTGGACAAGAGGCGCGCACTCGAGAGTTTTTCAAAGTCGGTACCACCAACGAGTCCCATGCCCTCCAGCGCGCTGGAGGCTTGGTCGATGTCGCGGGCCTCAGGATGGCCCTGTGCGATGGTCTGATACTCGCCGTTGGCTTGGTTGGAAGGCACAGCGCCCGAGCCTGGTCCCCAGAGGTCGGGACGGCTCACACCATTGTTCTCGCCCAGGTCGGTGAGGGCGACAATATTGCGGGTATTGGAGGTGGTTCCTGTCTTGTTAGTTACCCAGATTTCCACGCGGTTGATCTTCACGCCCGTGGCAAGGTTGGGGAGCGTGCGCATGCCCGCGTCGTAGTGGGCAAGGAAATAGTTGGAGAGGAAGAAGTGGCGGTTCTCCTCGTAGTCAGCGACATCGATCTCAAACGGGGTGAGCTGCTTGCCACCCTTGGAAGAGACGCTCTTGTTGGACGACTTCTTCTGCGAGAACACCGTCTGGAGCTTCAGACGGCCAAACTGGAAGTCGGTGCGGATACCGAAGAGGCTGCTTGCGCCTTGTACAAGGGAGTTGTTGGAGGGGAAGGAGATATTGCCAGCCTCAACGAGACGCACCATCTCATCCTCCTTGCCGTCATACTTGAGTTTGAGGTTCTGCGAGTCGAAGTCGAAGGTGGCGTCGGTGTTGTAGTTGAGGTTCATGTTGACCTTGTCGCCGACCTTGCCATTGACGTTGAGGTTGATCTTCTCGTCGAAGTCCATCGTCGTGGTCTTGCGGTTGCGGATGGGGAGCGACGGGTTGTCGATGTTCTTCAGCGTCGCACCAAACTTCAGTTCGGCGGTACCCTGTGTCTTGATGCGTACGCCGCCAGGGCCGAAGATTTTCTCTGCTGGTCCGAGGTCGAAGTGCATGTTGGTGAAGTCAAACTTCTCCTTGCCCTGCTGCTGGAGAATCTCCTTGTTCTTCTCGCGATAGAAGTCGGCCCAGCTCTGTCGTTCGCTCCACACCCTGTACTCGTCTGGAGTCATCATGATCGGCGTACCGACGTAGGTGCCACCGATCTTGTAGCCGACGACATAGCGGTCGATGGAGTCGTTGTACTCCACCGTCTGCTGCATGTTTTCTGGTCTTTGCAGGTCGGTGGTGCCTTGCTGCAGGTCGTCGAAGGTGATGGGGGTGGTGCGCTGTATCTTCCAGCGCGGATGGAGCAGCGAGTCGGGGATTTCCTCTTCGTCGATGATCAGCTCGGGCAGGTCGGGTTTCTTCGTCTTCGTGGTGTCGGCGGGAAGCAGCGACGACCAGGCTGGTTCGCCGACGACAGCCGACGACAGCAGCAACCTGCCTGCGATGGCCGCAAGGCTCACCGCAAACAAGACACTCATTATGATGGCAGACCTTTTCCTCATATTGATCGGTGTCCCGCTGCTGCCTTCTTCAAATTCAAAGTGGGAAGGCTCTGCGGGCTTGTCAGATGTCTATCTTGCTTGGAAAAATTGGGTATATTCCTGATTTTCTTTTAATTCTCCTTATTCTCTTCTGCGTCCAAGGACGCTTGCCAGACTCTATTTGATGAGCTTCAGCGCCTGCTTGACGACTTGCTCCACGGGCAACGTTGGCTGCTCAGTAAGGATCGACTGGACGACCTTGGCCGACGGTGCGGGGGAGAACCCGAGCATCGTCAGCGCACTCACAGCCTCATCTCGAACGGTAGTATCGACCACGGGAGTGCCTGGCTTGGCGACAGCATGGAGCTCGTCGGCTATGCCGCTGGCCACTATTTTGTCTTTCAGATCGACGATGATGCGCTGCGCCGTCCGCACACCAATGCCTTTCACGCTTTTCAGCATCCGCTCGTCGCCACCGGCGATGATGTTGCAGAGTTCCTTCGGCGTGATCGAAGAGAGGATCATCCGCGCCGTATTGGCTCCCACACCCGAGACGGTGATGAGCAGGCGATAAAGGGCGCGCTCCTGTACCGTGGCAAAGCCGTAGAGGGTGTAGCTGTCGTCGCGGCCTCCCGTGACGATTGCCTCGTGGACGTAGAGCTTCACCTCCCGCTTCCCCTGAAGAACGGTATAGGTGTTGAGGGAGATGCCGAGCGCATAACCGACACCCGCCGCCTCAATGACGGCCTGCGCCGGGGTGAGCGCAGCCAGCTCGCCTCGTATATATTCTATCATATCGTTGTTTGCAAACTTATTCTTATATTTAGCTAAACGCAGACGCCCCGCCTTTTATTGCCTCGCCTCTCCATTTTATTGCCCGCCTCTCCCTATTTTTTGCCCCATAGCCTGCTTCCGCCTCCGTCGCCAGAGACGCAGGTTCGACCACAGGATGTCTCCTTGCGATTGGCCCTGGCAACTATTAACTAAAGTGACCCACCTCTATTATAAATCAAAGCTTTTGTAGAACTGACAGGCATACCATGCACATCTCACCCCTAAGGTGGAGTCTATTGTTTGAGCTAAAAGAACACCAATTTGCTCCATGATCGGAACAATTCCTCCAAAAGCATCCCCATAGGGGTGCTGAGTAATTTCATTACTTAATATAGGAAGCACAAATCGGCAAGAGAGTAAACTTACTTAACGTTTTGGGCTAAAAAATCGCTTTTTACGCCGTTTTGCGTTGATTTTGCATAAAAAATTCTTCGTCAACATTTTTTTTTAATAACTTTGCAAGGCAATATATAACGTAGCCAAGCAACTTTGGTTCGTTTAGACTTGCAGTAAGTAGTAAACTGATTGTTAAACTAACAAATAAAGGAAAAGAAACAGACAGATATTTAAAGGAACGTCTAAGTGGAAGCTGTTCTGTGAACAAGTTCCACAAGGGAAAGTACATTTCCTAAGATAGAGGCGATTCTGTTCTAAACTTTTTGGATATTGAGCTTTTAGCTCTTGTTCTCTCGTCTATGAATACCGCCAATTTTCAACACACGAGGACAAGCAGGCAGAAGGTTCACGCTCATAAGGCGTGGACTGTTCTGTGCTTGTGGTGTGTGCAGGTAACTTGGCGGTAACCGTTAGACGAAACAAGCATAAGAACGGAACACGCCTATTTTGCATCACAATTATTATCCAAAAACAATGGAACAGAAAAACTATTTAAAATTGATTTGGACGGTTGCATTTATAGCTTTTGCTGCCGTCAGTTGTTGGGCAACTGCAGAATCCCTACACTTATTGTTATCATCATGGCCTTTAGCTATGTGTTGGGTTGTAACTGTCGGATTTTTCATTATTGCATCTTTGGGAACAAAGATGATTGTCGATAGTCTCAATCAAAATATCTATCTCGAAAAACGTGGCTTGCGCTTAGTAGGGGGCATTGTGATTGTTCTTATCTTTTGGTTGATTTGTAGTATGCCAACAAATACTCATACTTTCTTTTATCGCACAGTGATAAACGACAAGGTGAATACAGACATATCTACAACAAGAGGGTATTTGAGTCAAATAAAGAACAACACGAACAACAAAACACAGGCTACGGTAAAAGTCAATGAACTCAAAAACAACGTAGATGTTCTTTTGGGCGAATTAGAAGCAGAAATCAAGAACGAAGTAAACCCAGGATTTGGACCTAAGTCAAAAGAAATATTGCGTAAGTTTGCTACACTTTTGGGAGTTGATAAAGTTGAACCTTTGAGCTATAAAGGAACTTCTAAGCAAGACCGTGATAAACTTTGTGATGCCTATCGCACAAAAATCTATATTCTTGCAGAAAACCGTGCAACCAATATAATGGCACACATTCTGTCGCCAAACTCTGACAATATAAAGGAGGTAAAGCGAGATGATGAGAACTTAGCTTTGGTAAAAAAATATATTGGGGATAAAACTATCAACCTCAATGATGCAGAAGACATTGAAGATGTTTGCGACAAACTCAATACGGCATACAACACTGTCAAAAAGAATAGTGACTTCGTAAACTTTTCTTCCAAGACGGACGAAACTAACTATACCGCCGACAATCCTGTTACAAAAGTAAAACGCATGATAAGCGTATTCGATGTATGGGAGGACTTCATGGCTGGCGAATATGCAGGGCATGGTTTCATGTTCTGGATTATCATTTCTATTTTGGTAGATATAGCAGCATTTATCTTCTTTGATTTAGCATTTAAGAAAAGAGAAATTTAAAAATAAGGAACATGGCAGAAATGAATTTAGGCGGTAGCACGGAAAATGTAGCTACTCCAATCTCTGAGGGAACAACTACTAACGAGATTCCAGAAGAGGCTGATACTTCAACGGTAGATGCTTCTGTATCAAACGTACAAGTAAATGAAGCGGGCATGAGTTCGGAGGAACTGAACGATGCTAATAAAATAAAGGTAACCATTGCCGATTACAAAACCCCTTTAGTGGTTTTCTTCGGACCTCCTGCGTGTGGAAAAACAATGACTTTGATTCGTCTGACACGATACTTGCAAGGAAAAGGCTACACCATAGAGCCAGTAACGTCATTCAGGCCGACCTACGACAAAAACTATAGCGACATGTGTGCCAACTTTGACTCGATGATAGGAAGTGAAGATGCCGCAAAGTCAACAAGCAAGATTAACTTCATGCTTGTGCAAGTGTTACGTGATGGTAAGCCTTTGTGCCAAATACTTGAAGGGCCAGGAGAGTATTATTTCTCCCCAGAAAATCCACAGGCAAGTTTTCCTAAGTATGTCAATGCAATTATCAGTAGTTCCAACAGAAAAATATGGGCTATCATGGTCGAGCCAGACAATACTAACAAGAGAATGGACGTGGAAGCTCGCAGACAATACGCTGTCAAACTCAACAAGTTGAAGACACGCATAGCAGCCAAAGACAAAGTTATGTTTATATTCAACAAAATAGATGCAACACCATATGTGATAAATCCAGGCAATATCAGATATAGCCAAGCGTTACAACATACGCAGTTTTTATATCCTGGTATTTTTGCTCCATTTATGAACGTAAATCCAATTACCAAATTATGGAAGCCATACAATTTTGACTTTGTGGCTTTTCAAACGGGCGACTTTTCTGAAGCCTCGGATGGTACGCTTACTTTCGAGCAAGGTCCAGATGCCTATCCAAGAAATTTGTGGAATTTTATACTAAAACGCTTAAGAGGTTGAAAATATGGATATAGAAATTTTTGTTCACGGAGTACCCAATGGACAGAGCTTTTGGGGCAAGGAGGAAGACCGCAATTACTTTGGCAATTTCTACGGTCAGAACAACTCCGATGCAGTTAAGTACCTTATACAGACACGCTCGTCAAATGGCAAAACCTATTGTTATTACAATTATTTGGTCTATCAAAAGGTTATCGGAAGTGATGGACGCGAGGGTTCTTATTTTGGACTCTCTATCAGATTTGACGCATATTGTAAAGATTTTGCAGGCATCTACAAAATATTGGATTGCATATTTACCGCTCATGTTCTGAATAAGATATTGAAAATTCAAAACGGAAGCTACAAATACATTATAGCAGACTTTGTCAGCGCATCTGAAATCATGGGCAATATCAAAGATGCTATTTGGCAACTTCTCCAATCCACACTCACAAATGAGGCTGTTTGTAGCTTAGGTAGTTTTGCCATTGGTGGCGGAAGCCTCCCAACTGGCAATCTATATGAAATAACAGCCAATGATGTAGAGGCAACGGTAAAAAAATATGGCAAGATAGCCCTTTCTCCATACTATCCAACAGTCAGAGAAAAGGACATGGCTCAGCGATATGACTCTAAACTTCAATCTGTAAAGCAGCAATACGAAAAAACATATAGTGCTGAGATTAATGAAAAGGAAGAAACAAATCGTTCTCTCAATAACTCTTTGACATCGGCGAAAAAAGATTGCGCTAGATTGCAAAATACGATTGCCCAAAAAGTCTCTGAAATAACGAACTTAAAAGAGAAAATCAAGCAGATCGAACAAAACCAAAAGGCAGTTAAAAACATAAATCTTATCAAAGAACCAATCATTGAACTTGCGAAACTCTTTGGAGATCAAAGAATGCATGTACATGAAGAAAATACCAAACAAAAGAAGGGAAATCTCTTTCCTGTAAAAGGATTGATTTCTTTAGTGAATTTGGCAATGCTTCTCATGGTACTTATTATGGTAGTTTCTTTATTGTTTAAAGTGTCTCCAAAAGGAGATAAGCCTGTTGACCCATCTGAGAATATACAAGACTCAACATCTATTCCGAATGGGGAAAATGAAAATTTGACAAGTCAAATTTCACTCTACGATAATGGAGACATACCTATAGGACAAGATACTAATAGTTTTAGTAACCAAGCCTCACAAACGAGTGTTAGAATAGATGTCAAAAATTACAACGAGTCTACACGTAAATATTTAAAAAAAAATAGAACGTATCATGCAACTGTCCACAATTGTTCTGATCCAGATAACTGTACTTGGGAAATTATTGGTGGACAAATAAAAGGTAACAATACTGGAGAACGTATAACGTTTGTACCAATATCTGACGATGTCAACATTTCATTCACAAATCCGAATGGTGAAAACAATAGTCGGTCTTTGATTGTACAAAATTAGCAGAACAACATGAATGTAATGAAGTTTATTTTAGGCGTACTCATCACCACCACACTTTTTTCGTGTGGTGGAGATAAGAAAAAGCCTATATATGTAGAAACAGAAAGCGTTACGGAAGAAAATGATGATTCATCTTACGCTCAAAGCGGAGACGAGATTGTCGTCCCTTTCCGAAACGAAAACGGGGTGAAATATGTACAAGTAAAGGTCAATGGAGTTGGATTTGAAATGATATTCGATACAGGCTGCTCAGGCGCACTCATTTCGGTAGCAGAGGCAAACTATCTTTATCAAAAAGGCAAACTGACTCAAGATGATATACTTGGAACAGCTCAATCTCAAATAGCAGACGGAAGTGTTGTAGAAAATATGGTGGTGAACTTAAAAGAGGTTGTTATCAATGACCAAATCCTATGTCCTAACGTGCAAGCCACCGTATCAAACAACATCAATGCTCCGCTTTTGCTTGGAAATGAAATTTTAGACAGACTTGCTACCATCAAAATTGATAATGAGCAAGAAGCCTTAATCTTTAAGTTGAAATAATGGTAAATAGTTCTATATACATATTTGGGTCTTTTGACAATGGATATACGCAATATCCAGACAATTACGCAAAGGAAATATATCAAAATCTCTTTGCACAAGCAAGGTCTAAGTCCCAAATCGTAATACACAGAGATAAAGAACTTATGTATTATGGATATATCCGTCAGTTGGATAAACACTCACAATACATAGGTTTTTGTGTACTTATCAATGGCATGATGCTTACCAATGTAAGCAACTTATTCGCTGTATTTGAAAATGCCATTGCCGAAATGGTGTCTCGTGGGGATATTATCGCATTTAACGAACAAGGTGACATCGTATCGACAACAAATAGCCTTGCCAATAAATTGCAAGAAGTGAATGCTGTCACAGCTATCATTAGAAATGGAATAGACGGAATGGAATCTTATACAAAGCCTCTTCCACCTATCAATTATTCTATATCCAACACAGAGAAGAAGGTCTTTGCGCATAGTGTTTCCAATGACGCCATCATTGATGCTTCATACAAATACGCCTACACTTATGTAGCAAAGGATAAAGGATGCGACACAGCTTCACTTTCTGGCTACAAAGGTGTCATTAGAAAGTTATACAAAGAAAAAGACGAGTTATATTCCGAATATGGTAAGTTAAAGACCCAATACGACAAACTGATCAAGCAAAAGAAGCAGTACAAAAATGTTATTATTTTGTGCTTGATAGTAGCATCTTGTGGCATTGGTCTATTCTTCCTAAATGACACTTTGAACAGCACTCAACAAACACTTAAACAGTCTCAAAACGAAAACGTCCAAAAAGGGAAAACTATCCAAAAACTAAATTCAAACATAACAGCCCTAAACGGATATAATAGTAACTTAAAGGCCTCATTATCATTGGAACAATATAAGCGTGAAAAAGCTGAAACTGAATTGAATACGTTGAAGAACATTTATATGGAACAACAACCATTAGTTATTAAAAGTACATCATTCAACTTCAATTCTGGCTATTTGTCATTTGAGTATTATGGGTATTACGAAAAGACTGTTACATTGGGAGTTAGGGCGTTTGATGATGATTATTCCTGGTCAAATTCAACAACTTTTAATGTGGAAAAAGGACATCATTCTTCATCCATATACCTAAGTAATTGTTTGAGCAGTTCACGATGGTATTCATTTGAGTTACTGATAGGAAATAAGATTATTGGTGGTGACAGACATTGATAGAATCTGATATTAAGGTGATGAAAATTATAGAAATGGGGTTGTGTCTGTAGATAGTTTCTTCTTACACAACCCTCATAGATAGTCTTAGGTATCTTATCAAGGCTTAACGCTTGAAACGAACCTCATTCGTATAGTATTTATATAGGAAATATGACTTTATTATCCAGAAAGATGAGGTGGCAGGTATGGAGGTGTCAGGCCATAGATATTTGGCCTAACGCATCTCCTTGAGACAGGGTTAAGAGATCTTAAGAAGACTACCGACGTTTTTCAGAAAAGGATTCATACCTTTGCAGAACCATCCCGACTTCAGGCTTGCCACTTGCAGACCAGCTACAAAAAGCTAACCGAATCAAGACGAACAAGAACAATGGAAAGTAGAAAGGAATTGGCAGCGGAGAAGAA
>ERZ839489.334-NODE-334-length-51157-cov-3.890259_pt1 | contig 51157 bp, 48 predicted proteins | sample MGYA00519938_ERZ839489 | MGnify/ENA primary metagenome ERZ839489 (study PRJEB31850, sample SAMEA3708846) | human gut metagenome | biome: human gut; feature: human-associated habitat; material: faeces | place: China | collected 2014 ...
TACTTCATAAAAAACACCCCAAAAGTTTTGTGTCTAACTTTTGGGGTGCAGTACAAAATGAGGAAGCCTCTTTTTTTGATGTTTTTTTTAAGAATTTTATATTTGTGTTATGCAGTTTTCTTGTGTAATAAGCTACTGCGAATTTATTTTACAGGAGTGAGGGTAAAACAGTCTAAATCGGGAGACCAGCTGAATCGACTTCCTATTCTTATCACATTATATCCTTTTTGCAAATTTACGGTGAATGTCGTTTGAGCGACACCTTTAGAACGGTCTGTTTCCAGTTTGTCGGCCACTGTCATGTTTCCGTTGACGGTAACTTCCAGGCGGCGGTCACTTATTTCACGTTCTTTCTTTTCGGCAGGTATGTATTGAACTGTCATCTGGTACGTACCACCTTGTTCACTGAAAACTTCATTCCATTGTGCGTAGTTGTCTTTATGTCCGCCAAGATTGGTTATTGTCATGCCTCCGGATGCTGTTTCGAAAGGCATGAAAGCTATTTCCCGTTTACGTTTTCCCAAGTCGTCAAACTGATTCAGATAAGCCTGTTCTGCCTCGTAGCGGGTAGGTTCCATACGTCTTTCACCTTCTACTCTCAGAATTTTTGTTCCGTGGGGGAGTACATCAAACTGTATGAAGTCTGTTACCGAACGTTCATCTTTTTGTTTCACAAGGTCGCGTATACGTGTTGTACCTTCCAGTTCGAGTACTGATAAGGGAACCCGGAAGGAACAGGTTTCTTCGGTCGGGTTATATAGAGCTACTGCCCGTACTGTTCCTCTTTTTTCTTCGATGTCTTTTACCAGTACATATCCTCCATGCTCGTGTTGCACTACATACGCCTGAAGTTCCAGCGGATCTTGGTTCAGTGCGATGAGTTCCTTATTTTTCAGCAGTTGCAGTGAAGATGCCGGGATGGCAGTCAGATCGCAGCCGATCAGCAGTGGTGAACTCATTATGCACCACATGCCAAAGTGAGTTTCCTCCTCTTCCGGCTTTAATCCTCGTCCTATTTCCAGCATGTCCATATCATTGTAATGTCCGTTACCGGCAAAGGCTGAGAGATACAGATTTTTGTCGATTATATATTTGACAGATTCCCACGACGGGTTGATATTCTCCGCTGATTCTCCAGGAACGTGCCAGACTGCTTACCCATGTACCCGGATAAGCCCATCGGCAGATATTCAGAGAAATATTTCGTGGGCAAACTTCGCGGATGGCATTAACAATTTCCGTATATCTTTCTTGTTCTTCAAGGTCGAGCTGCTGTCCGGCTCCGCAGTAGTCAATCTTGATAAAATCGAATCCCCATTCGTTGAAGAAAAGGTTGGCGTCCTGATGTTCAAATCCATAAAGACCAACCCCAATTCCGTTTTTATCTCCATCCCAAAGCGAACCGCATGTGTTGGCTCCCGCTTCCGAATAAATACCAGCTTTCAGTCCCAGTGAATGGATATAGTCGGCTATTCCTTTCATTCCGTTTGGAAAACGTTGTGGATGGGTATGCAGGATACCTTTCTCATCGCGGAATCCGAAGAATCCGTCATCGATGTTTATGAAATGATAGCCAACCTTGTCAAGGCCCTGTGAAATCATGGCATCTGCCTGTTTCTTGATCAGCTCTTCGTTGATATTGACGCGGTAAGTGTTCCATGAACTCCATCCCATTATAGGTGGTTCTACGTAATTGACTTGTGCATAGCCTCCCAGTGCAATGATTCCGAGTAAGCTTGCTGTGAAGCATTTTTTGAGGTTGGTGTTTTTCATAGATTAGTTGTTACTTAGATGCATCCCTGAATGGAAAGGAAGAAGAATACTCCCGTAGCTATCATCAGCAGACCGATGGCGGCATAAAACAGACGTGCACGGTTTCTGCCGGCATTGGCTACGATGAATTGTGTGTTATGGGCCGTAAAAAACCAGTCCCAGTTGAATAGGGCAGCCAGCAACGCCAGCAGCCCCACCAGGACAAATATGCCCTGTATGATATAGTGTGTCACCATAATGCATTATTCTTCGGCATCGAAGCGGACGGTACGAGTGCCGTCTTCGTTTTCTTCGATATATACCTTTACTGCATTGCCCGGAAGCAAGTCTTCTATCAGTTCAGGCCATTCGATAAAGCACAGAGCTCCACTGTAAAAATAATCTTCATACCCCATATCATATACTTCTTCCAGTTTCTTGATACGGTAAAAGTCAAAATGGTAAATCAGTTCGCCTGCCTCTTCCGAACGATATTCGTTGACGATGGCAAATGTAGGCGAGTTGATGACATCGGTTACTCCCAGTTCTTCACATACAGCTTTGATGAACGTCGTTTTACCGGCCCCCATCTTTCCATAGAAAGCGAAAACGGTGTTGTCTCCCATGGCTGCGATAAACTGTCGGGCAGCTTCGTGGATAGAGTCTAAAGAATTGATTTTGATTTCCATATGATTGTTTGTTTTAACTTCTTTATTATTTATCGGGTATGTCTGCAAAGATAAATGCTTTTCCCCACTTTGCAAAGTGCATACACCAGAATAGAGAAAAATATGATGGCGGCTCCTGAAGGAACTTGTAGTTTATAAGAAATGACCAGTCCTCCCAGGCAGCCGATGTATCCGATAGCGATGGAAAGCCAAATGATGCGCTTGAAACTGTGAGTGAACAGGTTGGCGGTCATCTGTGGCAACGTCAGCAGTGAGATGGCAAGGACAATGCCCACCATGCGCAGACAGGAGACGATGGTAAGTGCGATGAACATCATCAGCAGATACTCAAAGATGGCGACGGGAATGCGTTGCGAACGGGCAAACTCGCGGTCGAATGCTATATAGATAATAGGATTTAAGAAGAGGGTGAAAAATAGTATCAATAAGACCGAAAGGGTAGCCAGCATCCAGATATCTGTCGGCGTGATGGTAAGGATATTACCAAAAAGAAAAGCCGAAAGGTCGGGGGTGAAACCCGGTGCAAGGAAACTGAAAATGATACCTACTGCCATGCCGAATGTCCAGAAGACGGCAATGGCGGAATCTTCGCGCATATCTTTTCGCTTGCTCAGCCACTCTACTCCGAAAGCAGACAAAACGGAAAATACGGCAGCCGACAGAAGAGGGGAGATACCGGCATACAGCCCCAGCCCGATACCGCCGAAGGAGGCATGAGTGATGCCGCCGCTGATGAACACCAGACGGCGTGTCACAATGTAGGTACCTATGATGCCGCAGGCAATGCTGGCAAACAAACTTCCCAACAGGGCATGCCGGAAGAAAGTATAATGTAAAAGTTCTAATATATCCATTTGGGTTTGTTTATTAACTTTTTCTGTCGGGGCGATTCCGAGGGGAAGGGGATTATTTGAATCTCCGTTCTCCTACTATCAGGAACAGTTCGTCTTTCAATTCGTCCGGCAATTCGATACCCCGAAGCTGTAAACTGCGGCTCCATCCCGCCACTTCGTCTTCCTTGCAGGTATACATCACCTCGCGAAACTCTTCAATTTCTTCTTCACTGTATCCGTCGGAAGAATGTCCGCGGAAGCGGTCTAATTCCTCGTCGTCATAATATTCTACCTTTTTGCTTACGGCGGCCAGCAGACTTTCTTTTTCGCATATTTCATGTTGTCCGCAACATTCGGCATCCGCTTCCACTATTTCGGGCGCAGCCTGCAGTTCACCGCTTTCTATCTTCTTTTGAATCTTTTTGTTTCGTGCATAGCCTACTGCCATGGCAATGGCGGTCAGGACGATTAATCCGATAATGAGTATCCACATGTTTTTATACCTCCTTTATTATGAAACCTGCTTGTCTCAAATCTTCCCAATAGCGGGGATAGGATTTGGAGACTACTTGAGGATTGTTTATTAATATTTCGGGTAATGCCAGACAGATAGGGGCAAATGCCATTGCCATGCGATGGTCTTCATACGTGTCGATGGCAGGATGTTCTTCGGTCGTGCATCTTTCTCCTTCCCATGAGAGAACAGAGCCGTCAGTTTCATGGAGTATATACCCCAGTTTCCTCATTTCCGTTATCAGTGCAGCCATGCGGTCTGTTTCTTTGATTTTCAAACTTTGCAGGCCGGAGAAGCGGAAAGGGATATTTAGTAACGCACAAGTCACAACAAATGTTTGTGCCAGGTCGGGTTGGTTGATAAAGTCGTAATCCAGCCTTTCCACACTCTTGCCATTCTTTTTCAAAATGACGGCCTTGTCTTTGTATATGGTTTCTACTCCCAGTGAGCGGAATATTCCGGCTACTTGGCTGTCACCCTGATAGCTGTCCTTGAAAAGTCCGGGCAGCGTGACTTCCGCTTCTTTCGACAAGGCTACTATCTGATACCAGTAAGATGCGGCACTCCAGTCACTTTCCACATAGAAAGGAATGGAATGGTAGGCTTGCGGCTCTACCTTGAGCCGGTGGTCGTCTGTCCATTCCGCACGGACACCGAAATCATTCATCAGTTGCAAAGTCAGGTTGATGTAGGGGCGTGAGATGATATCGCCTGTCAACTGGATGGTCAGTCCGTTTGTCAAAACGGGGGCTATCATTAATAAAGCGGAAATATATTGGGAACTTACGTTGCCGGGCAGACTGATAGTGTCTTTTCTTAATTCCCGCCCTGTGATGCGTAATGGGGGGAAGCCGTCATTGGCTACATATTCTATATCTGCACCCAATTCGCGTAAAGCGTTGACCAGCACTTGTATCGGACGTTGCTGCATACGCTCCGTTCCGGTGATGATTCGTGTGCCGGGTGTCACCGATAAATAGGCAGTGAGAAAGCGCATGGCTGTTCCGGCAGCCATAATGTCGATGGTTTCTTTGTCATCGTTCAAAGCGCGTATCATTACCCGGGTATCATCGCAGTCCGATAAGTTTTCGGGATGGTGTGTTCCGTTGCCTAATGCATTGATGATAAGTGCACGGTTACTGATACTCTTGGAAGAGGGTAATTGGATAGTTGTATGTATCTTAGCGGGTGCCGTTACTTTTATTTGCATCATACCTTATATATAATAATGTGTATCGGAGTGCAAAGTTAGGAATATTATCTTAATACTTGATACGTTGGAGGATAAAAAGAATGTTCTTTTAAGGAGAAGGGGAACCGGAGCGGGACGGAGCAAGAAAATCGGGCGGAAAGATTCCGCCCGTCAGTATAATGCTTTTCACAAAGCTCCCATGCTGATAATTTATAGTAAAGTTAAGCTATAGTAATGCCGGTATCCAGGTAAACATCCTGAATGGTGTGAAGCAGTTCTACTCCTTCATTCATTGGTTTCTGGAACGCTTTGCGACCGCTGATAAGTCCCATGCCTCCGGCGCGTTTGTTCACAATGGCTGTGATGACCGCATCTTTCAGGTCGGAACTTCCATGTGATTCTCCACCGGAGTTAATCAGCCCTACACGTCCCATATATCCGTTGGCTACCTGATAACGGCAGAGGTCGATGGGATGTTCGGAAGTCAGTTCTGTATAAACTTTATCGCTGGTTTTGCCGAACTTGATAGCTGTGAATCCGCCATTGTTGACCGGAAGTTTCTGCTTGACAATGTCCGCTTTGATGGTGACTCCCAAGTGGTTGGCCTGCCCTGTGAGGTCGGCTGCCGCATGATAGTCCACACCGTCTTTCTTAAAGTCATTATTGCGGAGATAACACCATAAAATGGTGGCCATACCCAGTTCGTGTGCATATTCGAATGCTTCGGCTATTTCGACCAACTGGCGGCGGCTTTGTTCAGATCCGAAATAAATAGTGGCGCCTACAGCTACCGCTCCCATATTCCATGCTTCCTTGACCGTACCGAACATCACTTGGTCGTAGGACGTGGGATAGGTCAGCAGTTCATTGTGGTTCAGTTTGACGATAAACGGAATTTTATGGGCGTATTTGCGAGCTACCGCGCCCAAAACTCCGAAAGTGGAGGCAACTCCGTTGCATCCGCCTTCAATGGCCAGTTTGACGATATTCTCAGGATCGAAATAAAGAGGATTCGGAGCGAATGAAGCTCCGGCAGAATGTTCGATACCCTGGTCTACAGGGAGGATGGAAACATATCCGGTGTTGGCCAGTCGTCCGTGTCCCAATAAAGTTTGCAGGCTGTTCAGCGTGCGGATATTTCTGTCCGAATTAATCCACACCTTGTCGATGGTATCGGCCGAAGGCACATGGATGAGTGACTTATCTATTGTTTTACAAGTATGGCCCAGGTAATATTCGGCCCGGTTGCCAAGTAAATCTATTATTTTATTCATAAAGTAATTGTTGTTAAAGTTTGGTTATTTCTTTTTTCCCTGATTGGCCACTGCTTCCATTAGCTTCTTTATCTCTTCCGGATCTCCCAGAAAATAGTCATTCTTCAGATTCAATTTATCATCAAATTCAAAGACATAAGGAACGGCAGTCGGGAGGTTGAGGTGTACAATCTCTTCATCGGGAATGTTTTTCAGATATTTAATGATACCTCTCAGGCTGTTGCCGTGAGCCACCACCAGCAGTTCGTCTTCCGTTGTCAGAGTGGGGAAGATAATACACTTCCAATAAGGCAGCATGCGTTCGATGGTATCTTTCAAAGACTCGGTGCGGGGCAAGTCGCAGTCGGGAACTTTCTTGTAGCGGGTCTCGCGGATAGGATTGCGCGAATCGCTTTCTTCCAATGCATGCGGTGCCACATCAAAACTGCGGCGCCATATCAGGACTTGTTCTTCTCCGTATTTAGAAGCTGTCTCACTCTTATTCAAACCCTGCAGCGAGCCATAATGCTTTTCGTTCAGGCGCCAGCTTTTTTCTATGGGAATCCAATCCAAGTCCATTTTGTCGAGCACACAGTTGAGTGTCTTGACAGCCCTTTTCAGGAAAGACGTATACGCCTTGTCAAAGTGGAATCCCTCTTCCTTCATCAGTTCGCCGGCTTTGTGGGCATCGGCTATTCCTTTCTCCGTCAAGTCCACATCCGTCCAGCCGGTGAATCGGTTTTCTTTATTCCATGTACTTTCTCCGTGCCGGAGTAATACTATTCTTTTCATATTCGGTTCTCCTTTCTTGTTACCTTAAAATCGTATGGCTGATATCGGCAAAGTTACTTGCCATTATTTTCATAATCAATACCTACTGATATGAATTTAACAATGGCGGAGAACGATTTGTTTACTCCCGGTCACTAAATTCAAAGGAGAGTTGCTCCCATCTTTCCTTTTCCACCGTCCCTTCTCTCTCTTCCTTGGGGTTGGATACGGACAGACCGATGAGGCGGATGGGATGATTGGAATAGTCTACTTCTTTCAACAGTTGTTTGGCGAGCGGCAGTATCTTGTCGAGGGTATGCAGTTCATGCGGTCGGGTGATGCTGCGCGTGATTTGGCTGAAGTCGTGGAATTTGATTTTCAGTGTCAGTGTATTGCCGGCAAAGCCGTTGCGCTTGAGACGTTCCACCAGTTCGGTGGTCACATGGTAAAGTTCAATGATGGCAGACGAAGGGATGGAAATGTCTTTTTCCAATGTATGTTCACACCCCACGGATTTTCGGATGCGTACAGCTTCTACGGGGCGCAGGTCTATTCCCCGGGCAAAGTCGTAATAAAGTTGTCCGGCTTTACCGAATTGGCGTGTCAGCATTTCAAGGGTACAGGTCTGTAATTCCCTGCCGCTATGTATGCCGATGGAATGCATCCTTCGGGCGGTGACAGGCCCTACTCCCCAAAAAGATTCGATGGGCAGCCGGGAGATGAATTCCAAAGCCTGGTCGGGGTGGATGGTGCACAGTCCGTCGGGCTTGCGATAGTCGGAAGCCACTTTAGCCAGGAATTTATTGTATGACACACCTGCCGAAGCTATCAGTCCCAATTCTTCGCGTATTTGCTTCTTTATTTCTTTGGCAATGTCGACCGCCAAAGGGATGTCGGTCTTGTTTTCCGTCACATCCAGAAAAGCTTCATCCAGCGAAAGAGGCTCGATGATATCGGTATAGGTGTGGAAGATTTCATGTATCCGACGCGATACTTCTTTATATACATCCATTCTGCCGTGCACGAATATCAATTGCGGACACAGTCTTTTTGCCTTTTGGGACGACATGGCCGAACGCACTCCATAGCGGCGTGCCTCGTAACTGGCGGCAGCCACTACGCCCCGTTCTTCCGCATGGCCCACAGCCAACGGCTTCCCCCGTAGTTCCGGATTGTCTCTCTGTTCGACGGAAGCATAAAAGGCATCCATATCGATATGTATGATCTTACGTTCGGACATATTTTGACTTTGCGTGGCAAAGGTAGAAAAATATATCTGTAATTTAAGGGAAAGACACGGAAGAACTACTGTTTTAATAGTGCTTCTTCTTTATGATATTGTGTATTCGGCAACGTACATTTACCGGATTTTCTCCATCATTTATAAATAACATTGAATTCGTAAATGGATGGCGGTGCAGATGCTTTCAATATGTTCAGGCGTATTTGTGAAGTGCGGTAACTGTAAGGGAAATGAATGACCTTACAGTCGCCCATGGGGACATCCGAACGGTAAATAGTTTCCCACTCCCCGTCTTTCCATATTTCTATCTGATAGTCCTTGATGCGGTTCGTTCTGTAGTTGGAGAAACCGTCCGCTCCGTTTTTGACGTCGCAATATTCAAAGATGCTGATTTTATTGAAAGGTTCTTTTTCGTCCAGCGTCAGGCTCAATGTCGCTACCGTGTCAGCGGCTGCCCATCGGGTTTGCATACCTCCGTCTGTGGCAAACTGTGCACCATATTTGTCCTCGTCATTGCCATAGGTGGAAGAGGCAGTTACGTTGCTGTTCAGTGAAATGAACTTTCCGTTGCGCGGCAAAGGCTTCCCTTTTTTAATACCTAACCGTTTGTTTAGTCCGATAATGGTGTTGGCTTCATGTTCGCGTATGCGTCCGGTTTGGTCGGGCGGAATGTTTACCACCAGTGTATTGTCATTGTCGGTACACCAATAAAACAGTTCTTCCAGTTCATCCAAATCGCGGACAGGCATAATGGATGACTTTTGGAACCAGTTCCATGCTTTGCTCAGGCAAAGGGTATGTTCAAAAGGCAGATAATAAGATTTGCCTTGATGCAAATATTGCTTTTTATCGGCTTTGTGGGCAATTTTAGGGTCCCATAAACGGAAATCGCTTGGAAAGTATTGGAACGTGTATTTATTGTCCACAATCATGGAGTCGGGGAGTGCGAATTTGCGTTCTCCTTCTTTCAGGACAATGGTGTGATTGACTCCTACGGCACATGTGGGTTGCAATTTCTTGATATGTGAGTAAATGCGGGGCAATTGCCACTCTTCCGGTTTCTTGTCCCATCCTCCGTCGAACCATATTTCCTGCACCGGTCCGTAATGGGTCAGCAGTTCGGTCAGTTGATTCTGCATATAGTCAATGTATTTGCCAAAATCTTTCCCTTTGTATAAGGGTTCGTGGCGGTCCCACAATGAATAATAGATGGCAAATTGCAGACCGTATTTTTTGCAGGCTTTGGACACTTCACCCACCACATCCGTCTTGACGGGTGAGGAAGCCACATCGTAGTCGGTATATTTGCTGTCCCACAGGCAGAACCCGTCGTGATGCTTGGTGATGAGCAGAACATAGCGGAAACCGGCATCTCTGGCCACCCGTACCCATTGGTCGCAGTCCAACCGGGTCGGGTTGTAGGCGCTGACGGGGACAGTGCCGTCCGACCATTCGTCTCCCGAAAACGTGTTCACTCCAAAATGTATAAACATTCCGTATCCACGTTTCAGCATGGCTTTTTGAGTCTCATTCGGAGTATCCGAAGGGGTGATTTCCTGAGCGTATGTACACACTGTTGCAAATAGCAGTGTGAAAAAGAAGATAAACTTGTGTGCTTTCATGTAACTAAATATTCTATTTTGTTTTGTTTCCCAAAAGTATATCTTTCTTGCTAAATAGGCTAATATATAATAAGAAAAATCAGCTCTTCTTTTGGTCTTGTTTATCTGCCGGACTGTTTACCTTATCTTTTGCCGGATGGAAAAAATGTATCACATGGGATTTCATTGCCACGAGTTTGTTTGTCAACGCACTCATCCACTCTGTCGGAAAGAATGGGTTTGTGTGTTCCTGCCCTCCCCATATCTTCTCCATTTGTTCGAATATGCTTTGAAGTGTTTTTATACGCTCTTCGTCACATCTTTTTTGATCTTTATATACCTTTACGATTTGCTTGTACAAGTCGACTACTTTTGTATATCTTTCGAGTTGGGCTGTCAATAGTTGGTTGCGATAACAGCTGTCTTCGTATTTCGAGGCTAAATTGTGAATCCAAGAGCGGGACTGTTTGTTAAGTTTTGTAATGGCACTTTCCAATATGACAAGGACGGTGCTTTCATTCACTGACATTAGCCGGGCAATAGTATATATATCGGTTTGATTGGCAAACGCAAGGAATACTTTACGCTCGTTTTCTCCGAGCAACATGCTCAGTGCATGACTGACAATCTCGTTGACGGCTATAACCTGTTTGCTCAGTTTTTGTGTAAGGCCTCTTGTTGTGCTGTCCGTTTTCAATTTTTTCTTAGAGCGAAGCGCTTTTTGCAGAACATTTACCGGCGAGTCCTTTTGAGTCAGTTGCTTGAGCGCAAATCAGGCTGTCTTCATCCACAAGAATTACACCTGCAGCGTCGGAATAAACTACTTCGTGTGTTTCGAGTATATGAAGCATTTCTTTTTGGGAGATGCCATATTTTTTCATCAGTATTCTGATTCCTTTCCAGTTAGTTATATTGCTGTTTTTTAGGTTAAGAGAGGATAAAACAAAGATATAACTATTTAAGGAAATATTGTCTTATTTAGATTAAAAACTTTCTGTTTTTTTGAAGAGTTTGCCCGAAGCTGGAATACATGGCGTTTGGAACTCCCTAAGTCGTTCCATTAGTCGGAGTAAGCGTTTTCATCCTTTCGATTATGCCTTTCTGTCCGTCAGATTACTACAGTCTTCGGCAGTGGACTGTATAGTCCGCTACTGTAGACCGTACAGTCCATTGCAGTAGACTGTACAGTCTGCTGTCGGAGACTGTAATAATCTTCCGTTTAAAAGGCCTTGACTGACCCTACGAAACGGCTTACTCTTCCCTTTGTTTGTGATATATTATAAAGAAATAAAATAATATATTAGGCTGTTGCTGAAAAGAATCTGCTAATATCTCGAATTGTACAAATATAGATTATTTTTGTGTTATCAAAGAACGGTTATATGAATGTAGAATTTGAAAAGGAATGTCCCCTAAGTTATCCGAAAGTGCCCCCAAAGTGTAACAAAAAGTAATTGCTATAAATGAAAAGGAGCTAAGTCATTGACTTAACTCCTTGATATTTACCAGTCGGGGTGACTGGATTCGAACCAGCGACCACACGCCCCCCAGACGCGTACTCTAACCGGGCTGAGCTACACCCCGTTGTTTTGTTTAACGGGTGCAAAAGTACGTATTTACGGGGAATTTGCAAAATTTTCAGGTGTTTTTTTGCTCAAAAAAATGTTTTTTTATTGGTCTTATTTATAAGATGTTGTTATTCAGTGCTATAGTTGATAGTTGTAATGGGATTGGATTTCCTTTATTTGCATTTAGTTATTTCTAAAATGTTAGGAATGTTTTAGGGAAATCAAAGAGGTTTTTGATTGCAATACTTGTTGGTCTTTATTAACTTTCATTTACGAATCATCTTTACCATGTTTTTTTTGTGGCATATTTATTTTTGCACTTAATTTTTAATTTATATTGATATGGCAACATTCAAATTATTGCTTCATTCGGCAAATAAAAGAAAGGATGGAAGTTATCCTGTTTCGTTGCGGATAACAAAAAACATGAAGCATAAGTATGTCTCTTTAGGTCTTTATGGCAAGAAAGAAGAATGGGACGAAAAAAGTGAGCGTTTCCGTTGTGACAAGCGTGTCTGTCCTAATTACAAGGAGTATAATGCGCGGTTAGTCCAATTATTGGCACGTGTTCAGAATGTTGAGTTTGATTTTGAGCATGATAGAATAGACTGGACTTTGAATCAGTTTGCTGATGCTTTTTTATACAAGAGCAAGCAGGGTAAGTTTCTTGATTTTGCAGTTCTCTGCATAGAGGAAATGAAAGCCACAGGACATATAGGTAATGCACAAGTGTGGGAGAGGTTCCTTTATAATCTGAAGCTGTTTGATAAGAGACTTCATGTGCTCTGTTTTCAGGAGATAGATATAAAGTATGTGAATTCCTATAATCAATTCATGGAGAAGAGAGGGTGGTGCGGTAATACCCGTAAACATGATATGAAAACCTTGAGGGCTATATTGAACCGTGCCATCAAAGCAAAGGAATATTCAGGTAATTCTTATCCTTTCGGGAAAGACGGTTTCTGTATCTCTGCTTTGGAGGAAGAAACCCGTAAAAGGTATCTTCCACAGGAGTACTTGGACAAGCTGATGAATACTGTGTTTGCGAATAAGCCTAGAGAAGTGGCAAGGCGGCTTTTTCTGTTTTCCTATTTTTGTTATGGAATGAGTTTCATTGATATGGCATATTTGAAGCGTGATAATATAAAATCGGAAGGAGGAGGAAAATACCTTGTCTATAAGCGTCATAAGACGGAGCATAGTAAAAATGCGAGATTCATCAGAATCCCTTTGACAAATGAATTGTGCCTGCTGCTTCAGTGGTTTCGAGATAATACCCTGCTGATAAGTGATTATTTGTTGCCTTTTGTTTCCAAGGATTATGTCGGTGAGAAGTTGTACAATCATCTTCGCAGCAGATTGGGCAGATATAATGAAAGACTGAGAGAAATAGGAGAAGAATTGTGTTTTCAGGAGAAATTAACAAGTTATGTCAGCAGGCACTCTATGGCAATGACTTTACAGAGCAGTGGCGTTCCCCGTGAAATGATTGGTCAGGTGATGGGTCATAAGGACTTGAGCACGACAAACACTTATTTGGATAGTTTTGGAGATGCTGAAATAGAGAAAGTTACATTGAAATCATTATATAATAATAAAGAATTAAAATTATGAGAAAGAAAAATCATGAAAATTTTATCGCGAAATTGATGATGACTAAAGATATTATTGATGCTGCCGAATTGGAGAAACACATCCGTAATGTTGTCGGCTATGATAAGTCTTTGCTTGAAAAAGAATATTTTCGGATAAATGAACTTATTGAAAATCAATATGAAAAATACGGCATAATCAATGAGGGTGATAATATAGAGGCTTTTAGGAGAGGCTATTATGCCTTGAACAAGTTGTCTGTCACTTTAGACGATATCCGTAATAAGATAAATTCGCTGGGATATGAAAAGGAGAGTGGAATTGGAATACGTATTCAGCAGGATTGGAATTATGCCGTGCATCTATTGATTGATTTGTTATATTTGGAAAATATAAATCTTCATAATTACTCATGTTTATTAAAGGATTGTCTTAAACGAACCGGCAATTCTCCCATGTATTCCTGTTATTCGGAGGAACAATTGAAACTTGTTTATGAATATCTTTGTTCTGAATCTCTGTTTTGTAACAGGGATGAATTCAGTAATTTTTTTAAGATATTTAAATCTGAAGCTTCTGATGTAACGCATAAAATAAAAGTGAATACCTCTAGAACAGGTGCAAAGGCTCTATTGAGAGTTGCTGTCGAAGAGTTGACTAAGCAATTTTCTGCTTCATTGGTTAACTTGTTTTTTGCTGATAAAGATGGTGGTGATTTGAAAATAGCCAGCCATCATAGAGCCACGGCTTATGATGATTATCGTAGGAAAATAGCTCGTATACTGTCTTTGGAATAACTTCCTTGAATTAAATGCGCTTTTTTAAATCGATATATGTATATGATATTCAGATATATATGTCGATTTTGTTTTTGCTTTGTGTCGCAAAGTGAATTTGAAAAATTAATTGTAGCGCCTTTTCTTTGCATCATAATTAAAAAAAAAAATATGGAAAGAAAACGAAAAAAAACTGTGCCTACAGCAGAGTCAAGTAAGGGCAAAGGCGTGAAAACAAATTCATGTGTTTCAGAAAGCGCCATGATAGTGTCTGATATTATTGGTATAGACGAGGTCTGTAAAATAACAGGTCTTTCCCGCAGCACGATTTATAAAAAGACTTCCAATCACGAAATCCCTTTTTATAAATCCACTTTGAGCAAAAGGTCCTTCCTGCGTTTTAGACGTTCTGAGATTGTAAATTGGATGTTGCGTCACCGTATAGGGACTGTTGATGAGTTTTTGGAATCTCAGGATTGTGTTTATAATAAGTGAAATAATATTATTATAATAATAAAAGAATATGCTTTTATGTATGACACAATAAAATTTGTAATAAAAGAAAGTGAGTTGGACAATAAAATTTGCTTTTTAGAAGAGATTCCGTGTAGGATATCGGTAGACTATAATTCTTTAAATAGAGTGGTAGGTCATTTGAGTAATATGAGGGTTGAAGTGCGAGGTACGGTTTTGATAGTTGAAGGTAGTCTTCTTAAATATTTGAAGGGTTATAATTATGCGGATAGCCTGTTTGTATGGGGAGTTAGAATAGCGGTGAATAAGTTGAGTAATGCTCTGAATGTACCTATGCGATTGGCTTCAATAAGAAGGATTGATTTTGGAATTTGTTTTTCTATGAATTGTAAATCTTGGACATATTTTGATTATCTGCTTCACAGTAATGGCTATCATCGTTCCAATATAGAGAAAACGACTTTATATTTTAGTAAGCATGATTTACAGCTTTGCTTTTATGATAAAAAGACGGAGATGAAAAAGCATAAGGAGTTTGATGGTTTAGAAGATATACAAAAACTGGAAGTGCTGCGATATGAGCTTCGTTTCAAGAAGGTATCATCGTTTTTTGGTCGTGTTGTAAGAGGTTCTGATTTGTATGATTCTACTTTTTATTTGAGCGTATTGGAAAAGTGGTATGATAGTTACATGGTTATACGGAAAGGGGTTGATATGAAAGTAAATCTGTTCAGGTTTGGTGGCAAGAAAGAGTTTCAGCGTTCTTGTGTTGCTTTTGTGATGAATCAGTTTAACCTATATGAGTTTTTGGAGAAGGAGTTTGATAATGGTAAGATTAACAGTAAAAATAAGTATGATATAAAGGAGGTTATGAAAGAAGCAGAGAAATTACTACTGGATAAGGAAAACTTTATTTCTATTATAGATGAATTGACTAATAAGGTGAGTGTTTTTTATGAGAAAATGAAAAAGTCTGTGGAAAACGTTTCTCCATATCGTTGGGAGTTATTGAATAGAATGGCTGATTGTTCTTTAAGGGTTTAAATGCAGTTTAAACGATTAAACAGAATCACGATGGGTAAATAATCACTTTTTTGTGGAAAATGGAATAAAACGTGATTAAACAGCTTTTTGAACAGTTTGATTCAATGTTCGTGAGAACTTCTATTAATGTTCTTTGGAGGAAAAGTTCAGTTCAGGCTTTTTTTTTACTTATAAAAAATTATGTAATAAATGTTTTGGTGGGAATAAATAATTAAATATATTTGTGTATTAATATAATGGACTTGCGATAAACAGCGCGTTTATCGTTTGTCCTAATAAAAAATAATATACAAATATATTGATTATGGGAAAAAAGAAAGATGGTCATTGGACCGGTATTGCAAGTGAGCATTTGGTTTTGTCCATGTTGTATCGTTTGGGTGCAAAAGCGTATTTGACTTTGGGCAATGAAAAGAGTATTGACATAAGGATTACCAAGGATGACGGAAGTTGGATTTCTGTTGATGTGAAGTCTGTACGTAAATGGGATTCTATTCCTGTAGGGAATGCAGTGGGTAAGGACAATCATTATTATGTTTTTGTAATTTATAATAATAAGTTTAGTGATTTGTCTGTTTTTCCTGAGTTTTATATTGTTCCTAGTGATATTGTTGTTGAGAGAAGAAAGGAATTTAATGGTGGTCCTATTGATATATTCAAGAAAGATATTGCAGATTATAAGGATAAATGGGATATTTTGGGTAATTTTGTGGGAAATGATGAACTTTCTACAGAAAAAAGTGATGAGAAATAATTCCGAATGTAGAAGTTGTGTAGTTCTTGTTCATGTCGTATGGCAAATAAAAGGGGTGTATGCCTAAAGTGGCTATACGGTTTTGGCAGAGAGAATGGATTTTAGGAAATGGAAGGATGGAAAGTGGGAAATGGTGGAGGGTAAATTTAGTTGTTCTATATACAGTATTCTTGTATATTTGTCTTGTGTGATATTATGTTTCTTGTTTAATGAATTGATTTTTTATTAATATGATAGGCGCGCTTGCAGGTGATATTATAGGCTCTGTATATGAGTTTAATAATATAAAGACGAAAGAGTTTCCGTTGTTCTGCATCGAATCTTCTTATACAGATGATTCGATAATGACCATTGCTGTGGCTGATTGGTTGCTTCATGGAGGTGATTTGGTGAGAGTGATGCAGTATTATGGTTCCAAATATCCTTTTCCTATGGGTGGCTATGGTGCTCGTTTCAACAAATGGCTGCATGAAAAGAATCCTAAGCCTTATAATAGTTGGGGAAATGGCTCGGCAATGCGTGTTAGTCCTGTGGGATGGTATTTTGATTCTTTGGAAGAAACAATAAACGTGGCGGAAGAGACAGCTGTGGTTACCCATAATCACCCTGAAGGAATCAAGGGAGCTCAGGCTACGGCATCGGCTATTTATTTGGCAAGAAAAGGTAAATCAAAAGAATATATCCGCAGTTTTATCACAGATAATTTTGGCTATGATTTGAATCGCTGTTGCGATGATATTCGTTGTGATTATAAATTTGATGAAAGTTGCCAAGGTACAGTTCCCGAAGCCCTTATTGCTTTTTTAGAGAGTCGGAGTTTTGAGGATGCCATAAGGTTGGCTGTTTCATTGGGTGGTGACAGTGATACACTGGCTTGTATAACAGGAGGGATTGCAGAAGCTTTTTATAGATATAGAATTCCCTATGGAATACGCAGCAAGGTTCTTTCTTTATTGGATGATGATTTGCGAAGAATTGTTAAGGAATTTATAGATGCTAGGCGCGAATGGTTTATACACCCTAGATGGGAAGAAGATGGAGAATCAATCTCAATAGTTGTTAGCGAACCTTCTAAAGAAGAAGTAGAGAAGTTAAAAACAGAGTCTGTAAGACTAATTTTAAACAGCTTAAATTCGGAAACGGATGAAAATAAGGAATGAATTTGGTATATTGTGAAAAGTATAAATGCTATTTGACCTCTTATCAAGTAGCATTTTTTTGTTATATAGAGATTTCTATCTTATGAAAGATGATATGGCGTTTAAGGGATAGATAGGAAATGTTTATAAGAGAATGATATTGGTATTGGAATGGTCTGTACTTGTTTTTATGATGAAAACGATAATTTTAGAAATAAACTTTGAGTTGTTATTATGTCTTATGATAATTCTAGAAAAGAAGAGGATAAAATAAGAAAAGCAGTCTCCGAAGAAACTGCTTTAGAAAAATCTCGTTTCTATCCTTCCTCAGAAACTCCTACGTTTAATAGGAACGGCACGGAGAGGTCATTAACCGTTATTAGCTCGAAAGATTTTTCACAGCCTAAAGATACTTCTTATTCATTAAATGAACAACAATTTATGGACGAAATGATAAAGAAAGCAAAGGCAGACTCACTTATTGGGATAGAAAAGATATTAGAAGGCTAAATTAAGAGATAAGTTGTTAAAAAAAATAATGAATAATGAAAGAGGTAACATTACTGATACATTGAATAAATGTTGTCGAAATTTGTTGTCTAAAATATGACTATGGTCTATCTTTAGACAATAACAATAAGTCTAAAAAAAATGAATATATTGATGGTTGATTTGCATCTATTTGCATTTAATTGTAATGAAAGTTTTAGGATAGTTGTAGATAAAAAAGAAAAAAGAGCTAAACTTTTTTGTTTAACTCTTTCTATATCATTGTTTTATCTTGAATGCTTTAGAATAAATCTTTTGGGACCCCCAGACGCGTACTCTAACCGGGCTGAGCTACACCCCGAATTGCGAGTGCAAAGGTACGGCTTTCTTTTAAAATAGCAAATCTTTCGGCACTTTTTTTTAGAATAAAAAGCATTTTGTTTTATTGAACCCTATGTATCAGTTAGTTATTGTTTAGCTTTAAATCATACTTGATTACATGGATTCACGGTAAAAATCGAGCATATCCATGATTTCTTCCTTTGTGGCCGATTGGTTGATTTGAATGTCGCCCACGTCAGCCAATAAAGTAAAGTTGATTCTGTCGGCAATATTCTTCTTGTCATGTGTCATGAACTCATAAAGTCGGTCATAATGTTTGCAGTCGAATTCCAGTTTGCCATAATGCTCTTTGATGAATTGGAGGGTCTGGCGCAACTTGTCTTTGGGAAAACCCGTCTTGACGTGCGAGAAATATAGTTCGCAGACCATTCCCCAGGCAACAGCATAGCCGTGTAATACCGGATGATTGATTTCCAAAGCAAAACTTTCAAAAGCATGCCCCACTGTATGTCCCAAATTCAAAGCCTTGCGTATTCCGGTTTCATATGGATCGCATTCGACAATCTTCTCTTTGATTTGAACGGATTTGGCAACCAGTTTTTGCAATGCTTTATAATCTGTTTTGTTGAAGTCGAAATTCAATAATTCAGCCCAATGTTCCGGGGTGCTGATAAGTCCGTGTTTCAACATTTCTGCATAACCGGAAAGCAGATTGTGTAAATCCAGTGACTTTAAGAATTCACTGTCTATCAGTACAGATTCAGCCGGAGAGAAGACACCGATTTCATTTTTTAACCCATTGAAATTAATGCCGGTTTTTCCTCCCACGGAGGCATCTACCATGGCAAGTAAAGTGGTGGGGACATTGATATATTTAATGCCGCGCTTGAATGTTGAGGCTGCAAAACCACCCAAATCAGTCACCATTCCTCCGCCCAGGTTGACAAGCAGTGAATGGCGTGTAGCTCCTCGGTCGCCTAATTGTTTCCATACATAGGCCAAGGTGTCGAGGTTCTTATGGACATCTTCTGCGCCGATGCAAATCAGTTGCGCATCTTTCATGAAGCCGGCTTCTTGAATGAGCGGTATGCAGAGTTTGCGGGTATGCTCGTCAACCAGAATGAATAATTTGTCATACGTGCATTGGCTGATGGCATCAGCTAAATTCTCGTTTATACTGTGGCAGATAATAACCTTTTGTTTACTCATAACTTTTATATTTGCCTGCAAATTTAGGTAAAAAAGCAAAAAGATAGGCGTAGTTTGCTTGCAAATAATTACTTTTGTACGTTAAATGCTAAAATAATGAAAGGAATTCTACCCACTTATTGCAGAACCATGGGATATACTCTTTTAATCCTGTGTGTGTTCCTGCCATTGATGATGTTTATGTTTGGAATGATAAACGACAGTAACTTGTTGTTTACCAAAGCTTCTGTGAAGTTACTTATCTGGTTTTCTCTTTTCATGATATTTCTGGCAAAGGTGAAAAACGAGAATGAGGAAACAGCTAAAATCCGTGTTAAGGCCATTTGTTATGCCATTTATCTTTTAGGCATTTATTATATAGTGATGCTTGTCAGGGGAGTCTATGATGGAAACCTTGAAGAAGCCGATAATTCTATTGCTATTGTTTATATGGCTTTCAATGTACTTTGTCTGGAGTTTGGCATTCAAAAGAGTAAGGTAGACAAGCTTTTTAAAAAATAATCTTCTTTTCCGTTAAACCTTTTGAGTGTGGAAGTGTCCAAAGGACATTAGGCATTAAATCTCATTAGGAAAATAGAAAGATGAAGAAATTGATACTTTTGTTGTTACTGGTGTGTACCGGTACAACTCTCTCTTGGGCCCAGGGCAGCAAACGGGTCACGGTAAGCGGAACTGTAGTTGATGGAGATGACAAGAGTCCGATAGCACAGGCTACCGTACAGTTACTTTCTTTGCCGGATAGTACAATGGCAGTAGGAAATGTTACCAATAATAATGGTGTCTTCTCTGTGGCGGCTCGCCCCGGAAAATATGGTTTGAAGATTTCCTTTGTCGGTTATCTGACTCAGGAGAAGCCGCTGCAATTGACTGCCGGCAAGCCTTCTGTTAATGTAGGCACGGTGACTTTGCCCACAGATGATATTATGTTGGGTGAGGCGATTGTGGTGGCTGAGGCTCCTCAAGTTACCATTTCGGAAGATACAATCGGGTATAATGCATCCGCATATCGAACTCCCGAAGGAGCTATGCTGGAAGAATTGGTGAAGAAACTGCCCGGAGCCGAGGTTGATGAAGATGGAAATATCAAAATCAATGGTAAGGAGGGGAAGAAAATCATGGTGGATGGTAAGGAGTTCTTTGGCGGTGATGTGAAGACCGGATTGAAGAACTTGCCTGTCGATATGGTTGATAAATTGAAGACATATGATAAGAAATCTGATTTGGCACGTATTACCGGTATTGATGATGGTGAAGAGGAAACGGTACTGGACTTGACTGTCAAGAAGGGAATGAACCAGGGTTGGTTTGGAAATGTCGATTTGGCAGGAGGTACCGAAGACCGCTATATGGGACGTGCTATGATAAACCGTTTTTATGATAAAACTCAATTTTCTATTATCGGTTCTGCCAATAATGTGAACGACCAAGGATTTTCGGGTGGAGGCGGCGGTCCTCGCTGGAGACGTAATAACGGGCTGAATGCCACAAAAATGTTGGGCGCAAACTTTGCTACGGAAACGTCCAAATTGGAATTGGGGGGTAGTATGCGCTATAACTATCGTGATGCAGATATCATCAGCAGCGGTTATTCTCAACGTTTCTTGCAGAGCGGCAATTCTTATTCAAACACGAATTCAAACAATCGTAACAAAGTAAGTGATTTTAATGCGGATTTCCGTATGGAATGGAAACCCGATTCAATGACGAATATCATCTTTCGTCCTAACGTCTCTTATAATAAGACCGATGGGGCTACAATGAAAGAATCAGGTACTTTCAATGATGACCCTTATAATTATATTGCCAATCCAAACGATTATCTTAATTTTAATGATATGGATGGCAGTGATCCGTTACGCGACATTCGCGTCAATGCGACCAATGAACATGGCTTGTCGGATACTAAGAGTCTGTCTGCCAATGCGACTTTACAGGTGAACCGCAAGCTGAACAATAAAGGACGTAACATCACTTTCCGGGGGTCGTTTGGTTATGGCGATAACGACAATGATCAATATACCCAGTCGGAGACTCGTTATTATCAAATACATAATTATTTGGGAGGAGACTCTATCCAATATCGTAATCAATATATAACGATGCCGACCAAGAATTACAACTATACGGCACAGTTGACGTATAGCGAACCGATTGCTCGGGCTACTTTTCTGCAGTTCAGTTATCGGTTTCAATACAAAAATACTACGAGCGATAAGTCTACTTATGATTTGCAAGGTTTTCCTTGGGAAATCGGTGACGGACTGCCCGAAGGGTATGAAGCTGCGTATGTGGATAGTTTAAGCAAGGATGCCGAGTATAAATACTTTAACCATGATGTTTCTTTGGGTTTGCGTTTCATCCGCGAAAAGTATCAGATGAGTGTGGGAATGTCTTTGCAGCCGCAGAATACCAAACTTTCTTATAAAAAAGGAGCGTATATGGTAGATACCACTCGTACGGTCTTTAATTTTGCTCCGAATCTGGACTTCCGCTATCGTTTCTCTAAAGTGAGTCAGTTGCGTATCACTTATCGCGGACGCAGCAGTCAGCCGAGTATGGAAAACTTGTTGCCGATTGTTGATAACTCAAATCCGCTGAATATCCGTGTCGGTAACCCCGGCTTGAAACCTTCGTTTGCACATACCATGCGCGCATTTTATAATACATATAATGCTGAAAGACAACGTGGAATGGTGGCACACTTGATGTTTACCGCTACGCAGAACAGTATCAGTAACAGTACGCAGTATGATATGGAAACCGGTCGGACCATTGTTACTCCGCAGAACATTAATGGTAACTGGAATGCTTTCGGTATGTTCGGCTTCAATACCGCGCTGAAGAACAAGAAATTCACTATCAACTCTTTTGCACGTGCCAATTACCAGAATCAGGTGGCTTATCTTTATAATAAGGATACAAAGATGGATGACAAGAACACGACTACCGGTTTAACTCTGGCAGAGAATCTGAACGGTTCGTATCGTAACGACTGGTTTGAATTTTCTTTGAACGGTTCTATCGAATATACGGCAGAGCGCAGCAAATTACGCCCGGAAAACAATCAGAACCCTTATACATTTTCTTATGGAGCAAGTACTAATGTCACTCTTCCCTGGCAAATGACTTTGTCCACCAATATCACTAATCAGTCAAGAAGAGGATATAATGATGCCAGTTATAATAATAATGAGTTGATATGGAACGCTCAGATAGCACAAAACTTGCTTAAAGGGGCTGCAACTATTAGTTTTGAAATGTATGACATTTTGAAACAACAGAGCAATATCAGCCGTTCATTGTCTGCCGATATGCGTTCGGTTACAGAATACAATAGTATCAATAGCTACTGTATGCTTCATTTTATTTATCGTTTGAATATCTTTGGAAGTAAGGGGGCACGCGATAAAATGATGAACAGCAGACGAGGCTTCGGAGGTCCGGGATTTGGTCCCGGCGGACATAGAGGACGCCCATTCTAAAATAAGCATGGAAGAATCTTTTCCCAATCTATATTGTTATAGGTTGGGATTTTTTTTATATGTTTGCTGACGTGTAAATTAGAGTTATGATAGAATGGAGCATATTTAATGAAATATTTACTGTTGCTTTTAACCTGCTTTACTTCTTGATTATTATTGGCACTATTATGATAGTGGTGCTTGATAATCGTAATCCGGTTAAAACAATGGCGTGGGTACTTGTGCTTTTTTTTCTTCCGATTGTCGGACTTATCTTCTATTTCTTTTTTGGTCGGAGCACACGTAAGGAAAAGCTGATTGGCCGTAAAGGGTTTACCCGTCTGATTAAGCGTCCGATGGCAGAATATCAGGCTCAGAAAGCTTTTAAATGTCCTGAAGATCAGCACCAATTGATGCACTTCTTCAGAAATGTGAATAATGCCTTGCCCTTTGAAGGTAACAAAACGGAGGTCTATACAGACGGGTTGTCTATGCTGCAATCATTGATGAAAGCAATCAGTAAGGCGAAGCATCATATTCATTTAGAGTTCTATATATTCGAAGATGACCCTGTGGGCAGGTTGTTGCGTGATTTATTGATTGATAAGGCTCGTGAAGGAGTTGAAATCCGTCTGTTGTATGATGATGTAGGCTGCTGGAAAGTTCCTCATCTCTTTTATGATGAGATGAGAGGTGCCGGTATTGAGGCACGTGGTTTTCTGAAGGTTCGCTTCCCTGTTTTTACGAGCAAGGTGAATTATCGTAATCACCGTAAGATAGTGGTGATTGACGGGAAAGTTGCCTTTACGGGAGGAATGAACATTGCTTTGCGTTACATGAAGGGGTTTCAATGGGGGATTTGGCGTGATACACATATTAAGATAGAGGGGAAAGCTGTATATGGGTTGCAAACGGCTTTTTTGACAGATTGGTATGTGGTGGATCGTACTCTGATTACTTCTTCCCGCTATTTTCCCGAGATGGATAGTTATGGCAATGCTTTGATGCAGATTGTGACTTCCGATCCGGTAGGAGAGTGGCGGGACATTATGCAGGGACTGTTGATAGCCATCAGCAGTTCACGCAAATATTTTTATATCCAGACTCCTTATCTGCTGCCTACCGAACCTATATTGATGGCTCTGAAAACGGCTGCCCTTGCCGGTGTGGACATTCGCATCATGATACCGGAGCGTGCTGATACGCGCTTGACTCATTTGGCCTCTCTTTCTTATTTGGACGATATGATGCGTGCCGGTGTGAAGATATATCTCTATCAGAAGGGTTTTCTTCATTCCAAATTGATAGTGAGTGACGATACTCTTTCTACAGTTGGCTCTACCAATATGGACTTCCGAAGCTTTGAACATAACTTTGAGGTCAATGCTTTTATGTATGATCGTACCTCTGCACTAATTCTGAAAGAGATTTTCTTGAAAGACCAAAAGGACGCCTTCCTATTGCAGAGAAAACAATGGATAAAGCGTCCGTGGTATCAAAAGGTACAAGAATCTACTATTCGGCTTCTGGCACCGTTGCTCTAAAAAAGGAGAAATTGACGCTGCCGTATATGCGGCGTTCAATGAAATGAGGATCATCCTCAAAGTTTTGATCTTTTCCGTGTTCCAATACCAACAAGCCGTTTTCCTTTAGCAGACCGTTTTCGAAAATACGGCCGGGAATACTTTGCAAGTCTTTTAATGCATAGGGGGGATCGGCAAAGATGAAGTCAAATTGTTCACTGCATTTCTCTATGAACTTAAAGGCATCTGCACGGACAGGAAAACACTTATCGGTTTTTACTTCACGCATGACTTGAGAAATGAAAGACAGGTGTTGAGGGTCTTTTTCTACCGAGATTACTTTGTCGCAACCGCGAGAGACTAACTCGATGCTGATACTTCCTGTCCCGGCGAAAAGATCAAGTGCAGTTACTCCATCTTCAAAGTCGAAATAGTTATTACTTAGTACGTTAAACAGATTCTCTTTTGCGAAGTCTGTTGTAGGGCGTGCTTTGAAACTGTTGGGCACGTCAAATCGGCGTCGTTTGTATATTCCACTAATTACTCGCATAAAATTAGAGTTTGCATATCAAAAGGTATATCTTCAATTTTGCTTATCTCAGAACGGTTGAACTCAGCTTTCGGATTAATGATAAATACTTGGCGCAGATACTTGCGCAGTCCGGTCAACAATCCTTCTTTATCTTTAAATTTTCCGGTCAGTTGCAATTCATCTTTTTCTTGGTTGTAGCCCAATTGTTGCCATATGTATAATAGGTAATATATACAGTCGGCTGTTTGTTTGCAAGGAAATGAGTTTATTAATAATAGTTTGCCTTTGTCATAGCAGTATACTTCTACCAAATGTTTGCGGACGTGAGCATAGAGCTTTTTACTATTACCCAATCTGCTTTTTTGCGCAAAGTATTCTGTCAGCGGACTGACCGTTGAGAAGAAACGTGCGGTGGGGAAGTGTTCTGTCAACAATTGATGGGCATGTTTGTCCATGGCAAACAGAATCACTACATTGCTTTTGCCCAATACATTGCATAGCACAATCTCATTATTAACCTTTGGAAAATTATGATAAAATAATGTATCTATCTGTTCGTCTTCGAATAAATCAAAAGGAACAGGAGTGAATCGGGGGGAGTCTACCAAAATGTTTATCCGTTTATAAGGATACTTTAATGCTTCTGTACTTGTTAGCATCTCTTTGATATTGGCAGTCATGGAACAGGAAGCATTGACCGTATAAGAGTCGAAACAGAAGCTGTTCTCTCCCAACGGATTGTAGATAGAAAAAGAAAATCCATCCGCACTGAGGCGGATGGATAATGTATATTGTTCCGATTTTGTAAAATCGATACGTTCAGTCATTCTTATTCCCAGTTACCTGCGTTGTTGTTAGGCTGTTCGATATCACCAACTCTCAAACCGCAGTATTTGCCAAGTTTGCTCTGAAGGTCTTTCAAGTTAGCCAATTCCTGTGCATTCAAACCGCTTAGATATGTTTCATATGGAGTTTGTGCCTGGAATAAGTGCAAAGGAGCACCTGATTTGGTAGTATCGTTGCGGATAGCCATTTCAAATTGTGCACCGTTTCCGAAAGGTACATATCTCATAGAGTCTGCGTTGAAGCCTGCACCATAAATAGTGTCGGTTACAGCCACCCACATCGTATCACGTTTGAAGTTCATCAAACCTTCTTTTTCTACTTCTTTCCAGTTACCTGTTTTCTTTGCCTTGTTGATAATAGCCATAGCTTTCTTTTCAGTCATACCGGCTTCCAATTGAGCATCAGATAAAACTCCTTCTTTCTTTACGAATGGAAGTTTTGCTGTTTTAACAAAATCAATCAAAGTATCAAAGCTGGCAGTATATGCGCCTGCATGTAAATTACGGTATTCCAACTGTGCTTTACGGATGTCGATCAAGCGGGCAATAACTTGTTTTTCTCTAGCTTTTTTAGTGTTGTCAAAGTTGATCGGTCCCACGATGCTACCATAGCATACATAGATTAAACCGATAACGCAGGCAGCCAATACAATATTAATAACTGTTTTCATGATAAATATGTGTTTTTTTTAGTTTATATTCGCATCGCAAAAATAAAACAAATAAATCTAATAACGCACAGTTCAAGGAACTTTTTATTACGCAATTATGATTAATAGTTATTTAGTGCAGCAAATTAAGGGAAATTTTCTATATAAACCAACTTTAGAACAAGAAAAAGCTGTTAAATCTTTAGCAGATTTTCTTTTTTCCCGCCAACAGGATTCGGTTTTTCTTTTAAAAGGGTATGCCGGAACGGGAAAGACGTCTCTCATCGGGGCATTGGTCAAGACTTTGGATCAGTTGCAACAGAAGTGTGTTTTGCTGGCTCCCACCGGTAGAGCCGCAAAAGTATTTTCACATTATGCTAAACATTCTGCTTTCACGATTCATAAGAAGATTTACCGTCAGCGCAACTATTCTAATGACATGGACAACTTCTCTTTGGATGACAATCTGCATCAGCAAACTTTGTTCATTGTCGATGAGGCGTCGATGATAGCCAATGATGGTTTGTCGGGGGCAGCTTTCGGAACGGGACGTCTTTTGGACGACCTTATCCAATATGTATATGCCGGTACAGGGTGCAGGTTGATGCTGATTGGCGATACGGCACAGCTTCCTCCGGTGGGCGAAGAACAAAGTCCGGCGCTTTCTCCGGATGTGTTGAAAGGTTATGGTTTGGAGGTGTATGAAGCGCAACTCACTGAGGTGGTTCGCCAGATGCACGATTCAGGTATTTTGTGGAATGCCACGGAGTTACGTCGTTATATTTCGGAAGAAGTGTTCTTTGCGCTTCCTTCCATCCGTGTCGATGGCTTCCCGGATATTCGTATTATTCCGGGGAATGAACTGATAGAGGCTATCAATGACAGTTATGACCATGCTGGGATGGACGAAACCATTGTGGTATGTCGCTCTAATAAGCGGGCTAATATTTATAACAGGGGGATTCGTAACATGATTCTCTATCGTGAGGATGAATTGAACAGTGGTGATTTATTGATGGTGGCAAAGAATAATTATTTCTGGACGGAGCAGTGCAAGGAGATAGACTTTATTGCGAATGGCGATATTGCCGTAGTGCGTCGGGTACGTCGGGTGCGTGAAGCATACGGTTTTCGTTTTGCAGATGTTGTGTTGGCGTTTCCTGATTATGGTGATGTGGAATTGGAGGTTAAGCTATTGCTCGATACTCTCCATACCGATACTCCGGCGTTGCCTAAAGAACAGAACGACAGGCTTTTCTATGCGGTGCTGGAGGATTATGCCGATATCACCGTCAAGCGGGAGCGGATGAAGAAGATGAAGGCTGACCCTCATTACAATGCTCTGCAAGTGAAATATGCTTATGCGGTGACATGCCATAAAGCGCAAGGCGGACAGTGGAAACGTGTCTTCCTCGACCAAGGGTATATGACGGAGGATATGTTGACGCCCGATTATTTTCGTTGGCTTTACACAGCCTTTACCCGTGCCACCGAAACCCTTTATCTGGTGAACTGGCCGAAGGAGCAGATGGAATAGGGAAGGGAACGAAGTGAAGGACCTGGTTACATCTACTTTATGCTTCCGGATTCTTCATTTCATTCAGAATGACAATAACACCAGACTGGTGAAAAGCCTCCCCGTCATTATCAACATTTATGAATTTATCAATATCCCGTATTTTGCGTAATGCCGGGTGTCTCGGCTATTATTAATGAAGGCAACGGCAACAGGAGCTGATAATCTTTTATGTTCAGTAGTTCTTTGGCTGCTCCCATGCGCTTGAGGAAAGAGAAGCATCCGAAAGTCTGCCCCATTATATTGACTCCTTTTTCTAGCAGACGCGCTCTTATTTCATCGGCTTTATCACTGCCTTTCCATTCTCTGTCCAGCTTCTTCATGGCATCGGAAGCCTTTGCCACCTGATTGTTTGCCAGTAATAATTCCACCCGCAATGCGTTTTGGTTGGCAATGCGATAGATGAGATGATAAGGTCCTTCAAAGTATTTCTTGTAAAGCGGCTTATCAAGCATCGGAGATTCGTTATTGCTGATTTTCCACAGATAAGCACTGAGGTATGTATTGCTGTCTATTTTAGCAAAATGCTTGGATGCGTTGGTGTAGTCCTTTATCTCCGCATACATGGTTGCCATGAGCAGTTGGGCGGCGACAAAGGAAACCGGATGGCTCTCCGGCTTGGTTTGTGCGGCATCCGGTGGCAATGCGTCTGCATATTTTTCCAAAGCTTCCAATTGCTTGGCATAGATAAATTTGACCGGGGTGCGTGTTACATGGTTGCCGTAATCGATATCATTGAAATTGTCGGGAGTGACGTATGGCACGTCTCCAAACAATTGCGTGAGACTTTGATATATCAGCGACTGAATGGTATAGGCAGTTCCCACGTATGGTTTCACGTCATAATCATAGGTTTTGCTTGTCAATATATGAATCATATAATTGCATTGACGGATAGTAGCGTAGGCGGCAGTCCATATTTCGTACACTTCGCTGTCTGTGGGAACCAGCGTAGTGGGATAGTCGGGAATGGGGCCGATGGCACCACAGAAGTTGGCTTCCCATACGCACTCCGTCTGCAGGAAGTCGCGCAGATATTTATTAACCTGCTCCAACAGCTGGATGCATTGTTGTTTGGATGGGGTAAGTTCTTCTTCTGTAATTTCGAAGTCATCCGGTTTGTCTTGTTTGTCGAGTATGCCGTCTCCATTCCGGTCTACAAACTTCCAGAATTCCGGGAAATCGGATTTGAAGTCATATGCTTTGTAGAAAGAATCCAATTGTTTGTAGACATTGGTGTATTTCAGGCTCTGCTGTCCGTCGCGGATGCTTTCTTTGATATCTTCATTATCAATGCAGCCGTCCGGAGCGAAATCTTTGTCCCATTCCGTGAAGAAAGTATCTAATAATTCTTCGTCTACGGAAGTTAAGAGGATGTTGGAAACGGCAGCCATCATGGAGGCCGGGGCATTGTATTGGCTGAAAGAAGCCCGAGTGGGGTCAATGCTGAGCATGGACACATATATATCGCTGATGCTGAAAGCGGTCAATACTTCTTTCAGGGCTTGTTCCGATGCATTCCGGTAGATATCGGTTATCGTGTGGCTCATTTCGTTATAGCCCGCAGCTTTTTTCAGCAGGGTGCAGATGCGGGCTGCTGTCAGTTGGGTGAATATATTGACATTGGTAACCGGAAGTTTTATGTATCGGTTGATGGAGCGTTCCTCGTCATCGTGATTAATCACATGGTTGATGGCGCGCAAAGTGGTTTTGTGTTCCGAGCGCCTTCCCTTGGTCCCGTTAAAGAAGTTGCCGGTGACTTGTACTTCGAAGTAAAGACTTTCTTGGAACTTCATATTGCCGCTTGCAGAGAAAAGGCCGTAGTCGGTTTCCACTTTACCGCCATATGCTTGTTCTTCTATGTGAGCCAAACTTTTATCTAGCGGAAATACTGTTAGAGTGCTGTTGTGGTCGAAAGCTCCTAATTCGGCATAGCCTTCCACATGATAGGTGATGGAAGGAGGTAGCGGGTCGGGGTCGATACTGTCTTCATTTTTACTGTCGTTGCAAGCGGTGAGGGTGCAAAGTGAGAGGAATAGGACTAAGTGTGAGTACTGTTTTTTCATCATATTGTTTAATGTTTTGTGTTGCTGGTAAATGAATATTTTCAAAAGTAGTAAGTTTTGGGCATATATCAAGAGAAATATTGGATTTTCTTTTGTATAAAAAAAGGTCCCGGTATTGACTTTTTAGTCAAATACCAGGACTGTTCATCATATTTAATATGGATGGATTTTTATTGGATTACAGTGCGGCCAATTCAATGACTTTGTCAACAGCTGTATTCAAGCCATCGACATTTTTACCGCCGGCTGTTGCAAAGTGAGGCTGACCACCACCACCGCCTTGGATTAACTTGGCAGCTTCGCGAACCAACTTGCCTGCATTCTGTCCGGCTTTCACCAGATCATCACTAATCATTACTGTCAGCATTGGTTTGTTATTGTCGACACTACCGATAACCACAAACAAGTTGGCGGGAATTTCACCTTTCAACTGGAATGCAATATCTTTCACTATATCGGCAGACATCGGGATAACAGCTTTTACCACTTTTACTCCGTTCACTTCTTTGGCATTAGCTACTAACCTGGCTTTCACTTCAGCAGCTTTTTCTTTCATGAACTCGTCTACCTGCTTCTTTAAACCGGCGTTTTCGTCAATATACTTACGGATAGCAACTTTCAGGTCGGGAGCATTGTTGAACAATGCTTTCAGGTCGTTCAGTGTATCTTGAACGGCATCCATCAACTCTTCTACTTTGGCACCGGTAATAGCTTCGATGCGGCGCACTCCGGCAGCGACCGAGCTTTCGCTGATGATACGGACCATACCAATCTTGCCGGTGGCTGATACGTGTGTACCTCCACAGAACTCGATAGAATTGCCAAACTGAACAACGCGAACTTCGTCACCATACTTTTCACCAAACAAGGCGATTGCTCCCAGTTCTTTAGCCTTTTCGATTGGTAGGTTGCGGTATTCGGTCAAAGGAATATTTTCACGAATCTTGGTATTGACCAAATGTTCTACTTCACGGAGCTGTTCGTCTGTCACCTTCTGGAAGTGAGAGAAGTCGAAACGCAAAGATTCGGGAGTTACCAAAGAACCTTTCTGTTCTACATGCGTACCCAATACTTGGCGCAATGCTTCATCCAGCAAGTGAGTACAAGAGTGGTTGGCTGCTGAAGCGGCACGTTTCTCTGTGTCTACACACGCCATCATAGGAGCCTCGATATGTTCAGGCAATTTTTTGGTAATATGAATCGGAAGATTATTTTCCTTCTTAGTATCAATTATTTCGATAGTCTCGAATTCGCTTACGATAACACCTGTGTCGCCTACCTGACCACCACTTTCTGCATAGAACGGAGTATCACTTAATACAATCTGATAAAGTGTCTGGTTTTTCTGTTTTACCTGGCGGTAGCGCAAAATGCTGGTTTCGTATTCGGTAAAATCGTAACCTACAAAATTGGTTTCACCTTCTTTTACAGTAATCCAGTCACCTGTTTCAACGGCAGCAGCATTACGTGCACGTTCTTTCTGTTTCTGCATTTCTGCATTGAATTCCTCTTCGTTTACAGTCATGCCATTTTCGCGAAGAATAAGTTCAGTTAAGTCAAGTGGAAAGCCGAAAGTGTCATACAAGGTGAAGGCATCCACACCACTAATTTCTTTTTTTCCGGAAGCCTGGGTGTCAGCCATGGTTTTGTCGAGCAGGCGGATACCGGTTTCCAATGTGCGTAGGAATGATTCTTCTTCTTCTTTGATTACTTTTTCTATTAGTGTTTTTTGAGCATTTAATTCGGGATAAGCTTCGCCCATGTTCTCAATCAGGACGGGCAACAGCTTGTACATAAATGCTTGTTTCTGACCTAAGAAAGTATAACCATAACGAACGGCACGGCGGAGGATACGGCGGATCACATAACCTGCCTTGGCATTGCTCGGTAACTGACCGTCGGTGATAGAGAATGCAATGGTACGGATGTGGTCGGCGATAACCCGCATGGCGATATCCTTTTGGTTATCCTGACCGTAAGCAGTGCCTGCCATTTCAGCAATTGCTTTGATGATAGGCTGGAATACATCAGTGTCATAGTTTGAAGTCTTGCCCTGAAGGGTACGGACCAGACGTTCGAATCCCATACCGGTATCAATCACCTTTGCGGGAAGGCCTTCCAATGAACCGTCAGCCTTACGGTTGAACTGCATGAATACAAGGTTCCAAATTTCAATCACTTGTGGATGATCCTTGTTTACCAGTTGATTGCCGGGAATTTGAGCTTTTTCTTCTTCCGAACGTGAATCGATATGAATTTCGGAACAGGGGCCGCAAGGTCCGGTATCACCCATTTCCCAAAAGTTATCGTGCTTGTTTCCATTCAGAATATGGTCTTTCGGTAAGAACTGTTCCCAATATCCGGCCGCTTCGTTATCACGCTCCAATCCTTCTTCGGGGCTTCCTTCGAATACGGTAGCATACAAATCTTTAGGGTCTATTTTCAATACATCTACCAAATATTCCCATGCCCAACTGATAGCTTCTTTCTTGAAGTAATCTCCGAAAGACCAGTTACCCAGCATTTCGAACATGGTGTGATGATAGGTGTCGTGTCCAACTTCTTCCAGGTCATTGTGTTTTCCGCTTACGCGCAAACATTTTTGTGAGTCCGCCACTCTTTTGTTCTTGGCAGGGTGGTTGCCCAAAATAATGTCTTTGAACTGGTTCATACCTGCATTGGTGAACATTAATGTGGGGTCATCTTTAATGACCATTGGAGCCGATGGGACGATTTGGTGTCCTTTCGACTCGAAAAAGCTTTTGAAAGAATCTCTAATTTCTTTAGCTGTCATCATGTCGCTTATAATATATTGTCTTCTAGTTAATATTCTCAAAAAGGATTTGCAAAGATAATTGGTTTTATTATTTTTGTCGTCAAGAATTGTGCAAAATATTGATGTGTTGTGCATTAAAAACTTCAAAAAGCAGAAATAGATGCGTAAAGTCTACTATATTTATAATCCTAAAACCAGAACTTACGACCGTATTTACCCCACAGTGAGGCAACGTGCCATAAGCATCTTGCGCCGTTTGTTTGTGGGGATGGGTCTGGGGGCAGGCAGTTTTATCATTCTATTGTTCATTTTTGGTTCACCTTCCGAAAAGGAACTGCGTATAGAGAATGCACGTTTGCTGGCGCAGTATAATGTATTGTCTCATCGTTTGGACGAGGCGCTGGGAGTGATGCAGGATATCCAGCAGCGTGATGACAACTTGTATCGGGTGGTGTTGCAGGCCGATCCTGTTTCGGATGCGATTCGTAAAGCAGGTTATGGAGGAACGAATCGTTATGAGCAGTTGATGGATATGGCAAATGCCGAGCTGGTAATGAATACCACTCAAAAGATGGATATGTTGAATCGCCAACTTTATATTCAGTCGAAATCTTTTGATGAGGTGGTGGATTTGTGTAAAGGACACGATGAAATGTTAAAGTGTATTCCGGCTATTATGCCGGTATCCAATAAGGATTTAAAGAAAACAGCTTCGGGGTATGGTACACGTATCGACCCTATTTACAATACGCCTAAGTTTCATGCCGGAATGGACTTTTCTGCCAATATCGGTACACCCGTATATGCCACCGGAGACGGTAAAGTGATAAAGGCAGGGTGGGAGACCGGTTATGGAAATTTGATTCAGGTCGATCACGGATTCGGCTATGTGACTTGGTATGCACATCTGAGTAAATATAAAGTTCGTCCGGGCCAGAAAGTGGTGCGTGGCGAAGTAATTGGCGAAGTGGGGAATACAGGAAAGAGCACGGGACCTCATTTGCATTATGAGGTGCATGTGAAGGGTAAAGTGCAGAATCCGGTGAATTATTATTTCATGGATTTGAGTGCGGAAGATTATGATAAGATGGTGCAGATAGCTGCTAATCATGGTAAGGTTTTCGACTGATTTATGATTTGCAGTGTGTGCTAAATAAATTCTTGATAAAATGGCATATAATCCGAATAAAGAGCTAAAGCTTTACTACTCAATAGGTGAGGTGGCAAAGATGTTTAATGTTAACGAATCGTTATTGCGTTTTTGGGAGAAAGAATTTCCATTCATTACTCCCAAAAAAGCAGGGGGGAATGTGCGTCAGTATCGTAAAGAGGATATTGAGAATATTCGTTTAGTGTATCATTTGGTGAAGGAGAAAGGACTTACGCTTCAGGGAGCTAAGCAGAAATTGAAGGTAAGCAAAGATACATCTATCCGTACAACGGAGATTATCGACCGTTTGTTGCTTGTGCGCGAGGAACTGGCAAGTATGCGAAAAGAATTAGATTATCTGACATAATACTACTGCCATTTATCAAACAGCCGTTATTATCCATACACCGTAGGGAAGCCGGTTTAGTTTCCCTACAGTGACGAAATATGATATTATACACAATACCTAATTAGGTAGATCTTCAAATTTCTCGATGCGTGTGACTGTCTTCACTTCACTGATTTTCCGTAAGTTTGTAGAGATGGTTCTTACATCATCTACATCATGCACAAACAATTGGATTCTTCCTTCAAAAATACCATCGTTTGTTTCTATAGTCAACTTATGAATATTTACATTCAGTTGCTGGGAAATTATTTCTGTGACTTTATTTAGTAGTCCTATGTGGTCTATTCCTTTGATATATAGATTGACGGGGAAATATAGAGACTTGCCTGTTTCCCATTGAACAGCCAAAAGTCTGTTACCATAGCTGCTTTTTAGTTTGGTAGCTAAAGGACATTGACGTTTGTGAATGATGATTCGATTATTGTCATCAATATATCCCAATACGTCATCTCCCGGAATAGGCTTACAACATTCGGCTATTACATAGTTCTTTTGAATAGCTTCAGGAGTAAGCTTCAGGATTTTTTTACTGTCAATCTTTTGTATCGGCTCTTTTTCTTCGGACTTATCCTTATTACTCTTGTTGCCACCGAAAGCAAAAGAAATGTATTTTTTCCAATTGCTTGTGGCAGGCTTGTCTTTTAACTCGTTTTTATCGTTATCGCCTGGAATAATGGTTTTGAAACCAATGGCGGAGAACAACTCTTCCTGTGTTCTTAGGTTGTGTAAAGTGCAGAGTTTCTGTATATTGTCGGGAGTAAATTCCAATCCTTCTTTATTGAAGAAGTCACGTAGTATTTCTTCTCCGCTTTGTTGCATGCCGCGTTGCTCACGCTTTAATATGGCCATAATTTTGGCTTTAGCCTTAGCTGTGGTAGCAAAGTTAATCCATGACGGTTGGACGTGCTGTGACTTAGAAGTCAGAATTTCCACCTGGTCTCCACTTTGCAGCTTGTGGCTGAGGGGTACCAGTTTATGATTCACTTTAGCACCGATGCAGTGGCTTCCCAGAAAAGTATGGATAGAGAATGCAAAATCCAGTGCCGTACAGTTTTGCGGCATCGTTTTTATTTCTCCTTTCGGAGTAAAAACAAAGATTTCGGATGCGAATAGATTTAATTTGATGGTGTCTAGAAAATCTATAGCGTCCGGTTGTGGGTCATCTAGAATTTCTTTGATGGTACGTAACCATTTTTCTAGTTCACCTTCGTCTTCGCTGCCTCCTCCTTCTTTATATTTCCAATGTGCAGCAAAGCCTTGTTCGGCAACGTCGTTCATACGTTCGCTGCGTATCTGCACTTCAATCCACTGCCCTTTATTGCTCATCAGCGTGACGTGTAGAGCTTGATATCCGTTGGATTTTGGGTGGCTTACCCAATCACGCAGGCGGTCGGGGTGTGGCTTGTAAATTTTGGAAACCGACACATATATATTAAAGCACTCATTGAGTTCTTCTTCGGGATCTTTGGGGGTGAAGATAATGCGGACAGCGAGTATATCATAAATTTCTTCGAACGTGATATGCTTAGTCTGCATTTTGTTCCAAATGGAGTAAGGAGACTTGACTCGCGCCATCAGTCGGTAACTGATGCCCATTTTGTCCAGTCGCTCACGGATAGGAGCCGTAAATTCACGAAAAACCTCTTCACGTTCCGCCTGTGTTTCTTGCAGTTTCGCTTCAATTTGAGCGTATTCTTCGGGATGTTCATATCGGAAACTGAGATCTTCCAATTCTGTCTTTATTTTGTTAAGACCCAAACGGTTGGCAAGCGGAGCATAGATATATAAGGTCTCACCGGCTATTTTATATTGCTTGTTGGGTAACATTGACCCCAATGTGCGCATATTATGGAGTCGGTCGGCTATCTTGATAAGGATGACACGGATGTCATCACTCATGGTCAACAGCAGTTTTTTGAAATTCTCTGCTTGAGCCGAAGCTCTGTCACCGAATATGCCGCCGGATATTTTAGTTAGTCCATCTACGATTTGGGCAATCTTCGAGCCGAACAGGTTTTCAATATCTTCTACTGTGTAGTCGGTATCTTCAACTACATCATGTAACAAGGCCGAACAAATAGAGGTGGAACCTAGTCCGATTTCAGTACACACAATTTTGGCAACTGCTATCGGGTGCATGATATAAGGTTCACCCGAACGTCGTTTTACTCCTTTGTGGGCTTGCTTGGCAAAATTGAATGCCTTTGTGATGATTTCTACCTTCTTTCTATGTTTGGTTGCGAGATAACTGTCCAAAAGTTCTTGAAAACCTTGGTTTATCATCTCTTCGTCAGCTTGTTCCTGAAGTTGTTTTTCATCCGTCATATCTGCCTCCTATATAATCTATAATGCAAAAATATACAAAAAACATCTTTATGCAAGCGATTTCGGTAAATCTATCGTGTTAAATCGTTCTTTTTTACTAATTAGCGTATTCTCAATGATTTTCCGGCTCTGATATTATTGCCTTTTATATTGTTAAGACGTCTCAGTTGGTTGACGGAAACATGGTATTTGGCTGCAATTCCTCCCAACGTATCACCGGATTTGATTTTATGATACACAGCTCCTTTGGATGAAGTGCGGATGCCGGTGTTGTCTTTGATGGCTACGGCTTTCCTCTTTTTTAGATATTCGTTTGCCTTATGTGCAAAGATGCTGTCCTGACGGTCAATAAAACTACTGACTGTATTGTTGGGCAGACGCAGTACGCATAATTCGCTGTTGCCGGGAATGATATCCTTTTTATATTGTGGATTCAGGCTGCGTAATTGGTCAATGTTGAGGTTGCAGACTTCTGCTACTTGTTGCAGATGAAGGTCTTTATGGATATGGATAGTATCTGTTGCCGATGGGAGCTGAGTTTCCATCGGGCAAATATCATGTTCGCAATAATAGGTCATAATATAGTTGGCTGCAATAAAAGCAGGTACATATCCTCTGGTTTCTTTAGGTAAGTAATTATAGATAGTCCAATAGTCTGTTGCACCGCCGGCACGTCGTATTGCTTTGTTGATGGTACCCGGACCGCAATTGTAGGCAGCTAATACGAGGTTCCAGTCCTGATAGATGGCATAAAGATCTTTTAGATAACGTGCGGCAGCCCAAGTCGATTTGATAGGATCGCGCCTTTCATCTATCAAGCTATTGTTTTTCAGTCCGTATATTTTTCCTGTTCCCAACATGAACTGCCACAAGCCGGTAGCTCCCTGCCGGGAAACTGCTACGGGATTTAGTGCAGATTCAATGATTGGAAGATATTTTAATTCCATGGGAAGATCATATAAATCAAGTGCTTCTTCAAAAATAGGCATATAGAAGTTTGCCGCTGCCAGCATAAAAGAGACTTTATTGCGCAGACGGCTGGCATACATATCTATAAATTTTCTAACGGCTTCATTGTAAGGCATTTCTATGATAGACGGAATACGAGACAAACGATCCATATAAATAGAATCGCTGACAATGGGGTTGACTGAAGTCATTTTACAGTTCTCGCCCATACTGATGTAATTCTTTGACTGCCAATCCCAAAAGAGGCTGTCCATTTCTGACTGCATACTTTCAGGAATGTCGATTACTTCTTCTTTTCCTGTTGTTTGTGAGTGAACAGTGATACTTTGTGTTTGTGCACTGATTCCTGTCGTTCCTATAAGTGCGAATAAGCCAATTAAAAAGTTTTTCATGCAATTTAAAATTTGAGGCTGCATTGTAAACCGATTGCATTACCACCGATTTTATTGCGACCATCGTTAAAAATAACAGGTTCAATCTTGAGACCCAAGTCTTTTGAAATATCAAAATCCGAAAGTTCGGCATCTACATAAGCGTCTATCACAGACAATAGGTATACACCGATAAACGCGAATATACTTAAGTCGCGTTGGCGGCGATATAGGTCTTTCCTTTTTCTGAAAATTTCCTTGTATCGTTCTTCCTGACCGGAAATATCCGCATTGGGCGGAAGAAAATCTTCATAGCTTTTTGTATTGGGATCATCGTCCATGATATCAAGATATGCCTGTGAGTAATCTTTGTACATTTTGCCATTCCAACTCAGCGCATAGGCACAGCCCATAAACCCGCCGTATACGATAGGCAGTTTCCAATATTTCCTATTGTAAATCTGTCCTCCTCCCGGGATAATCAAAGCCAACCATGTAGCACGGTTCGAATTGGGAATAAATCTTTTCTTTTCCGTTGGAAGTGCGTTCTGTATGGAGTCGTTTTTCTTTGCCAGCAGTGCGGTGTCGATCGGAGCTTCCAACTTCTCTATTTCTTTTTGGTTCAGTATAGCCAAACTGTCGGTCGTTATACTATCTGTAGCCAGACTGTCTGTGATTGCTTGCTGTTTGAGAGCCAGCGAATCTACACGTACTCCCATTCGGCGTTGACGTGCTTTTTGTCCGTAAACATCCGTACTCCCGGTCCATAACAGACACAAGAGCAAAAGAGACAGTAGTTTATATGTAGATATTCTTTTTTCCAATGTCGTAATAACGCTTTATTCTTTCTTCTTTAGCAAATCAAATATTTCCATGATACGCTCCAAATCTTCTTCATTATTAAAAGGAATGCTGATTTTGCCTTTTCCTTTAGTTGTACATGATAACTGTACTTTTGAACCGAAGAAACCGCATAAATGGTTTTGCAGGATAACATACTCCTCCGAAAGTTTACTGCCTTTCGGCTTTATTTTCTTGCCACCGCTGTCTATGGTCTCACCGCTTGTCAGTGCTTTTACTATTTCTTCCACTTTGCGTACCGAATACCCCTGTGTCTGTATTTCATTAAATATTCGTATTTGGGTTTTAGGGTCATCTAATGCCAGCAATGCGCGGGCGTGTCCCATGTCTATTTCGCGGTTCTTTAACGCTACCTGAATCTGTGCCGGTAGTTTTAACAGGCGAAGATAGTTGGCTATCGTAGTACGTTTCTTGCCGACACGCTCACTCAGCCGTTCCTGTGTCAGCTCATATTGTTCCAATAAATGCTGATAAGCCAAGGCTATTTCCAATGAATTCAAATCCTCCCGCTGGATATTTTCAATTAATGCCATTTCCATCACATTTTCGTCATCGGCTGTGCGGATATAGGCAGGAATGGTTTTTAGTCCGGCTTGAACAGAGGCACGGTAACGACGCTCCCCGGCTATGATTTGGTAAGAGTCTTCACTTAGTTGACGTAACGTTATAGGTTGAATAATACCAATTTCCGCGATAGAGTCTGCCAACTCTTGAAGTGCTACCGGGTCAAATTCACGACGCGGCTGATTCGGGTTGACGGAGATTTTGCTCAGTTCTATTTCATTAATAGAAGAAGAACCGGAGGTCTTTACTTCTTCGGTTGAAATCAGTGCGTCAAGTCCGCGTCCTAAAGCAAATTTCTTCTGTACTGCCATCGTTTACTTATTGTTACGTGTTATAATTTCTTGTGCTAACGCTAAATGGTTCTTGGCTCCGGTTGAGTCGGCATCATATAGAATGACAGGTATGCCGTGGCTGGGAGCTTCGCTTAGTTTAACGTTTCGCTGTATAATCGTCTTGAATACCAGTTCCTGAAAGTGTCTTTTCACTTCATCGTAAATTTGGTTGGCCAGACGAAGACGTGAATCGAACATAGTCAGCAAGAAACCTTCTATTTCCAGTGACGGGTTCAGTTTCGATTTTATAATTTTAATGGTGTTCAGCAATTTGCTGATGCCTTCCAAGGCAAAATATTCACACTGCACAGGAATGATTACAGAATCTGCTGCTGTCAGTGCGTTTATTGTGATGAGTCCCAATGAAGGCGAACAATCTATCAGAATATAGTCATATTCGTTTTTCATTGGACCAAGCACTCTTTTCATTATCTTTTCACGGTCTTCCAGGTTCAGCATTTCTATTTCCGCCCCTACCAGGTCAATGTGAGAAGAAACAATGTCGAGTCCGTCGATGTCGGTGGTATAAATTGCTTCCCGTATATCGGCTTTGTTGATAAGACATTCATAGATAGAACACTCTACCTCTTTAATGTTCACGCCCAATCCAGATGATGCATTGGCCTGTGGGTCAGCATCAATAACCAATACTTTTTTCTCTAGTGTAGCTAGAGAAGCAGCCAGGTTGATAGTGGTGGTAGTTTTACCTACTCCACCTTTTTGATTGGCTAAAGCAATAATTTTTCCCATATTAATCAGTTTTTTCTCGCTGCGAAGTAACTAATAATAGATGAGCACACCTATTAAAATCAGCAGACATTAGCAAAACTGTTGATAACTCATTGGTTTTGTTAATAACTCAACTGGGACAAAGATAATTATTTCTTGCTAATTCTATTTCAATTTTAGCATTGGGTTGTAGAAGATTAAGATAATTTTCTATTCTCAGGGGGGATAGTTCGGCTAAAGAGTTGTATCTTTACACTCCAAGAAAAAATAGAGATTTAATGAGTATGAAGAAAGAAAAACCATTGATATTGTTGTCTAATGATGACGGAGTGAATGCTAAAGGGTTGAATGAATTGATTCGTGCATTGCGCGGATTGGGAGAGATTATTGTGATGGCTCCGGACGGACCGCGTTCCGGTGCATCCGGCTCAATCACTTCTGAGCATCCTGTCAGATATTATAAAGTACGCGAAGAAGAAGATCTGACTGTATATAAATGTAGTGGTACTCCGGTTGATTGTGTGAAGTTGGCTTTGCATGCTGTTGTTCCCCATCGTCCTGATGTGGTGATAGGTGGAATCAATCATGGTGACAATTCGGCTGTGAATGTACATTACTCCGGCACAATGGGAGTGGTGATCGAAGGTTGTTTGAAAGGGATTCCCTCTATAGGCTATTCTTTGTGTAATCATTTGGCTGATGCTGATTTTTCAGCATTATTGCCTTATATCCGCAGAATAACAGAAGAGGTGCTTGAACATGGTTTGCCGGCCGGTATTTGTCTGAACGTGAATTTCCCGGATGTCGCTGAGTTTAAGGGAGTACGTATTTGCCGTCAGACGAACGGTACTTGGGAAAAGGAATGGAAAGTCTGCACACACCCCAGAGGCGGAGAATATTATTGGCTGACAGGGCAGTTTGTGAATCATGAGCCTGAAGCTGTTGATTCTGATCATTGGGCATTGAATCACGGTTATGTTGCCATTACGCCTACACAGATAGATGTTACGGCTTATAGCATAATAAAGGACTTGAAAAACTGGAAATTAGACGTATGAAATACTATTTGATAGTAGGCGAGGCATCAGGGGACTTGCATGCATCCAATTTGATGCGTGCTTTGCAGCAAGAGGATTCTCAGGCAGATTTCCGTTTCTTTGGAGGTGATAAAATGAGTGCTGTCGGGGGAAGCAGGGTGAAGCATTATAAAGAGCTGGCTTATATGGGATTTATACCTGTATTATTGCATTTGCGAACCATTCTTCGTAATATGCGACAATGTCAGGAGGATATTGTCGCATGGCAGCCTGATGTGGTTATTTTGGTGGATTATCCCGGGTTTAATTTAAAAATCGCCGAGTATATCAAGAAGAACACTCAAATACCTGTCTACTATTATATTTCTCCCAAGATTTGGGCATGGAAAGAATATAGAATAAAGAACATTAAGCGGGATGTGGATGAACTGTTTTCCATTCTTCCGTTTGAAATCGATTTTTTTGCAGGATATCGTTATCCTATTCATTACGTGGGAAATCCGTGTGTGGATGCGGTCGATGAATATTGCAAAGGAAATGTGGAAACTTTCGGTGCTTTTGCAGCCGAAAACGGTTTGAATGACAAACCGGTAATTGCCTTGCTTGCCGGCAGCCGTAAACAGGAGATTAAGGATAATCTTCCTAAAATGTTGGAGGCGGCTGCACCTTTTACAAAGGATTATCAATTGGTGCTTGCCGGTGCACCGGGCATGGAATCTTCTTATTATTCAGGATACTTGAATCCGAAAGTTCCTGTTAAGATAGTCTTTGGACAAACTTATAGATTGTTGCGGCAGGCACAGGCGGCGTTGGTGACTTCGGGAACAGCCACATTGGAAACGGCATTGTTCCGGGTTCCACAGGTGGTGTGCTATCATACTCCTCTTGGAAAGTTTATTGCATTTTTGCGCCGGCATATTCTGAAGGTGAAATATATTTCATTAGTTAATCTGATTGCCGATAAAGAAGTTGTCCGTGAGTTGGTTGCTGATACAATGACTGTTGCGAATATCCGTTCGGAACTTGAGTCTGTTTTATATAATAAGGTGTATAGAGAACAAATGATGGTTGAGTACGAGCGTATTATCCAGATATTGGGACCGGCAGGAGCTTCCCGGCAGGCGGCACGACAGATGGTATCTTTATTGAAGAAATAAACTTTTTAAGGGATATTTTTGTTGTTTCGGGAATAATGAACCTAAATCCCGGAATATATGAAATATAACTTAAAAAGTTTTTTGGCGACAGGATTTCTTGTTGGGATATCTGTCTTTTATGGCCCTCATTTACTCCATTCGATTTACCGGAATTAAAATAGAGATACCACATATAAATAAACTACTGCTGCCGGGATAGCGAGGATGGCACTGTCAAAACGGTCAAGTATTCCACCATGTCCCGGCAGAATGTTTCCGGAATCTTTCAATCCCAGATAACGCTTGAACAGTGACTCACTCAAGTCGCCCCATGTACCGAATACAACGATAGTCAATCCTAGTCCTACCCACACTCCTGTCGACATAAATGGGAAAAAATAAGCCATGACAAAAGCAGCGATAATGCTGAATACACCGCCACCGATAGAACCTTCCCATGACTTCTTGGGTGAGATGCGTTCAAATAGGCGGTGCTTTCCGAAGAGCATTCCGGTACAATAAGCACCGGTGTCATTCACCCAGTTAAAGATAAAGATGGAGAGAGGAAGAATAGGATTGTATTGTGAAACACTGATTGTTTCATCAGAATGGAATGCCAATACATTTAATAAGGCAAACGGTAATGCAAGATAAATTTGGCTGAACATGGCGTAAGCCCAATTGTTCAACGGATTTTTCTTCTTGAGATACAGCTCGCTTACCATTAGGTAGATGATTAGTGCCAAATAGGGAACGAATATACCTGTTTGAGCGGGGTTGATGCCATAATAGAAAAAGCATAGAAATAAGAATATGCCTCCTAATATGCAGATACGCTTATTCATCTGCACGTCTTCTTGCTTGTTGATTAAATTGCCAAATTCATTAATGGCTGCTGCACTGATGATAGCAAACAAGATGCCGAATGAAACGGGACCTCCTAGTATGCAGCCGATTAATACAGCTACAAAAATAATCCCGGTAATGGCACGTTGCATGAAATTGTTTTTCATGGTAATTTTATTATGTAAATATACTAATGCCATCCCATATTTTCTTTGTCTGTCTTGACTTGAAAATATAGAATGGCAATACTTTTTTATTTATGCTTCTTCTTTTTTTTCTTCTATTTCCTTTTCATCAAAGTTTTCAGTTTCTTTTATGGTTTTAGAAGCACCTTCTTCGGCTGCCATAATTTCTTCTGAGCGTGAGGTCCAAGGGCGTTTGCCAAATATGCGTTCGACATCTTCGGCAAAAATAACTTCTTTTTCAACCAAAAGGCGGGCTAGCTTGTTGTGTCCGTCTTTGTGCTCGGACAAGATTGCTTTGGCACGGTCATATTGTTCGTTAATCATGCGTTTAACTTCTTCATCAATAAGTTCGGCTGTGCGATCGCTATATGGTTTGCTGAAAGAATATTCTTCATTACTGTAATAACATAAGTTCGGCAGCTTGTCGCTCATTCCGGCGTATGCAATCATGCCGTAAGATTGTTTGGTCACTCTTTCCAAGTCGTTCATTGCTCCGGTTGAGATATGTCCGGTGAATAACTCTTCGGCAGCACGCCCGCCTAAAGTAGCACACATTTCGTCCAACATCTGCTCTTTAGTGGTGATTTGCCTTTCTTCGGGCAAATACCACGCAGCACCCAAAGCGCGGCCACGCGGAACAATGGTGACCTTGATTAATGGATTGGCATGTTCCAGGAACCATGAAAGAGTGGCATGACCGGCCTCGTGTAAAGCAATCGTATTTTTCTCGGCAGCGGTCATAATTTTGGTTTTCTTTTCCAAACCACCGATGATACGGTCTACTGCATCCAGAAAATCCTGTTTTCCTACGGCGGGTCTGCCATGACGGGCAGCAATCAGGGCGGCCTCATTACATACATTGGCAATATCTGCGCCGCTGAATCCGGGGGTCTGACGGGCTAATAAATCGATGTCTACCGAATGATCCAGCTTCAAAGGCTTTAAATGTACGCCAAACACTTCCTTGCGTTCATTCAAGTCGGGTAAATCAACATGAATTTGACGGTCAAAACGTCCGGCACGAAGCAATGCTTTATCGAGGATATCTACACGGTTGGTAGCGGCCAAAATAATGACGCCACTGTTAGAGCCGAAGCCATCCATTTCGGTTAATAATTGGTTCAGTGTGTTTTCGCGTTCGTCATTTCCACCCATACTCGGGTTTTTACCGCGTGCACGTCCTACTGCGTCAATTTCGTCAATGAAAATTATACAAGGGGCTTTTTCCTTGGCCTGACGGAAAAGGTCACGAACACGTGAAGCGCCTACACCCACAAACATTTCAACGAAATCAGAACCGGATAATGAGAAGAACGGAACATCTGCTTCACCTGCCACAGCTTTTGCAAGCAGGGTTTTACCTGTTCCCGGAGGGCCTACAAGCAAAGCGCCTTTAGGTATTTTACCTCCAAGTTCCGTATATTTCTGTGGTTGTTTCAGAAACTCTACAATTTCTTCTACCTCCTGCTTTGCTTCTGCCTGACCGGCTACATCCTTAAATGTAATTCGGTTGGTCTTGTCTCCCTTTTCATATACTTGGGCTTTACTTTTACCTACATTAAAAGGATTGGCGCCACCCGAACCTCCGCCTCCGCTCATACGGCGCATGGCAAACATCCAAATACCGATTAGAAGTAGGAAAGGAGCGATATTCCAAAACAGAGCGCCGAAATAGTCACGTTTTTTCTCGTAACTGATCGAGCCTGTAAAATGACCCTCTTCCTGAGCTTTTTCCAAAAATTTGTCCAATGATTCTATCGAACCGATTTCTACACTCAGTGAGGGACTTCTTCCTACTCTCTTATAATCATTCTTGAATACATCTTTGATATACTCAGGTTTGATAAACATTTCAACTGTATTATTGTCATAGGCAATGATTTTATTCGCATACCCCTTATTCACCATGTCTTTAAACTCGGTATAAGTGATTTGCTTATCTATTCCTCCTTCCTGATTGGAAAAATAGAGGATACCAAAGCTCATTGCGATGATAACATATAACCAGCTTAAATTAAAGCGTGGCATATTTATTTTAGGCTTGTTGTTATTATTAGTTTCACTCATTTTTTTTCTATCAAATGTTTAATCTAAATCGGGTAAGTAGGTAAGCTTGGCATCTGCCCATAGGTGCTCCAGATTATAGAAATCTCTGACCTCGGGTAGGAATACATGTACTAAGACATCACTATAGTCCATTGCTACCCATTGTGCATTTTGGAGTCCGTCTATTGCTGTCGGCTTATTATCTGTTGCTATACGGACATAATCTTTTACCGAGTCGACAATCGCTGTGACTTGGCTGGGGGAATTTCCCTGACAGATAACAAAATAATTGCAAATCGTATCGTCAATGGAACTAAGGTCTGCTATAACAATGTTTTTACCTTTTTTTTCTTGAATACCTTCTGTTATTTTTTTTACTAAATACTTTGCTTCGTTCATTCTATTTAATACTAATTTTACTCAATAGTCTACATTTACAACAAAGTACAAAGATACTTGGTTTTCTAATTACAACGAAAAAATGTGCTTGAAATATGCGCTCTTTTTGTTTTTTTTAGTTAGAGAACCTTTTAATATTAGGTTAATCCCTTAGATGACTTTTGATTTACCTCTGTCTTTACCTCAAATATATTAAAAGATGAAAGATAGGGTGGTCGTACCGGACAAACAGAATGGCTTTTTGAATGTTTTGCCGGAGTTGGATGTGTTTGTTTCGGATGTCAGATTGGATATTTATGAATATATTCTGATTATTAATAAATTAGATGGATTTGTTGACTTTGGTTTTACTTGTGAAGAAGTATGTTGGATGATGATAATACTTCTATGCCAATTCAGCTTGCAGTAAAATAATAGAGTTCTTTTAGAAAAAAGTTATATAAAAGTTTGTAGGTTTCAGAAAAAGCGGTATCTTTGCACCGTCAAAAACGAAATGAGGCTTTTGATAAAGGACATTGGGATATGGTGTAATGGTAACACAACAGATTCTGGTCCTGTTTTTCCAGGTTCGAATCCTGGTATCCCAACAAAGAAATTACTTGTTAAAGTTTAAAAAGCTCCTAAAACAATATATTTAGGAGCTTTTTTTATTGTTTTCATTTTGTTTTTCGAAAAAGTGGAACATTGATTCGGGGGTAAATCGGGATTGCCAATTCTCCCAAAGAAACCTCTTTTCTGAGTCTATTGAACAGAAGTATTTACTGACTTGTATAAAACAAAACCGCCATCTCAATATAAAAGGATACTCCTTCTAATTAAGACGGCGGAATCAAGATATAAGAATATTTTTTTATTCTTTACTCATTGATTGGTCAATGATTTCGATTTTCTTCAATATTAATTCTAAATCTGCTTTTAACTTTTCAACTTTACGATTCATTTCTGTTACCAGGTTACTGCCTTTCTTTGACGAACTGGTCAGGAATCCCAGGTTATTTTCGTACGTTTGAATTTCGTTTTTCATATTTTCATACGCACGAACCAGCTTTTCACGTTCACGGTATATATTACCTTCTTTACCGATGTTTGACTTGAAGTTGCTCAACTTCTTCTGAGAAGCAGACAGGTTCAGTTTATCGAATAACTTATCAATTATTGCGTGATATTGTTTGTATAACTTATCTTTTTCCTTGAAAGGGACATGGCCGATTGTATTCCATTCTTTCATCAGCTCACGAATGGTATTATCGGCATCTTCTTCAGGAGTTTCTTGAGCGTTGATTGCATTCAGTTTTTCGATAATCTCTTTTTTCAGCACCATATTTTCCTGTTCAACAGAACGTTGTGAAGAAGTAGCCTTGTTCTTTTGGTCAAAGAAATAGTCACAAGCCCCGATGAAACGCTTCCATATCATTTCCGAATATTTCTTTGGGACCGGGCCGATGGTTTTCCATTCCTTTTGCAATTTGCTCAATACTTCGGCGGTAGTCTTCCAGTCTGTGCTGTCTTTCAGCGCTTCAGCCTTTTCACATAATTCTTTCTTTTTCTCCAAATTGCCGGACATGTTTTCCTTGACAGACTTGAAGAATTCGGCTTTGCGTTTAAAGAATTCATCACATGCCGAACGGAAACGCTCGAATATTTTCACATTCATTTTCTGCGGAGCATAGCCGATGGTTTTCCATTTGGCCTGCAAAGCAATGACTTCCTGTGTTTTATTTTCCCAATCCTGGAAGGTGGTAAATGTGTCATACTCCATTGTTTCCACAATTTCGCAAATAACGGTCTTTTCATCCAAGTTGCGTTGCTCTTTTTCTTTTAGGGCTTCGAAGTGCTGCTGGTGACGGCGGTTTACGGTTGTTGAAGCAGTTTTAAAACGTGTCCAGATTTCTTCGCGCAATTCTTTGGCTACGGGACCTGTATCACGGAATTCCTGATGCAGTTTCTGTAATTGATGGAAAGCGGAAATGATGTCTTCTTCGTTTGCCAGTTTTTCGGCTGCTTCACAGAGATGCAGTTTAATTTCGAGGTTTTTCTTGAAATCATATTCGCGGAATTCATTGTTCAGCTTAATCAGATCGTAGAACTTTTCAGCATAAAGCTGGTAATTCTTCCATAGTTCATTGATTTTGGCTGCCGGAACTTGCTTGATTTCATTCCATTCTTGCTGTAGTTTTTTGAATTCATTGTAGGCTTTGTTGGCGTCATCGTGAGATTCAGACAGCTCTTTCAGCTTTTCAATGATGGCCAGTTTCTTCTGCAAGTTCTCTTCTTTTTCTTTCTCCTGCTCCGCAAGCATGGCGCTTCTTTTCTCTTTGATGGAACTCATGGCTTCCTTGAAGCGGCTTTCAGAGTCGTCTGAAGGCATTACAAATGCTTCGGGTGCTCCACCGGCCTCTATAAATGTTTTACGAGCCGTTTCCTGTTCTGCTTTGTGTAACTTATAGAAAGTTTGTTTCAGCAAATCCAATTCTTGTTTGTCGGCATTGTAAGCATCTTCGTTGAGTTCTTTTAGACGTTTAATGACCTCTTCTTTGGTTTGTTTAGGTACATACATAGTGTTATTCTCTTCCGCTTGGGCGGGGGATGATACCAAAGTTTCGGGCGTCTTGTCCATCGGAACTTCGGTTAAAGGGCGATTAGTTTCATTCGAGTCCATCGTATAGATTTTTAAAGTGAGCTTTCTTATTATAGCAACAGTTTACAAATTAAAAGAAATAAATTAGAACTTCATACTATTTTGCCTGTTTTTTTTATTTTAGGTCGATAAATGTTGTATTTCGGGCACGAATCTCATCCTTTGTCACACTTAATATGGTGATACAGAATATGAAATCCGTGCCCGAAACACATTATGAAGAAAGAGGATTACGATAGTAATACCGTAATGCCCATATAAAGCATCATGCCTATGATATCGTTGGTAATGGAGATAAACGGTCCCGTGGCAATGGCGGGATCTATTTTTAGCTTTTCGAGTGTCATAGGGACCAAGGTACCGAAGATGGAAGCAAACATGACAACAGCGAACAGGCTGACTGATACCGAGTAAGATACGGTGGCAGTTGCTCCGAAGCGGATAAAGTTATAAATATAAACCAACATGGAAATGATAGTCGCATTGATAACGGCTACTACGGATTCTTTAACGATTTGTTTCCATGTATTGTGGGCATCCAGCGAACTGTTGGCAAGCCCCTGTACTACTAGTGCGGAAGATTGTGTTCCCACATTTCCTCCCGTACCGCCGATAAGCGGGATATAGAGTGCCATTTCGGGATGGGCTGCAAAGGTGCTGTCGAAGTTTCCCAGTATCATGGAGTTGCCGATACCGCCAATCATTCCAATCAGCAGCCATGGCAGACGTGCTGTGGTCTGGCGGAATACGCTGTCGTCCGTTTCTACGTCTTGAGACAAACCGGATGCCAACTGGTAATCGCGTTCGGCCTGTTCACGGACTTCGTCCATTACATCGTCTACAGTGATACGCCCCACTAAACGACCGATGCTGTCTACTACGGGGACTGCCACCAAGTCGTATTTTTCAATTAACTGAACCACTTCGTCTATCGGAGTGTCTACATGTACTGAGATCGGGTCCTTCTTCATCACATGCTTCACTTTGGAAACAGAAGGACTGGTAATCATCTTTTTTAAGGGGAATACACCACGCAGGCGTTCGTCGTCATCCACTACATATACATAATAGATTTCATCCATGTCTTCTGCCTGAATACGCATTTCTTTCAGACATTCGGGCATACTCCAGTTTTCATTTACGATGACCATTTCGGTTCCCATCAAACCGCCGGCGGTGTCTTCATCGTATTTCAGCAAGTCGACAATGTCGCCTGCCTGTTCTATATCTTCGATGTGCGAAAGGACTTCTTCCTGTTTGTCTTCGTCCATTTCACGGATGATGTCAACGGCGTCATCCGAGTCCATGTAGTCTACAAATCGCTTGGCAATTGTTTCGGAAGGAAGTATCTCTAAGAAATCCTTACGTGCGTCCTCGTCCATTTCGATGAGGACATCGGCAGCTGTTTCATTATCCAATAACAGATAAATAAACCGGGCTTCTTCGGCATCCAGTTCATTGCACAGTTCGGCAATGTCGGCAGGATGTAAGCCGGAGAGCAGTCCTTTCAGTTCTTCGGAGTTCTTTTGCTCGATGAGCTGCTCTACTTTTTCTAATTCCTCTTTATTCATCCTATTCTTCTTCCGTTAATATAAAATAAATAGGTTATTCCTTTTGGCTTGTTGCACCTTTGCGGGCGATGTCGTTGCCGCAGTCTATGTCTGCTTTGTCTTTCAGAGCGGTTTCCACCCGGTTGGTCAGCTCGATAAATTCCTGTACCGATAACTGTTCCGGGCGTTTGTTGAATACCGGATCATTGCTCAGCGGATTTCCTTTTTCTAAAATTGAAGAGATGGAATTCCGCAAAGTCTTGCGCCGTTGGTTGAAAGTGGTTTTCACGATAAGTTTGAACAACCTCTCGTTGCACCCCAGTTCTTTTGTTTCGTTGCGTGTCATGCGGATGACGGCACTTTTTACTTTGGGAGGCGGGTTGAATACATGTTCGTGTACGGTAAACAGATATTCCACCTTATACCATGCTTGAATCAGAATGCTCAGGATGCCGTATGTCTTGCTGCCCGGACCGGCGGCAATACGTTCGGCCACTTCTTTCTGAATCATTCCGGTGCAACAGGGAATCAGGTCTTTGTAGTCCAGCATTTTAAAAAAGATTTGGCTGGATATATTATAAGGATAGTTACCGGTGAGGACAAAAGGTCTGCCGTCAAACAGCTTCTCCAGTTTCAGCTTCAGAAAGTCATCTTCTATGATGTTTCCTTCCAAAGCGGGGAAGTTCTCACGCAGATAGGCAACCGATTCAAAATCAAGCTCTACCACTTTCACTTCACGTCCTTTTTCCATCAGGAATTGGGTTAATACTCCCATGCCCGGTCCTACTTCGAGAATAGGTAAACCGGGACATTCGTCCACTGTATCGGCTATGTCTTTTGCAATACTCAGGTCTTTAAGGAAGTGTTGTCCCAGAAATTTTTTTGGTTTGACTAATCCCATTCCGTTATTTTTCTATCGTTAATAAATAGGTTTATTTCGCTAAG
>ERZ839489.348-NODE-348-length-49745-cov-9.165345_pt1 | contig 49745 bp, 49 predicted proteins | sample MGYA00519938_ERZ839489 | MGnify/ENA primary metagenome ERZ839489 (study PRJEB31850, sample SAMEA3708846) | human gut metagenome | biome: human gut; feature: human-associated habitat; material: faeces | place: China | collected 2014 ...
CCTCTCTATGGTGGAAAAGGCATATAAACTTGCCAGAGATGCACACAAGGACCAGAAGAGAAAGTCGGGAGAGCCATATATCATTCATCCACTCTGCGTAGCAATCATTCTTGCAGAGTTAGAGCTTGATAAGGAGACAATCGTAGCTGGAATTCTTCATGATGTAGTAGAAGATACTACGGCAACTCTTGAAGATTTATCCAGAGAATTTAACGATGAAGTTGCTCTGTTAGTTGATGGTGTAACAAAACTGGGACAATTATCTTATTCTCACGACAAGATGGATCTGGAAAATGTTCCTTGCAATGGCAAAGGATATCCGTGTTATCCTGATTAAACTGGCAGACCGTCTGCATAATATGCGTACTCTGCAGTATATGAGACCGGAGAAGCAAAAGGAAAAAGCCAGAGAGACGATGGACATTTATGCTCCAATCGCCCACAGACTTGGTATTTCTAAAATAAAGACAGAGCTGGATGACCTGTCTTTAAAATATCTGCAGCCGGAAGTTTACAAAGACTTGGAGGAAAAGCTCCAGACAAATAAGGAAGGCAGAGAGAACTTTATTCAGTCAATTATTGATGAAGTCAGCAAGCATATTGAGGAAGCGGGAATCCGGGCAGAGATTGACGGAAGAGTGAAGCATTTATTCAGCATTTATAAAAAGATGCGTAATCAAAATAAGACACTCGACCAGATTTATGATATTTTCGCAGTAAGAATCAAGGTAGACACAGTAAAGGACTGCTATGCTGCGTTAGGTGTCATTCACGAGATGTATAAGCCGATTCCGGGAAGATTTAAGGATTATATCGCGATGCCAAAACCGAATATGTATCAGTCACTTCACACAACATTGATCGGACCAGAAGGACATCCATTTGAGATTCAGATCCGTACATTTGAGATGCATCGTGTTGCTGAATATGGTATCGCAGCCCATTGGAAATATAAAGAAAATAATAATACCAAGGGACTTAACAAAGAAGAAGAGAAGTTAAGCTGGTTAAGAGAAGTGCTGGAATGGCAGCGTGATATGGATGATAATAAAGAGTTTTTAAGTTTGCTGAAGACGAACTTGGATCTCTTTGCAGAACAGGTATATTGTTTTACACCGAATGGAGATGTCAAAAACCTTGCGAATGGTTCGACACCGATCGATTTTGCATATTCAATCCATAGTGCAGTCGGTAATAAGATGGTTGGAGCCAGGGTCAATGGAAGACAGGTACCATTTGATTATCATTTGCAGAATGGTGATCGTGTAGAGATCATTACATCACAGAATTCAAAAGGACCTAGCAGAGACTGGTTAGGAATCGTAAAATCAGCACAGGCAAGAAGTAAGATCAATCAGTGGTTTAAACGACAGTTCAAGGAAGAGAATATCGTCAGAGGTAAGGAACTGTTAGAAAAATACTGTAAGAGCAAGAGCATCAGGCTCCCAGAACTCATGAAACCTGAATACATTAAGAAGGTTGAACTAAAATACGGATTTAAAGACTGGGATTCTGTATGTGCAGCTGTTGGACATGGTGGTTTAAAAGAAGGCCAGGTTATCAATAAGATGCAGGAAGAAGACCGTAAGATCCAGAAACAAAAGATCACGGATGAACAGATCTTGCAAAAAACAACAGAAGCAGCACAGGCGGCAGCAGCGAATCCAGAGAAGAAAAAGGATGAGAAATCCAAAGGAGGAATTGTTGTACGTGGAGCGAATGATGTTGCTGTTCGTTTTTCAAAGTGTTGTAATCCAGTACCAGGAGATGAGATCGTTGGATTTATTACAAGAGGACGAGGAATCTCGATTCACAGAACAGATTGTGTGAATCTTCTGAATATGCCAGAATCTGACAGGGCAAGACTTATTGAAGCTGAATGGCAGGTAAGTGAAGCAGATACAACACAGACTTACACGACAGAGATCAATATTTATGCCAATAATCGAAAGGGATTGTTAGCAGAAGTATCAAAGATCTTCTTAGAATTAGATATTGACATCATAACGATCAACGTATCAAACAATAAGAAAGGAAGAGCAACGCTTAGTATGTCCTTTGATATTACAGGCGTAGAGCAGTTGAACCGTATTATTGCGAAGATCAGGAATGTAGAAGGCGTGATCGACATAGAAAGAACAGCAGGATAGGTGAAAATATGAGCGAAACAACATTAAGACTTGACAGACCTCTTAAGATGGTAACGATCTGTCTTGGGCAGATGCAGACAAACTGCTATATTGTTGAGAATACAAAAACAAATCAGGCATTCGTCTTTGATCCGGGAGATCAGGGAGAACGTATTATGAATACATTAGAAGAAGATGGAATGGAACTGGCAGGCGTATGTCTGACACATGGGCATTTTGATCATGTAATGGCCCTTCCATATCTGATGGAACAAAAACCAGATCTTGATATCTATCTTTATGAAGATGAAGCAGATGTTCTGGCAGATCCACAGCTCAATCTCGGAGCGATGATGGGAATGGATCTCTCATTAAAAGCGAATCATCTGGTGAAAGATGGAGAGATCATAGATGTATTAGGAACAAAGGTAAAATGTATCCATGTTCCAGGACATACAAAAGGTGGAGTATGTTATTATTTTGCAGATTATGGATGGCTGATCTCTGGAGATACACTGTTCCAGATGAGCATTGGAAGAACAGACTTTCCGACAGGCAATTTGAATGATCTTCTGACAGCGATCAGAGAGAAATTATTCGTACTCCCACCATGGACAAAGGTACTATCCGGTCATACACCACCAACGACGATCGAGGAGGAAAGCAGATGCAATCCGTTTCTGCAATAGATTATGATTGGATTAATTCAGAACAAGACCATTTATGAATATGACATTCGAAGTTTAATATTGGCATTTATGATTGGAGAGAAGATAGAATTGACGGATCACGTTGATTCTATCTATGATTTTATACTGGACGTGGATTATAAAGATCAGGAAATCGTCATGAATCTATATAAAAAGGGCGAGTTAGAAGATGAGATCCAGTTATTTGGTGATTATGAAAATAAGAAGATTTTTAAAAACCGGATGAAACAAGGAATCTATCAGTTGTTTTCCAAAGCATTAGACAAACAGCTTCCATGGGGAACGTTGACTGGGATCCGTCCGACAAAGATTGCTTTTGATGGATATGAAAAGGGTGAGAGCAGTGAAGAGATCATTCACAGATTTCAAAAGGATTATCTGGCATCCGAAGAAAAAGCAAGATTATGTACAGAAACCGTTCAGAAAGAGAAAGAACTTCTAAAAGCATTTCCATACAAAGAAGGATACAGTCTATATATAGGAATCCCATTTTGCCCAAGCACATGTTTGTACTGTTCTTTTACATCGTATTCGATCGATCAATTTGAGAATATTGTACAAGACTATCTTGAAGCTTTATTGAAAGAACTGGATTTTGTGGCGAAGACTTATGCGCACAAAGAACTTCAGACGATGTATATTGGCGGTGGAACACCAACATCTTTAAAAGAAGAAGATCTGGAATATCTGTTATATGAGGTTAATAAGAGATTCCCATTTTCAAAGATCCAGGAGATCACTGTGGAAGCAGGACGGCCAGACAGCTTGAATTTCGAGAAATTAAAGATTCTAAAGAAATATGGTGTGACAAGGATCAGTATCAATCCACAGTCAATGAACGATAAGACATTAAAACTCATTGGAAGAAATCATTTCGCACAAGATATCAAAGAGAAATTTAATCTTGCGAGACAGGCTGGGATCGATAACATTAATATGGATATGATCTGTGGGCTTCCAGAAGAAGGCATGGAAGAACTTTCTTATACTTTAGATGAGATCAAAAAACTTGATCCAGAGAGTTTAACGGTCCATGCACTTGCAGTCAAGCGTTCATCGAGATTGAATCGAATGAAAGATACATATCACTTTGGAGCGAGTGAAGAGATGGTATCTTATGCCGCTTCATGTGCAAGAGATATGAATATGGAACCATATTATTTATACCGGCAGAAAAACATTCCAGGGAACCTTGAGAATGTCGGTTTTTCGAAAAAAGGAAAAGAATGTCTCTATAATATTTTGATTATGGAGGAATTACATGATATTATAGCAGTTGGTGCTGGTACATCTTCAAAGATTGTCCATCAGGAAGACCATCAGGTGGACCGCATCGAAAATCTTAAAGATATAAAGCAATACATTACACGAATTGATGAGATCATTCATAGAAAAGAATTAAAGATGATATAAACAGGAGTTTGATTATGGCAATCAGTTATGGACGAACAGATATTGAGACACCGATCCATGCGGATATAAAAGAAACGATCAGTCATGGTATCATTGTCAGTAATTTGGCTTATCTTGTTGGCAAGGAATTAGGATTACAAGAAGAAGTGTGTTATGATCTTGCGGTTGCAGGAATGTTACATGATCTTGGAAAAGTAAGACTTAATTTCTATATGAATGAGAAAGTGGAAGATGAGATTCTGGCTGTTGACGAAACAAGATATATGAGAATGCATCCATCTATTGGATATGCGATCCTTGCAGATTACGATTATAACCAGACGGTTTTAGACGCAGTTCTATATCATCATGAACATTATGATGGCACCGGTTATCCACATAATCTAGTAGGAAAACAGATTCCATTAGTTGGAAGGATCATGCATGTATGTGATATTTTCGGAGCATTGATCTCAAACAGGGATTATAGAGAGGGATTTGATGTTGAGACTGCACTTGATATCATGATCGATGAAGTAAAGAATTTTGATATGAAAGTATTTTTAGCATTCCAGAGAGTCGCATTTTCAGACGGAGTTATGGAAACTGTGATGGAAAAAGGCAATCTGGATGAATTATTTGAGGAGGAACAAGAATGATTACACAGGCACCAAGAGGAACAAAAGACTGGTTTGGAAAAGATATGGACCAGCGCACATATTTAGAGAATATTTTCAAAGATTTATGCGCATCCTATAATATTCACGAGATCATCACACCAGTATTTGAGCATACAGAGCTTTTTCAGAGAGGTGTTGGAGAAACAACAGACGTTGTCCAGAAAGAGATGTATACATTTGAAGATAAAGGACACAGAAGCATTTCATTAAAACCAGAAGGAACAGCAGGAGCGATCCGTGCATATTTACAGAATGGTCTGGCAAATGAGCCACAGCCGATCAAGATGTTCTATATCACACCAGCATTCCGCTATGAAAAACCACAGAGTGGAAGATTAAGACAGCACCACCAGTTCGGAGTTGAATTTGTCGGAGCGGAAAGTCCATTAGCAGAAGTAGAGCTGATCACATTAGTATCCACTTTTATTAAGAAAATTGGATTAAAAGATGCAAAATTACACATCAACAGCATTGGATGTGAAAATTGTAGAAAAGAATACAACAAAGCATTATTAGCATATTTAAAAGAACATGAAGAACATTTATGTCCTACATGCAGAGAACGTATGGAAAAGAATCCATTACGTGTCATTGACTGTAAAGTTCCAGAATGCAAAGAGATCGTCAAAGATGCACCAAGAACAATCGACTATTTAGATGATGAATGTAAAGCACATTTTGAAGAATTAAAGAGTCTGTTAGATGCATTAAATATTCCATATGAAGTTGATACAGAAATCGTTCGTGGATTAGACTACTATACAAAGACCGTATTCGAATTTGTAAATGAAGATGGATTTACTTTATGTGGTGGTGGACGTTACGACAATCTTGTTCATGAGATCGATGGAAAAGTTTCTATGCCATCCGTTGGATTTGGTATGGGTGTAGAGAGAATCCTTTATTTCTTAGAAGAAGAGAAAGTAGATCTTCCATGCACAAGAGATATTGACCTTTATGTAGGAATTCTTGGACAGGAAGCAAAAGCAAAAGCTTACCAGATCGTTGTAGATCTTCGTGATCAGGGATTTGTTGTAGAAACAGATTATCTTGGAAGAAGCGTAAAAGCACAGATGAAATATGCAAATAAGCTGAATGCCAAGAATACGATCATCATTGGTGATGACGAATTAGCGAAGAATGAAGGAAATGTCAAAAATATGGAAACAAGAGAAGTTACGACTATTTCGCTTGATAAGATCGCAGATTGTTTAAAATAAAATCATGCTTTCTTATACTAGTTCGTGACATTTTTGACAAAATCATATATAATGAGTAATAATTACAAGAAAGGAGGTAACATGCATGAGTGAATATGCGATCGTGGCACCAGAAGATTTCGACCAAAGCGTATTTCGCCTGATTGGTAAGGAATGGATGCTTGTTACTGCAAAGAATCAGGAAGGAAAAGTTAACACAATGACTGCCTCATGGGGTGGTTTAGGTGTTATGTGGGGTAAGAATGTTGCTGTGACAGTCTTAAGACCACAAAGATATACAAAAGAATTCATTGACCAGTCAGAATCATTTACATTATCTTTTTATGATGATACTTTTAAGAAGGATTTAAGCTATCTTGGAAGTGTATCTGGAAGAGATGAAGACAAGATCGCGAAGACACGTCTGACACCAACAGATGCGAATGGAATTCCATTTTTTGAGGAAGCAAAGATCGTACTGATCTGTAAGAAGTTATATTCTCAGCCAATGGATCCAGAAGGATTTGTTGATAAATCTTTAGATGAACAGTGGTATCCAGAGAAGGATTATCACGTACTTTACGCTGCAGAGATCGAACAGATCCTTGTAAGAAAAGATTCATAAAAGAATATATAAGGCAGAACCGAAGATACGGGCTCTGCCTTTCGTACAAAGTGAAAAGGATGAAGGAGGAAATATCATGGCAGAATCAATGTCAGGTTTAGCCAGATCCCACCGATGTACAGAGGTAAGCAACAAACTTATCGGAACAGAAGTCACTGTCATGGGATGGGTACAGAAACGAAGAAATTTAGGAAGTCTTATATTTGTGGACTTAAGAGACCGCTCAGGAATCTTACAGTTAGTTTTTGATCAGGAAGTATTATCTGAGGAAGACTATAATAAGGCAAACTCTTTAAGAAGTGAGTATGTCGTTGCAGCAGTAGGTACTGTAGAGAAGAGAAGTGCAGCGATCAACGAGAACTTGAAGACAGGAGATATCGAGATCAAGGTACATACATTACGTATCTTATCAGAATCAGAAACTCCTCCATTTCCAATTGACGAGAATCAGACAGTCAAAGATGAACTTCGTTTAAAATACCGTTATCTTGATCTTCGAAGACCAAATCTTCAGAGAAACTTACGCATTCGTAATGATGTAACAAGAATGGTACGTAACTTCTTAGGGGATGAAGGATTCTTAGAGATCGAGACACCAGTTTTAGGAAAGAGTACACCAGAAGGAGCAAGAGATTATCTTGTACCAAGCCGTGTACATCCAGGAGAATTTTACGGACTTCCACAGTCACCACAGCTGTTTAAACAGCTTTTAATGTGCTCTGGATTCGACCGTTACTATCAGATCGCAAAATGTTTCCGTGACGAAGATCTACGTGCAGACCGCCAGCCAGAGTTTACACAGATTGATATGGAACTTTCATTTGTTGATGTCGATGATGTGATCGATGTAAATGAACGTCTGTTAAAGAAGATCTTCAAAGAAGTATTAGATATTGATGTACAGCTTCCTATGCTTCGCATGACTTATAAAGAAGCAATGGACCGTTTCGGATCTGATAAACCAGATATGCGTTTTGGAATGGAACTTACGAATGTATCCGATACAGTTGCCGGATGCGACTTTATGGTATTTAAAGGAGCATTAGAGAATGGTGGATCCGTAAGAGGATTAAACGCTAAAGGTTTAGGAGATCTTGGACGTAAGAAGATCGATGGATTCGTTGACTACGCCAAAGACTTCGGAGCGAAAGGACTTGCATATATTCAGTTAAAGAGCGATGGAACAGTGAAATCATCTTTCGCTAAATTCATGAAAGAAGAAGAGATGGATGCACTGATCAAAGCAATGGATGGACAGGCAGGAGACTTATTACTATTTGCCGCAGACAAAGACAAAGTTGTCTTTGATGTACTTGGTAACTTAAGACTTCACATTGCGAAACAGTACGATATGATCGACAAATCCCAGTATAAGTTCTTATGGGTTACAGAATTCCCATTACTTGAGTGGAGTGATGAACAGAATCGTTACACAGCAATGCATCACCCATTTACAATGCCATTTGAAGAAGATCTTGAATTCATTGATGAAAGACCAGGAGATGTCCGTGCGAAAGCATACGATATCGTATTAAATGGTACAGAACTTGGTGGTGGATCAATCCGTATCCATCAGGATGATATTCAGGAGAAGATGTTTGAAGCTCTTGGATTTACAAAAGAAGATGCTTACAACCGTTTTGGATTCTTATTAGATGCATTCAAATTTGGAGTACCACCACATGCTGGTTTAGCTTATGGTCTTGACCGTCTTGTTATGTGGTTAACAGGAGAAGACAGCATTCGTGATGTCATCGCCTTCCCGAAAGTAAAAGATGCTTCCTGCCTGATGACACAGGCTCCAGGACCGGTTGATACATTACAGCTAGAAGAACTTGGAATTGAACTTTCAACACCAGAGGAGGAATAATCAGATGGAGAAAATGTTATTTAGCGGTGTTCAGTCTAACTCTGAAGTTGCACTGATCGCAATCAAAGGAATCAAAAACCAGCCAGGAATCGCAGCAAAAGTTTTTGGTGCCATTGCAGAAGAAAAAATCAACGTGGAACTGATCCTTCAGTCCATCGGACGTGGAGAGAATAAAGACATCTCTTTCGTTGTAGCACAGGATGAAGCAGATCATGCCGTTGAAACATTAAAGAAAGCATTTGATGAAGCAGATTACGAAGATATCATCAGTGATAAAGAAGTTGGAATCGTATCTATCGTCGGAGCTGGAATGATGTCTAACAGCGGAGCAGCTTCTAAGATGTTTGAAGCACTGTATAATCGTGGAATTAACATTCACTTAATCTACACATCAGAGATCAAGATCACTGTTCTGATCAAAGAGAGTCGTGTAGAACGTGCAGTAGAAGCATTAAAAGAACAGTTCCAGGAATAATCAGATAGATCAAGTGATCGAATGATCATAAGAACAAGACACAATATACGAGACACAATATTATTTTACATAAATATATAAAGGAGAAAACAATGTTTGATTTTAGCGAAGTAAAGAACTACGATCCAGAATTAGCAGAAGCAATGGAAAACGAATTAACAAGACAGAGAACAAATCTTGAGTTGATCGCATCAGAGAACCTTGTTTCCAAAGCTGTTATGGCTGCAATGGGAAGCCATTTAACAAACAAATATGCAGAGGGATATCCAGGAAAACGTTACTATGGTGGATGCCAGTATGTAGATGTGGTAGAAGATCTTGCAAGAGAACGTGCTAAAGAATTATTTGGATGCGAATATGTAAATGTACAGCCACACTCTGGAGCACAGGCAAACATGGCAGTATTCTTCGCAGTATTGAATGTCGGAGATACATACATGGGAATGAGCTTAGACCACGGTGGACATTTAACACACGGAAGCCCAGTCAACATGTCTGGTAAGAACTATCACTGCGTACCATACGGAGTTAATGATGAAGGATTCATCGATTATGATGAAGTAGAAAGAATCGCATTAGAATGCAAACCAAAGATGATCATTGCTGGTGCAAGTGCATACGCAAGAGCGATCGACTTCAAACGTTTCCGTGAGATCGCTGACAAAGTTGGGGCAGTTTTAATGGTAGATATGGCTCATATCGCAGGATTAGTAGCTGCAGGATTACACCAGAGCCCAATCCCTTATGCTCATGTAACAACAACTACAACACATAAGACATTAAGAGGACCTCGTGGTGGAATGATCATGTGCAGCAATGAAGTGAACGAAAAATACAACTTCAACAAAGCAATCTTCCCAGGAATCCAGGGTGGACCATTAATGCATGTGATCGCTGGTAAAGCTGTAGCATTCAAAGAAGCATTAGACCCATCATTCAAAGAATATATGACACAGGTTGTGAAGAATGCAGATACTCTTGCAAATGCACTGATCGAAGAAGGATTCGATATCGTATCTGGAGGAACAGACAACCACTTAATGTTAGTAGATCTTAAGAAATATGATCTGACAGGAAAAGAAGCTGAAAAAGTACTGGATTCTGTACATATCACATGTAATAAGAATACTGTACCAAACGATCCAAAATCTCCATTCGTAACATCAGGACTTCGTCTTGGAACACCAGCTGTTACAACTCGTGGACTGAAAGAAGACGATATGAAAGTGATCGCAAAAGCTATTCGTCTGACATTATTAGACAAGAAACTTGATGAAGCAAACGAATTAGTATTAGGATTAACAGAAAAATATCCACTCTATGAATAATCCATCACAGAGTCGTATTTGGAGGCAGAAATCAATATGAGGATTACAAAGAAACAAGGGGGAATCATAGGAGGTGCCGTAGCGGTTGTTTTAATAGCAGCCGCTATCGGTGTCCACGCCCATTATCAGAACCGTTGGTATCCGGGGAGTACATTTAACAAAGTTGATGTGTCAGGAATGACATACGAAGAATCAGTGAAGAAAGTAAAGAAATCCATTGATTCTTACAAGTTAAAGATCAAGGGAAGAAATAACGGACAGAAAGTGATTTCCGGTAAGGAGATCGATCTTGCATTTAAGACAGAATCACATGTAAAGGATGCTTACAAAAAGCAGCACAGCCAAAGTGTATTTTCAACGATCTTTGGTGGCAAAAAAACCAAAGTGACAGCAGTTGCATTATCAGAGCAGAAATTAAAGGCTAAATTAAAACAATCCGTTTTGATCAAAGGCAGTGATACATATAAGATCACAAAACCAGTGGATGCAACGATCGTATATTCTGCAGATAAGAAATACGGTGTAATCCAGAAGGAAGATGAAGGAAATTACTTAAACCGTAAAGCATTTTATGACGCAGTAGAGAAATCCATAGAGTCTTTAAGTAACACACTGAATCTGACAGATGAAAAGAAGAATCCGGACGTCTATAAAAAGCCTGGTCTGTATCATGATGATGAAGAATTAAAACAGATGCAGACAACCTACAATGAGTATTTATTACATTTCATTCAGTGGGATATGGGCAACAATGTCAAAGAAACATTAGGTCCAGATGTGTTAAAAGACTGCATCAAAGTAAACACAAAGAGACATACTGTAAAATTAGATCAGCCTGCCGTCGAGAAATGGTTAGAAAGCTTTTGCTTAAAATACAAGACACAGGGAATCGCAAGAACATTTAAGACACATTCTGGCAAGAAGATCAAAGTCAGTGGTGGAGACTATGGATGGCGTATCGATTATGACAAAGTTATAGAACAGACAATGAAAGCGTTAAAGAAAGCACCAGATGAATCTGCGATCAAAGCTTATGAGAAAGACCCTTCCAAGGAGAATGAACAGGCTTTACTTACAAGCTTAAAACCAGTCTACAGCCACAAAGGATATCGTATGGATTATACGAACAAGCAAAATGACTGGGATACACAAAACTACAGTGAAGTTGACCTGTCAGCACAGGAAGTTTTCGTCTACAAAAAAGGAAAACTTGTATTCAGCACAACCTGTATCACTGGAAAAGCAACACCAGATCGTATCACAAGAACCGGTGTTTATGACATCAAAGAGAAGAAACTTACAAAGACATTAACAGGTGCGGATTACAGTGTTCCAACAAGATACTGGACAAGGATCATGTGGACAGGAACAGGATATCATTACAGCAGCAGAGGAGACTGGGGAAGCTGGTCACCAACGTATTATAAGACGAATGGATCTCATGGATGTGTTAACTTAACATTATCAGATGCAAGATCTGTATATAACCTGACGAAGATCGGAGATCCTGTATTTATTCATTATTAAAAGAAAGAAAAAGAGGTTTCAATCAATGAGAAATCAATATGAAAAACAGGAAAAAGTATTATGGTATGCACAGATCATGATCTTTCTAGGTGCTTTGGCAACCTGGTTTAATCATATGGATATGTATACATTTTATACGATCAATATCATTTTATCAGTGATCTCGATCATTTCTCTGACGCTGGATCGCTTTTACTTTAGTGAGAAGATCGGGCAGAAAGTGCATAATTCTTATTCTGTTGCATATGGATTACTAGTGATCTTTACGTTACTACTGGTAATTCAGTATGCGGGGATATTAAAGATCGATCTGATCATGCAAGAAGGGACAAAGATGATCTGGGCATTAACACCAGCATTGAGTCTTCTTTGGAAGACGAAATTCATCGCCTTCCGTGAATGGGATCAGCGTTAGAAGAAAGAGTTTGTTGCTGAAGAACAGATTTATAAAAGGCTCTTGGCGTTATGCCGAGGGTCTTTTTAAACATTTCAGAGAAATAACTGCTGCCAGAGAAACCATACATCTTAGCGATATCTGTTATCTTTTTCTCATGTTTGATGATCTCAGACAAGCTCATATGAATACGAAGCTGATTCAGATAATCCACAGGACTTAGATGAACATTTCTTTGAAAGAGTCGGCAGCATTCACTATTGCTTAGATGGCAGTAAGAAGCAATATCAGCGAGTGTATGCTTTTGGTCGATCGTTTTAGTAAGATATATCATCACATCTTTCATACGTTCCAAATCTCTGGATTCTTTTAAGGATAGTTCTTTGGAGAGATTTACATTATGAAAGATATAATAAAAGATCTCGTTTACAAAATGGTTGATCTTCAATTCATAACCATCAACAGGACGGTCACAGATATCATTCATTTTGCGGATCATTTCAAGGATATATTTCTGCCAAGGGACTTTTGGAACGAACGTTAAAAATCCAAAAGAAGGATGATCAACCAGAGGTTTGATATATTTTTGATATAAAGGATTATCTTCTGTCTGAAAAAGAACAGAAGGACAGATTCGGTAGATAACAAAGCGGCAGTCGTAAGACTGATATGCACAAGCGGAATGAATCTCCCCAGTGTTTAAAAAGAAACCTTCCCCAGAAGAAACCAGAAAAGCCTTCTGCCGGACACGAAATTCCATCATGCCAGAGAGAACATATATAAACTCAAATTTATCATCCCAATGAGGAAATAAAACCTGAGCAGGCATCTGTCGGATATCCAGTACCTTGCGCTCAAAGGAAGTCGTTTTAGAAAGCGGAAGCAGTGGAAAATAAGTGATAGATGAATTGTAAATATCATAATTCATAGAAAAACCTCATAATATCAATATTGTTATAAAAAATGTCGAATTGTGTCATAATATAGTTTGATTTTACTATGATTGTTATAAAAATTCAAGAATAGAAAAGGCATTTTCACTGGAATGGCGATAAAATATCCAGTGAAAATGCCTGATAAAATGTCTGTGTTCTGTGATATTTGATAGAAAGAGCGAGTGCCTTAATAACCTAGAGATTCACCAACAAGGATCACTTTGACACGATCTTTCATAATTGCACTCTGACGTCTTGTCACAACGATCTGACTGCAGATGCAGGTATCACCATAACAGTCTCCACAACGTCCAGTCATAGAACAAGGAGTTTTCAGTCCGAGACGAAGAGTGTTTGGAGGGCTGGCAAAATTACGAACTCTCTTAATACCATCTTCCACATCATTGACAACTTTGTTCATACCAACGATCATGATCACATGTTTAGGACCATAACTTAAGCACGCAACACGGTTACCAGTTCCATCGATATTGATCAGTTCTCCGTCTAAAGTAATCGCGTTAGAGCTCATCAGGAAATAATCAGATAAGACAGCCTTAGAAAAGATTTCACGCTGCTCATCAAAATTCTTTGCAACAGAACGATCGATCAGATGATAGTTTCCTTCCTTTAAGGCATCCATCAGCCCAATCTCAGAAACACTCATAGAACCACCCCAAGAAACAGAAGAACCCTCTTTGATATAACTAAGAGCCTGTTTTAGGGCGTCTTCCTTGGTTGCACAGAAAACACCATGCATATTTCTTTTTTCAAGTCCCTTGATAATTGTCTGTGCACGAAGTTTGGTTGCTTCATTTAAAAACATACTCATCATCCTTTCAGTATAAATTTTATGTGGAATCATGATTCTACAGATATGAATTCCACAAGAACTAGATTTAATTATATCATGTTTTCAATGGTTATGTTATAATATATCGTAAAACTTTTAGAAAGAGGTAATTTTTTGAAAGCACTATTTATCACAGAGAAACCAAGTGTCGCAAGAGAATTCGCAGCGGCACTGAATATAAATGCAAAAAACAGAGACGGATACATGGAAGGAGACAAGGCAGTCATCACATGGTGCGTCGGACATTTAGTTACCATGTCTTATCCAGACCAGTATGACCCTGCACTGAAGAAATGGGACTTAGAAACCATTCCATTTATTCCAGATACATTCAAATATGAAACGATCCCAGGAGTACAAAAACAGTTTGATATCGTATCTTCACTCCTTAATCGAGAAGACATTGATACGATCTACGTCTGCACTGACTCCGGACGAGAGGGAGAATACATCTACCGTCTGGTAGACCAGCAGGCCAATGTCAGCAAAGACAAGAAGAAAAAACGTGTCTGGATCGACTCCCAGACAAAAGAAGAAGTGATCCGCGGGGTAAAAGAAGCGAAAGACTTAAGTGAATATGACAACCTAGCCGCCGCCGCATACCTGCGAGCCAAAGAAGACTATCTGATGGGAATCAACTTCTCCAGAGTCCTGACACTCAAATATGGCTGGACACTCGGTAACTATTTAAATCAGAAACGAAGCTTAGTGGTTGCAGTCGGACGAGTGATGACTTGCGTTCTCGGAATGATCGTCAAGAGAGAACGAGAGATCCGTACCTTTGTGCCAACACCGTTTTACAGAATCTTAGGACACTTTGACTGCCAGGGATTTGAAGTGGAAGCCGAATGGAAAGCAGTGAAAGGATCAAAGTACTTTGAGTCCAAGAAACTATATAAGGATAACGGATTCCTGGACAAGAACGATGCAAAGGAATTCATCAAATATTTAGAAGATGGAAGCAACAATGAGACGATCGTAGTATCCTCATCCAAACGACAGGAAAAGAAGAATCCGCCGTTATTATATAATCTGGCAGAACTTCAGAATGAATGTTCCAAACGATTCAAGCTAAGTCCAGATGAGACATTAAAAGTGGTCCAGGACCTATATGAAAAAAAACTGGTTACATATCCAAGAACCGATGCCAGAGTCTTATCCAGTGCGGTCGCCAAAGAGATTTATAAAAATATCGGGGGATTAAACAACTACACTCCATTATCAGGATTTGCAAATGAGATCATGCAGGGCAAGAAGTATCAGGGAATCATCAAGTCGAAATACGTAGATGACAAGAAGATCACCGACCACTATGCGATCATTCCAACCGGACAGGCAGTAGGCAGTTTATCAAGGATCTCAGAGATGGGACAGAAAGTCTACGATGTGATCGCCAGAAGATTCCTAAGCATCTTTATGCCGCCAGCTGTGTACTTAAAGATCAAATTAGAGACACAGACCAAAGGCGAAGCATTCTTTGCAAACTTTAAGATGTTAAAAGACCCAGGATATTTAAAAGTCACAGGAATGGGCGGACAGAAGAAAGAAGCCCAATTAACAGAAGAACAGATCCATGCGATCTCATCTTTGAAGAAAGGTATGCCTCTTCCAGTGAAAGACTATACGATCAAAGATGGAACGACATCCGCACCAAAACGATACAACTCAGGTTCCCTGATCCTTGCGATGGAAAATGCAGGACAGCTGATCGAAGATGAAGATTTAAGAGAACAGATCAAAGGAAGCGGGATCGGAACGAGTGCGACAAGAGCAGAGATCGTAAAGAAATTAGTGTCCAATAAATACATTGCATTAAATAAAAAGACACAGATCGTAACACCGACTTTAACCGGAGAGATGATCGTCAATGTTGTCAGTGCATCCATTGGATCACTCTTAAACCCAACCTTAACCGCAAGCTGGGAAAAAGGTCTTACTTATGTGGCGGAAGGAAGTGTCACAGAAGAAGAGTATATGCAGAAGTTAGACAAGTTTGTCACCCAGAAGACAAATATTGTCAAGCAAAATAACTTCCAGTATCAGCTCAGACAATCCTTTGACCAGATCGCACCATATTATCAGAAGAAAAAATAAAATAACATTCATAAAAACACCTTCCATCACATATATTTGGATTATACCAAAATGGGGAGGTGTTTTTAAATTTATGAAAGAGGAAGAAATCTTAGGAATCCTTCCATTACATATCAGAACGATCATAAAGCAGGCAGGCATCAACTGGGACGAACTTCAGGAAATCCGCCTGCGTATTCAAAAGCCAGTCATTTTAAAATACAACGCAAAAACCTGTTATCTATCCGAACAGGGAAAGATCACAACAAGAAAAGAACAATTACATATTGTAACCTCACAAGAGATCAGACAAGCCATGGAATATATCAGCAGCTATTCGATGTATGCTTATATCGAACAGTTAAAACAAGGATTTTTAACGATCCGAGGTGGACACCGAGTTGGAATCTGCGGAACCGTTGTCATGGATCATGACAAAGTCAAAACGATCCGACATATTTCCGGGTTAAATATCCGAGTCGCACATGAAGTGAAAGGATGTGCGGACACTTTATATTCACGCTGCACCAGAATGGGAAAACTCATTCCAACGCTGATCATCTCACCACCCGGCTGTGGAAAAACAACTCTGCTTCGGGATATGATCCGAAAAATCTCTGATGAAGGACAGACCGTCGGAGTTGTCGATGAACGAAGTGAGATCGGAGCATGCTACCAAGGCGTTGCCCAAAATGATCTCGGGATTCAGACAGATGTCATGGATGCATGTGAAAAAGGACAGGGCATGAATATGCTGATCCGATCCATGGCCCCCGATGTGATCGCTGTGGACGAGATCGGAAGTAAAGAAGATGTGGAAGCCTTATTTTTCTGTGCCTACCGTGGCTGCAGCATTCTGGCAACGACCCATGGAAAGAACAAAGAATCGTTATCCAAGAATCCCTATATGCGGGAGATCATCAACAAAAAGATGTTTCAGCGCTACGTGATCTTAGAACAGCGAAACCAGCCTGGCTATATCGCACAGATCATAGATGAAAACGGGGTGGTCCTAAATTGATCAAGATATTAGGATCATTGATCGTGATCTTCGCAGGAATCGGATTTGGATTTCACAAAGCCGCAAAAGAACAAAAACGTCTGGAACAGGGAATTGCGATCAAACGAATGTTATACCTTCTGCAAGGAGAGATCCGCTATGGATTTACCCCACTTCCAGAAGCTGTTTTAAAAATATCGACAAAGACAGAGAAGGAATATCAGCCATTTCTAAAAAAGGTGGCAAAGCAGTTAGAGACACACAGTGAAGAATCCTTTGCCAAAGTATGGCAGCAAACCGCTGAGCAGAAATTAAAACAAGTGATCTATGAACCAAAGTTTTATGAAATCTTAAAAAACATGGGTGAAACGATCGGATATCTTGACCAACAGATGCAGGAGAAAACGATCCTGCTGACAATCGAACAACTCGATGACCAGATCTTCCTTATGAAAGATCAAGTAGTAAAGAACTGCAAGATGTACCGAAGCCTCGGTATATCACTAAGCGTTCTGATCGTGATCATCTTACTATAAAGCAACTACCAGACATTTTTATGACAAGGAGGGGTTATGAGTGTCAATATCATTTTTCGGATCGCAGCCGTTGGAATTCTTGTAACGATCCTTGTGCAGGTCTTAAAACATTCCGGAAGAGATGAACAGGCATTTTTGATCACACTTGCCGGATTGATCCTTGTCCTTGGCTGGGTGATCCCGTATATCTATGATCTGTTTGAAAGCGTCCAGACACTTTTTACGATATCCTAGAGATTGGAGGCGAATACTAAGATGATAAAAGTCGCAGTCTTTGGGATCGTTGCAAGTCTAATCGCCATGAAGATCAAAACGATCCGTCCAGAGATCGCAGTCGTGATCGCAGTGATCTCAAGCATTCTTCTGGCAATGTATGGACTAAAACAAATGGAGGAAATACTAACCGTGTTTGACATGATCCGGTCCTATTCAAAAATCCCACAAAGCTACTTCCAGATCCTTTTAAAACTGATCGGTATCTCCTTCATCTGCGAGTTCGCATCCAATATCTGCAAAGACGCAGGACAGGCATCGATTGCGAAGCAGATCGAGTTTGCAGGGAAATTAGCGATCCTGATCGTTGGACTTCCAGTCTTTGAATCGCTGCTTGGAACGATCCAGAAACTATTAGGAAATGGCACATGAAACAAAGAATATTCCTGCTAACCTTGCTGTTTTTACTGATCCTTACAAGAACAAATGATATTTCAGCCAAAGAAACAAAACTCAACGAAGATATGTTTACCAATGTGGAAAACACCTTAAAAGACAAAGAGATCGATCTATCTTATACACAATTAGTAAAACAGCTGATCCACGGAAATGTAAAAGGTGTTCTGCATACGATCAAAGCCAAAATGAAAGAGGGCTTTTTAAACCGTATGTTGATCCAAAAAGACCTGATCAGAGAAATCCTTCTGATCGCATTTACCGCAGCCATCTTTAAAAATCTGTCCGATTCCTTTTTTCAGCAAAGCACAGCCAATAGTGCATTTTATATTACTTATGTGATCCTATGCGGTGTCATGGTACATTCCTTTTTTTATTTAAACAAAACAGTGACGCAGCTCGTTACCTTAATGGCAGATTATATGAAAGGAATGATCATGGCATATTCACTGGCTGTTGTCTCAACTTCCGGGATCACGACATCAACGACAGTTTATGAATTCTATCTTCTGCTGATTTATGCAATGACAACCCTTACAAATGTTGTATTGCTTCCGATGATCAAGATCTTATTTGTCTTAAAGATCATCAACCATATATCAAAAGAAGAACATTTTTCAAGACTATGTAAAACGCTCGAAGGTGTGATCAAGTTTTTGCTCAAAGGATTCCTAAGTGTCCTGTTAGGAGTTCAGCTGATCCAGTCGATGATCCTTCCAGCCGTTGATTCTATGAAAAATACAGTTCTCCAAAAAGGAATGAGTGCCATTCCAGGAATCGGAAGTGGTTTGAATTCAGCCATGACCATGGTCATCGGTTCGGCAGTTGTGATCAAAAACAGCATCGGAGCCGTTGGAATCCTTGTACTGATCGTAATCATCGTGCCACCAGTTATAGAGATCACAGCAGTTGTTCTTACCTATCTGCTGGCAGGGATCATGATTCAGCCCATATCCGACAAAAGGATCACCGGAGCGATGGATGCAGTCATTCAAAGCGGGAAATTAATGCTTTCGATGATCTTTACGATGGCACTATTATTTATCCTGTCCGTGGCATTGATCGCATTCTCAACCAACGTTAATTATTATGCGGGGTAAGGATTATGGATTATCTGAAAATGATCATATTTTTTCTGATCTTAACAACACTGATCGATCAGCTCTGCGACAAAAGCATCTACCGTCCATACCTTCGGTTAATGACAGGATTTATGCTCATCTCCCTGATGATGCAGCCAATATCCTATTATTTATCCAACGAAGATATCGTGACACAGGCAATCTCAACAGCAGTCAAAGGAGAAAATAACCCTGCATTTTTAGATGGTGCAAAAGAAGAAAAACAAAATCAAATCAAAGAACAGATCACAACATTATTTTCACAGTACGATCTCAAAGTATTAGACGTTGACTCAAAGGTAAATGAAAAAGGAACCATCGAGAAGATCGACATCAAAACAGACAAGCTTCGTCATACAAAGAAACTAAAAACCGCAATTTCAAACTTCTATAATATGAAGGAATCTAATATAAATATAAGTGAGTAGAAGAAATATGATAGAGAGGGAAAAACTACAACATCTGATCGAAAATATCGGCATTCCAAAACTTTGCCTGATCTTACTTCTTGGCATCAGCCTGATCATCGTAAGCATCCCATCCGGGAAGACAAAGAAGAACGCACAAAGCACTGAAACCACAGCAAAAGAAGATTCTACCGATCTCTATGTGAAAAAGCAGGAGAGGCGATTGGTCAATGCATTAAAACATGTAGAAGGAGTCGGAAAAGTAAAAGTGATGATCACCGTTAATTCATCCAAAGAAGCCGTCGTAAATAAAGACAGTCCCTATGAACAAAGCAGCAGTGAAAAAGAAAAAACGGTCAAAGAAGATGAACAGACCATCTTAGTCGAAGAAGATGGAAAGAAAGTCCCATATGTGATCAAAGAAGTAGAACCAGTCGTTGAAGGAGTGGTCGTTGTCGCCCAAGGCGGCGGGAATGATATTATAAAGAATCAGATCGTTGAAGCAGTTTCTGTGTTATTTCATATTTCATCTTATAAAGTGAAAGTCTTAAAAATGGAGGATTCCTAAACATGAAAAAAGTATTTCAGAAAAATCAGATGATCATCATGACCTTAGCGGTTGTGATCGCTGTTGCAGGGTATGTAAATTATAGTCAGAAATACGATCCGACTGGGACAAAGAATAGCAAGACGAAGACAGTTTCAAAGAATGTGGCAAAAGAAAGTGCGGCAGCAGTAACAGATGATGTGACCGACGTTGGGGAAGCGGTGCTTACAAATGCTCAGGTTAGTAATTATGTGGCGAAAGCGAAACTTGAGAGGGAGCAGACACATAGCAAGGCGAAGGATACACTGGAAGAGATTATTAAGGATCAGACAGTGAAAGATAGCGTGAAGCAGGATGCTGTGGATAAACTGGCGATGCTGTCAGAGCAGATGGAGATGGAGACGGCAGCGGAGAATCTGCTGGGGGCTAAGGGATTTTTGAATAGTATTGTTACGATTACGAATGGGAAGGTGGATGTGTTGGTGAATAAGAAGGATCTGTCTAAGGTGGAGAGGAGTCAGATTGAGGATATTGTTGTTAGGAAAGTGGGGTGTCAGTTGGGGGATGTGGTGATTAGTTCGATTAAGACGGAGGAGTAGAAGTGTATATGGAATAGAGGGTTTGGGTTCTCTCTGGATGATATTCTTGGGTAATTTAGGAATATTGTTCAGAGAGAATTTTATGTTTATATATGGATTTGTATATTAGGGTTGCATATTTGATTGATTGGATTCATAATAGGAAGTGTCAAGCTAATAAAAAACTTGATGTGATAAAAATATAATGATTTCTGTCGACCTGTGATAGTGTAAAAAACGCAGGGAATCGACAGAAGTAAAAAATGGCTAAAATAGGAGGTGTTACTAAAACATATGATGAAGAGTGAGAAAGAAATGATATATTTTGAAGAGGTCGACAGAATAAAGGTGTTTCGTGGAGTAAATAAGCAGTTGGTTTTGGGACGGGAATTAATAGAAACATAATGGAATTTAAAGAAGAGAAGTATTAATATAGATGAATTCTTAAAAAAGAATTAATAGAAACATAATGGAATTTAAAGAACAAATACACAGCACCACGGAAAAGCCGAACCCTTGAATTAATAGAAACATAATGGAATTTAAAGTAGATAAACCGAACCTTTCACTGAATGACCGTAAAGAATTAATAGAAACATAATGGAATTTAAAGTATTTTACCTGGGAACTTGCGAAAGCGCATAAAAGAGAATTAGGGAGTATCCCAAAGTTTGTGTAAACCTTCAAACTGATGTAAGATAATATTACTCAGTTTGGAGGTTTTTTTATGGGAAGAAGAAAAGGAGACACACCACAAAAAGCAGCATTAAGACAATTAATGCAAGGATATTTAAAGGACAATGATATCAGTGTAAAAAATGGAACAGATGTTAATGCAATCATGCGTGATATGATGTCAGTGATCCTTGAAGGTGCTCTGGATGAAGAACTTAATGAGGAACTAGGCTATTCCAGATATGATTATCGTAATAAAGATACCAATAACAGTCGCAATGGTCATTCTGGGAAAACCATGCATACCAGTTATGGGGATATGGAAATCGCTGTTCCTCGTGATCGTAATGGCGAATATGAACCCAGATTAATCAAAAAATATCAGAATACTGTTACCCAGGACATGGAGGAAAAGATTCTCTCCATGTATGCAAAAGGCATGACGACCGGAGATATTGAATCTCACATGAAAGAACTCTACGACATTGATATATCAGACAGTACGATCAGCAGGATTACAGATAAGATCCTTCCGATCGTAAAAGAATGGCAGGAAAGACCTTTGGAAGAAGTCTATGCAGTTGTTTATATGGATGCAATCCACTATCATGTGCGAAGTGAAGGCCGAATTGTAAAACGTGCTGTTTATATCGCTCTTGGGGTCAACATGGATGGTAAAAAAGAAGTCCTTGGAATGTATGTGGGTGATAATGAAAGTGCTAAATTTTGGCTTTCTATCATCAATGGGCTGAAAAATCGTGGCGTTGAAGATATTCTGATCACATGTGTGGATGGACTGACAGGATTTCCACAGGCAATCGAAGCTGTATTTCCACAGACAGAGATACAACAGTGCATCATTCATCAGATACGAAATACCACAAGATATGTATCTTATAAAGACAATCGAAAAGTAATGGCTGACCTAAAGGCAGTCTATGCTGCACCAACGGAAGAGATCGCTTTAGAAAATCTTGAAGATTTCGGAGAAAAGTGGAACTCAAAATATCCAAAAATCTATAAATCATGGAGCGAACGCTGGGCAACACTGGCTACTTATTTTAAATATCCAGAACAGGTTAGAAAACTTATTTATACAACAAATGCCATCGAAGGATTCAATCGTCAGTTGCGAAAAGTGACAAAAAGCAAAACTGTATTTCCAACTGATGACAGCTTATTAAAAATGCTTTATTTGGCAACGATGGACATCACAAAAAAATGGACTGGTCGCAGAAGAGACTGGAGCCAGATCCGTGCACAATTAGATATATTTTTTGAAGAACGATTAGAAAAATATATGTATTAAAAATCTGTGTTTTTAGACAGGTTTATTTGACATGCCTAAAATCTTTTGTATAATGCAGATAAGGGCTATGAGTCAAAATTTGACTCATAACCCTCATAACTATTGATTAATCTTATATCAGTTTTTTGTGTTTACACAAAACTTGAAACAGTCTCGAGAATTAATAGAAACATAATGGAATTTAAAGTCTATTGTCATTTTTCCGCAATACTCTTTCCAGTTCGAATTAATAGAAACATAATGGAATTTAAAGACAATCAGGCGTAATCATTTCCAGTAACTCAATAGCAGAATTAATAGAAACATAATGGAATTTAAAGGAACTACAGACACTTTTTTCTATTATTGGTTATAATGAATTAATAGAAACATAATGGAATTTAAAGATCGTTGTAGTTAACGTATTAGATCCGGCAAAACACGAATTAATAGAAACATAATGGAATTTAAAGCAGGCTGTAAGTGATAAAGCCATAACTGCGGCTAATCCGAATTAATAGAAACATAATGGAATTTAAAGTTGTTCAAACTCCTTTCTTTCTTCCTCGTCTTCATCATGAATTAATAGAAACATAATGGAATTTAAAGTATATTCTTCTATGAAAGTATTATCATCACTGAAAAGAATTAATAGAAACATAATGGAATTTAAAGCAAAAAGCACAAATAAATACACGGTATACACAGTAAATGAATTAATAGAAACATAATGGAATTTAAAGGTAAAAGCAGGCGGTTATGGAATCGAAGCTGTGGAAAAGAATTAATAGAAACATAATGGAATTTAAAGAAAGCTACCAAGCAGATCAACGTCTCAGGAGACACACGAATTAATAGAAACATAATGGAATTTAAAGCTTTCTTCGTCGATGATCTTCGTTGTCTTGATGAGAATTAATAGAAACATAATGGAATTTAAAGTAGTCTTAACTGCTCTGATCGCAGCTGCTTTCATCCGAATTAATAGAATCATATTGGAAAATGTTATATTGGAAATATAGATATGGTATAAAAGTTATTATTAGTTATATAGTAGGCTCAATCTGAATTAATACAAAAATAATGGAAGTCAAGAATAAATTTGGGGGATATTATAAAAAACATGAAATGAAAACAGAATTTTTATGGAAAATAATAGAATTTTATTGAAATTTAAATTAGTATAAAAAGTTTTCCAATATGGACGATTAATATTAAATTTCATTGGTATAATTTAAATTTCAATATGAAAAATTACATTGATATTATAATAGATAGATTTACAAAAAGCAATAACAAAATAAAAATAAATATCATTAATATAAGGGTTGACTAAATATAAGTGAAAGAGTATTCTAAAAACAGGAAGGAGAAATAACACCTATGCGTTTAGAATTACAGATGGAATTATTGAAACCAGAGATAGATATTGATTATCGCAGAATTATAATATCTTATCTAAAATTTGCATTAGAACATTGTGAAGGGGGAAGATTTTTCGAAAAATTTTATAAGAATCGAGATAACATAGTTAAAGATTATTGTTTTTCAACAGTTTTTAGTAAGCCACGATTCACAAAAGAAAAAATTTATTTTGATAAAAATGAAATGAAAATCATATTTTCATGCAGTGATAGGAATCGAACGGGACTAATTTTTCAGACAGCATTTTTATCAATTCAGCATATGGAATTTCCTTTAGCAAATGGCAATCATATGATATTGAGAAAAATAATACAAAAAAAAGAAGTATTAATTACAGAACCTGTTGTGTATTTTCAAACAATGTTGGGAAATGGGCTATGTGTGCGTGAACATAATAGAGAAACAAATAGAGATACATTTATTACATGTGAAGATAAAGAATTTTCTGAAAAAACAGAATTGATCATAAAAAACCAGCTTCAAATGGCAGGATTTTATAAAAAGCAATACGAAGATATTAAAGTTGAACCAGTAGATTGCAAAAAAATAGTGGTAAAACATTATGGTATTTTTATAGATTTGACAGTAGGTATTTTAAAAATATCAGGAGATATGGATGCATTACAATATTTATATCAAAGCGGTGCTGGAAGTCATCATGCAACGGGCTTTGGAAGTCTCAATGTGATAAGACAAGGGGGGGGGGAAGATGAATGAAAGATGAAATGGTTTGTTTAGAGCCGTTTGATTGGAGATACTCTGCAGCTATTGTTGGGTTGCGAAAATACCTAGAATGGCTAGGTGTTGATGAAGAACCTAATTTGATAATAACAGAAGATACTCTTGAGTATAATAAGAAATATTTGGATAAAGAAGATTTCCTAAAATTTGCAGAATATTATTTCAAAGATGATATGCATCATATTGAAATAGAAAATAAATTAAAAGAAAAGAATCCTACAGAAGATCAAATAAATATTGTTAATGAAAAAATGAAGGCCAATACAATTTTGAAAAATAAATTTAAGAAAATTAAATTTGATGGACACAATCAAGATGAAATACAAAATATTATTGACCAAAATCGTGAAGAAATAATTTGTGAAACTTTTCGAAATAAAAATAATCTGTATAAAAACTATTGCAATCCAAATCAATTATTTAAAGATAAACAAGAATGTTGCAGGTTAAATGGGTATTATATTGATATGCCTAAAAAGGGAAAATCGATTTCATATGCATTTGATAAATCAAATTATGTAGGAAATGATATTCCAGAATTTGATTTTATCCCATTTGCGTTTAGTGGATGTCGAGAAAAGTTTTTTATAAATGACAATGTTGATTTAAATCGATTACAAAAAACGAATAATCAATGGACTCGCACTGTAAAATCACAAATGGAAGAGGCAAAACAAAAGAATGAGAGAGTCAATACTAAAAGAATTTTTATAGATTGCTTAATCGAAGCAAAAGATTTTCTTCAAAGTGATATAGAGATTATTGTGAAAAAACCAGAACGTGCATATTTTGAAACATTGTATTTAAGAAAAGAAAGCTTAGAAATTTTGAAAAATATGAAATCATATTATAAAGCTTTTTGCTTCAGTATAAAAATAAGTGATGATTATTGGATTAATATATTAAATGAAGTTTTTGACGCAGTCGTTAATTTTACTTTATTAGATGATTTAATTAATAAATTATTGAAAGACTCTAGAGAGGAAGGAAATTCATATGTAATTAGCAAATTATTGAAAGTAAATGTGGAAATTAAGAAAGGAGACGAAAAGATGAAAAATACAATGAAAGCTGCGTTTGCATGTGCGAAACAGATTGTTGATAAAAAAGATGGAAATAAACCTAGAGTATCCGATACCAAATTAAAATCTTATTGCACGAAATTAATTAATGCAATAATTTTAGATGATTATGATCAATTCCAAAAAATACTGATTAATTTATCTAATTATGCCGAAGTACCATGTGGATTTGCTTATGATTTATTTGAAGATTTTGAAGGAAATAAAGAAATTGCATACACATTTGTAAATAGTTTAAATCGATATAAAAATAATAATCAGGAGGGTAAAGATAATGAATAAGAAAGCATTAACATTAACAGTAGTAGCAAATATGACATCTAATTATTCTGAAGGATTAGGAAATGTTGCAAGTGTGCAAAAAGTGTTTAAAAACAGAAGAATATATTCTATGAGAAGTAGAGAAAGTTTAAAAAATGCAATCATGATACAGAGTGGATGGTATGATGATTTGGAAACAGAAGTAGATGGTGCTACACAAAAGAAAGTAAATGAGGATCTGAATGCCATTAACTGTAGAGCCTTGGAAGGTGGCTATATGAACACACAGGCGACAACTTATGTTCGCAGAAGTTCTTTCTATGTAACAGATGCAATTTCAACAGAACATTTTATCAGTGAACCCAGATTCCATAATAATTTATATATGGCAACAAATTATGCAAAAAGCAAAGGGTTATCTGTTCAAGAACCAGGAAAGAATAATATTGGATTGATGCCATATCAGTATGAATATGATAAATCATTAAAAATATATAGCATTACCATAGATCTAGAAATGATAGGAAAAGATGAAAACTTTGAAGGTGAAGCAGATGCAAAAGAAAAAGCTGATAGAGTTATTTGTTTATTATATGCAATTGAAAACTTATCTTTAGTAGTAAAAGGAAATTTGGATAACGCGGAGCCAATTTTTGCAGTAGGAGGTCTCTCTCCTAGAAAAACACATTATTTTGAAAATGTGGTCAATGTAGAAGAAGCAAAATTAATAATATCAAGTGATTTAAAAAATAAGATTGATAGGGGATTTTATGCAGGACTTCTTCAGGGAAATCTTTTAGAAAACGAAGAAGAGATTGAAGAAGAATTGCATCCATTAACAATCACAGAAATGTTTGATAAACTTCGTCAAGAAGTTAAAGAATATTACTTAGGTTAAAATAGGTTAAGGTAGGTGTAATTATGAAGGCATTACGGATTAAATTGCATCAGACAAGCGCAAATTATCGAAAAGAGGAGACAATCGATAATAAAATGACTTATCCATTACCTCCTATTTCAACGGTAACAGGTGCATTACATAGCATTTGTGGTTATACAGAGTACCATAAGATGCTAGTCAGTATTCAAGGAAATTACCAGTCCATGCAAAATAAGATTTATACACATCATTGTTTTTTGAATTCAACAATGGATGATCGCGGATTGTTAGTTAAAATGAAAAATGAAAACTTGTTATCAACTGCGTATGATAAAGTGGCTGAAGCAAAAAAATCTCAAGGTAATAGTTTCTTAAAGGGGATTACAATACAAGTATATAATCAGGGACTTTTAGATGAATACAGAAACTTAAAAGAAATGGGAAATAAAATAGCATTATGGAAAAAATCAGAAGAATATACTGATAAAGTTGCTATGTATAAAACAAAAAAACAACAATTAACGAAACAAAAAAAGACCTTAGATAAAAAATCAACAGAATATACAGATTTTGTTGAAAAAGAAAAGGAATTAAAACAAGAAGAAAAAGATTGGAAAAATAAAATAAAGGAGTATGAAGAAACACATTATAAAAAACCAATTGCTAAATTTAGATCTTTAACGAAATCTGTAAAAAAATATGAAATATTAAATAATATTACATTGATTCTGCATATTCAGGCAGAAGAAAGTGTATTGCAAGATATTATGGAAAATATCTATGATTTAAAAAGCTTAGGACGAAGTGAAGACTTTGTTGATGTTGAAGAAATAAAATTGGTTGATTTAGTTGAACCAGAGGAAGAGATTATAAGTTCTTATTCAGCGTATGTTAATTATCGAGATACAAAGCCAATAAATAATGTTGGAGATGGAAATATTATTGTTCTCACTAGTGAAGGAATACAAGGAACAAAATATTATATGGGAACTGAATACAAAAAAGAAAAGGGAAAACGTATTTTTCTTCAAGATAAAAAAGTTCCTGTAGTATATGTATCTAATCATAGTGTAGATGAGGAAAGTAAAAATGTATGGATTGATAATGCAGGAGATGAACAATATATAGTTAATTTTTTACAAAAGTAAAAATAAAGTAATAGAAGCATAATGGAAAATATAGTAGGTTTTAAGAAGGGAAAATCATGATAAAAGATTTATATGATTATTTGGCAAAACCAGATAAAACTATAGGTGAACATGTTGAAGATTTAATATTTCGGGCTAATATCTTAAGAAAATTAGGATATATTAAAGATATTCATATATACAATTTACTCATACAAGCATGTAAAGGGCATGATTTGGGAAAAGCAAATAAAGAGTTTCTAAAACGTATTCTAAATCCTAAATTGCATTTTGACGAAACGAAAGAAATATCGCACAATATTTTATCAGTGTATTATTTAGATAAGAATGAATTCGACGAGAACACCGATGATTATTTGATTGTAGCATGTTGTATTTTATTTCATCATGATTATTGTAATGAGCCATTAGTTATAAAAACACGTACGTCACAAATTAATTCATTATTAATTCCTGAATATAATCAAAAGCCAAGTAGAAGGATGCTGAAAAATATTTGTAATAATTATTTAAAAAAACAAGAGACAATTATAGTAAAAGGATTATTACACCGATGTGATTATAGTGCCAGTGGAAATTATGAGATAGAATATCCGAATGATTTTTTAGAAGCTGGATTAGCACAAATGATGAATGAATGGCAGAAAAAGAAAAAAGATAGTTGTTGGAATGAACTACAGGAGTTTTGCATAGAAAATCGGGAAGAGAATATTATTGCATTAGCACCAACAGGGATGGGAAAAACAGAAGCCGGCTTATTATGGATTGGTAATCATAAAGGATTTTTTATATTGCCAATACGAACTGCTATTAATGCAATCTATGATAGAATCAAGAACCAGATTTTAAAAGATGAGAAATTAGAAGAGCGATTAGGATTATTACATTCAGAAAGTTTGTCTTATTATGGAAATCATGTAGGACAAGAAATGGATATTTTGGATTATAGAAACAGAGGACAGGCATTATCGTTACCATTGAATATATCAACTTTGGATCAGCTATTTGATTTTGTTTTCAAATACAAAGGATATGAGATGAAGCTAGCCACATTAGCTTATTCAAAAATTGTTATTGATGAAATTCAAATGTATGATGCAGAAATGTTGGCATATCTAATTTACGGGCTGAGACGTATTCATGAATTAGGTGGGGAAATAGCAATTGTTACAGCTACTTTACCGCCATTTATCAAAAAGTTATTAAGGGATAAAAATATAGGAAATATAGAATTTAAAGAGTGCGATTTCACAAATGATTTAAAAAGACATTCTGTAAAGGTGATAGATGAATCAATTTGTGAAGATGATATTATTCAATGCTATAACCAAAATATAAAGGAAGGTAAAGGAAATAAAATATTAGTTGTTTGTAATACGATAAAGAAAGCTCAGAAGATGTATGACCAAATCAAAGAAAAAAACGAGACATTAAATTCGCATGTATTACATAGCAGATTTGATCGAGAAGATCGAAAAAATTTAGAAAATGAAATTAAAGAGTTTGGAAAGACATACAACGAACAAAATGAAATAGATATACAGAATGGTATCTGGATTGCAACATCTATTGTGGAAGTCAGCCTGGATATTGATTTTGACTATTTATTTACAGAACTAACTGATTTAAATGGATTATTTCAAAGGATGGGAAGATGCAATCGAAAAGGAGTAAAGCAGTTAGATGGATACAATTGTTTTGTTTATTGTGATGGAAGTGATATCAAGCAAGGGCAGAAAGGATTTTTAGATTCTGTATTTTATGAACAATCTAAAAAAGCATTGAAGACAGTAGATGGAATTCTTGAAGAAAGTCAAAAAACAAAACTTATTAATGACTATTTTACATATGATGATATACGATCAAGTGATTATATGCGTCAATTCAAAGATACGTTTGATTGGATTTCAGAGTTAGATATTGGTGATTTTGAGAAAGATGAAATAAAAATGAGAAATATTTTTACAAAATCAATTGTACCTAAGATAGTATATGATCAAAATAAAGATGAAATTGTATTATTAGAAGAGAGACAAACATTAATATCTAAAAAGTTGAAAGATTCTAATATTGAACAGAAAGAAAGAGAGAATCTATTTAGAGAAAGAATAGAAATCCAGGAGAGGTTAAGAGATTTTATTGTACAAATTCCGTATTATGAATACCACAAATATTATAAAAAAGTATATCAAACATATGGAACTGTTAATATTAGCAAATATGAACATATCGACATTATGAACTGTCAATATGACATTAAGGGATTCTATCCATTAAATTATGAAAATATAGGAGAAGATGCGATGATGTTTTAAAAGAGGTGTTTATGGAAGAACGAATTACAGGGGTTATGATTTATTATTATTTTGTATGTAAACGGAAATTATGGTATTTTTGTCATGACCTACAAATGGAAAATGTATCTCAAAATGAGAACGTTCAATTAGGAAAATTATTAGATGAAACTAGTTATAGGAGAAATCAGAAACATATTAACATTGACGATACAATAAACATTGATTTTATAAAAGATTTTCAAGAAATTCATGAAGTAAAAAAGAGCAAATCCATAGAAGAAGCCGGAATATGGCAGGTAAAATATTATTTGTATTATTTGAAGAAAAAGGGAGTTGATATTTCAAAAGCACAAATAGACTATCCACTGTTAAAGAAAAATATTGAAGTCAGTTTATCAGAAGAAGATGAGAAACAGATGAAAAATATTATAGATCATATTATTCAAATTCGAAAACAGGCAATACCGGAATTGGATGATTCAAAAAAGATATGTAAAAAGTGTGCATATTATGACATTTGTTTTATTTAAGGGGAGAATGCATATGAAAAAGAGTCTATATATATACAATTGCGGAGATTTGAAAAGAAAAGATAATACATTACGATTTACAACTTATGACGATGAAAAAAGAGACGTTCCAATTGAAAGAATTTCGGATATTTATGTAATGTCTGAATTATCATTTAATACGAAGTTCATAAACTTTATATCACAATATGGAATACCGATGCATTTTTTTAATTATTATCATTTTTATACAGGAAGTTATTATCCAAGAGAAAGTTTATTATCTGGAGAATTATTAGTAAAACAAGTGGAACATTACATAGATAAAGAAAAAAGAATCGTTATTGCGAGAAAATTTATTGAAGCGGCAGCAGAAAATATTTATCGAAATTTAAGATATTATAATAGCCGAGGAAAAGATGTAACGGAACATATGAGATATATTGAAGGGTTAAAAAAGAAAATACCCAATGCACAAGAAATTGATCAATTAATGGGAATAGAAGGGAATATTCGTAAAAAATACTACGAAGCATGGAGTGTTATTATAAACCAAGAGATTGAATTTGAAAAACGAGTGATGCATCCACCAGATAATATGATTAATTCACTAATTTCTTTTGTGAATTCTCTGATTTATTCAAAAACACTTACAGAAATATACCATACTCAATTAAATCCAACGATCAGTTATTTACATGAACCAGGGAGCAGACGATATTCATTATGCTTAGATTTATCGGAAATCTTTAAACCATTAATTGGAGATCGTTTGATATTTTCATTATTAAATAAAAATCAGATTACAGAAAATAGTTTTACAAGGGAGTTAAATTTCCTCCATTTAAAGAAAGAAGCATCTCAGTTAATTGTAAATGAACTTGAAAAGAAATTACAGGCAACAATTATGCATAAAGATTTGCATAGAAAAGTATCTTACCAATATTTGATTAGATTAGAAGCATATAAATTAATAAAACATCTAATTGAAGAGAAAGAATATGAAGGATTTAAAATGTGGTGGTAAATATGTATGTAGTTTTAGTTTATGATATTAGTCAAGAGAAAAATGGTGCAAAACGATGGTCAAAGGTATTCAAGATAAGTAAAAAATATCTGTCACATATACAAAATTCTGTATTTGAGGGAGAGATAAGTAAACCACAATTAGCACAATTGCAACAGGAAATGAAACCTTATATTGATACAGAATTGGATTCGGTTATTATATTTAAAAGCCGACAAGAAAAGTGGCTGGACAAGGAATTTTGGGGTAAAAAAGAGGATAAAACAAGTTTTTTCCTTTAAACCTTTAAAATATAGATTATGTGATAAAGCACAAGAAGAAATACGGAATTGGAATGGCATATATAATGGATTATGCACTATGGATTGTAATCAGGTTAAACATTAAAGGTGAAATACAAAATGAATATAGAAGCTTTTAACACAGATACTTTACGAAAACTAGTCCGCAATCTACAAGATGAAAACAAAAAATTAAAGGAAAAGCTAGATGAAGCCAATATACCATACGAAGAAATAAATCTTTTTGAACAACCAATCAATAAATCAGCAGAATACGATCCAGATCAAGGTATAATGGCCTCATAAATTAAGACACTTTTTCGGACAGATCTTAATGAATCTGATATACTTAAATCAATACATAAGAAAGGATTCAGTGTCATGTCCAGAAAAAGAAGAAATTTTAGTGCAAAATTTAAATCAGACCTTGTGATCGAGCTACTCAAAGGAGAAAAAGATCTCAATACCTTAGCAACAGAAAACAATATTCAACCAAATCTTCTCCGTAACTGGAAAAGAGAATTCTTGAACAATGCTTCTGCTGTGTTTGACGACAAACGTGAGGAAAACCTCAAGGAAAAGCTTGTCGAAGAACGCAAGGAAAAAGCTGAGTATGCAAAAAAGGTTGGTCAGTTAACCATACAGGTGGACTGGCTCAAAAAAAAATCTGAAGAAATTTGCGGACCTGACTACGAGAGTAAATTTAGTCCGAAACCTTTTGACGACTAAAGAACTTCCTGCTTCTGTTGGCGCCAGTTTACTTGATATCAACCGTACAAGTATTTATTACAAAGGATCTCCAGTATCTGATGATGAACTGGCATGTAAAGAGATCATTGATCATCTCCATACGGATAATCCAACCTGGGGTGCAAGACAGATGTCTGCACAATTAAAAGCCAGAGGATATAGAGTCGTTCGTCGGAAAGCCAGACGATATATGAATGAAATGGACATTCATCCAATCTATCCTAAGATGAATCTGTCTAAGCGTATGCAACAGGCAAAAGCCTGCCCTTATCTACTCCGCAATGCTGTCATCGATAAGCCAAATCAGGCATGGTCCATTGACATTACATATATCCCGATCAAACATGGATTTCTATATCTGACTGCAGTGATCGACTGGTACAGCCGCTGTATCGTTGGATGGAAAGTAGATGATACTCTTGATACCCGAATGGTGTTCAATGCATTAAATAAAGCATTTAAGATAGCCAAACCTCAGATCTTGAACTCAGATCAGGGATGTCAGTTTACCAGCCAGCAATATATCGATTTTGTAAAAGAAAATGGTATCCGTCAGAGCATGGATGGAAAAAGTCGTTGGGCTGATAATATCATGATCGAACGATGGTTTCGAGGTTTTAAGTATGAAGAAGCTTACCTGACATAATATAATAATATCAAAGAAGCCAGAGCAGCTATCAAACGATATGTTCACACCTATAACTTTGAAAGATATCATTCTGCATTGGATTATCACACACCAGCGGAATATTATTATCCTACAATGCTGATGTCATATGTAGCTTAATTATCTATAAAGAAAACTAGTTCATCCTACGTACGTCTCTACAGATACAGTAACTTATCAACCTATCAGTTCATTATAAAAGTCTTAGATTTTTGTCTTGACAACTGAACCACTATAATCAGAGTTCTTAATGTCTGCGAAACCTTAAATTTTTCCTTACTTTAGGTACAATTTCAAATCCTACATATAATAATACAAAATTTACTATTATAGCATAAATAAAAGTTGGAACCCACTCCATTAGATCATCATTAATTATATGAAAAATACCTTTCGACCAATCATTTACACCTAAAAAAGAACCCGTTGCCATTCCTAGCATTGCTACTATTTTGGGTAAATCAGCATTAATTTGTTTTCTATTTTTTTCATCATTCATCTTTAATGTTTGATATTGTTCAACATAATTAATAGTTTTAATCTTTTCTTTATATTTCACTAACATATCAATATATTCTTTTTTCTTTTCATTAGACACATATACATCTCTCATTATTTCTCTAATTAATTCTTCACAATAATCACTTATAGAATACATTTCGTTTACATCAACATTAAATGCACGTGCCGTTGACATATTTAATGCAACCAAAACTTCTATATCCGGTAATCCATTTTCTGCAATATATGTTTTTAAAGTTTCTATAATATTTTGATTTGCATTACTTACTCGTTTAAAATATTCAACTCTTTCTTTTCTATCCATAATCCATTTAGTAAAAAAGAAAACAACTATTCCACTTATAATTCCTGTAGATATCCCGACAAACCATGTGTTTTTTATAATTTCCATTTGTATTAAATCCTCTAATATTGCAAATAACTGTATACCATATAATTTTAAATCATCTATACTATTTTATCTTATAAAACTATTCTATATAATTGATTTTTAATATCATCTAATGATAAAATTTCTCTTTTGTACCTTTTAATCTCTATATCATATAATAATTTTTCGTAATTATTTTCTTGTTGATATCTATCACGAACTATATTTTTAATTTTTGAAGAATATTTCATATCATATGTACTTTGTAGTATCATTCCTCTTAAAATATTTAAATCAATATATGGATTTTCCTCTAATACAATATCTAACACATTGTTTTCTTTTGTTTTTTTATATACATCATCATACCACATATCTTTCTTAATATCATAAACTATAGAATCCATATTATAAAACACTGTTTGAGTTAGGTTCCTTAAATAGTCATTTTCTTGACATTCTATTACATTCTCTCTATAAGCCCATGTTTGTTCTATTCTCCATACATCAACAACTAAATCTGTGCACATCATTTTATACCCATCAAAAGAATTTTTTTGTGCTTGATATTTTAGACAAATTTCATTAAATTTATCTATCTCTTTTGTATTAATTACAATATCTATATCCCTTAAGTTCTTAATATCTCCTGCATCTAGAAATTCTCTTAATACACCTCCTATTAAATAAAGCTCTCCTATTTCATATAATTCCTTAAATAATTGTTCTGCTGGAGGATGATAATTCAAATAATTTTCTATACTTTTCAATATTAATGCTTTTTTCATAAAGAACCTCTTTCTATTGATATGGCAATTTTATTCCCATTAATTCTTGATATAAATTCATTGCATATGAATCTGTCATTCCAGAAACAAAATCCACAACTAAATGAATCTTCTCATAATCAGACAATTCTTCCAATTTTCTTGTTTTTTCATCCATAGGATCATCTTTAGATTCATAATTATAATCTTGTTTTGCAATATATATGTAATTAGATGAAATAATATTGGCAATTTTTCCTTCATATTGCTTTGTATCTTCATAATTACAATCTTTTCTCAATACCGCAGGTACCAATATATCTAATAAGCCTGTTATAACCTTATGACCTACTAACTCTAAAGCTAATACTTCTCTACATCCAAAACAATTACGTCCCGTTATGCCTTTCAATTCGCCAATAAATGATTTCATATTAGAATCTCTCTCTAATAAAGCAACATTTCCATAATCTCCAGACATTATACATTCATAATTATTTAAAAATTCTTCCTTTGCCTTATTAATTAAATATCCTTGGATTGTATTACGAAAATATCTCGCCTTAGCATTTAGTTGATCACTTTTACTCATTTTTTCATTAATCTGTTCAAAATAGTTATCACAAGATATAAAAAAATTCTTTTGTTGGCTCTTATATCTTTTTTTCAATCTTTCATACTCTGTATCTATGTCAATATACCCTTTTTTTACTCCATCTTCTATGTCATCTCCAATATATGTTATATCATCCGCCGCTTCCATTAAATAAACTGCTGGATGTCTAATCCCTCTTTCTAATCCTGTAGCATTATACATATTTTCAATTATTTTTTCTTCTGATTCATAATAACCATATTTCTTTTTTCCATCATTAGCTGCCCAAGGATATTTTATAATTCCTGCTAATGTGGCGTATGTAAAATTAGCACCATATCTGTCATTCATTGCTTGCAATTTTGTCAGAATTCTAATATTCTGAACATTTCCATCGAAATGTTCAAATTCTCTCATTTGTTCCTTGGTTATATCAATTTCTGGTTTTTCTTTCTGTTTTTGATCTTTTTTTAGACACAACCAATGGTGCAAATTCAAAGTTCTGAGGGGTTTTTCTTCCTGTTTTTGATCTTTTTTTAGCCCTTTTTCCATAAAATATTTTTCAAACCATTTTCCTATAGCTTTTTCACCATAATGACCAAATGGCGGATTTCCTAAATCATGTACCAACCCCGTTGTCTGTAATAATGCTTCTAATTTTTCAGTATCTTCTCTCTTAAATTTATCTCTATTCTCTAATTCTCTCCCAACCTGTTTTCCTAAAGATCGTGCAATCGCTGAAACTTCCATTGAATGAGTTAATCTTGTTCTTGTAAAATCATTTTCCTGTAATGGAAATACCTGTGCCTTATCTTGTAATCTTCTCACAGATGATGAACCTACAATCCTATCATAGTCACATTCAAATGCATTTCTTATTTCATAACTTAATTTTGTTTTTCGTTCCCTATCTTCTGAAAAAAGTTTCTCCCACTGTAATTTTGTTTTATTCATAACAGCCCCTCCTCGGTAGTATGCTTGCTTATACATTAATTAATTCTGTTATAATATGATATCAATGTCATCTCCGAATGTCAAAGAAATTGTGATTGTTTATCAATAATTATTATTTTATTACACAATATGGACAATGCAATATTAGTATATTACATTGTCCATATTCTACTCCCAAAGCATCTCCGCATAAACTCCATCAGAAATCAACTTTCTAAAAGCCTCCTGCACAGTCTCTTTATCTTCCTTATATGTAACTCCAAACCAACGATCCTGTGTCTCCAGCACCTTCACGTTCGCTCTTTCTTCTTTCAAAAGTTTGTCCACGATATTCGGTAACAGATATTCGCTCTTTAAATCTCCTTCTTCCACATTCGCAAGGAAATCTTTAAAATCCTCTGCTAAGAAATCTAAAAATTCTGGATATCCTGCCCACATGTTCATGGATACTTTATCTTCTGGACTGATCCATTTCTGTACTTCTTCGCTGTCACATTTGATCTGTCCGTCTTCTCCCATTTCGATTCCTGTTGTCTCATGTACCTGGCTTAATAAACCATCCTCATCGACAACACTGACTCCTCTGGTCACTGTTCCATTGTCACTTAATGTGTTCTTTAAAATGAATCCGCCCATTCCCATGGTAAATTCTCTTCCAAGGTCTTCTCCTGATACTAAGAAATCATGCAGTTTCACAAATGCTTCTTTTCCATAATAATCATCTGCATTGATAATCACAAATGGTTCTTTCACTACATCTTTGCAGCATAAGACTGCCTGTCCTGTTCCCCATGGTTTTGTTCTTCCTTCTGGTACTTCAAAACCTTCTGGCAGATCATCAACTTCCTGAAATACATATTCTACATCGATTTGTTCTTTGATCCTGTTTCCAATGATCTCTTCGAACTCCTTGAAAATGTCTTTGCGGATAATAAAGACTACTTTATTAAATCCTGCTTCTTTTGCATCATGAATGGAATAATCCATGATGATCTCTCCATTTGGTCCCATCTGGGCTAACTGTTTGATTCCTTCTCCAAATCTAGAGCCAATTCCAGCTGCCATGATAATTAATGTTGTATTCATTTGTATTTTTTATCCAATAAAGACTGATCTCTTAAGGTCCCTGGGAACTTAAGTTCTCACTCGTTATTTTATAACTCATTTTATAAATCACTCCCCCAATTACTCCCGATATTGTATTATATACTAAATCTGAAACTTGAAAAGTTCCAATTGCAAATATTAACTGATTTATCTCAATAAAAAATGATATTCCAAAAGATATTAATATCATCTTCTTAAATAAATTTTTTTTAGTAATATGCGGAAAACTCTTACCTAGAAAAAAAGTCAATGGCGTTAAAAGGAAAATATTATATAGTGCATCAATATTCCATGTCTGATTACTTCTTTTAAATGGTAACCACCCACCAAATACATTTATCAACGGATCAACTTGTTTACGTCCTGCTAATGTTAAATAAAATAATATCATTATATAAATTCCTAACATTATTTTCCATACTATTTCAAGCATATGATTTTGATATTTTTCTTTTAATCCACCTAAACTTTTATACATTCTGTACCCTCTTTTTACCTATAAAAAACGCAAAATATCGATTAAGAATATAACATATTGGTACTAATGTTATCAACGCTAATGTAAGTGTAAAAAAGAAATATATATATTCATTCTTTGACGTTCCTATTATGCATTGATATACTTTTCCCCATGCCTTAGTTACTGTTCCTATCATTAAATAATATAGTCCACTGTTTTTCCCAATAAATCTCAGTAACTTATTTTCTTTGATTTTTATACAAATTGTTAATATAAACAATGTACCAATAACCCCTACTAATATACATGAAAACCACTCATTATAATTTCTCATTGCATAATCAATATTTGTTTGTCCAAAACTTGCATTTACAATACATACAGCTACCAATAACATTGCATATATTATCATATATTTTAAATCACATATTTTCTTTAATATCCCATTAATTTTTATCCAACTACCAACTCCTAAAAAAGGTAACATAATTAATGCTAAATCCAAATTCCATAGCAATCTCACTCCAATATGTAAATACCATACATATGCTACAGCAGATATAATTAATGTACATATTAAAACATTTCTTGATTGCTTTTCCGCAGTACAATATCTAAATATTATTTTATTAATAATTATAAATACAACTTCTGCACTAAACAAACATGAAAAAAACCAAATGGGATTACAATATTGACTCTCTGGAATATTCAAAAATAATCCTAATAAAAAATTCATATGAAAATCTAATTTTTTATTAATTATAAAACCTTTTAACACCACCATAATCCACTTTGCCATTTCATATGAAAAATATGGCATTAAAATAGAATACGCTTTGTGTTTTATTTGCTTTATTGCTCCCTTGTCATTTTTATAAAAATATCCAGATATCATAAAAAATAAGGGCATATGAAATGCATAAATCAAATAAATCAATTTTTTTCCAAATATTTTTTGATGCCCAAATCTAACCAAAATAATTCCTATTCCTTTAGCAAAATCTGCCCAATCTTCTCTTTGTACTTTTTTCATTATCTTCTTACCACTTAAATATTTATCACTTATTGTCCGATATTTTATCTTTTATTAATTGAATTCCACCTTTTCCAAACTCAAAAGCATATTTCACTTCATCGTTAAACGCAATTAAACATACAAGGAATAAAACAATACAATATACTATACATCCTATAATCGCTTCCATTTCATACCCACAAAATAAAAAGGATATTATAATAATTCCAATAGCAAAATTTTCTTTTATTGAAAACCTTAATTCCTTAGATGGTATCTCACATAAATACATCCAAATAATTGCTGTAATTAATGTTGCTACTGCAATACTTTCCATGTTTTTAAATATAGCTACGAAAATACCATTTAAAACTGATCCTATTACTATCATGGCAATCATTTGCTTTAAATATAAATTTTGTTTTTTTTCAGATTTGTAAATATTTACATAGATTCCTTTCACAACCAAATAAAAGATTTCAGATGCAAATAATGTAAAAATAATACTATTTGCAAAAATATACTTTTGTAAATAATTTTCTAAAATCCATTTTGCTGGAAATGCCGCTGCTATAACAATAAATCCCCACATTAAAGATAATCTCTTTATTCTTTTTACACTATTTATCGGAGGATTTTTACAAAAATAATTATACATTGATATCGTTATTGGGGAAATAAACACATTGATTATACTCTCTACACTTACTGCAAAGGAATACATTGCAAAATTTATAGCGGACAATAACAATTTTACAAACCATCTATCTAATCCTGTAAAAATTCCACTCGAAAAATTCCCTAACATTAAAATTATTCCTGAAGAAATATTCTCTTTATATTCACTCTTCCGAATGTGTCCCATGCGTACAAAATGCAACTTATTTTCAAGTTTTATAAACAAATAAATAGCAACTATAATTCCTATACCAACTTGTGTTACAATATATAATTTATAATTATCTGAATGGAACAAAAATATTAACAAAATTGTAATAGCAAATACTGCAAATTTTTCTATATTTAGAGCATTTCCATATGCTTTAAATTCCCCTGTTGCCTGATATAAAGACTTTAAATATCCTAAAATATTATATGAAAGCATTCCAAATGCAAAACATGCAATAATAAAGTCATCAAAAATAATTCCACCTAATAATACTATTACAAACATTATTAGCATCAACACAATATAATTAACAAAATTATTTGCCAATCCTTCTTTATTTATATCTTCTAATTTCTTGCCTCCATATTTAAGATACATTCCATCATTATATCCCATACTAAAAAAACCTGCATATGTTAAATATAATGCATAAGTTTTTATCATCCCATAAGATTCTATAGAAACGTATTTAGGAACTAGAAAATTAGTTAATAAATTTATTATTAAACATATAATATTTGCCATCATGACATTTATTAGTCCCTTTTTCATAGTTTGTCTCCTTTAATTATTTAAAATATAATTGTATATTGTTTTTTCACTATTATCGTTTTTTCTTTTATAAGTTAATTTATGTAAATATCCATTTTTACATAAATTAACATATTTTTCTCTTGTATATAATGAATTGCTCTCTTTTTGCATTTCAAATACATTAACGTGATTAATTGGAACACTGTCAATCATATTTTTGACAATCTCATTATTTTCATATGCGAGTGCAATAAAACAATCTATTATCAAATAACAAATCGCTTTATTCTCATATTTCCAATATTTTAGTTGCATATCTGTCAAATATAAAAAAAATGGATTTCCCTTTGCCGATGCTAAAAAGAAAGTACTCCATTTTCCTTTACATACATGATAATCTGCTCGTTGTGTATGATTAATTGTATAAAAATAATTATTATATATATCATTTGAAAATGTATCTGTCATATATAATGTTGCATCCATCCAAATTCCACCGTATTCATATAACAATTTTGTTCTGATGATATCTGCAAAATGTGGAATACTAATAATTCCACTTTTTAATTTCTCATAAGTAAATTGTGGAATTTGTATATATTTTGATATATTTTCTTTATTTAATATAACTATCTCGTGATTTCCTTTATATTTTTCTACAGATTTAATTACCTGTTTTACAATATCTGGAGTATCTTCGCTTACTCCTTGCCACCAAAAAATCCAAATATAACTCTGCTTTAAAATTTTAGATTCCTTTTTCAATTGTTTCATTTGACTTTCAAGAATATCTATTTTCATGTATTTTTTCTTTAAATATTGTTTTACCTTTTCGTATCTATAATGTTCAAATTTCTTTCCTATTCTTCCTCTATGTTTAAAAATCAAACTATCAAAAAAATCCAAAATACCAAACTTAAGCCCAAAATAATGCACTATTTCAAAACTATTCACTAATTTTTTAGGCATGATTCCATATATCTTTTTCATATATACTGTCTTATCCTCTCTAGTATTAAATCAATATTTTTTTCCGTTAAACTTGTATCTAATAACCCTATTGCTTCTTTAGGTATATTAAGTTCTGATAAATTGACATCTATTATTTTATTAATAATTTCTTCTGAAAATCTATATTTTATTATTTGGGCGGGAACCCCACCTACTATAGCATATGGAGGAACATCTTTTGTTACTACTGCACCAGTTGCAATTATAGCACCTTTGCCTATATGCACTCCTGATTTGATCCATGAATCATCTCCTATCCATACTTCATCTTCAACAATTATTGGGCCTTTTGTTTTTACATCATTTTTCATTCCAAATATACGGTATGAATAAGGATACATAGTTATTTTAGAATAGTCATGTTCTCCTCCCAACAAAAAATTACTACTTCCAGCAATTGAACAATTAGCCCCTATTATCAATTTTTCTTCTTTTGCTCCTGTATAATTAACATTTAATCTACCATAAGTATTTTTTCCTACAACAATACCTCCATTTTTTACAAAATTAATATATGCTCTATTTGTAATTATTCCTAAAGTTGTTTTATTTTTTTTATTATTTTTTTTCCAATCTCTTCTTATTTTTATTTTTTGAAAGAAAAAAAGTATTCTATTTAACATATAATTTCCTCTTTTAAGTCCTATTTTTTATTCTACAAATTATTCTTAAACGTGTTGTAATTTTTACATTTGTAAATATATAATACACAATATATAAAACAATAAATGTAGTAATCATATTGAAAGATATGAAATTTTTAAAAAACGTATCATCAATTGGTAATTCATATACATGATAAAACAAATATGCATAAAATAAGTATATGAACTTTGAATGATTATTTGATGCTTTTTTTAAACAATAGTAAAAAGTATTAAAAAATGTTGATGCAATCATTTGCAAAACTATTACACCACCTATACCAAAATCATTATAATATCTTCTTATTGCTCCATAAACATTTCCTATTGCAACTCCATTAGATTGTCTAAATTCCAAATTTGAATTTGTAAGATATACTCCTGATAAATCTACTAACTTAAATTTTTCTAAAGTTGAATAAATTCCCATAAATGATTCTTGTCCCCATATTGTTTTTGAACTAGCTGGAGGATCCTGTATATATAAATTAAAATTTTGTACCGATCCACCTGCATAATACCCTATATAATCCAAAATTGAATTCACTGTATTTCCGACTCGTACAAGATATTTTAATAAATAAAAAGCAATAAATACAACTATTAACGCAATGGCCCCTATTTTTATATACTTAAACGCCAAAGATTTTTTCCAAGAATACTTTTTCATGTTTACTATATATGCTGTAGTAAACCCAAAACATACTAACCATAAAATATATCCCCTACCTCCCCCTATTATATTTTGCAAAGCCGCCAAAATAATAAAAGGTATTAGCAATTTATCTCTTTTCATATTCTTGTCTATTTGATTATTATACATAAATATAAATAATGCAACAAAACCAAATGATCTTCCTAATTTTAACATTTGGTTTGCCAAAGTTGATAAAGTTTCAGCATCTGCATTATTAGCTGTATAAAATCTATAATAAGAAAACATACCAGCTACACCCATATTATTTCCACCTAAAATAGAGATTCTATTAACTTCTTTAAAATAATATGCTGTAATCAAAATATCTATAATTAAACATATAATTAATATTTTATTATCACAAACAATTGCTGTTAAACTTGTATTATCGTTTCTCTTACTTTTTGCCATACTAGGCCTTATATAAAACAATAATGACGGAATAATAAATGCTATAATTGCCGTTACCATTATTCCAAAAGTTTTTGTTTGATAATCTATTCCCCAATTTTTTATATTCAATACTGCAAACATAATACTAATTATATACATAATACAGCATAATACAGATGGAGCTAAAATATCTCTATTACATATATAGTATGTCGATAGAAATAATATTATAGTAACAATAAACAAAAGATATAACATTTTTCCTCCAATCTACATATTAATTTTTAAGACAATAATATATATCCGTTAACCAATATCTCTTTCTACTATACAAATTTATTTCAAAAACTAATTTTATAATTCCTAATGTATTTTTATTTTTTATAGCTCTAATTCTCTCTTTATATAATCTAATTTGTTTCTTTATTATTTTGTCATTTCTAAATGTTGATACTTTTTCAATAATTCTATATTCTTTTGACAATTTATTTACTCTATTAGCATTCTTATGCTCTACCCTACTAGAAGCATTAGTATCGTGTCTCCTAAAATTAATCGTATCTTTATTGTACAAATATGCCGTTCCCTTTAATACTGCCATTCCCCATAACAAAGCATCATGTGCATAATCTTCAAACCATAGTTTATCATAATTCACAAGCAAATTATTTCTAAAACACATAGAACACCCTGGTCTCATAGGCTTTATCCATTTTGCCTTATTCTCTATTTTTACAACTTCTTTTTTTGTCTTTAATTTTTCATAATTTACTTTTCTAGGATCACTTCCCATATAAAAAGGTTTTACATTAGACGCTAACAATTCAATTGATTCATTGCTCGTCATTATGTCTGTCATCTTCTCTATTTTATCCAACATCCATATATCATCTTGATCAGCCAAAAAAATTATATCTCCTTTTGCTAATTTTAAAGCATCACTAAAATTCTTTGAATATCCTTTATTTTTTTCATTTTCATATACATTCCAATGTTTTAATTGATATTTATCTATATATTTCTGAATCATATTTACTGTAGAATCTTTTGAACAGTCGTCACAAATTATCACTTCATCTGGCGGCATTGTTTGACATCTTATAGAATCTAATTGTTCATATAAATATTTTTCTCCATTATATGTTGCCATTACCAATGATATCATTTTCTTTTTATCTCCCTAATCTTCACTGTATACATTCTCATATTCTTTTGCCATACGTGTCGCATTTAAATAATCAAATACAACTTTCTGAGCTGCTTTACTTTTATTTTCATCACGTTCTAAATTATTTAAAATAGCAATCATTTTCTCATAATCTTCTAAGTCAAAAATCTGAACAGCTTCTTCACAACATTTTTTCATTTCAAAATGTGAATCAATATTGGATAATATCGCAGGTAATCCACATCCCATTCCTTCCATTACTGCCAATGGAAGACCTTCCGACAATGATGCTGAAACAAAATAATCAGAGATTCTTAAATATTTAATTGGAGATGGTACACGCCCGATAAATTTAATACGACTGTCATTTCCCGCTAGTTTCTTTAAATCTTCCAATTCTTTTCCATCACCTATTAAAAGTAAAAAAATATCTTTTCTTGATATTTTTTTTATTGCATTTATTAAATAACTTGCATTTTTTCTTTTCGATAAATAACCACAAAAGCTTAAAACTATGTCTTCTGTTCCTATTCCTAATTCGCTTCTTGTTATTTCTTCATTTATATTTAATCGGTTTAAGTCAATTCCATTTCTTATATAACCTATATTTAAATGTCTCTTATGCTCAATCTTTTTTGCTACTGTTTCTGAACATGCAATTGGACATTGAATTTTCTTTACTGTATTAATAAATACAGTAGCTTGCATCCACCCTCTGATTTTTCCCTTTTTCATTGCAAAATCTTCATCTGGATCACAATGAACCGTTGAAACGGTTTTAAAATTTCCTTTTAATCTACTATTCACTAAATCTGCACGTCCACCATGAGAATGTACTATATCTGGATTAATTTTTTCTATTAAACTATTAACTTGTTTCATTGTATTTTCGTTGTCTGATAATGTCACTACTTTACATGAAAGCTCGTTAAAGTTTCTTTCATTATTTGGATCACATTTGCTTAATGCTATAACATACATGTCAAATTTATTAGCATCAACATGTTTTATTAACGTATATAACATATTCACTGGACCACCATTTTTCAAACTATTTATTATAAAAACTATTTTTCTTTTCATTTTAAACACTCTCCGAAGCCTTAATAGTTACACCATTTTTTTCTATTCCATTTTTTACTTTTTCCATAAGTGTATAAGCATAATTTAATTTTTCTCTATCATTCTTTATATCATGATTCAATTCAGCGCCACCTTTGCCATTTCTGTTCAAAAGTCTCTTTTCTAGAATCTTTTTATTAATATTCAAAAAAATAATTTCATCCCCAAAATATTCTTTCAAATACCCTTGTAAATCTAAAATAGCTCGTTCTGATTTTTCTGAATTATACAGTAATCCCCATATAACCTGGTTAACTCCTTCATCAATGATAATATCATTATCATATATTTCAGATTTTGCTTTTTCACATATTCCTACTACTGAATACAAGTATAGAAGCATCTTCAACTTCTTTTTCAAAGATGAAAATTCTATTTTCGAAAAAATTTTGTATAACGCAAAACAATACTTCTTTTTCTTATTAAACAGATAGCTTACTAATTTAACCTTATTTATATTCTGTTTCACTCTAGAATCGCTATATAAATATTCATCCATTAAATTAATCATCTTATATTCTTCTATATATTTTTTTGAATATGTAGACTTCCCACTTCCCGGTAAGCCAATCAACTCAATCATCATTATATTTTTTCACCATCCATATTATTTACTATGGCACTTTCTATCTTGCCAATCTTCCAAACAACCTCTCATGTTCACCAGCAACTCTCTCAACATTAAACCTCTCATCAACTTCTCTCCGACCTCCTTCAACAAGTTTATCCCTAAGCTCCGCATCTTGATAAATCTCAATCACATTCTCAGCAATCTTCTCATCATCATCCACTGGAGCCAACAATCCATTCACATGATCTTGTACGATAAAAGGAATTGCATCCACATCAGTCGCCACAATCGGCTTATTTGCCAACATATATTCTGGCAATACCAATCCAAAACCTTCCCATCTAGAAATCAAAACGGCAATATCAAGAATCTTAATATATTCCATCGGTCTTCTAGTCCAACCAGCAAGAATAAATGAATCCGTCAATTTATTGTCTTCAACTTCCTGCTGCACTTCATCCCAATCCGGTCCATCTCCAACAATAAGAAAAAAAGCTTTTGGTATTTTTTCTTTAATTCTCTTCGCTGCCTTTACAAACACATCTGGTGCCTTCTGTTCTGCCAGTCTTCCCACCATACCAACAACAAATGCATCTTCTGGAATTTCTAAAAGTTCTCTCGTATTCATATGATAATCCATATTATACTCATCGAAATCAATCCCATTATAAATTACCTTAAGCTTTTTTTTACCACAAATCCTATATTTTAATGCTGATCTTTTTTCAGCTCCCGAAATACAAATAATCGTTGAACAAAATGGCGCCAACACCTTTTCAATTCCAACATATATTAATTTCTTTAACTTATTTCCCCTCATATTAAATGCCCATCCATGTGGATTATACACACACTTATTTTTTAATCCCATGTTAGCAATTCGTCCCAATGCTCCTGCCTTACTAGAATGGCAATAAACAATATCTGGTTTATATTTCTTCAACAACTTACGTATTGCCTTAATCGCATTTAAATCACTTTTGGGATCAATACTTCTGATCATATCCACATTTTCAAAAGCATCTACCAAATTCACATAGTTTTTCCTCTTATATTGATTTGAAACAATCAGAATAATCTCGTATTTTTCCCTATTACTATATTTAAGTAATGACCTTAAATATCGTTCCACACCTCCGGGAGATTGTGCAATATGAACAATTCTTATCTTTCTCTCTTCTGACATCGAATTTCCCTTCTTAATTTTCATCATCAACTCTTCTTCTACTCCTACTGTGCCCCATCATCCCCACAAATAACAAGCCACACTGTCTTAAACAATATCCCAATATCCCTCCAGATAGACCAATGATCGATATAATCAACATCCATCTGAACAATCTCCTCAAAGTCTGTGATCGTACTTCTTCCACTCACCTGCCAAACCCCAGTCAGCCCAGGCTTCTGGCAAAGTCTCTTCTTATGGTAAGCACAATACTGTTCAAACTCATCCACTGTAGGCGGTCTTGTCCCTACCAGACTCATATCCCCCTTCAGTACATTCCAAAACTGTGGAAGTTCATCAATACTTGTCTTCCTAATAAACTTTCCAACCTTGGTGATTCTCGGATCGTCTTTCATCTTAAACATCAAGCCGTCCATCTCATTCTGTGCCATAAGCTCTTTCTTGCGCTCTTCCGCATCCTGATACATCGAACGAATCTTATAGATCTTGAAGATTCTTCCATTCTTCCCAACTCTCTTCTGTGAGAAGAACAGCGGCCCTGGTGATTCTAGCTTCACCAGTGGTCCGACAATGATCACTGCGATCGCTGTGATCAGCATTCCAACCAATCCCCCTGCAATGTCCATTGCTCTCTTCATCATCAGCATGACAAATGATACATTATGACCAGAGAAGCTTACACTCTCATAAGGTCCAACCTTCTCCAGTGATCGTTCCAGATTCTCATTGATCTGGAACTGAGAAATGTTAAGATTCGTCTTAATTCCCATGTCCTCAAGGTTCTGTACCGTCATCGCGATTGGAAATTCGTCATCCATCGGTATATATAAGAATACTTCATCTACAACCGACCGCATCGCATATTCAAAAATACTTCGATATGAATGTGCTACAACCGGAATCTCGTTGATAAGCCATCCTGTCATATCTTTGTCCACAACTGCAACACTTGTGATCCACAGGTCCCAGTTCTTCTCTTCCATGATATTCCCGATCACTTCTTCTGCATGATCACTCGTTGTGATGATCATCATCTTTCTTGCATAAGAATGATCCTTTCTTCTTGATAGCCAATACTTCCGATAAACTCGATGTGTGATCTGCATCCATACAAAACTGAATCCAGAAGTAAAGATATAGATAAATCTGGAGTAATCTTTTGCATCTTGGATCAGGAATGCAACCATCGCCATTCCTGCTGCCATCAGAATGACCGTCTGCAAATTCATTCTCATTTCTTCTATAAGTTTGCGCTTAAAAAAACCACGATTCGGACGAAACAGAAAGTAGATCATCATAAGTACTACAATTGCAATAAACCAACGATAATACGTATCGTTCCCCATCACGGTATACCCTGTTTCAATATTTCCAAACCGCAGCCATACTGCTGCAAAATAACCAACAGTAACTCCCACCAAATCTAATAAAAAGATCAGGAAGTTCTGCATCTGTAATCTTGTTGCTTCCATATTCTATTTCATCCCCATTTATTTTTACACTTTGTGTTAATTATCCATACTTTTCAAAGTATAGCATATATTTTCTAAATTTCAATACGAATCTTTGTTCTTTTTGTCGAATTTTAATTTTTTTCTTATTTTGATGTAAGTGTCAAAAGTATAAATTGCGTTTGTGCTTGCACAAATAAGCAATTT